>OCZT010001312.1_pt1 | contig 25618 bp, 17 predicted proteins | sample 1539031 | NCBI WGS metagenome assembly OCZT01 (sample SAMEA3539308, study PRJEB22396) | soil metagenome | biome: tundra; feature: field; material: soil | place: USA | collected 2010-05 | depth 0.15 m | reverse complement strand
AGGACTCGCCAACCGCTCCGTTCAGCGCCTCGACGGTCTCACACCCACCGCCTGGGCCCCTAGCAATCTGTAACTGTCAATATGCGTTTGTCTGACGGATACTGTTCAACGAAGGTGCGCATCTCATTCATCGTCATAAAGTGACGCACCTTGTCGGAGAGCTTGCCTGCTGTATAGCCGGCATAGTCAGCGAAGGCCTGCGCGGTATCGCGGTTCTCCCAGCCGCCTTTGTCCTGCAATGCCTGCGGAAGGTCCCAGTGATAGAGCGTAACGAACGACTCGATGCCAGCGTCAAGGAGCGCATCGGCCAAGCGATGATAAAGTCCAAACCCTGGGGATTCGGTGCGCCGACGCCATTCGGAAAGATACGTGACCACGCAACCGACAAGCGAAAAGTCTTCAAGCCGATGTCTTTCATCAGCTTGATATCTTCGCGGTAGCGATGGAAAAAATCATCGGCTACATCGCCGGTATCGCCCCCATGGACCTTACCGAGCGTATGCGAGAACGTATCCCATATCGAAGGACCTCGTCCCGCTTCATGCACGCCACCTTCTACTTGGTAGGAGGCTGTTGCGGATCCTCAAAGAAAGCCCTCAGGAAATGTCCGTAGGGGTTTCTCGTTGATCGAGGCTTGCGAGCCCTCATCGCCGGCGAAAGCCGCCCTTGGTAGAGAAAGCGCGGCAACGGAGCCGCCTAGCAGACGTGCGAGCGTCCGTCGCGGAAATTTGTGTGGCATATAGCTCCCTGCGTTCGCACATGCCGGTCAGACTGGACGGAAGATCCAGGTGGCGCTGCCAACCGCCTATGTCATTCTCAGAATCCTGAGCGCCGGACCGACGGTGATGCCGATCCGGCAACCCAATGACTAGCGGTGATTGTTAGAACTTCAACTTCAGCGCGAACTGCAGTTCACGTGGAACATAGTTCGGGTCAACCTGGGCAACCGTGCCAAAGGCCGAGTTTCCGAGCTGCGTGCTGCTGTTTCCTCCGTTGTTATTGACGTAGTAGTTGGGTGTGTTGGTTATGTCGAAGGCTTCGGCACGGAACTGCACGACGTAGCGTTCCGTGACGGTAAAATCCTTGAACAACGACATGTCTATATGGCGGAAGCGGGGCCCCGTCAGGTCGTTACGTTGTGCGGTGCCTACAGTGCCCAGCGGCTGCGGTGTGAAGGCCGCGGTATTGAACCACTGCGTTAGCGTCTTTGGTCCCTTGGCGCTGCCGGTCTGGTTAGGCCGATCGCTGCCGCCGTTGTTGAACGGAGTGGCCCGGTTGCTGTAGGTGCCATCGATCCCGGTGCCGCCGTTGACGATGGAGAACGGTTTGCCGCTCTGCCACACGGTGATGGTGTTGATTTGCCATCCGCCGAGTGCAGCTTTCTCCACGCCGTTGAAGCTCTTGCCGAACGGTATTTCGTAGTTGAGCGAAAGAGCGAAGCGATCCGCGATGTTGTTCTCCGCGATGCCATATTCGATCTGGCGGATCTTATATGGATTTGCGTTGCTCCATCCCTGCTGACCTTCTTCGGAGAAGCCGGTGATATCGCTCAAGGCCTTGGCCCAGGTGTAGTTTGCATCGAAAGCCAAGCCCTTGCTGAACCGCCGCTGGAAGGACGTTTGTAACGCGTTATAGTTTGAGATGCCTTCGCTTTGCAGCCAGTTGACGCCGCCGAGGTTTGGCAGAAGAGTGAAGAGTGGCCGCGCGCCAGCGGTCGGGGAGCTACCCGGCACAAAGGGTTGCGGGACGTTGATGTCGTTGATCTCCTCGGGCAGGTGCTGGCCGAGATTGCCAATATAGCCAATGGTCAGGACGTTCGGGCCAAACTGCTGCTCGACCTGTAGGTTGAACTGCTGAATTAATGCGGAGCGGAAGTGCGGGCTCTCAGCCACGAACGATAGCGAGGGACTGTTGATCGTCTGGGCTGCCGGCAGGGGAAGACCTTGATCGAAGGTGGTACTCGCACCGGGGATTGTGGCGCAGTTGGGATTCTGCGTGTTGCCAACAATGCCTTGGCTTGCCTCAATCTGAACGGCAAGGGTTGACTGGCAGTTAGGGGAGTACACGGAAACGAATGGAGCGTTCTTCAAGTCGGCATTCGAGGTGTAATTGCCCGGAAAGAAGCTCAATCCGTAGCCGCCACGAACCACGATAGTTGGGCGCAACGAGGCAGAGAATCCGATGCGTGGAGCGACATTGGAGTAGTCCGTCGCAATCCCGGTGGCATTACTGACGCCGTTCACCCCTGCGACTTTCAACGCGGAAGCCACTGTGGTTGGGGTCGACCCGAGCGCCTGCAGAAAATCAAAATCGGCGATTCGATTGTGTGCTTCAGTAAATGGCGTGAAGACGTCATACCGCACGCCATATAACACCGTGAGGTGTGGGTTTAGCTTCCAGCTATCCTGCACGAAGAAGCTCGGCTCATAGCTTCGGTAGTCGGGTGGAGTCAAATCGTAGTTGCGGCTCGCAGCCTGGAAGGCTCCGACCAAGGAGGATGCAAGGTTGTTGTCCTGAGTCTTCTTCGAATTCCCCGCGACGTTGTCGCTGGGCAGCCCGAAGGTATACTGGCCTGCTGCAAAGGCGCTTTGCACATTGCGCGCCTGCCGGCGGATGTAGCTTACGCCAACCTTTAGATTGTGCTTGCCAATCGTATAGCTGACCGTGCCCGAGTATTGATAGCTGTTGTCAATATCCTGCAACGGAACGTATGCGCCGTCACCGATATCACTGAATGGGCCGAATTGGATCGGGGTCAGAAACGACGAGAGCGCGTTGAAGTTCATGTTCGGACCGAAGCCGACCGTGGTATCGGGGTTGGTTCCGTAGTTGAGTGGCAGTGAAAGATTGTTGATGCGAGTAAAGGCTGCGCGCAGATCCATCAGCAGGTTCTGATTGAAGACATGCGTATAGCCGAAACCGTACTGCTGCCCTACGTCAGTCGCGGGACCGGCAAAGATATACCGCCCGCCGCTGACCTGGATGCCATTCTGCGTCCCCAGGGCCTGAGGTGTAACGGTGCTCACGGTGTTATAGGAAAAGCGTCCGAAGACAAGGTTGTTGTTGTTGAAGCTATGGTCGATTCGCGCGTCGTACGTGCTGCTGTTCTGGGTCTTGCTGGGACTGACCGTGTAGTTGTTGCTCAGAGCGCTGGAGGTGGGTGCGGGGAACAGACTCAGGTACGCGAGCGCGACTGGGTCGACTGGTTTGCCCTGAGTTCCATTACCCTGATTGATGAGCGTCTGAGGCGTGCCACCATTCAGGCTATGAATATCGTTGTATTCGTCGATGGTTGGCACTGTGCTGTTGTAGGTCAGGCCTGCAACCTGGCGCGTTCCTTCATAGTCTCCAAAGAAAAAAGTTCTATTTTGGAAGATTGGGCCACCCAAGCTGGCGCCAAACTGATTCTGGCGGAGTTCGGGCTTGCGTCCAGTCGTTTGTTGAACGTTCCTTGCATCGAAGATGTCGTTGCGGAAGAACTCGTAGGCGGTTCCATGGAATTGGTTCGTGCCGGAGCGAGTGATGATGTTAACCACACCGCCAGCCGTGCGCCCAGCCTCAGGAGAGTAGCTGTTAGTCTGAACCGTGATCTCCTGAATTCCTTCGACATTTGGCTTGACGCCAATCGACCCGATAACGCGTTCGTTGTCGTCGATACCATCGACAACATAGTTATTTAGCGTGTCGTCCTGCCCGTTTACCGAAAAGCCACTTGTCGAGCGGCGATCGTCGGGACGGCCACCGCTGGTCAGTCCATTTCCTGGTCCCTCATTGGCGCCCGGGACGAGTTGGACGAGTTGCACGAAGTTACGTCCGTTGAGCGGCAGGTCCTGCACCGCTTCGGCTGTCACAGTAGAACTAACCGTCGCGCTCTCAGCTTGCAGCAGCGGCGTCTGCGCCTCGACTGTGACCGTCTCGGATTGACCGCCAACCTCCAAGTGAACGTCGGCCCGGGCTCGGTCACCCGCTTCCACGGCCAGATTCGATGTGGTCGATGACTTAAACCCAGCGACCTTAACAGTAATTGAGTAGTGCCCGACTGGCAGCAAAGTGAAGCTGTACTCGCCCGCGCCCCCGGTCTGGGCGTTACGCTGCTCATGGGTGTCGAGATTGAGCAGCGTTACCGGGGCATTCGCCACTGCCGCGCCGGTGCCATCCGTTACCGATCCCAGGATATCGGCCGTAGTCAATTGCGCGAGAGAAAGCGTCGTCCCTGTGGACAGAAATGCGATCAGCACAACCACCCATCCTAAGTTGAGGAGCATGCCTTTGCGTACGCCTCTCGACTTTGTTGCGTTTGGCTTCATTTTCATCATGTTTTCCTGCCCTCCTGGTTCGAAGTCCCGATCCGCATCAGCACAATCGTGGTTCACGTCACTAGTGAGTGTCGATTTGCGGATAGTACCGATACCGTTCTTTGGCTGTACAGGTGACTTCTGGTATGGCACCGAGGTAAAAGCCATTTCTGTCTGATTTTGGGGGACTTTGACGTAGGTAAAGAATAGGTAAAGACCCACGTTGCCAAGTCGATGGAACTTGGCCTATGCTCAGAAATCGAATGGATGGGGTATTTCCTTTGCATCCCGCTGGCAGCGAAACTCGGGTTTGGGTGGCCATAACCAACGAAGATAAGAAGGAGGTGCGCCAGCAGATGAACCGTCTGCTCCAGACCAGCCACTTCAGTAACAGTCGGCGCTACCCCGCACTTTTCAAGTTCATCGTCGATGAGACTCTCGAGGGACGGGGCGAGTTTCTAAAGGAACGTCTGCTTGGCGTGCAGGTGTTCGGACGGCCCGCGGATTACGACACAGCCACTGATCCGATCGTCCGGGTGACCGTTGCTGAAATCCGCAAACGGATCGCGCAGTACTACCACGAAGAAGCTCACGAATTGGAGATGCGGATCGAACTGACGCCCGGAAGCTACGAGCCGGAGTTTCGTCCGCGAAAGCCGCCTGCCCTTGAGATTGTAGGAGCCTCTTCCGAGTTAGGCTCCTTAGCGCTCGAGTTGAAGACGCCGGAACCTCCACTTTCGGCAATCGAATTATCGACGCCGCTTCCGCGCCGCAAGAGACTCTCGCGCGGCGTGCTTTATTGGTTAGGCGGGGCAGGCTTAGCGGCAATTGCGCTCGGCTCATGGCTATCCTGGGGATGGACTCACCCAAGCGCGCTGGATGAACTCTGGGGGCCGGTTCTCGCCAACCACCGGACGATCACTTTTTGCCTTCCTTCTGGGGTCGCCAGAGACGACGGCGCGACGGCGATTGCCGCAGGTGTACTTCCCGCCGATAGCCCGGATAGGAACCCAGTCGCGCAGGCCTCGCGTAATTCGACATTTCTGGATTACGAGACACTTGGGGAAAATGTGGTTTTCTCTGATGTCCTGGCTACGATTCGCATCTCCAACTTGCTCTCGACCCATAACCATGATTTCCGGTACAGGCTAACATCGTCCACAACCTTGGATGATCTTCGGGAGGGTCCAGACATACTCATCGGCGGCCTCGATAATCGATGGACACTCAGAGCGATTGCGCCGCTGCGTTTCCACTTCGTTGGAGCTGACAGAGATCAGTTCTGGATTCTAGATTCGAAGGATCCGTCGAAGCGGGATTGGGGTCTCAATCTTAAGTTGCAGTACGGGGCCATCAATCGCGATTACGCGATCATTGCACGCATCCATGATGACGCAACGGGCCAGGTAGAGATCATCGTCGCGGGAATTGGCATGAGTGGAACGGCGGCGGCGGGAGAGTTTCTGATGGATCCCGTCCAGGCGAAGGAACTCCAGCGCAGAATCGGTCCGCGCTTCCGGGATCATGACTTTGAGGCAATCCTGAGTACGGACGTTGTAAACGGAGTAGCCGGACCTCCGAAGATCGTTGCGACCGCGGTTTGGTGAAGCCACAGCATGCTTGTCATTCGCTATCATCACGGCTTGGTCGAAAAAGCGGCGCTGAACACGCGCACGGAAGGTTAATTCTCCAACCTCAACCTGCCGCAGCAGGTTCACGATCTGCTCCGTCGTATGCTTCTTCCCTCGCGCAATAGATAGCTCCTCTTGTTCCAGTTTGTCTCATCTCAACTGGTACAAAAAACGCCGGGCACTCCGTCACACTTCGGGAGAACACGATGTAGACGTGACGGTTGCAGGTTGCACCCGAGCGCAGGGTTTATGGCTGGGCTTGTGGTGCGACTCTGGCTGTCTGCGGCAGGGTACCCCCCTCCCCCCCATTTTTGGAGATCTGTGGAAATCAGGTCCAAGCCATTGATGCCAAAGGCTGGTTCAAAAAGTTTTCCACAGGTCTTCCTCGCAGCTTGGGCGTAGATGCGGCGGACGCATGAACACGGACCGAGGTTTGCCGGGTTCGACCCGACCGATTTCTCCACGTTGTTCACCCTGAGCTGCGGCTGACTCCAGGTCCGGTCCGGAATCCCGTTCACGGGATGCTCGGGCACGACGCTGGGCGCTGTTTGGCTCTTCTTTAATTATACGCGGGGTGTCAAGGGGGGCTTGCATTCAATGTCGACCTGCAACTAAAATCAGTTGCAGAAGCCTAGTGGAGCAACATGGCGAAGATCGAGAAAATTCTTAAGCGCTTGGCCTCCAGGCCTGCGGATTTCGAGTGGAACGAACTCAAGGCAATCATGCTGCACCTCGGATTCGAGTTGAAGACCACCGGCGGATCGGGCCGAAAGTTCATTCATCCTGAGACGCGCGCTGCACACTTCATCCACGAACCTCATCCGTCGAAGGTACTGAAAGCCTATCAAGTACGTGACGTGGTCGCATTTCTAACGGAAGAGGGCTATCTCTGATGGGTCAGACACTGCAATACAAGGGCTACGACGGGTCGGTACTCTACAGTGCGGAAGACAGGCTCCTGCATGGCCGCATCCTGGGCATCCGCGACATGGTGAGCTTCGAGGGGACCGATGTGAAGAGCCTCGAAAAAAACTTCAAGGCTGCCGTCGATGAGTACCTCAGCTTCTGCGAGGCGGAGGGCAAGACGCCGGATGTGCCTTTCAAGGGAAGCTTCAACGTTAGGATATCGCAGGACCTGCACCAGCGGGCCGCGCTGTATGCCGAGGAGCACGACCTCAAGCTGAATGCCGTGGTGCAGCAGGCTTTGAAGGAATATCTGACGCACGCGGAGTAGGGTGGCGCGAATCCCACATCTGAGAAGATGTTGGCAAACAAGACCGTTTTTCCTCGGCATACTTCGGCGCTCCTATGTCAATGGCTTTTAGACCACCCATCCGTCTCTAATTTCTTCATATTTTCGCGGTCCACCGGCGATAGGATGAGGAAGAACTATCCGACGGTCCAAAAAGCTAACTTCCCGCTTGACACAAAACTCTCAAAGGTACTACCTTTTGTGAGCTGTCCAAGACCCCAGCAGAAAAAATAGGTTCGTTTGAGGTGAGCCATGAAGTCCAGAGGTCTAACGCAAGTGCTGCGTGTGTGCATTTTCGTAGCCATCAGTTCGTTGTTAGTCCTTTCCGTCGTGGCGCAAGTGGAGCAGGGGCGCATGGTGGGCCGAATTGTCGATCCGCAGGATGCCAGCGTGGTCGGAGCTTCGGTCAAGATAACCAATATCGAGACAAATATTACGCAATCTGCCTTGACTGACGGCAGTGGCAACTTCGTCATCACCCCAGTCCAGGCCGGCACCTACTCGTTGAGTGTGACCGCGGTGGGTTTTGATACCACGATGAGCTCGAATATCCAAGTCCAGGTTGGCCAGGTTGTGCGAGAGGACATGAAGCTGAGAATCGGCTCCTCGACGACGACTATTGAAGTGACGACCGCTCCGCAATTGCTGACAACCGACTCCGCGACTGTGGGCCAGGTCATCACGAACGAGCAACTCACCGATCTTCCTCTGAATGGCCGCGGATTCTTTCGCCTGGCAGAGCTGACTCCGGGTGCCGCATTGTTACCCGCGACCGGCAATTCGCTCGCGATCCGACCCGAGATCGTCGATGGCAACACGATCAGCGGTATCCGCGGAAGCGCGACCTCGTTCCTAATGGACGGAGTGGATGTAAGCGAGCAGCACCAGGGCGGGACCTTTATCCAGACCTCAATCGATGCTCTTCGAGAGTTCTCTATTCAACAGAGCCCTTACTCTTCTGAATACAACCGCGGCGGAGCGTTTTTCAACGCAACCGTAAAGAGCGGAACGAACCGCTTTCACGGAGGGCTTTTCGAGTTCATCCGGAATGACAAGCTGGATGCCCGAAACTTCTTCGCCTTGACGCGCCAGATCCTCAAGCGCAATCAGTTCGGTGGCGACCTGGGAGGTCCGCTGACGATCCCGCATATATATGACGGCAAGGACCGCACCTTCTTCTTTTTCAATTTTGAAGGGCAGCGCCTTCGTCAGGGCCTTATCTTCAACAGTACCGTTCCCAGTGACGCACAACGCGGAGGTAATTTTGGTGCGAAGACGATCAAGGATCCTACTACGGGAGCACCATTCTTAAACAACACCATCCTCACAAATCGGATCAGCTCACAGGCAACCGCAATTTTGGCCTACATTCCGCACCAGAATACAGCGTCGGGCACATTCAGCTATACGCCTTCGCAGGCAGTGGATTTCAATCAGTACACCTTGCGCTTAGATCATCAGATCAGCACGCGCAACAGTCTTTTCGCGCGGTGGATCTACGTTCAGAATCGCGAAGTGGATCCAAATGCTTCGTCCCTCCTGGGGAACGCGTACTTGACCTCCATCGGACAGGACATCGCTGCCGGCCTGATTTCGACGATCAGCTCGAACAAGGTAAATGAAGTCCGGGCACATTTCCTGCCGAGCCATGTGCGTCTCACGGCCTTCTTGCCGGGCCCCGATTACAACGCCCAATTCGGAGTCGCAGGCTTTTCCGCGCAACTTCGGCCAGGAAGCGGAGGATCGTTCCCGGACTATTCATGGAGCGGCTATAGCTCTCTGGCCGGGTCGACGTTCGACCAGCGCCCCAAGTCGCAGGATCGCAAAGCAATTGAGGTAACGGAGAACTTCACCTTTCTGAAGGGCCGCCAATCCCTGAAGTTTGGTACGCTCATTCGCTACTACCAGTGGCTAGGCTTTGACAGCCAGACTTATGCCGGGCAGTTCAGCTTCAATGGAGCGCAGTCGGGCGATGCCTATGCTGACTTCCTACTCGGCTATCCATCGGCCGTTACGCGCGCGTATCCCGCCGACAACTTCGGCGGACAACAGACCTATGAGCAGTTCTTTGTCCAGGATGACGTTCGCGTCAATGAACGGTTGACCTTGAACCTCGGCCTTCGCTATGAGTATTCGCCGTGGCTGGCCGGATACAAGGGACAGATCGGGACGTTCGATCCCACCCAGAGCAAACCGATTATTGTTTCTGGTTCAGGCCCAACGCCGGATCTGACGTCTCAGCATGCCGCGCCGGGGGCTTATGCGATTTTTGGGAAATATATCCAGACGAGCAGCACCGCCGGTCTTCCTTCAAATATCACCTATACCGACAAACATCAGTTCGCTCCGCGAATAGGAGTTTCTTATCGTGCCACCAGCAAAACGGTCCTTCGCGGTGGATTCGGAATGTTCTATGAACCGGAGGGAACCAGCGGCCGAGTCAACCTCAGTGTACTTCCGTTCCGGCTGTCGGAGACGCAAAATCAGAACACCGTGAATGGCGTCCCAACCCGCACCCTGGCTGATTTCTTCCTGGGTGCGGCACTTGGATCGGCACAAGCAAATCCCTCTCTATCCCCGACCAAGGTTCACATGAACGTTGGGTACAACGAGCATTACAGCCTGGGCGTTCAACAACAACTGACGTCGAAAGATGTCCTGGAGGTGGGGTATGTCGGCAATCATGGCGTCGACCTGAACGGTAACAATGACTTCAACGATCCAGCGCCAGGTCCGAATACGGTAGTCAATGGAGTGGCGCCGACGATCCAACTTCGCAGACCCTATCAACCGTGGAGCACCATCTCATTCAATACGCAGGATACTTCGACGAACTACAACTCGCTCCAGGCCAAGTACGATCACCGCATGAGCCACGGTCTGACCGGGCTGATCGCCTACACGTACTCCAAGTTCATGCAGTTTAATCAGGCCCCCGCACTGGGCGGCAATACCGGCTATGAATATGCAATCTCGCCTTTCGACATCCCCCACAACCTCGCAATGAGTGGCACGTACGAGCTACCAGTCGGCCGCGGCAAGACATTCCTTGGCAATGCGAACGGAATGGTGAGCAGCGCCCTTGGCGGGTGGCACTTACAGACGATCGTGGTCCTTCGCAGCGGTACGCCATATACGCCGGTCATCGCGGGCGATCGTGCGAATACAGGTGTTGGCGGTCAGAGGCCGATACTCAATCCAACTGGCGGCAACCCCAACTTTACGCGGTCCCTGACGTCATGGTTTGACAAGTCCCAGTACATAGTTGGGCCCAACCTCACCTACGGAAATGTTCGCGCCAACACTCTGCAGAGCGACAAATATCGACAATACGATGCCTCCATTTTCAAGAATTTTTCGTTACCGGGAGAGAGCACACTCTCCTTCCGGGCAGAGTTCTTCAATATCTCGAACACCACCAGTTTTAATGCGCCAAACGCCACCATCGATGCTACGGCCGGGGGTTCAGTCACCAGCACCTCGGTGCCATCGCGTGATATTCAGTTCGCGCTCAAGTACAACTTCTAATCAAGGAAGGAAATTCATGAGTTACGCTTCAGCCTGGTTGACGCGGACACTGCTAGCCGGTGGCGTCGGCTTGCATGTCTTCGCTTCGATGGCCGCGATAGCGCAGGGGACGCTGCCTGAGGCGGCGTCATCGTCCAGCCAGTCAACAGTATCTATCCATGTTGATCTCACAAAAGTAGTCGGGTCATACAAGCCGATCTATAGCTGGTTCGGCTATGACGAAGCGAATTACACCACCATGCGTCATGGCACGGAACTACTTAAGGAACTGCACGATCTCAGCCCGGTTCCTGTTTATATACGGGCGCACCATCTGCTCACATCAGGGGATGGGGTAGCCGAACTGAAGTTCAGTTCGACAAATGTCTACAGCGAAGACGCGAACGGTAAGCCTGTATACGACTTCAAAATACTCGATGGCATCTTTGACGCATATAAGGTCGCGGGAGTCCGGCCTATGGTTGAACTTGGGTTCATGCCCAAAGATCTCGCAGCCGATGTGCCCAATCGAAATGTACCCTATCAGGTTCACTATCCAAAAAGTACCATCAGCGGCAAGTCGAACAATCCGCCGAAGGACTATGCGAAATGGGGGGAGTTGATTCGCGTGGTGACTGCACACCTTGTCGAACGCTATGGAAAGGAGACCGTTCTGCAATGGTACTTCGAGGTGTGGAATGAGCCCGACATCGACTACTGGCATAGCGCACCCGAGGCGTACTGGAAACTCTATGACTACGCCGTGGCAGGAGTACGAACTGCTCTGCCGGGCGCAAGAGTGGGCGGTCCTGCGTCAACGAGCCCCGGGAATCCTAAGGCGTATTTGTTTCTGAATAATTTTCTGGAACATGTGAGCACGGGCAAGAGTGCGGCGAACGGAAAATCTATTCCGATGGACTTCATCTCCTTTCACGCGAAAGGCTCGCCCAGAATTAATGACGGTAAGGTAACCATGGGAATCAATCGCGAACTGACGGATGCCGACAGGGGCTTCGAACTAGTTGCGAAGTATCCACGGTTCAAAAACCTTCCGATCATCATCAGCGAGGCAGACCCGGAAGGATGTGCGGCTTGCTCGTCGAAGGTGAACCCGGCGAACAACTACCGCAACGGAACTCTCTATCCGGCGTACACGGCGACTGCGTTCAAAGGCCTGTTCGAACTCCAGGACCGCCACGCGGTCAACCTGATTTCCATGTTGAGTTGGTCATTCGAGTTTGAAGATAAGGACTATTTCGAGGGATTTCGCTCGCTCGCCACCAACGGAATCGACAAGCCCGTGCTGAACGTGTTCCGGATGTTCGCACTGATGGCGGGAAGTCGCGTGCAGACCGCCAGCACTGGGCAGGTGCCACTCGACACGCTGGTCAACACCGGCGTTCGGCAGGCAGCGGATGTCGATGCGATGGCCACCAAGGCGGACCGCGAAGCTGCGGTGCTTCTATGGAACTATCACGACATCGATGGTCCTTCCGAGGCCGTGCCAACGACCATTTCAATAGGGGGAATTCCAACTGGCGTTCGCCGCGTGCTTCTGCAGCATTATCGCGTTGATGATATGCACAGCAACGCCTACACGGCGTGGAAGGGCATGGGTTCCCCCCAGCATCCGACTCCCAGGCAATATGCTGACCTTCAGGCCGCAGGCCAGCTTCAACTCCTCACATCTCCCGAGTGGCTGGATGTGGTGGATGGCCACGTAATGCTTGCAACTGACATGCCGCGGCAGGGGATCTCTCTCCTCCATTTGAATTGGTAGGAACATGAGCATCGCGATAACGGACAGGCTCGGCAGAGTACCGCGCACCGGCATGGAGCTGCGCTGGTACTTCGTCGTGCTCGTTACGGTAGCGATCGCCATCAGCTATTTCGACCGCCAGACGTTGCCGGTGGCCATCTCTGCCATCCAGCACAATATCCCAATCTCCAATCAGCAGTTCTCTTATTTGCAGACCTCGTTTCTCCTCGCGTATGCAGCGCTCTACGCCATCGGAGGACGTCTGCTCGACCGCCTGGGAACGCGACGCGGCTTTATGCTGATCATGCTTTGGTGGTCCATTGCGTGTGCTCTGCATGGCTTCGCCTCCGGTTTTATGCTGCTGCTGTTAGCGCGCTTCCTGCTTGGCATGGGTGAGGGAGGCGCCTTCCCCGCGGCGGTGCGCGTCGTCGCCGAATGGATCGAGCCTGCCGAACGTTCCACTGCCATGGGCATCATCAACGCGGGCACAGCGGTCGGTTCGGTTCTGGCCCCGCCGCTGATCGGGCTCATTTTGCTGAACATTGGCTGGCGCGCGGTATTTTTCGCTGCGGGCACCCTCGGGATCGCATGGGTGCTGTGGTGGATGAAGTCGTATCGCGGCAGCACCGTCACCCTTTCCTCCAATACTCTGGACGCACGACTTTTGGCGCAGCAACTCAGCTTCCGCGAAATCATCGGTATCAATAGCGTCCGATCGCTCGTCTTCGCTAAGTTTATGAGCGACTCTGCATGGTATTTCATGCTGTTCTGGTTGCCAAAGTATCTCTACGATGCACGCGGTTTCGATATCAAGCGAGTCAGCTACTATGGATGGATCCCGTACGCCGCATCAGGTGTTGGCAGCTTCGTAGGCGGCTATTACTCCAGCAGATTGCTGGGCAACGGACACTCGCTCGATTGTGCCCGTAAGATCGCGCTGGGCCTTAGCGCGGCGTTCATGCCAGTCGTTATGCTTGTTCCGTATGTCCCCGTGCAGCTTTCGATCGTGCTCTTCAGCGTTGCATTTTTCTGCCAGCAATCCTGGTCGGGTCTGATCATGACGATACCCGCGGATATCTTTCCACTCTCTGCCGTGGGCACTGTCTCGGGGCTGGTTGGGTTTGGGGGCGCCATCGGAGGCGCCATCTTCGGCATAGTTGCGGGATATCTTCTAGGCCATGGTTTTGGATATCGCACGTTGTTTTTCCTGATTGGAACATTTCACCTCATCGGCTTTTCCGCCATCATGCTTTTTGCTGGCAGAATTCAACCTCTTCGTACTGATGACCTCCGGGAGATAGAGAGCGACGCATGAAAATTACCGAAGTGCGCACACGAGTTGTTCAATGGGAGGGCAAAACCGTTCCTCTGCCTCCTCATTTCTGCACCAACCCGATGGATCTTGTCACATTCCGCGATGCCTCCATGGGTAACTTTGCGTTTCACGGATGGGTCCTCGTCGAGATATTTACTGACAAGGGCGTCGTGGGTCTCGGAAACGCGGCGCTCTCGCCGCCGATTACGAAGTCATTGATCGACACCTACCTGACGCCTCTGCTGATCGGATCCGATCCATGGGACACGGAGTACCTCTGGCAGCAGATGTACCGGCGGACGATGGCGTTCGGGCGCAAGGGAGTTGCGATGGCGGCCATTTCGGCCGTCGATATCGCGCTATGGGACATCCTCGGCAAAGACGCGAAGCAGCCGGTGTACCGCTTGCTGGGCGGGCGAACTAAGGAGCGTATCCCCGTGTATGCGAGCCGGCTCTATTCCATGCCGCTCGATGAGTTGCGAGTGGAAGCACAGAAGTACAAGGACGAGGGCTACCGGGCGATGAAGTTGCGCTTCGGCTGGGGACCTATGGACGGGGCGGCGGGAATGCAGAAAAATATCGAACTGATCCGTACCGTGCGCGAAGTGATTGGGAATGGCATCGATCTGATGGTCGATGCGTACATGGGCTGGACCCTGGACTACGCCAAGCGAATGTTGCCTCTGCTCGAACCCTTTAATCTGCGTTGGCTGGAAGAGCCTGTGATTCCGGACGACACGCGCGGCTATAAGGAGTTGAAGAGCTATGGTCGCATTCCAATCGCAGGCGGCGAGCATGAGTTCACCATCTTCGGGTTTCGCGCTCTTCTGGAGGCGAATGCGCTGGACTATATACAGTTCGACACGAACCGCGTCGGGGGGATCAGCCAGGCGCGCAAAATTTCAGCGCTTGCTGAGTCCTTCCAGATTCCTGTAGTCCCCCATGCAGGCCAAATGCATAACTACCATGTCGTGATGGCTAGCTTGAACTCGCCCATAGCGGAGTTCTTTCCGAAGGTCGAAGTGGAGGTTGGCAATGAACTTTTCTGGTACATCTTCGATGGGGAACCGATCCCCAAAGATGGGTACATTGATCTGGATGAGAATGTTCACGGGTTGGGGCTCACGGTGAATGAAGACTCGCTCAAACGTTTCACGGTGATTGGATAATAAGGGAGTTTATCGATGCATCTGGTCCAGATTGCGAACCAGTCCACGCGCCGCGTTGCGTTGGTGGAGGAGCCGTCTTTGAAGTGTCTCGACGGCGTGACGTCAGTCTATGAGTTGGCGCAGCAGTGCCTGAAGTCGCGCAAGTCTTTAACTCAGCAGGTGCGCTCCGCGACGATCGGTGAGTCGCTGCACTACGACGACGTCTATAGCGGCAATTCTGCATGGAAATTGATGACGCCGATTGACGTTCCTGGAAAGCCTTCGCGACTGCTCGTCAGCGGCACGGGCCTTACCCACATTGGAAGTGCCATGGAACGGCAGGCGATGCATATCGCCGCTGAACCCAAGCACGGGGAGGCTGCGGAGACCGTTACCGACAGTATGCGCATGTTCCAGTGGGGCGTTGAGGGAGGACGGCCCGCGGACGGGCAGATCGGAGCGGCTCCGGAGTGGTTCTACAAAGGCGACGGATCCAGCATCCGAGCGCCTTTTGAAGCGCTGGAGATTCCGGGACATGCTGAAGATGGGGGCGAAGAGGCCGAGGTCGCCGGCATCTATCTAATCGATGAAAAAGGTATTCCCCTTAGGCTCGGTTTTGCAGTTGGCAATGAGTTCTCCGATCATAAATTTGAACAGCGGAACTATCTGAATCTTGCGGGATCCAAGCTGCGGGCGTGCAGTATTGGCCCGGAGTTGGTGGTTACCTCGGAGTTTGGCGATGTTCACGGCGAGGTGAGGATCGTGCGCGGGGAAGAGATCCTGTGGCAGCGCAAGATAGCCAGTGGCGAACAGAATATGTGCCACAGCCTGGCGAATCTGGAACATCATCACTTCAAATTCGCAGGACACCGGCAACCGGGTAGCGTGCACGTTCACTTCTTCGGAGCGAATGCACTCTCTTTTGGAGAAGGCGTCGTTCTTAAAGACGGAGACGTGACGGAGGTGCGGTTTGATGGATTTGGTCGTCCGCTGCGCAATCCTATCCGGGAAGAGGCCCGATTCCATGAGCCAATACGGGTGCTTTCTCTGGCGTGACAGAATGGATTTTCAACCCAAAGGACGGCTAATGAAAAACCGCCTCTTGCTCCTCACTTTCTTTGCCTGCTGCGGATCGGCCTTGGCGCAAAGCGCCGTCAGGCCTGTGTACCTCGATCCGACAAAGCCACAAGAACAGCGAATTGCAGATCTGGTAGGCCGCCTCACGCTCGAGGAGAAGGCTGCGCAGCTCAACCATCTGAATACGGGAGTCCCGCGCCTGAATATACCCATGTGGGGCGGGTGGAATCAAACCTTACACGGCGTGTGGTCCAAACAGCCGACCACGCTCTTTCCGGCACCGATTGCGATGGGTGCGACGTGGGACCCGCAATTGGTTCAGACAATCGCCGACGCAATGTCGGACGAGGCGCGAGCTTTGTACAACAGCAAAGCGGATGGCCCGCGTTCAAGGCATGGACTCGTCTATCGTTCTCCTGTCATCAACGTCAGCCGCGATCCACGGTGGGGCCGCATCCAGGAGGTTTTCAGCGAGGATCCCTATCTGACAGGGCGTATGGGCGTGGCTTACGTGAAGGGCCTGCAGGGCGATGACATCAACCATCTCAAGCTGGCCGCCACGGTGAAACATTTCGCGGTCTACAACGTCGAGACTGGAAGGCAGCACCTCTCAGCCGAGGTGGATGAGCGCAACCTGATGGAGTACTTTCTTCCGCACTGGAAGGCCGCCATTACTGAGGCACATGCGCAGTCTGTGATGTCGTCTTATAACGCGATAAACGGTACGGCCGATGCGGTAAACCATTATCTGTTAACCGATATTCTGCGCGGCATGTGGGGCTTCGATGGTTTCGTCACGGACGATCTGGGTGCGGTCGCGCTGCTAAGCGGAGGCCGCGCCGGACGGGGAAATGAAACCGGGCAGCATGTCACAGACGACCCGGTGGAAGCCACTGCGCTCGCGATCAAAGCCGGCAACGATTCGGATGATACCGAGTACCAGACAAACATCCCCTTGGCAGTACAGCGGGGCTTATTGAGTGTAAAGGATGTGGATGAGGCGCTTGCGCGGGTTCTGCGAGTTGGCTTCCGCTTAGGTGCTTTCGACCCGCCCGAGATGAGTCGGTACAGCAAAATTTCCATGAGTGTTGTCCGTTCACCTGAACACCTGGCGCTGGCATTGAAGACCGCCCAGGAATCGATCGCTCTTCTGAGCAACCGCAATAGTTTTCTGCCGTTGAACCGCGCTTCGATCCACTCGATCGCGGTGATTGGGCCAGCGGGCGACACAGAGTACGAGACAGGCAACTACTATGGGAAGCCGGAGCGCAAGGTAGGACCGCTGGCTGGACTGCGGGATCTGATGGGAACTGCCGTATCGGTCCAATACGAGAAAGGCGCAGGGTTTACCGAACCGGGCGATGCATCTGCAATCTCTCGGGCTGCTGAACTGGCAAGGAAATCGGATGTGGCGCTGTTGTTTCTCGGTACGAATCTTCAGGTGGAAGCTGAAGGCCGTGACCGTCGCGACCTCAATTTGCCCGGTGCCCAGGAGCAGCTACTTGAGGCTGTTTTTGCAGCGAACTCAAAGACCGTCCTTGTACTGATGAATGCTGGCCCCCTGGCTGTGACCTGGGCGAACGATCATCTGCCAGCGATCCTTGACGCGTGGTATCCCGGCGAGGCGGGAGGCACTGCGATTGCAAGAGCGCTGTTCGGTGACGACAATCCGGGCGGCCATCTTCCGTATACGGTCTACGCGAATCTTGACGGCGTCCCACCGCAAAACGAGTACGACGTGTCGAAGGGCTACACCTATCTTTATTTCAAGGGTCTGCCACTCTATCCGTTCGGCCACGGCCTCAGCTACACGCGATTCGATTACAGCCACCTGAGAGTCTCGGCGAAATCGATCCCATCGACAGGCCGAGTTGATGTCTCATTTGATATTAAGAACACTGGAGAAAGAGGCGGATCAGATGTAGCGCAGCTCTACACGCATCAGCAGCGCAGCGCCGTGGCGCAGCCAATCAAAAGTCTCCGTGCGTTCGAGCGCGTCACATTGCAACCCGGCGAAGTCAGACACCTGCACTTCACTTTGCCGGCTAGTCAACTGGCATTCTGGGACATCCACTCTAAGAGCTTTGCGGTGGAACCTGGAATGTTCAATCTAATGGTCGGCGCCTCGTCGGAAGACATCCGGCTGAGAGAACACCTCAGCATCACGGGGGAGACAAAATAGTAATGGGACACTTCCGCAGTAAGCGACCCAATAACGGTGACCAGGAGGTCCGCGGAAAGATCATGACAATGCCTAACGTGACGTCTGAACGATATCGGCTTGAACCCGCGAAGGCTTAGTCTTGGTAGCGTTACCGATTCGAAGAAGAGGACCAACGCAAACCTACGGAGCCAATAAAGCCAACCCAAACCGCAACCGAAAGGTTCAGTCCGAGCAGCTTGACCAGGAAGACTCCGCCGGTAAGGGCGAACGCGACCGCGAGTAAAACTTGCGCAGCCTCCTTCGCGGAGCCGTATCTGCGATAGAGCATGGCGAAGACTACCAGAAGAATGTGCGGTTAGGAAGCGCCTCGGATGTGATCTCGACTACCTGACCGCGACGAATTTGCGGGAGTTCCTCTTCGTAGACGTCGGCCTTGATCCAGACCTGGTTGAGATCGGCGAAGGTGAAGAGCGTGTCGCCCGCGTTGACATACTGTCCTTGCGTCACCTTGCGTTCCACTACGCTCCCAGATGCCGAAGCATGGAGCGTAACGTGAGGTACGCCGCCGGTGTCGGGCATTGATCTGCTTTTCGTTGATGCCCCAAAGTTGAAGCCTGCGCTAGCCAGTGCGTCTGCCTGCCCCGTGCATTCGGATCGTACGCCTGGCGAAGCTGATTTCGGCTTTCCTGCGAGAGGTGGTAATCCGCAATTGCCGTCGCAACCTCCGGCCTGTAGAGATCGGCCACGGGCTGGCCGCGGCGTACGCTTTCGCCCGTGAATTGCACGTAGAGCTTGTCCAGCCGGCCGCCGATTCGGGCACTCACAGCCGGCAAGCTGCGCCTCCCGGCTGCTCTACGCGGCCGCACGCTTCGCGGCCGGACTGGCCTTACAAGTAACCCATTTTGTTGATGGTAGGGCCAAGATGCTTAGCCTTCGGGAGCCGATGTTGCTCGAGGAGCGGCCCGCAGAAGGCATTGCCGCGGGCTAAAGGTGCGATCTTGGGTTTATTATCGTCAAAACACTCTTTGGGTTATAGCCCCGAAGAATGTCTACGGCGGCTTGGGACAGGCGGTGTATCTGCGCGACGCTATGTGTGGGCCATGGAGGGAAGATGGGACTCCGAATTTGCAGGTGTACCTTCCGCATTGACAGAGGTTCCTCGGAGTTGCTGGGTTCAACATCACATTCCTACGCATCGACGGAAGCCCATCAAGGCATCGTGATGAGATGCGCAATGGCGGTAGCCGTTGTGGTGGTGTTGCTGATGGCCGGGCAAAGAACCGTGTCAGCCCAACAGATGTATCCCTACAGCACGCAATACCCAACGCAATATGGCGCGGGCCCGCAGGCAGCTTACGATCAGCAGTCCTACGCGCAAACGCAACCGTATGCCCAGCAGCCGTATACGCAGCAGCCATACTATGGTCGTCAGTCGTACGCGTCGGCCTACCCACCGCAAGGCTATGGTCAGGGTCAACCATACGGGCAGCAGTCGTACGGACAGGTTTATCCCCAGCAAGGCTATGGGCAGACGCAACCTTACGGGCAGGCTTATTCCCAGCAGGGTTATCGGCAGGAGCAGCCGAGCGGGCAGCCGCTGAATGGCGGGCAGGCGCTCGACGCGCAGCAACTAGAACAACTCGTGGCGCCGATTGCGTTGTATCCGGACACGCTGGTGGCGCAGGTGCTGGCCGGGTCGACTTATCCGGCGCAGGTGGAGGACGCTGAGCGCTGGTTACAAGCGCAGGGAAACGCGTCTCCTTACCAGGTCGCTGGCGGAGCAGACGTGCAGGACTGGGACCCGAGCGTGAAAGGGTTGACGGCGTTTCCGCAGGTTCTTGCGCAGATGGACCGAAACATGAGGTGGACTACGGATCTTGGGAATGCGTATTACAACCAGCCGCAGGACATTCTCGAGGCTGTCCAGGTGATGAGGCAACGCGCGCAGGCCGCGGGGAACCTGCGAAGCACTACGCAGGAACAAATGAGCTATAACCAGGGCAACATCGAACTGGTGCCCGGGAATCAGGAGACGGCCTATGTGCCGTCCTATAACCCGTGGAGCGTCTATGGAGATCCGGTCTCGCCGTATCCGGGATTCTCGCTGATTGGAGCGCTGGGGTCGTTCTTCAACTCAGCACTTGGCTCCTCGCCTCTACAGTATGGGCTGGGGATCGCTATGGGGGCATTCAACCACACCACCTGGGGCTGGCTGGGCTGGGGCCTCAGTTGGCTGAGTCAGTCCGTGCTGTTCAATCATTCGGACTACACCTCACACAGCACGACCGTGGCGGACTGGGGCCTTCCTCGCAATGGGATCGGAGCCTTTGCGGGACAGCGGGGAATGGGTGGTCTGCGGAATGGTTACGCCGGGACAGTCGGTGGATATGGTCCCGGAAGGGGAATCGCGCGTCCTCGGGACGGATATGCAGGCGATCGATTTGGAGCAACCTCGAACCGCGGCTTTCAGACGCAGGGACAGAGCTTCCTTCGGCCCACGGCGGAAGCATATGACCGGATGCCGGCGTCGACCAGCAGGACTCAGCAATTCAGCCGGCAGCAAAGTCGATTGGCGTATGGGCCCGAGGCTTACCGAGGAAGTGAGCGCGGTACGGAACGGGGCTTCGGCAGTTCGATGCAGGCCTATCGTGCTCCGACGTCAGGGTTCGGGCGCGGCGATTTCGGAGGACGGTCCTCGAATTCGTTCCAATCGGAGAAGTCTCCGAAGTCGGGTGGATTCCATCTTTTTGGCGGCGGCAGCAACGCACCCAAAATGTCAGGCGGTGGGAGGAGCTTCAACAGCGGAAGCTCTGGCGGATTCCACCTTTTTGGGGGCGGTGGCCACGCGCCCAAGATGTCAGGCGGCGGGAAGAGTTTCGGTGGAGGTCACTCGAGTGGAGGCGGTCACTCTAGCGGCGGCGGCGGACACTCAGAGGGCCACGGCGGCGGCGGCCATCATCGGTGAGTCGCCGGCAGTAACTAATGGCCGTAGCCGCCTGAGTCGGTGGAGACCTTGCCGCGAAACATTCCGTAGCTGATGCAAAAGTAGCCCACCGCGAGCACCATTCCAAACGACCACCAGATGAGGCCGACGTGCGTGGCATAGGAGCCGGAGAGCGAGTTTGCAACGGTGAGGTCGCTGGCCGCATTGACCGAAGAGGGAAGCAGCGTTGGGTAGAGTCCGGTGGCGGCTCCGACCAGCATGATGGTCAGGTAGAGGCACGACGACAGGAATGCCTTGAACGCCTGCTTCCTGATTGAGAAGATTTTGATCCCCACCAACGACAGCAGGACGATGACGGGAATGGCGAAAGAGATTGGATGCAGGTTGTAACGATCCAACGTGCTTCGACGGACGAGGATGGTTGCGGGCAGGCTGATTGCCGTGATAGCGCATAGCGCAATCCAGGCTTGCTGACTGAATTGCCGCGCACGTTCTTCCAGATCGCCTGTAGTTTTCATCGCGAGATACAAGGCGCCATGGACCGCGAGCGCTACGAAAGCGACGAGGCCACCGATGACTGTGTACCAATCGAGGATTCCGGGCTGGGGTCCGACGCGCCAGTTGGTCCAGAGGGGCAGGAAGAAGTACTGATCTGGACCGATGGGGACGCCGCGAATGACATTGGCGAGGGCGGCTCCGAGGAAGATCGCCAGGAGCGCGCTGGACAGGAAGAAGAGACCGCCGAAGAAGCTCCGCCAGACCGCATTATCGATGTGCATGCGAAGCTCAATGCTTACGCCGCGTCCGATCAAGAGCCAGAGCACGATCATGAGCGGAAGATAGAAGCCGCTAAACGCCGAGGCGTAAAGCAGCGGGAAGGCAAAGTAAAGGGTCCCGCCGCCGGCGATAAGCCAGACTTCATTGCCGTCCCATACGGGGCCGATCGAACGCATCATGACACGACGGTCTTCTTCGCTGCGTGCGAGGAATGGGTAGAGAATCCCAACGCCGATATCGAACCCATCGAGCACGACATAGGCGGCGAGCATGACTGACACGATCCAGAACCAGATTGCTCCCATTGTTTCTCCTCTGCGATCTATGCGGTCATGGCTGCGGGCGTGGAATGTGGTTCGGCTGCGGCTGGCCCAGTTTCGATCAGCCGGTAGACGATCACGATCCAGAGCACGGAAATCAGGCTGTACATGCCCATGAATCCAAGCAGTGTGAACAAGCTGTTACCGGCTGACACATGCGTGGAATAGCCCTGCGATGTGCGCAGGAGTCCATAGACCAGCCAGGGTTGGCGACCGATTTCGGCGGTCATCCAGCCAGCGGTGTTGGCGATATAAGGCAGAGGAAAGCTCAACAGGATGGGCCAAAGAATCCAGCTTGTGCCGTAGAGCTTTCCCCGCCATAGCAAGAACGCGGCAATGGCCATGAGCAGGACAAAGTACGTCCCGAGGCCAGCCATGATGTGGTAGCTGTAGTAGAGCAGCGGGAGCGTGGTGGGCCATTGATCCCGCGGGAATTGATCTAAACCTTTTACCTCGGCGGCGGTAGTGCCGTAGATCATGAAGCTCAGGACACTATTGACGACGAGTGGGTTGTCGATGCGCTGCTGCTCCACATCTGGTTGGCCCATGAGGACGATGGGAGCGCCCTTCTGGGTGTGGAAGAGACCCTCCATGCCGGCCATTGCGGTGGGCTGATGCTTCGCGGTGTAGCGCCCATGCAGGTCGCCAGTGGGAAATATTTGCACGATGCAGGAGAGCAGACCGGCGATGACGCCGACGCGCAGAAAGAGCTGGCCAAATTCGGTCTCCCGCTTGTCGAGCACATAGAACGCGCCGACGGCGGACATGACGAAGGCTGCGGTGACCACGGCGCCGCACATATTGTGCGCGTACTGCAGCCAGGCCCAGGGATTCATCAGCAGACCCCAGAAGCTGGTCAGTTCGAACGTGCCGTTGGACAGGAGATGATACGCGACCGGATGCTGCATCCAGGCGTCGGTGACGATGATGAAGAAGCCGGAGATCCAGGAGCCGAGAAATACCATGAAGGCCGAACCCCAGTGGGCCCATTTCGAGAGGCGTTTCTCTCCGAAGAGGAACAGGCCGAGGAACGTGGACTCCAGGAAGAAGGAGAAGACTCCCTCCATCGCCAGAGGCTGGCCGATGACGCCTCCGGTGCGGCGCGCGAACTCCGACCAGTTGGTGCCGAACTGGAATTCCATCGGGATGCCTGTGACCACGCCAAGCACGAAGTTGATCGCGAAGATCTTTGCCCAGAATCGCGAGGCCTGGTTGTATCGCTCATCTCCTCGGGTAATCGCAATCGTCTTGAGCACGACGATCAGCAGCGCGAGGCCCATGGTGAGCTGCGGGAAGAGGTAGTGAAACGTGATCGTGAACGCGAAATGTATTCGGTGCAGGAGCAGAACATCCATGGTGACGACTACCTTACTTTGTCGGCTGCGGGTCTTCCGTGATGGAGGACACAAGCGGTTTGGGCGATCTTGCGAGGGACTTCGTCGCGAGTAGAATCATTGGCATGAGCCTCTTTTTTGGAGCCGGTTCGCCGACTACCGAGTTCTCCCCTGCCGAGGTAAAGGCTGCCCTTTTCAGCGCGCTCGACAAGCTTGGTGTGCGCAAGAAAGTGCTTGCCGTTCCGCCTGACTTCACGCGCATGCACTCGATGGCCGGTCAGTTGACAGAGTACGCCTGGAACTACTATGGCGATTCGCTGACGGACGTGCTGCCGGCGCTCGGCACGCACAAGGCGATGACCGACCACGAGATTCAAATCATGTACGGCCCGACGCCACGGGATCTCTTCCGCGTACATGACTGGCGAAACGATATCGTTACGCTCGGCGACGTCCCGGGTGAATTCATCCGCGAGGTGAGCGAGGGCAAGCTCGACTACACGTGGCCGGCGCAGGTGAACAAGCTGCTTCGCGATGGCGGACATGATTTGATCCTCTCGATTGGCCAGGTGGTTCCGCACGAGGTTGTCGGCATGGCCAATTACAACAAGAACATCTTCGTGGGCACGGGCGGCGTGATGGGCATCCATCGCAGCCACTTCCTTGGGGCTGTCTACGGCATGGAGCGCATGATGGGGCGGGCGGACACTCCAGTGCGGCGGGTGCTGAACTACGCGAGCGAGCACTTTGCCCAGGACTTGCCGATTGTGTACGTGCAGACGGTGGTGAGCAAGAACGCTGCTGGCAAACTGGTGATCAATGGCTTGTTTATCGGCGACGACGCAGAGTGCTTTGAGCGTGCGGCGGAACTGAGCCTCAAGGTCAACTTCCTGATGATGGACCGCCAGATCAAGAAGGCGGTGGTGTTTCTCGATCCGCACGAGTTCAAGAGCACGTGGCTGGGCAACAAGAGCGTTTATCGCACGCGGATGGCGCTGGCCGACGACGCGGAACTGATCGTTCTGGCGCCGGGCGTGCATGAGTTCGGTGAAGATGCGACGATCGATAAATTGATTCGTAAATACGGGTACTGCGGGACGCCGGCTACGCTGGCGGCGGTGAAAGACGATCCGGCGCTGGCGGGGAATCTGTCGGCCGCCGCGCACCTGATCCATGGGTCGAGCGAAGGACGTTTCAGGATCCGCTACTGCCCGGGACATCTGACGCGTGCGGAGATTGAAGGCGCGCACTTCGAGTATGGCGATCTGGCGGAATACTCTGCGAAGTATGATCCGGCGAAGCTGGCGGACGGTTGGAATACGGTTGCGGGCGAAGAGGTCTTCTATATCTCCAATCCGGGACTTGGTCTGTGGGCCTATAAGGGCCGGTTCAAGGACTAGGGTGGGTACCCCCCACCCCCGTACTTAAGTCCGAAAGTATCCCTTTCAAAGGACTTAGGTCTGGACCAAGTCCGGACCTGGTCTGGAGAACTTGCAGCGATTTTCAGATGTCAAAGACGGGGCGCGGACCTGGATTCGCGGGTGGAGGATGAGGTCCTGCGACGACGCACGACTCTCTTGCTCCTACTTTCTATTTTAATAGGGGTGTCAAGGGGTGGGCTGTGGGAAAGCGCGGCCTGACTGCGATGTTTGTGTGACATACGGCGGCCGGGGGGGGTGAACTTTTTGTCGACGAATCCGGCGGATTGTATGAAGCGGTCTGCGGCGGGGCTGGCGGCGGATGGGGCGCAGTGACTGGCGTTGGGTTTTGGTTGGGTCAAAACCCGCTTTTGGAAACGAATTATGGGGAACCGGCGACGACGACGATAGGACAAATTTTGGCGGACGCGATATCGTGTGCAAATGGCCGACCCGAAACATCTCGAAGTGATCCTACAAGGCGCGAAGGCCTGGAACGATTGGGTGGAAAAGAATCCTGGGGAAAGGGGGAACCTCAGCTTGGTGTACCTCGGCGTGCCGGGCCTCATCTCGGCGAGCCACGCGAAGTTTGAGGAGCAGGTGGAGAAGGTGATTCGCGCGCTTCGCGCCGACGATGGGGGGCGAGAACGGCCGCCAAAGTCAAAGCTGTAACTTTC
>OCZT010001311.1_pt1 | contig 25624 bp, 24 predicted proteins | sample 1539031 | NCBI WGS metagenome assembly OCZT01 (sample SAMEA3539308, study PRJEB22396) | soil metagenome | biome: tundra; feature: field; material: soil | place: USA | collected 2010-05 | depth 0.15 m | reverse complement strand
GGCATACGATATATTGGCGTAACTGGAGTTCAGACGTGTGCTCTTCCGATCTGATGGTCGATCTATCGTGTTTCAATACCATTACTGATCCTGTTGCTGACCGTGTCGGTGCTCTTCTTTCTAAATTGGGAAGATCATTGTGACGATGACAAGTTCGCGGTTCGCTTGCTTTTTGTTTTTGTTTTGGTGCCCGTGTTTCTGGCGTTTGCCGCAAGCCGGGTGCTTCCTTATTCGATATGGGGAACACGGCATTTGATAATTGTTTTCGCACCCGCCGCGATCCTTTTCGGCGTGGGGATCACGCGGCTAAGAAACAGCGGGTTTCGAACGGCGTCGATGACCCTGCTTGTTTTGTTTGCGGCCTACGGGTTTGTACTGGAAGCACAACGACCGGCACCGCGGTACATATGGTGCGGTTGGGAACAACTTGCACCGATCGCCGAATCAAGCGGTGTAACGCGGATATATGTTTTCGAAGATCTGGTGGCCTATCATTTTTGGTTTGCAATGCGAAACGATACGGCAAAACCTGAGATCCTGAAGATCACCGATCTTGGCGCGATGCCGGAGGACAAGGCATATTTCCTGCCCCGAGGTTTTGAGGAAGTGAGATCGGTGAAGTTCGATGATATCACTGATAACAGGCTTTGGCTTGCATATCGCGGCCAACCGATCGATCTCAATAAGCTTCCGCTTGCCTTGTTCTTGTTACGGGGATACACGATCATCGACAGCCGGGTCGTCGCTGCCGATCAAGAGAATGCAATTATGGTTGAACTCCAACTTGAGAAGCACCCGCAATAAGAGCGGGCGTGAACAACCCTGCCTGAGAGGTCAGTTGGTTTCTTGAGTGGTTTATTCAGAATTGACCCGGGGATACCGCTTATTAGGTAAATACTGACAGTCAGGAAGGCGGGCTTGCCCCCGCTCTTTTGAGGTAACAATCTAACAAGCAGGATCAAACCAAGATTTGCCTACTTCCTCTTCCACCTTACCCCGTCCTTTGTATCCTCAAGGATAATTCCTTTCTCAGCCAATTGATCGCGGATCTCGTCCGAGCGTGCAAAATCGCGGTTGTGTCTCGCGTCCTGTCTCTCCTGGATAAGCCGTTCGATCTCTTCGTCGAGGATCTCAGCTTCTTCCTTTCCAAAAATACCGAGCACCGAATCGAAGTTCTCGATTGCTTCGAGTATCTTTACCCGATCGTCACTCAACACGGCATCGTCGGCGAGCAGCGTATTGATCTCACGAACCAGATTGTGCACGGCGGCAAGAGCGGCGGCCGTATTGAAATCATCGTCCATCGCCTCTTCAAAATCGCGCAAGGATAAGGAAACCGCGGCCGCAACTTTTTCGTTGGAACCTTCGCGTAAGTTTGTTTCGCGGACGGCGCGGCGAAAGTTTCTGAGCCGCTCGACAGTACTCTCGGCTCCCTGCAATCCCTCGAACGTAAAGTTCATCTGTCTGCGATACGGTACGCTCAGCAGCAGATATCTGATCGCGAGCGGCGAATAACCTTGCTCGCGAAGATCGCGGAAGGTAAAGAAGTTACCCTTCGACTTAGACATCGTCTGGTCGTCGATGTTTAGGAACTCGCTATGCAGCCAGTATTTCGCAAACAGCTTTCCGGTCGCCCCCTCGCTCTGTGCGATCTCATTTTCGCGATGCGGGAACTGCAGATCCATTCCACCCGCATGAAGATCAAATGTCTCGCCGAGGTATTCCATCGACATCGCCGAGCATTCGATATGCCAGCCCGGACGGCCACGGCCAAACGGAGCTTCCCATCCCGGCTCTTCGTCTTCGCCGACAAACTTCCAGAGGGCGAAATCACGGGCGTCCTCTTTATCGTATTTGTCTGTATCAACACGCTCGCTGCCCCCGGCGATATTTCCCGACAAGCTGATCTTTGAAAGTTTTCCGTATTCCGGAAACGCCGCGATGCGGTAATAGATCGAACCCTCGGATTCGTACGCATGCCCATTCTCAAGGAGCCGGGCGATGATCTGGATCATCTCGCGGATATGGCGCGTCGCTCGGGGAGTCACATCGGGCCGCTCGTTGCCTAATGCATCGAAATCTTCCCAAAAATATTGGATATAAGGCGCGGTGAATTCATCTATGGTGATTCCGCGTTTCGTCGCTTCGCTGATGATGCGGTCATCGACATCCGTCAGGTTGAAAACATGCGACAGCTCATAGCCTTTGTGCCTTAAATAACGTCGAACGATGTCGCCGAATATGAATGTTCGAAAGTTGCCGATATGGGAAAAGTTCCAAACCGTCGGCCCGCACATATACATGCTAACCTCACCGTCCTTTATCGGGTGAAATTCTTCGACCTGTCGCGATAGTGTGTTAAAGAATCTAAGCATCTTGTTTTGAATTCGCTATTTTAACTCAATCGACACGGTTTTCGTTGTGTTCGGTGCTTTTTCGTGGTTCCCTTGGTACGACATAACCACGAATAGCACGAAATTCACTAAAGGTCGCCTTCAACAAATCTTGCTCTCGCTTCGTCCGAAACAGAAACTCGCGGCTGTAGAACTTAAGCGGATAGTCTTTGTCATAGTTCCCAACCAGCCCATTTGCCTTGTCGAGCAGGGAAGTGCCGTTTTTCGAATTGTTGAATTTGTCGATAGTCCGCATCCAGAAAACGGTTAGTGTTTCGTGGTAAGGCATCTCTTTCGTCAGATCGAAACCGACGGCAACGAGCAGCTTGCATGACCCGCTTCGCATTTTTTCCGTGGCTGTTTCGAGATCATAGATCGACACGTAGTGTAATGCCACCGTAAGATGCTCGGCGTGCTTGAAATCGTCGCGGCTTATCGTCGCGTGTTCGAAGCCTTTGACAACGTCCGCGATCTCAGATTCGGTTTTGTATTTCGTGTTCATATTGTTCGGGTTCCCGCCTTTGTAAGAGTTACGCGTTTACGCGTGAGCAACGTTTACCCGTAATTACGTAGCTTCACGCGTAAAGGCGTAACTCTTACATAAAAAAACGATCGCGGCCGATATCAGCCGCGATCGCGAGATCTACTCACTCACTTCAATCTTTATGCGGCTATGGCCGTTGGCAGTTCCTCCATTTCGTCCATAAATAAATATTTGCGCCATTCGGGGCGATTCTCCGCGTAGTGACACAACAAAACATGATCGAGGCCAAGTCTCAAAAGTTTTTGTGACGTCAGGAGCGGCATTCTTGCCTGGTCCGGCGTTCGGTTGCCCTTTCGCTGGTTACACTTAACGCAAGCAGTAACCAGATTTTGCGGGGTGCTCTCGCCGCCCTGTGCCCGCGGGAAGATGTGGTCCAATGTCAGGTCTTTTGCATGGCGATACTCACCGCAATACTGGCACCGGTATCGATCGCGGATATATATGCGGGCACGTTTCATCGTCGTCTCGCGATTGTTCCGACGGACATGAACATAATGACGAAGACGCACTACCGACGGTACAGGGAAGACGGTCGACGGTGAATGCAAAACATTGTCGCCGTCGTTTTCCTCGACATGGATGGCCCCGCGAAACCACAGGCAGACCGCACGCGCAACACCGATCGTGCCGAGCGGCTCATAAGAAAAATTCAGAAGTAATACGCGGCCTGAAAGCAAACCTCTCTCCTTAGATTAATGGTAATTTAATATTAAACGCCTATTTACGCAAGATATAGCCTTACAAAAATCTACCTGACCACATTTTGCGTTTATCATTAGGATCGTTGCTGCATGTTCCGGCCCGGAATGACGAAACACTGTGCAATTCCTAACTCCCGGTAAACATTTAGATGCCCGATCATCTCAAATTGTTTTCAAAATAGCACAAAAACGCCATTCTAAGCATATGTTCCTTTACGATATTAATGCCTAAACGCATAAGAAGATCTGCTCGAACCGTTTTCATAGACTTCCGTTTTAATTGGAAATTGTGGTAAAGATATACGCTCAATTTCCGATTGATATCAAGACATCGGTTAGTACGTTATGAAAATCGCGATGATCGTAGTCCGGACTTTGATGGGCCTGCTGTTCCTGTTTGCGTCCATCACGGTCCTATTCCACCTGATCCCGAAGCCAGAGCTTACGGGCGTTGTGAAAACATTCAACGACGGGCTCGATTCAGTAGGATACTTCTGGTACCTGTTGAAAATTACAGAGCTCGTCTGCGGTATCGCATTCGTCTCCGATAGATTTGTACCCCTGGCGACCGTGGTGATCGCACCGATCATCGTTAATATCTTTATGTTTCATGCCTTTATCGATCGCACGGGCTTGCCCGTCGCGATCTTCCTGGTAGTTGCGAATATTTTCGTAGCCTACTACTACCGTGCGGCATACGCTCCCTTGTTACGAGCTAAATAGAACTACTCGACAATGAAAACCTATTATAATGACTCAAGAAAGGGCCATGTAGCGTGACAAATCACGCGTTTTCGAGACCGTAATATACATTTCCGCGCTCAAAATGCACATTTCCCCTCTTGAAATACACATTTCTGCTCTAAGAATGTGCATTTCCACTCCAAGAATGTGCATTTCTGCTCCAAGAATGTACATTTCTGGTCCAAGAATGTGCATTTCCACTCCAAGAATGTGCATTTCTGCTCCAAGAATGTACATTTCTGCTCCAAGAACGTACATTTCTGCTCCAAGAACGTACATTTCTGGTCCAAGAACGTACATTTCTGGTCCAAGAACGTACATTTTTGCTCCAAGAACGTACATTTCTGCTCCAAGAATGTGCACTTATCCTCGTGAAATGCGAATTTCGGAAGGTAAAGTGCCGGATATTTTTGAGCGAACGTGAGATCTTGACGGCGAACTATGTACAACTGCCGGGTATTTCAGAAATGACGGTAGCCACGAGGCTCCAATTTGACGGTTCTGCCTCGGTCAATGAGGGAGATCCCACTTTTATCGCTCGTTATCTCGCCGATTCGCGTTATTCCCGTGATATTTGCAGCGGATACCTTATCCTCGGAGCCCGTAAACAGTAGTTCAAAGTCTTCGCCGCCGTTAACGGCCATGGCGAGCGACTCTGTGGCATCGAAAATAGCCCGAAGATCGGGGTCGACCGGAAGACGATCGGCGTCGATAACGGCACCGACGTTGCTCGCCTTACAGATATGCCGCAAGTCCGATGAGAGGCCATCACTGACGTCGATCATCGATGTTGCTATACCTAGTTGCTGCAATGACTTACCCATATCTAGTTGAGGTTTGGGCTGAAGCTGTTTTTCGATTAGACGTTTGGCTGCGTCACCCGAGTCTTCGACGTTTCTTTGCCCACGCAATACTTCTAAACCACCTGCGGCGCCTCCAAGCGAGCCGGTTACATAGATCGAATCACCCGGACGAGCCCCTGAACGTAAGATCGCACGTCCCTTCGGGACTTCACCGAGAACTATGGAATCGATTGTTAGGTCATGGATCGACTTCGAGATATCGCCACCGACAAGTTCAACGTCAAATTCAGTCGCCAAAGCGTGCCAGCCGGCATAAAAACTATCTAGAAATCCCATGTTCCAAAGCTTTTCAGGTATTCCGATCGACAGCAACGCCCATTTGGGGCTGCCTCCCATGGCGGCGATATCCGAGAGGGAAACCGCTAATGCTTTATGACCTAGGGCTTGAGGTGATGTCCAGTTAAGCTCAAAATCGACGTGTTCGACCAGAAGATCGGCCGTTATTAGCTGGTCGAGATCCCCGTCTTTGGGTAGCACTGCGCAGTCATCACCTACCTTTGCAAGCGAATATGCGTCACGCATTCCAAAAATGAAATCAAATTCACCCACCATCTATGCTATTGACACAAGTCCCCTACATTCATAGAATAACGTCTGCAGATTTTACATCAAACTTTAACACTGAAATCCCCAAATGCCCCAAGAAGCTGTAGTAATTCCTGAGAAGATCTACTTTAAGATCGGCGAGGTCTGCGAACTCGTCGGCGTGCAGGCCCATGTTCTCCGCTACTGGGAGACTGAGTTTCCGATGCTATCGCCGCAAAAGAACAAATCCGGACAGCGCAGTTATCGTCGACGTGATGTCGAGATGGCGCTCCGTATCAAGCAGCTTCTTTACAACGAAATGTTCACCATCGCGGGCGCGCGTAAAAAGCTGCAGACCGACCAGCGCGAGGGAAGCCGGGCGAGAGTCGTGGCGGCCCCTAAACCAGAGCCCGCAGAGCGTTCGAATCCCGATGTTACACCAACTCTGTTCGATGATCAGGTCGAACCGGCCGCATCGCCCAGGATAGAGCAAAGATCACGCCAGGACTTTTCAAATAGCCAGCGTGAAGCTCTCAAGACGCTTGCCACGCACTTGCTGGAGTTGCGTGAAATGTTAAAGCCCAAGCCGCCGAGCGCGTAGTTAGCTCGTCCGTGGCGTTTGTTTGACATTACCACGGCATAAAATTACTCTACAAATTCGATAATTTCGGGACGTAGCGCAGTCTGGTAGCGCGTTCGCTTGGGGTGCGAGAGGTCGCTGGTTCGAATCCAGTCGTCCCGACCAGTTCTTAAAGGCTCTTAGCTTGTACAAGCCGAGAGCCTTTCCAATTATGGCTTCGGATCTTCGATTTCGGGCTCGGGCTCTTCAATGACCAAAGGTTTGGGATATGTTTTCGCTCGCAATCTGATTACGAGATACATATCTAAGAAGACTATAACGGCGGCTAAGACAACTAAGATAACCGTGACCAGTTGAAAGCCTGAGGTCAAGATGTCGTATTCCCCGCCAAAATGCCGTTGGTCATACGATATATAAACCTGGTTGAGCCAAAACGTCTTAGCAATCGAGAAAGCTGAAAAGAAAACGAACGTCGTCCACATCGCCCATGAACGACCCGTTGTCCAAAGGACCGCATTTCCCAATATTAGCAAGCCAAAGGTTGCAATCCACAAAGTCGTAGCCGCCGAGCTGGTGTTGTAGGCAAAACCCGCGGCGGCATCCGTCGGAAGTCCGATACTGTGCAGCCAGCTCCACGCGTAAAACATAAAAAACGCGACCAAAAGGGCCGAAACTGCCACTACCGCGAGGTAAAGTTTGGTCCACATAGTCGCTCTTTCGTTGGCGCGAAGCCTATCCGGGCTTAACGGTCAGGTAGATCGTTTGTCCACGCCGCGAAACCAATAACAAGATCGTTTTGTCACCCGCGGCATCGAGAGCCGATTTGACGTCCCCGATCGAATTTACCGGTTTCTTATTGATCTCGAGAATTACGTCGCCGCGTGTCACGCCCTCGTCGGCGGCCGGACCGTCCGGATCGACCTCGGTGACTACCATACCCTCAGCAGAATCGAGGCCTAGCTGCTTGGCGGTTTGCGGCGTGACCGGCTGCAGACTTAGTCCGAGCTTACCGCCCTGATTTTGCGGTGCAACGCCGTTTTCGTCATCGCCTTCGTCATTGCCCTGCTTTTTTGCATCGCTTGGCTTAAACTCGTCGAGTGTCGCGGTAAGATCCATTTCCTTACCGTCGCGAACAATGGTCAGCTTGACCTGTGTTCCCGGCATCGTCTCGGCTACCTTGTTGCGGAGGACATTGCTATCCTCGATCTTTTCATCGTTTACCGCGGTTATAATGTCGCCGCGTTTCACGCCTGCCTTTTCCGCCGCACTGCCGTTTTGGACACCACTAACGAGCACGCCATTACGATCTTTGATATCAAGGGCCTTGGCCGTATCATCGGTGATGTTTTGGACACTGACGCCGAGCATGCCGCGATGGACCTTACCGTCCTTGAGAAGCTGGTCAAGAACGGACTTGGCCATGTTAGAGGGTATGGAAAACGCGATGCCGATGTTGCCGCCGCTCGCGCCGCCCGGCGATAGGATCTGGGAATTAATACCGATCAGTTCACAGTTTAGATTTACCAGCGCTCCGCCCGAGTTTCCGCGGTTGATCGGTGCGTCGGTCTGCAGGAAATCCTCGTAACTTCCGTCACTGAGACCCGTTCGGCGCCCCTTAGCGGAAATGATCCCAGCCGTTACCGTCTGCCCGATACCGAGCGGGTTTCCGATAGCCAGAACGATATCGCCGACCCGAACATTATCCGAATTGCCGAGTGTAAGAAATGGCAAATTGTCCGCATCGATCTTTATTACCGCGAGGTCGCTTGGCTCGTCCGTGCCGACAACCTTGGCCTCGTACGTCTTATTGTCGTTCATCATCACGGTGATCTTTTCCGCGCCTTCGACGACGTGATAATTCGTCATTATCGTGCCGTTTGCCTGGACGACGACACCGGAACCAAGGCCGCGAGCGATCTGTGGACGCTGGTTTTGTCGCGGGATCCCAAATTGATGGAAAAGATCGTCGGGTAAAGAAAACTGGGTCGGGGAAGCTTTTTCTTTATGTTCAGCCTCGATCCGCACCACTGCGGGCGATGTTTTCTCGACTACGTCGGCGTACGATGTTCGCATGCCGTTGACGACGACCGGTTCGGGGGCCGCTTGCGGCTGACTCGCAACAGGGACTCCGTCACTCCCGAATAGCCCTGCTTTACAGCCCGAGAACAGTAAAGCGGCCACAATTGTCGACAATAGAAATACTTTTTTAATTACAAACATATAAATACCCAAAAGCCTTGTTGATCTTTCACTGCTAACAGCACATATCACCAGATTAACAAAAAGCTACATACGTAGAAACACTCGACGATGTTCAATCAAGAAATGCCGCGTAACGGCCCCCGGAGATCCGGTCGGAGTGATGATCGATAAATTATGCGATCCGGGCGGCTTCATCGCGGAATATGTAGGCGAGGGATTTGTAAACAAGCTTTGCGCACAGAAACGCGGGTGAGTCATAGCTCGCAACATACGAATATTCGACGAGGTCCATGCCGACGATCTTTTTCCTTTCAGCCAATTTTCGTATCAGGGTAAGAGTTTCGTACCAACCAAGGCCGCCGGGCTCAGGAGTTCCGGTTGTGGGTACGATGCTTGGGTCGAGTCCATCTATGTCGATCGTCAAATAGACGTTTTCGGTCAAATCGTCGATAGCGTCATCGATCCAGTCGGTCTTGCCGACTATATCGCGGGCCCAATAGATCTTTGTCGCAAGGCCGGCGGCAAGCGATCTTGCCTCGTCGCCAGAGATTGATCGGATCCCCACCTGGACCGACGGGATATGCATGTCTTTGATCACTCGCGCCATGATCGACGCGTGCGAATGGGGCGTCCCGTCATATGTATCGCGGAGATCGGCGTGAGCATCGATCTGCAAAACGCTTAGATCTTCGTATTTCTCATTGTGGGCTTTTATTATCGGTGCTGAAACGGAATGCTCGCCGCCGAGCATGCAGAGAAACTTGCCACTTTCAAGCAACTCTTTTGAATACCCGTAGAGATCCGCCATCATCGCGTCCGGCGTTTCGCGAGAGGCAAATGCACGCAGCGTATGGATTCCGAGTTTGTAAACTTCCGATGCGGTTTCTTCCTCGTACAGCTCCATGTTTCGAGACGCGTCGACAATCGCCATGGCGCCTTTGCCGGTGCCGGTGCCGTATGAAACGGTACCTTCGTAAGACACGGGAAGTATGAGGATGCGCGCTCGATCGAAGCTCGAGTATCGCTCATCATCGATACCACCAAAATTCATTGGAAGGTGAGATGATTCAGACATCAAGTTAAATGGAAAATGGAGAATGGAAAATGATAAACGGCAGAATCATTCTCCATTCTCCATTTTTCATTCTCAATTTCTAGGGTACATCAATCGCCATGTCGCGGCCCGAAAAGCTAAACGTCGGTCGTTTGCGGCCCTTCATAAATTTTGCGGCCGTTTGCGAAAGGGCGGTGATCACCATCGGCAGGGCGATGGATGGGTCGCAGGGTACGTACGCGGTTACCGCACCTCGATTCAGCTTGCCAAAAAGACAGGTGTGATTTCCCCCATACGATGGCGTACGAGTATCGAGCGGCACTGAATCGGTCGTTATAGAGATCGCATATTTATGTCCGCGCGGGTTTGACCGCGTAATGTATGCGGAGACCTCGGCGATGTTGACCATGTTCTGGCTGCAGATACCGCCGAGAGCAATGATCCCTGAATTCCTGCTTTTCTGGGCGATCTGCAACAGCTCCAGGGCATCCTGCGATGCATCGAACGAGATCTGTATCTTCTTTTCGAATTTCGCACGTGCGATGCCAATGGCGAGTTCCGAGCCCGGAAGATCAGGGCAATATACCGGAATGCGGGCTTTATATGCCGATGTGAGAATGCCGTCTTCGTGGGCGATCTCAGACAATTCACGACCCATCAATAAAAGAAACTCACGCAACGAATAGGGGCGGCTGAGCTCGAGTTGGTTAATTACACTTCCGATCCACTCGTCTGCCTCCTGATATTCTTCACGGTTCGCAAGCACATCACCTAGTCGCGTAATATCCGCCGCATCAAGCTCGACGTCGTCCATGCTCGGATGCGCCTGGTAATGATTGCGGCCGAGTATTTCGTGAATATCGTTGTAGAGAACGGTTCCGGACATCACAATGACATCGACAAACCGGTTCTTGATAACGTATGCCAACAGCCGCCGCATACCGGAAGTTATAAGGTTTCCTGAACCGCAAAGATAGATCGTCGAATTATCATCGAGCATGTCGAGCCAGATACGATGAGCTTCAGCAAGCTGCTTTGCCCCAAAACCGGCTCCCTCCATTTTTTCCAACAGCCCCGCGACCGAACGGTCTCTATCAATCGGAACAGGACGCGTCGGAACGGTCAGAAACTTAGAGGCTTTGGTCTTTTTTTGAGCTACCATATGTGTTTCACCAAGATAAAAAGGATCAATAAAAATGTACGTCTTAAAAGAATTATTTCCCGTCCTTGCCGTTAGGGGTCAGGTAGGTATAACTGTCAACCTGATCCTCATAAAATTCTATGGCGCTGCTTCCTTCTGCATTTGAAAGACGCCCCTCCTTGATACGTTCGAGCACCATTTGCCGAAAGGTGTCGTGAAGCTGACCGGGATCGTATCTCACTGAGGAAACGGCATCGCCGAGCGTAGCTCCATAGATGACCTTATTGATGATGTATCCTTCTTCGCCAATAAAGACATGGGCTTCGTGCGGCACCCCAAAAAGATTATGGTTATTGCCCATAACCTCCTGGTAAGCGCCGATGAGCAGCATCGCAAGATAATAGGGCTCACCCTTAATAAGTTTATGTAATTCCAGTACGGGCTTGACGTCGTGCAGATCGACGAACTTGTCCACAATACCGTCGGAATCACAGGTTATATCGCATAGCGTAGCATATTCCGTCGGCTTTTTGTTGAGTTTATGTATTGGCATGATCGGAAACAGCTGTTCGAGCGCCCAGTTGTCCGGCATCGATCGAAAAACCGAAAAATTTGCCAAATACTTTGCACACATCAGTCGCCGCAATTCGTCGAATTCCTCGGCGACGTACTTCTTCAATTGTGCGAATTGGTCAGCCCGCTCACAGATGTCCCAGAACAGAACTTCGCCCTTGCCTTTCGCCTCGAGCGATATCAGACCAAGATTGAACATCGTGAACAATTCTTCACGATTTTCGAGAGCGTCGTGGTAATACTCGCGATAATTCTTGGAGTTGATCGTTTCGCGAAGGTCGTACAACTCGTGTACAACCTGCGGATCGTCCGTTTCCATCCGCATCTGCGTAAGGCTCTCGACAACGGTCTCGATCTCGTCCTGGACATTTGTCACGAGTATCGCGTGATAAGCCGACAAATACCGTCCCGACTCCTGAATGATCGTCGGATGAGGGACGTTCTCGTCGTCGCAAACGGTTTTGATCATGTAGATCACGTCGTTTGCGAACTCGCGTGCGTTGTAGTTTGCCGATGATTCAAATGATGTTCGCGATCCGTCGTAATCTACGGCCATGCCCCCGCCGACATCGAGGTACTCGATCGGCACCTTCATCTTGTAGATCTTCGCGTAGGTGCGGGCGGCCTCTTTCATCGCGTTCTTGATCCGCTTGATATCGGTCAGTTGGGAGCCGATATGAAAGTGGAGCAACTTGAGCATGTCCGTCCGCCCGGCTTCCTGCAGACGGCGGATCACTTCGAGGATCTCGGTGGTCGTGAGTCCAAACTTTGCCGCTTCGCCGCCTGACTTTTCCCATTTACCCGAGCCTTTTGAATAAAGCTTGACGCGAACGCCGATCATCGGAATACCTGTGTCGGGATTTTCAGCAAGTGCCGTCTCGGCAATAGTAAGGAAATGATCAAGCTCACTCAGCTTTTCGATAACGATTATTACATTCTTGCCGGCCGTCGCGCCGGCAAACGCCAGCTGAATAAAGTCACGGTCCTTAAACCCGTTTAGAATGAGCAGACTTTCCTTTGACTGTTCAAGCCCGAGTGCGGCGTAAAGCTCGGCTTTGGAACCGGCTTCGAGTCCGAAATTGTAACGCGAGCCCTCACGCAGGTATTCCTCGATAACGGCGCGATTCTGGTTGACCTTCATGGGAAACACACACAGGTGTCCGCCATTGTATTCAAATTCGCGAATGGACTTTCGAAATGCGTTCTGGAGTTTTCGGATCTGGCCGAAGATGAGCTGGGGAAAACGGAGAATGACCGGTGTATTTACACCGCGTTTGGCGAGATCGTCGATTATCTCTTTAACGTCGGCTTTGAGGTTCTCGTTTTCCGGTGTGTGAACGATCAGGTTTCCCTTACGATTAACACCAAAATAATCGGCACCCCAGTTCTCGATGCCATAAGTCTCAATGCTCTGTTCGATGACTACACTCAAATTACTTCCTCTCCCAAACAATATCTATCCAAAACCCACGCCAGCGACAAAAACTATAGCTTAATAAAAATCGAGGAAAAAACAAACAGGGTTTAGGCGGGTGAAAGATCAGGAGCGAGTAGTGGTTATGTGTTGTTTGATATTTACGACCGCATGAATCTACGATAGGCGATAAATATGGGAGGAGAACAGTGAAATATTCGCAGTTCGAGGATTTGCCGGTCTGGAAGGCAGCGGTCGAGTTTGCTCTAAAAGTGTTTGAGTTTACTAATCGAGCCGACTTTCGCGGTCTCGGGGACACAAAGAACCAACTCGAGCGGGCTGCTCTCTCCATATCCAACAATATTGCCGAAGGCTTCGAACGCGGGACCACAGCTGATCTCATTTATTTTCTTTATATCGGACGCGGCTCCGCTGGTGAGACAAGGTCTATTTTAAGGATATGCGAGGGATTGGCACGTATTTCAAATCTCAGATCTGAAATTTTAAATTTGATAAACCGCGGGATCGGTATCTCCAAGCAACTTCATGGGTGGATCGACTCATTAAAGAACAGCGAGATCAAAGGGGTAAAGTTCTATACAAACAAAGAAAAACGAAGGATCGAGCAAGACAAAGAATTTGAGGAATTTGATAAGGAGATGGATCGATACCGTAAGGAATTACTAGAACGATTGTTGCAACGCGAAGCGGACGCCGCGTCCGCTGAGAAATAATAAGCTGTATAAATAAGCAAAAAATTTTGACAGGAAGGCTTTTCGATCAAGAAGTTTTGGCAAGAGATCGTCGCTGCTTCATTTCATCGGCAGCGGATCCTAATTCCCCACCTTTGGCACAGCCGTTGCGTGTAAATTTATGGGAATTTCGGGTGTTTTCCGAAATTACCCCGCAAAGTGGATAATTCCTTCCTTACTCCTATGAACTATGGGCTAAGAAATGCCGCATGTTGTCAGATTGCGGGTACCAAAAACTGTCACTTGAGCCGTAGAACCGTTGCTGCCTATCGATCGATCGATCATCAACGCGGCTTTTCTTTGGTACAAGTTGTCGTCGTTGTCTTCGTTATTGCTGTGATCGCCCTGATCGGGATCCCCCACCTGCAAAAAGCGTTTCGAGCCTCCGACGATAAGAACGCAATTTCTGCGATGCGAAAGATCGCCGGGGCTCAAGTTAATTTCTATTCCAAATTCAATCGTTTTGGACGCCTCAACGAGATCAACAGTTCACTCATGGGCAGTGTCGGTACACGTGTCGGCGACGATATAGTCCGCGGTAAGTATTTACTGTCGATGTCACCGGACCCACCATCTGACGGGGAACTTAAGAACGGCTATACGGTCCTGGCCACCCACAATAAAGATGTCGATACCGGAAACAAAGTCTATGAGCTCACAGAGAGTGGAGAGATCCGTCAGATCCTTCCATAAAGGTAATCAAATATCCATGCTCGATAATTCCGGCCTTAACGTGAGAATTCCCAACATGCATGTCTTCGAAGACCTGGTCGAGGAATTAAAGGAAGAGCATTTGCTGGAAGAGACCGTCATCGAGACCGAAAATACGGCGAACGATCACGAACAGGATTTTGACGACTTGCCCGATACGGGTTGGGCAGCGGTAACCACGGATGATGTCCTCCACGATTATCACGATCCCGTGGTGGGCAATGTTGATCTTGAGGGTGAAACTAATAGCTCGAACGACAGTGCCGGAGGAGCGTCGTCCGCTGTCACATCGAATGCGGACGTTTCCTCGGACGAGAGTTCAGCGGCGATCGAAGCAAAAAAAGGAAAGGAATTCTTCAAAAAACGCGCCGTTGACGAGGTGTCCGGCCTGCAAATGGTCGATCACGTTTTGACCGGGATCGAACGCGAATACATGAAGGTCGTGCCCGACATATTCGATGACTTCAACGCGAGAAAAGCTCTACACCGCTTCGTGCAGGTCACCAAAGACGTCAACTCGATCGAGCATTCCACGGCGGAATTCGAACTCATGGAAGAAACCCAGGCTTGGTGCTCAGCCTTAGCGCGTCGCGACGAAAAGATCCAGGTGTCAAATCTTCGGTTGTTCTGCGAAAATTCGAGACCGGCGTTGAGCTCGCAAGCTCTACTGGCCTTAGCGAAGTTCTATCGAAATTTACCCTACACAGAAGCCGTTCGCGGAAAATTTGATTTCGTCGTCACCCGTCTTTTTTCGCGTCCCGATGAAAGACAATGCCGAGTTTGCCTTTTCAACCGTACCGAGACTCTCGACCATTTGAACATGCTCTACAGCGAATGGTCGAGTGTGCCGCTTTATTCGGCCGACGTTGACGAGTCGACAGTAATGTTGACGGCTCTGAGTTTAGAGGAGCTTGCGGCCGAGGCAGAAAACGCTAAGAGATTCGATCAATTGCTTGAGAATGACTTCTTCGGCAGGCTTCGCCGCTTCAAAGAAAGCATTAATGAGCTGTTCTTTGCGCCTGAAGTAACAGCGGCCGCGATCGACACGAATATTCGCGTTGGCAATGCCTATGTCCGCCTGGTTGAGAATGAGCAACAAAAGTTCGGAACAAACAGCATCAATTACAAATACGCCAATACCTCGGACGAATTCGTTTCCGAGACGGCCGGCCGGACGATCGCGTTGCTTAATCTGCTTCAAACATTTTCGTCACGAGATCACGCGGCGAATGTTCATCACGTACGTCGCACTGAGCCGAATTCAAAAGTCGACGAAAATGAGGTAGAGATCAAAAATGGGTTCCTTTACGACCTGCTGAGACAAGCTCTGACCTTGAACCGGTGGTTTGTCGCCGTGTCTCTCGCGTTGGTCATCGCATCCTTTGGCATGTACGTGTGGTCCGACTATTTCGCGGAAGAAACGATAACGACCGCTGGCGTGCGCGCGGCGGAGGTTCAGAACCTTTCGTTGACCGAGTATATCGGGACGGCGCGGATCAGCGGAGATCGATTTTATGGCGTCGTCCTTCCGGCGTGGGACATGCTGATCAAAGAAAGACGGCAAGATATCCTGCAAAAGATCTACCAGGCAGGACCGAGCAAAGGTTACGCAAAAGTCAATTTGATCAATAGAGAAGGCAAACTCGTCGGCTATGCGTCGCCAACGCGGATCGAAGTGAGCACTCCCTAACTCTCCTTTCTTTCTCAAAGTGCACAGCACGAACCGCTCTTTCCGGTTCGTGTTTTTTTGTCATGTGTCGTTGTCGACGATTTGGCGAGATCGGCCACCCGTGGGCAACGTACAACAAAGAGGCTATCGCACAGCACCTTACGGCTAAGTAGCAATTCCCGGAAGATCGAAAATGACAAGGGCCCGGTGAAGGAACCGTGCCCTTCTTTATTTAATACCGGATTTAATACGGGCAGTGTTTCGAAACAATTTAGTAAGTGCTAGAGTAATATCGCTCAAGTACAATACCGCGGGCTGCCGGCGACATATCCTAATAATACTATCGAGGTACTTATGAAATATCGCGCATATTTAAATTTCGTTCTGGCTGGGTTGCTTATCCAGTCGTTTATAGCCCCTGCCCTATTGCTCGCGCAGGACACGAAACAAGCCGAGGTCTTTGCGGCGATCCGTAAAGAGGAAAATGATAATTCCAAGATCATGCACACGCTGCACATTCTTAGCGATCTTTACGGACCTCGGCTGACCGGCTCGCCCAATCACGTCAACGCGGCAAAATGGGTCGCCCGTGAGCTGATGACATGGGGATTTGAAAATACGAAACTCGAGCCATGGGATTTCGGCCACCCCGGTTGGGTAAATGAACGCAACACGGGCCTCATGATCAAGCCGGTGCAGGACACATTGACATATGAAGTGCTTTCCTGGACACCCTCGACAAAAGGGGGGGCGGTTACTGCTGATGCGTTCAATTTGATCTACCCACAGTATCCGGCTGAGTCGAATCCGAGCGTGATGCAAAATCCTACGCAGGAAGAGCTGACAGCCTATCTGGACAGTATCAAAGGTAACGTAAATGGAAAGATGGTCCTGGTGGGGAAGGCGACGGTCATCAAGTTCAACGAGCAACCGCCCGTCTTTAGAACGCCGGACGATGTCATCAAGCGGCGCTTCGATCCAAACAATCCGGCTCCGCAAGGAGGAGGTGGACCGCGCGGTGGTGGACAAGGACCGCGTATGGCCCCGAGACCGGGCGCTCTTACAAACGTTCAGCTAAACGAGCAACTCGATAAGTTCCTGGTTGATAACAATGTTGCCGTAAGGATCAATGATGCCGCGATGGACCATGGTCTTGTCCGTGCCTTTAATAACAGGACATTCGACATCACCAAGGTTGTTCCAACGGTTGTAATGCGAAATGAAGACTATGGCAGAATAACCAGGCTGCTTACCGACAATACTCCCGTTAAACTTGAGTTCGACATTCGCAATCGCCTTGTGCCTGACGGCGTTACGAGTTACAACGTCGTCGGTGAGATCGTCGGGACCGATAAGAAGGACCAGGTCATCATGCTCGGAGGCCATCTGGATTCATGGCATTCGGCAACGGGTGCGACCGACAATGCGATAGGCTGCGCAACGATGATGGAGGCGGCGCGGATCCTGAAAGCCATTGGCGTGCGGCCGCGACGGACGATTCGCGTGGCATGCTGGGGCGGTGAAGAAGAAGGCCTTCTTGGATCCCAGGCGTATGTCAAACAACACTTTGGGACCGCCGAAAATCCGACCGCGGAATTTGCCAAATTCGACGGTTATTTCAATATCGACAGCGGAACGGGAAAAGCAAGGGGCATGTCCGTCTTTGGACCGCCCGAAGCCGGGACCGTGTTGCGCGAAGCAATCGCCCCATTTTCAGATCTTGGCGTCGGCGGGGCACTTAGCACAAAAGGACGTAATCTCGGCGGCACTGACAGCACGTCATTCAACGCGGCCGGTCTGCCCGGCATAGGCATTCAACAGGACCCGATCGAATATTTCACAACCACCTGGCATACAAATCTCGACACCTATGAACGGGTGATCGAGAGCGATGTGAAATCATCGGCCATCGTGATCGCCGGTGCGGTCTATACGCTGGCGATGCGCGATGATATGCTGCCGCGGTTCAAACCGGGCGAAATGCCGCCGGCACCGACACCAACGCCGACACCTACACCACGGCCTTAGTTGTCGGTTACGTTACCGCGATCAGGCCACAGAGGCCACAGAGATAGAGGAGCGGCCTTCGGGACCGGTTTCTCTATTTTCTCTGCGTTCTCTGTGGCAAAACTTTTAACGGCCAAAAGAAAATTGTGTAAAATGTCTCAAGTTCAGACCTCAAGATGGAGGGACTTGTGGTGAAGCGTGGTGTAGTTGCAGTAATTCTTATAGTTTGTGTGACCGCCGTCCAATTGTGCGGCCTTTTGGGGCGGCCTGTCTCAGCCTAAAAGCGCGGTGGCCCGCCCCGAACCCCGGTCGTACACGTCTCGCTCCACGCCGACCTGAAAGAGACCTATACATCGACCAAAGAAACCGTCTCGGAAAGCTCAAGCGGAAAGTCCGAGCTGATAATGTCGCAGGATTACAATGGCGACCGGCTAATGTCGGCCGCACCGGACGGGTCGGCGGAATTGGACGAGGTGCCAAACTCGCCCGGGACGATGTCAGGCAGTTTTCATTATTCCAGTGAGGCAAAGTCTAATACCAAGGGGCCGGAAAAACTCTGGGACCAGCACAAGATGGATGTCGCGGGTTCATTCGAACCTATCGGCGAAGTCTCATTCTTTTCTTTGTCGGGCAAAAGCGCGATGGTTCGCGTGAGCGTTCATAGCGGCGATAAGTTAGCCAACTGCGAAACTACGGGGAATCTTGGTGAGGACCCGCACGATTGTAATGTTATCGGCACCTCTAATATCACCGTGCACAGTAAAGGCGATTGTAACGGCACATGCGCCGATTATGACCTGACTTACGAGCTTCATCCCGCCTCCGATCAGCCGCGGGATTCGGATGCCGATTCTGACTATGTCGACCGCAGATGGTATGGCCTGACCGCCAGCGGCAATCCAACGGTCGGTTATGATGTTGAATTTACAGGCACGAAAGTCTTGAATTCAAACGGAGCTGCTGACGATCCGCACCACGACGCTCAGCAAAAGACGCTTCGCGTCAGTATAAAAGTTACTCAAGGAGTAAAGACGGCAAGTATCTTTCGGTCAGATATTACGCCGTGGCTCGCTTCCGATAGTCGTCTTGACAATACCCTTGCTGGTATCCCGGATCGGCGATGGGCTTTAGATCGACCACCTTATAAGTTCTAGCAGATCAATAGCTCATCAATGCGTAACCCTTGGTCTGATAATTCATCAGGACAATGAGCGCGTCGACCGCGACAGTAACGTCAGGTGAAAGCGTTGCCGGATCAATCTTGGCTGCCACGAGGTATTGCCCTCAAACATAGATCTCGACGCCTGCCTTCCTGAGTTCCGAGAGAACTTTTAGATTTGGATTCGGGACACCGAATTTCGCTTTGTAGTTTGCATCGTCATAGAGGCCATTGACCGAGGGTCCGTGAAACACGATCAAGAATTTTGCATTCGAGAGTGGAACGCCCGACACGGCAAATGCATTTAGCTCCGATCCCAGCATGTTCAGGGCCGGCACCAGTTCTTTTGGGCCGTCCGCATCGCTCGTCGCATTCCAAATTGCGCGATACACATGTCGCTTGTCTATCTGTACTGCTGCTTTCGGCAAAACCACAAAACCATCTGCCTCGGGGACGATAGGGGTCTTGGCTTGGGCTTGTTGAGCGGCCGCCATCGAGGCCGATATCAGGATCAAAAGGAAAATAGCTATCGTCAGTTGTATTTTCATTAAGTTTTCTCCGGTAGTTTTGGAATTTCGCTATCCGTGAATAACGGATATGAGGGACAAATGTTGGCAAGCACGCATTCCGTACATTTTGGCTTTCGTGCGATGCAAACCTGGCGGCCGTGATAGATCATCCAGTGCGGAAACATTATCCAATGTTTCTTCGGGACGAGATCAATAAGGTCTGATTCGATCTTTTCGGCCGTATCGTATTCAGTAAGACCGAGCCGCTTTGAAAGACGCGCGATGTGCGTATCGACAACGACGCCCGACGAAACGCCAAAGGCATTGCCGAGCACAACGTTTGCTGTCTTGCGGGCGACGCCGCCAAGGGTCAACAACTCTTCCATCGTACCGGGCACCTCACCGCCATACTCGTCGATAATTCGCGTGCACGCCGCCTGGATGTTTTTCGCTTTGTTTCGAAAAAAGCCGGTCGAATGAATATCGCGCTCCATCTCCTGCTGCGTGACCTTTAGATAATCGGCCGGTCCGCGATACTTGCGAAACAGATCCGCCGTTACAATGTTGACCCGCTGGTCCGTACATTGAGCGGAAAGAATGGTGGCGATCAGCAGTTCGAACGCATTTGTATGGTTGAGAGCACAATGAGCATCGGGGTACGCCTTCTTTAACCGCTTGATGATCTCAGCGGTTTGTTCCTTTTTGTCAGCGATCATTCTGTCGAGGCTAAAAAAGATGGGTCGAAAATGCAAGTTATCAATGGTTTAGGTAAAATTTAAAGTTCGGCCACAGAGCACACAGAGAAATTTAATTATGATGATTGCTTCTATACTTTTCACGGATGAAAAACCATACACTGGCCCAACAAACGAGTATCCATTTTATCTCTGTGTGCTCTGTGGCTAATTTCTGTGTCCTCTGTTGTTAATCCAGTCATGAACGTACCTTTACTCGATCTAAAAGAACAAAATCAATCGGTCCGTACCGAGATCGAGGCCGCGATAACGCGTGTTCTCGACACCAACGCATTTATCCTCGGCGGCGAGGTCGCTGAGCTCGAAAGAGAACTGGCCGCATATTGCGGGACCAAGTATGCCATCGGCTGTGCTTCGGGGAGCGATGCCATCTTGCTCGCGCTGATGGCCCTCGACGTCGGTCCCGGCGACGAGGTCATCACCACACCGTATAGCTTTTTCGCTACGGTCAGCGCCATCACGCGGCTTGGCGCTGTACCCGTCTTTGTCGATATCGACCCCATCACCTACAACCTCGACGTTTCGCAGATCGAGGCAAAGATCACATCGCGAACGAAAGCCATCGAGCCGGTTCATCTGTATGGACAATGCGCCGAGATGAAGGCGCTCAATGAAATCTCACAGAAACATGGCGTCCCGGTCGTCGAAGACGCGGCACAGGCCATCGGTGCCGAGGAAGACGATCATCGCGCGGGAGCACTCGGTGCCATCGGCTGCTTCAGTTTCTACCCGTCAAAGAACCTCGGCGGTATGGGTGACGGCGGTTTCCTGACGACCGACGACGATGCATTAGCCAAAAAGCTTATTGCGCTTCGCGTCCACGGTTCCGAGGAAAAGTACTATCACAAATACGTCGGGCTCAATTCGCGCCTCGATGGTTTTCAGGGCGCGGTACTTCGCGTCAAGCTTCCGTACCTCGAAGGATGGACCGAGGCGCGGCGTCGGAATGCGGAAAACTATCGCCGGCTGTTCACTGACCTCGGGCTTACCGAAGAGGTCGTACTGCCGGTCGAGCGGGAAGGGGCCAAACACATATATAACCAGTACGTGATACGCGTCCCCGGCCGCCGCGACGATCTGCGAAACGATCTTTCGGAAAAGGGGATCGGGACCGATATTTATTATCCGGTGCCGCTTCACCTGCAGGAATGTTTCGCTTATCTCGGATACCAGCCGGGTGATCTTCCCGAAGCCGAGCGGGCCGCCAATGAGACGCTGGCGTTACCGATCTTTCCTGAGCTGAGGCCCGAGCAGCAAGAGTACGTTGCCGAGTCGATATCGACATTTTTTAACCAAAACTAAATGGCTGCGGATATACTGGTGATCAATTCAAAAAGCGCGCTGGGACGAGTGTTGCTGATCGCCGGTATCGTCGTGGTAATTCTCCTGACCTGGTTTGGCGTCCGGTGGCAGCTTGGCAATATGCTTACCAGCCTAACACTGCCAACGGATGCGGACGCCGGCGATGTCGCCGATCTCGCGGATTCGTTAGCGCCGTCGGACCCGCAATCGAGTTGGCTCCGAGCCTCGGTAACTCAGAACGAGTCGTCGACCGCGGCAACGGTCGAGGAATTTCAAAATACCGTTCGCTTATCTCCGTACGACTTTCGCTGGCGCATTGAGCTCGGACGAGCGCTCGAACAGGATGGAGATCCCGCCCGGGCTGAAGCGGAATTTCGAAAAGCGGTCGATCTCGCACCATCATATGCATATCCGCGATGGCATCTCGGCAATTTTCTGCTTAGGCAAAATCGTCCTGACGAAGCGTTTGCCGAGCTCAAGTTGGCCGCTGCGTACAACTATATATACCGTGATCAGGTTTTCTCGGTTGCATGGGATTACTTTGACAAAGATTCCGCAAAGGTCGAAGAAATGGCCGCCGACAGCAGCCAGGCACGTGCCTATTTGGCGTTGTTCTTTGCCGCACGCGGGAGGGCGGACGACGCCTTACGAAATTGGAATATGCTCTCTGACGCGGACAAGCAAGCCAATCCGCAGCTCTTGAGATCGATGGCCCAGGGGCTTTTCCTTCAGCGCCATTTTCCGCAGTCACTCGAGTTCCTGCATCAACAGGGGATTGACACTGACGCCATGGCGGAAGCCGTTACCAACGGCTCGTTCGAGAAACCGCTTTCGGACACTGACGACTCGCGATTTAACTGGCAGGTCATACGCAACGATACAAAGATCGAGATATCGACCGATAACAAGGTGAAACAGGATGGTTCAAAGAGCGTCCGGCTAACATTTAGAAATTTCGCCAAGCCTGACCTTTCGAACCTGCTGCAAACGGTCGTTGTTCGACCGGCGGCCGCCTATCGCCTGACGTTCTGGGTCCGGACCGAGAATCTTAAAAGCGGGGGCCCGCCGCTGATCGAGATCAGCGATGCCAATACAGGTAAAACAATAGCTTTATCGAAAACTGTTAACAGCGGTACAACCGATTGGCAGCAGATGTCTGTTGATTTCAAAACCCCTGATGATTGCGACGGCATTCTCTTGCGGACCACGCGTGTTAGCTGCGGTGATGTGTGTCCGATCAACGGCATTCTTTGGTATGACGGATTTGATCTCGAGCGGCGATAGACTCTTCGCTCTCCCTGGGCTGATCTATACATGCGTATCTTGAACAAGCTTGCGTTCTCGCTCATCTTCGCGGCTATTGTTTTTACAACATTGGCCTACGGCGCAGTGCATCAGCCGATCATCGCGGTCTTTTATCTCCTTGTAGCTGTAATGGTCCTGATCTGGGCCGCCGATTGTTTCGCCGGCGGGGCCGTTCGAGTCGATACGAGTAAGCTGCAGGTTCCGCTGCTGCTACTCGGTATATACGGTCTCGTGCAAGTAATACCGTTCGGCACAGTCAGTGATACTGCCGGTGTGTTGGCCATCCCCCGGACCATATCCCTGGAACCGTTTGCGACGGAGATAACCTCGGTTCATATTCTTTTCCTCTGCTGTTTTCTCGCGATCGTACTCGTCTATATAGATACGGCATCACGAGTGAGGAAGATAACGACCTTACTCTTGGTCTTCGGTTTTGTTTATGCGTTTTACGCGATACTCCAATCGGCCTTAAGTCCGGACAAGATCTATGGCATTTACGCTCCGGCGAATGGCACGCCATTCGGATCTTTCGTCAACCGCCACGATTTTGCCGCGATCATGGAAATGTCCCTCGGTGTACCATTGGGACTAATGTTCGCGGGCGCCGTTCGCCGTGATAAGAAGCTATTGTATATCGTCGGCATAGCTCTGATGGGAGCCGCTCTACTCTTAAGCCGTTCGCGGGGCGGTCTCGTCGCGTTTTTTGCCGAGCTTATTCTTATTGTAATCCTAACGACAAGGGCCCGGGGAACGAGGAACGTTATCCTGAAGATCGGTTTGTCGCTGCTTTTCATCGCGGCGGCGGTCGGTGGGGCGATCTTTGTCGGCGGCGAAACCTCACTCACACGTTTTGCGGAATCGGCCGCAACTCAGAACATATCATCAAACCGAACTCACATCTGGAGCGTGACGGTCGAGATGATCCGTTCCAATATGCCGTTCGGGGTCGGCTTAGGTGCCTACCCGCAAGCGTATACGAGCTTTGATACATTAAGCGGTTCCGATCGGGTCGAACAGGCCCACAATGATTACCTCCAGGTCCCGGCGGACGCCGGCATCATGGGGTTGATTATCGGAGCTCTCTTCCTCTTCTGGTTTGTTCGGGAAGGGATTCGAAATACACACGAGTCAAACACATTTAGACGCGGTGTTGCCGTCGGGGCTTTCGCCGGCTGTTGTGCGATCCTGGTCCACAGCATCTTTGATTTCGTATTGCACATAACCGCCGTCTCGGTAATGTTTCTAACGCTGATGTCTATGCTCGTTGCCAGCGGCCGCAAGTATAAAGACGACACGGATGAATTTGACGAGCCCAGAAAGAAACGTCGCCGTTCCGCATCGGTCTCGTCTATCGATACAAAAGCCGACAGCCTCATTTCTCGATAGCAAGACGGTTTGATCTTTCCGTCGAATTCATCGGAACAAGAACTTTTGACATCCGACGAGCGTTATGAACGGTGAAGACGAGTTTTCGACCTCGCGTCAATGACTATTATGCAGGTGATCTCAGATCGCGGACCTGAGATTTCGCCTCATTAATTGAGCTGGAGAGGTCCTGGAATGACAATGAAGGATCCCAGCCCCAATTTAAAGACTCCAGCGTCCTCGGACAGACTCCGGTTCCTGCAGAAGACGTTTTAGTTTCTGTAGAAAACGTTTCAGTTTCTACAGACAACATTTCCGTTTCTGTAGAAAACGTTTCAGTTTCTACAGACAACATTCCGGTTCCTGTAGAAAACGTTTCAGTTTCTACAGACAACATTCCGTTTCTGTAGAAAACGTTTCAGCTTCTACAGACAACATTCCAGTTTCTGTAGAAAACACCTTGGTTTCTATCGCTACCGTTTCTATTTCTAAAGAAGACGCTCCGGTTCCGGTTGAAAAAGGCCCGGTTTTTATCGAAAACTGTCGACAGAGAATGGAATAAAGCTCTCGAAGATGAGGGGATCTGGTATTAACGCCTCATGCAGCCGAAGGTCTGACGAAGATCGGGCGGATCAGCCACCATAGAAGCCCGTGCATGACATAAACGGTGGCCATCGCAAGCAATACATATTCGGAATACAGCCAGATCAGCATACCGATCAACGCAAAAAACAAAACAAGATAGAATCCGGCACGACCTTTTGCGGACGCCTTAAAGCTTGTATAGCGGATCGTGCTAACCATCAATATACCGAGCGTAGCGACCAGAGCGAGAAGGGCATAGGCGTAATAATGGGCAGGTCGAACGCCGAATGTTATCAGCGGGGAAGGTGAATAATGAACGATCGCCGCAAGCAATCCACCCGCCGGTGGTATAGGCAGACCAACAAAGAAACGCTTGTCTATCTTTGCCGCGCCTTCGGCAAGAACACGCGGACGCGTAGCCTGGAGGTTAAAACGAGCCAGCCTAAACGCCCCGCACATTAGATAAGCGAACAGAAGAAAGACAGCAAGACCGTATCCGGGTGTATTTTCGCCGAAGGTCGGGGCGATGGCCCAACTATAGAGAAGCGCCGTGGGTGCTATTCCAAACGTAAGAACGTCGGCCAGCGAGTCAAACTGCACGCCGATCTCGGTTGCCGTCCGTGTCGCCCTTGCGACGCGGCCATCGACTGTATCAAAAAGTATTGCGAGACCGATGGCGATCGCCGCCTTGTTAAAATAGTCGGCTGCAAGGGCGGGATCGGTGGTCGCCGGATCGGAAGAGCACACGTCTGAACTCCAGTCACGCCAATA
>OCZT010001310.1_pt1 | contig 25629 bp, 24 predicted proteins | sample 1539031 | NCBI WGS metagenome assembly OCZT01 (sample SAMEA3539308, study PRJEB22396) | soil metagenome | biome: tundra; feature: field; material: soil | place: USA | collected 2010-05 | depth 0.15 m | reverse complement strand
GGGCGTTCAGCCAGAACTCGGCAGAGTTGCCGAACAGTCGGGAGAGACGGAGGGCACGCTCATGACTCACCTGCCGTCTGTCGTCCGTCGTCTGATAAGCCTATTTCTTCGATGCGTCCATTTTCGGGTAGTCGGACATCGCGTACGTGACGTGCGCGTTCGTGTCGATCTTCGTGACCGTCATCGTCACCTTCTCGGCCGTCTTGTTGTTCGTGCTCGTCATTTGCAGCAGCATCCCTTGCGGGTATTCCGCGGGCAGGCGGCCCTTCATCTGCTTCATCCCGGAGTTGGCGGCGAACATGTTGCCGACGCTGAGCTGTGGGTCGCGCGACACCCAGATATCGACCGTCCCGTCCGGCCCATCCAGGCGGTACCCGTCGGCCGAGTATCCCGCGATGGTCTTGGTGCCGATCTTAGAGTAGTTCCTCCACACCTTCACTGTGTCCCAGTTCACCTGCGCCTGTTCCTTCGGCGCGCTCGCGGGCGGGGGCGCGAACTTCGGTGCGTCCTTCCAGCCGTACGCGATGGAGAACTTCGACTTCTCCGAGGCCATCAGCATGACCATCGCCTGATTCTTCGCGTCGAGAATGATGAACGCGGAGCCCTGCTGCTTGGGGTCCGTGCTGACGATGCTGGTGCCGGTATACGGCTCATTGGTGTTGAAGTGCATCATGATGACGGCCTTGCCGTCCGATTTCGTGCTCTTGGAGGACTCGATCTCCATCGTCGTCACGACGTTGAAGGTGTAGCTGTCCTCCGTCTTCGCGTTGCCCCCCAACGAGAACGGTGAACTGGCTGCGCCGGGTCCGCCCTTCGCCCCCGCGGCCGAAGAATCTCCGAACACCGCCGCGAACGAGTTGTCGACCAACTTCTGTGACATCTCATCGATCTTGTTGTTGACCTTGTCCTCCGCCTTCTGCGTCACCGCGTCGGCGGCCTTCTTCTTGATGCGGTCGAAGATGCCCTGCGAACGCGCGGGCGTCGCGACGATGGCGAGGATCGCGGCGCAGGAGGCGAGCCTGAGGAGTGTGCGCATGATGGGCACCTGTGTGGGGTCGGGAGGGTGTTGGCCCGAGTATGGCAGGTTCAGGGTGGGGTCGCCAGTGACGTCAGGTCGTTCTGTCAGGTCGTTCGGCCGTCACGCTCGCACATCGATGGACTCGTTCACGTCTCGTCGCTCGACGTCGACGATGCGCCGAAGTGCGGGTTCTTTCTGCTCCCCTTCTTTGGGGGGGCGCTCCTCGGAATGTTCTCGCTCGCCTTCATCGGGGTGCCGCGTCCGCCGGACGGGCGTCGAGTGCCGCCGCCGGGACCTTTTCGTTTGCGCCCGCCCTTGCCGCCTTTCATTTGTCGCTCTTGCCTCCCTTGATGACCGCGCCGCCCTTCATGACGAACGTCACGCGCTCGAGTTCCGTCACGTCCTTCAATGGATCGCCCGCGACGGCGATCAGGTCGGCGTACGAACCCGCCGAGAGCTCACCGACCTTGCCGCTCCGTCCTAACAGATCGGCCGCGTTCACCGTCGCGGCCTGGATCGCCTGCATCGGCGTCATCCCCCAGCGCACCATGTGCGCGAACTGCTTGGCGTTCCAGCCGTGGGGATAGACGCCGGCGTCGGTGCCGAACGCCATCTTCGCGCCGGCCTCGACTGCCTTCTTGAAGTTCTCCCGCTGCGTGCGCCCCACCTGCCGCTCCTTGGCGAGGATCTTCTCCGGATAGCCCATCCGCCCGTACTCGGCGAGGATGTAATCGTCGTTGTAGACGTCCATCACGAGATAGGTGCCGTGCTCCTTGGCGAGCCGGATCCCTTCATCGTCGATCAGGCTCGCGTGCTCGACGCTCGCCACGCCCGCCCTGATCGCGCGCTTGATCGGCTCGGCGCCGTGCGCGTGTGCCGCGACCTTCCGCCCCCACATGCCGGCTTCGTCCACCAGCGCGTTGAGCTCTTCCTGCGTGAACTGCGGCCCGCCGACATTCTCCTCCTCTGAGAGCACGCCGCCGCCGGCGAGCACCTTGATCACATCGGCGCCGTACTTCACGTTGTTGCGCACGAGCTTCCGTATCTCGGCCACGCCGTCGGCCACGCCGGAGAGACCCTCGATCTTCACGTAGGGCGAGAACCCGGTGAGATCGCCGTGGCCGCCGGTGCTGGAGATCGCGAGTCCTGCCGGCACTATGCGCGGACCGACCACGTCGCCTTTATCGATCGCGCGCTTCAGCGCGACGTCGATGTATTCCGCCGAGCCCACGTCGCGCACCGTGGTGAATCCGGCTTCGACCGTGCGCCGCGCGTAGACGTGCGCGGTGACCGCGTAGTCGATCGGGCTCTTGCGGAAGATGTCTTCGTAGTAGTCGCTTGGCTGCGACGTGATGTGCGTGTGGCAATCGATCAGCCCCGGGAGGATCGTCGCGCCCTTGAGGTCGATCACCTCGGCGCCCGCCGGAACTGTGAGCCCCGTGCCCACCTGCGTCACCTTGTCGTCCTGCACGATGATCATCGCGTTCGTGACGACGGTGCCCGTCTTCGGGTCGACGAGCCGCGCTGCCTTGACCACCGTGATCTTCGACGGAGCCGGTTTCGCCGGAGCTGCGGATTGGGCGGCCAGCGACGATGCGGCGAGGAGTATCGAGAGTGCGAAACCAGAAAACCTCATGCGGGTGATGCTCCGACGTGGGGAGGAGGTGCAGATCGGCCCTGCGACAAAGTGCAGGATGCAGTCGTCGCGCGCCATTCCACGTTCACGCCGCCTACCCCGGCTCCGCCGCGCCCCGATCGTACGAACGCTCTTCTCCCATCAACCTCCACTTCGCCGGCCACGCCGTTTTCTGCCAGTCGAGTGGTTCCCCCAGCGGCGCTGGCCGCGCAGCCATCGGGAGCGCCGCACGCAAATCCCGCCGCTGCTCCACACCCAACGCATCCGGCGCCAGCGACACGAACAGCATCGTCCCACTCCTCGCCACCAGGTCGAGCCACTCCCTGTGCAGCGCCCAGGGAATTGCATTCGTCACGCCCACACAATCCGCGTCCGCCGCATAAAACGCGCCGTGCTGCGCGCCGCGGAACGCCAGCGTGTTCACTCCCATCTTTCGCGTGCGCGCCCAGTCGGTGCCGCTCGTGTCGTCTCCGATGCGGCAGATCTCGAACACGCCGGCGGAAAGATGGCTCACCGTATTGCAGCCGATGATCGTCGCGTCGCCCGCTGCCGCGCGAATCGTGCGATACAACTCGCCGATCACCTCGGCCGTCGTCCGCTTCGGCCCCTCCGCGAACGTCCACCCGTCGCGCGTGAGCGCCGATCCCATCTGATAGCCCCACCGACCGAAGAGGTCGAACGTCGAGTAGTCGTGCTTGATCATCGCGCATCCCCACATGCGGAGGCGGGTGATATCTGCGGCGACTTTCTCGCTCACACCGGCTACGGTCGGATCGAGCACGTTGCGATCGCGCGCGAGACGCCAGCTGTCGGGCACATTGGCGGCGGCCTGAAGCGGCCGGATCCACATTCCGGGTCGCGCGCCACGCTGCGTGATGTCGCCGAGAAGACGGGGAAGGTCGGGAAACTTTTCGTTCGCGCGATCCCACATGCCGGCGCCGGCGCGGCTCGCACCGCGCCCGGGCTGCCATCCGTCGTCGATCACCACGAACGGCCGGTTCGCGCCCGCCGGTGACAGTTCAATGATGTGTTCCGCGTCGGCGAGCACCGTGGCCGCGCTGTTGTTGCCGTACGCGTAGTACCAATCGTTGCTCCCGTACACCGGTGCCGCAGGAAGCCTCGGCGCGGCGCACAGCTGCCTGCAGAACGCGTGAATCGCGGCGAACGCCGATTCTCCGTCGCGCCCCTGCCGGCATACGACGTCGCATACGGCGAGCACGCGATTTCCGAGCTCGAGCGGCGCCGCTCCGCTCCGCACGTCGGCCCAGAGACTGATGCCGTCGGGGTCGACGTACCAGGAGCAGAATGCGCCGGCACCCGTGCGCACGCCGTATGCATGGGTGCGAGCACCGTCCCACGTTGCGACGTACCACGGCATCACGCGGTCGGGCTCGAAACCGCGCCAGGCGAGGTCGCCGTAGGCGCGTTCCCAAGCGTCACCGAGGATGGCACGCGTATCGTCGAGCCGCTCGCGCCAGCGCAGTCCGATGCGTTTGATGTGCGCCGACGACGTCGCGAGTTCCACGCGCAGCGTGCCGGGTGTGTGGGTGGTTCGCAGCTGGACGCCTTTTGCATCCCAGGCACCGTTCGGACCGGCGGTGAGCCGTAAATCACCATCCGCGGTTTGCACCGTCACACTGTCGGGCGGCCGGCCGAGGTCGATGAAACCATGCGAGGGCTCGGCATGTGCATTCGCGCCGAATGCGCGCTGCGCGATCCCGGGCAGCGAGAGCGACGCGCCGAGTGCGGCGGCGGACTGTTGGATGAAGGTGCGGCGCGGAAGCATTACGGTCTGATGACCGGATATCCTATTTCCGAAACCAGAGCCCCATGATCGCGAGAAAGACCGTCATCCACGCACCGATCATCCAGCGCGTGTGCGCCAAGAACCGGTCGGCTATCCTCGCGTCGTATTCGGCGAATCGAAGTTCCACCTTCGACTCGAACCGCGCGAAGTTGAGCTCGTTCAGCGTCCGAAGTTCAGTCAGGCTGCTAGCCTCCACGTTGTTCAGCACATCGACGATCTCATTCCCTAACAGTACGCTCGGCGCGAACCGCAATCAATCCTGCGCGCCCGGTGCGGTTGTACGCCCGCTATCGTGTGACATTTGTTCCTGTTGCAACCGTCGCACGCGCCTATCATTCAGGCAACGGAGGAAACACCCATGAGAATGTCAGCACTCGCACTCATCGCATTCGCCGCAGCCCCTCTCCACGCCCAGATGACGATGGCGATGGACCACGACGGCCCGCTCCCCAAGCAGCCTGCGCAAGCCGCGTATGCCGCCATCGGCGAGATCGTGCGGATCCTCAAGGCCGACTCGACCACCGACTGGTCGAAGGTGAACATCGAGGCGCTGCGCCAGCACTTCATTGATATGGATGAGGTGACGATGCGCTCGCAGGTGAGCCAGAAGCCGGTGCCGGGCGGCGTGACGATGATGGTGACGGGCGATGCGAAAGTGGCCGCGGCGATCGATCGGATGGTGACGTCGCACGCCGGGATGCTCGACATGGATCCGCAGTATCACGCAACCGTGGTGCCCATTGCGAACGGCGTGCGGTTCACCGTGACCGCGCGCGACTCGAGCAACGTGAAACTCGTCGCGATGATCCGCGGGGAGGGATTTGCGGGGCTGCTCACCGAGGGCGATCATCACGCGCGACATCACATGGCGCTCGCGCGCGGTGATGCGATGGCGCACATGCACTAGAGGCTATCTCGTAAACCTGATGCGTCGACGGGATGGAGTGGTGAGAGGCGAGATGAATGCGGCCTCGGGTCGAAGTCCCGCATCCCGCATTCATCTCGCCCCTCCGTTCGCCGTACCACAAGTCTCCGTCTCTGAGACATGCTCTAAGGGGTCACCTCCGGCACGCACGCATCCCTCGGCGCCGGCGACGGCGCACCGTACTCCGCGCGAACGAACCGTGTCGAACCGGCTTCCAAGATGAGCACGAACAGATGCGAGTACTCGTGTACACAAAGATCCTTGATCTTTGGCCCCCCGAGCGCCGCGATGATCGGGCCGACCGTCTCGCCGTGGCCCACCACGAGAACCGTCTTGCCTTCTGCTTTTCGCACCGCGGCCGCCACGGCACGCGCGTGCGCGGCGATATTAGCGCCGCGTGTCACTGTCTGAATCACCAGACCAAGCCGCTCGACGAGCGGACGAGCCGTTTCGCGCGTTCGACGCAGCTGCGTTGTGATCACCGCCTGGACGGTTGCGCGCGCGAGCGCACGATCGAGAGCGAGCGCGCGCGCAGCGCCGGCGGCGATGAGCGGCGGGTCGTCCAGCGGCACCGTGTCTTTTTCGGCGTGACGCACGATGATGACGACGGTCGTGGCGTGTTGCGCAGTCGCGGCCGCTGGCGCGACTGCGCAAACGGCGGCGACGATGATGAACCAACGGAAGGCTGTCATGAGATCGAAAGAATTGGGCCGTCGCGTGCGACTGACGGCAGCATCCGGAAAGACTAAATACAGAATCACGATCGCACGCGTAAGCCGGCGACTTACAATCTCCGAAAACTGTTGGCAGGTCGGTACGATGCCGTGACGGATTCTTGACCATGTGCGAAGCAACGCGACCTATGCTCCTGATTCACGTTTTCCGGGGAGCTGAGCCGTGACTCGATGTGTCGTTCGCGCGTGCATGATTGCAGGACTACTTCCGCTTATTGCGGCGGCGCAGAGCATCTCCGAAATTCGGGGAACGGTGACGGATACTTCCGGGAGAATCGTTCCCGGTGCCATGGTGAGGCTCTCCGATACGCGCCTTGGGAGTCTCGTCGATTCCGCCGGCCGCTATCGTGTGCGCGCTGTGCCCGGCACATACACTGTGCGGGTCTCGAGGATTGGCTTCGCGGCGGACTCGGCGACGGTGACGATCGCGACCGGCGCCGTGACGCGCGACTTCCGTCTTTCGCCCTCCATCGCGATTCTCGGCGGCGTGATGGTGACGGCCCAGAGGCTCGGTGAGTCCAAGGCCGCCGCACTCGAGCGGCAGGCGTCCGCGCCCAACCTCGTGACCGTACTCTCGGGTGATGAAATACGTGCACTTCCCAACTTGAACGCGGCGGAAGCCGCTGGTCGCATTCCCGGAGTCACCACCGAGCGTGATGAAGGTGAAGGGAAATTCGTTCAGATCCGCGGCACGGAGCCGCGTCTTTCGAACGTCACGATCGATGGCGCGCACGTGCCGGGCACCGAACGAGGCAACCGGATTCCAAAGCTCGACGACGTACCGTCCGACATTCTCGGGGCGATCGAGGTGAGCAAGACGCTTACTGCCGAGATGGACGCAGATGCGATAGGCGGCTCGGTGAATCTCGTGACGAAAACGCCAGAAGGTTCGCCGCAGGGCTACATCTCCGGTCAGTTCGGGCAGATGTCACTCCTCAATCGCGATCAGTACCAGGGTGGATTCACATTCGGCGGCCGGTACGGCGAAGGCCACCGTCTGGGTTTACTCATCGGCGGCTCCGCGGATCACAACAATCGTTCGATCGACGACCTCGAGCCGGCGTGGGGCGTCGACAATTCGGGTCGCTCGTTCCCCAATGACTGGAGCCAGCGCTCATACGTGTATGGGCGCAACCGCTATGGGATCGGTGGGGATATCGACTATCGATTCGACAACGGCGCCACGCTTTTCGTCAAGGGAATGTGGAGCCGCTTTGAAAACTTCGGCACGACGTACGTCGACGATGTCGCCAGCGGGTCGAGCAACTCGACGTTCGGCAGCACCGGCGATTCAGCAGCCGCGGGAACGCACGGTTTCGGCACCGGCGTGCAGGTGACCCGCGAAGCGTATGTGCGGACGCCCGTCGAGCAGATGTACGGTTTTACGGCAGGCGGAAGCAGGATGCTGGGGAACGTCACGATGAAGGTCACCGCGAACGTCGCCGGAACGTCGCAATCCGAACACGACTACCGCTTCCACCCGTTCACTTACAGCGGGCCGGGCGGCCAGGGACTCACGGTGGCGTACGACGCCTCCAACGCGAAGATCCCTTTGTTCAGTTACGCGACTCCGGCGATGGCGTCGGCGGCCGCGGACCCCGCGAACTTCATGCTTTCGAACTTCTTCACGATCGACGGGCAGACCACCGGACGCGACGGCGGAGGGGCCATCGACTTCACGGCGCCCTGGCACGTAAACGACGCATCGTGGACATCGACGCTCCGCTTCGGCGCAAAGCTTCGGGACGAATCGAAAGACTTCGTTTCCAGCGGCGGTTCGTGGTCGACGAATACACCGTTTTCGATGGTGCAGGCGGGCGTGCCGTTCACGGATTCGCGGTACTACATGGATCTCTCGTCGGCCTTCTCATTCGGGGCTGCGCCCAACGCAGTTGGAGCGAAGGCGTATGAGGCGGCTCATATGTCGCAGTTCACCGATGGCACGAACACCATCAGGAACACGCTCGCGACCTTCAGCGGTTCCGAAAAGATCTACGCGGGATACGTGAGCAACACCATCGATGCGGGAGCGCTGCAGCTGTACTTCGGGCTCCGCGCCGAGGCGGCGCAGGTTGCGTATACCGGTCACGTCGTCAAGATGGACACGACCGGCGCAGTCGTGGGATTGACCACGGTTCCCGGGTCGTCGACGAACACGGATCTCTTTCCGAGCGTACAGCTCAAATATCAGATCGACCCGGCCACGGACTGGCGTCTTGCGGTCACGCGGGGAATTGCGCGGCCGAATTATTCACAGCTCGCGCCATCACTTCAGGGCACGCTCGACGGCAGCAAGTCGAACTCGGGGAACCTGAGTTCCGGCAATCCGAATCTCAAGGCGCAGCACGCGTGGAACTACGATTTGCTCGTCGAGCATTTCTTCCCGTCGGTCGGAGTGGTCTCGGCGGGTGTGTTCTACAAGGACATCAGCGACTTCATCTTCAATAAGACCTTCATATACAGTGGTCCCGTGACGGAGTTCGTCGGGCAGGCGGGCACGCGGCCGGAGAATGGCGGCTCTGGACACCTCCTCGGGTTCGAGATGCAGTACACGCAGCGATTCGTAGGGCTGCCCGGGGCGTTTGCAGGGTTCGGCGTGGACGTGAACTGGACGCACGTCGATTCGCGCGTGCTCGTCGATCCGGCATCCGGCCGGGAAGCGCCGATGGCGCGGACGTCGCCGAATTTGGCCAACGCGGCCATCACCTACGACTTTGGCCCGGTCTCGGCGCGCGCGGCGTGGGCGTATCAGGGAGCGAACATCGCGTCCTACGGTGACGGTACTCCGACGGCGAACGGTGACAACTACTTCTACGCGCATTCACAGATCGACGCGTCGCTGCTATACAACGTCAGCAGCCGCGTCCAGCTCCAGCTCCAGGCGCTGAACCTCAACAACGCCGTGTTCGGATTCTTCAATGGCACGCCGTCGCATGACTTCGCGGTCCAGCGCGAATACTACGAGAGAACGATCTACATGGGGGTGAAGTACGGCTTCTAACGCGGGACGAGGACAGCGGCGCGTTGGACACCCAGCTCGCGAAACGCGGGATCGAGTTCATCGCACCGCACCGCTCGGCGCGCCGGCCGAGGTGGTGGTGATCGGCACCGTTCACGGCGCGACGCCGAACTTCTCGATCGATACGCTCCTCGGCATCCTCAATTCGGCCATTCGCGATGCCATCGGCGCGGATCGGGCGCTGGTGATCAACTCCGCGGCGTCCGATACGGCGATCCGGCAGAAGCAGGAGTACTCCTACGCGGGGCTGCGGCGCATCATCGAGCTCTCGCCAGGCCTCGCGGACTTCGCCGAGTTCCAGCAATGGGCGGCCGAGTTCTGGACGCAGCGAAACGAGACCATGGATGCGAACATCGTGCGGATCGCCGCCCCGTTTCCCGGACAACGGGTCGCCGTGATTTGCGGTTACGAGCACCGCTACCATTTGAGGTCACTGCTTCGCCGTGATGAGACGGCCGGCAGAGTGAAGCTGCGCGAGTACTGGAACTACTGAGTCTCTGCCGCTAGTCGTGCCTCAGCGCCACCATCGGATCGACCCGCGCCGCCCGGCGAGCCGGGAGCCACGTCGCCAATGCGGCGATGGCCGCCAGCGTCAGCGCCGTGAGCGCGATCGTGAGCGGATCGGCAGGGTTCGTTTCGAATAGCACTTTCTTGAGCCCAACACCCATCGCCAGTGCGCCGACCACACCAAGCGCCAGGCCCAGGCCCACGAGCAGCGATGCCTGCCGCAACACGAGTCGCACCACGTCCGCGGTCTGCGCACCGAGCGCGAACCGCACGCCGATCTCGTGCGTGCGCTGGGCGACCGTGTACGCCATCACGCCGTACGTGCCGATCGCCGCCATCAGCAGCGCGATGATCGCGGACGCGGCCATGGTCCGCGCGGTGGCGCTCTGCGGTGAGCCCGCGGCGTCCACCACCCTGCGCATCGTCGCCACGTCACCGGCCGCCAGCCGTGCGTCGAGCACGGCAATTCGCCGCTGGATGGCGGCCGTGGGCGAGGCCGGGTCGCCCGCCGTGGTCACCGTGAGGATCATCGAGCGCGACGGCCACTGCGCCGCCGGCAGGTAGAGCACCGGCAGCGGGTCGTCGCTGATGAGCACGTTGCCGCGAACATTCCCAACGACTCCGACGATCTCCACCCACCGGCTGCCCCTGACCTTGATTCGTTTTCCCACAGCCTCGGCGCCGCCGAACAATTTCCTCGCCGCGGCCGCGCTGACCAACGCCACATCCGTGTGGCCGGCGCGGTCGTCGGAATTGAACACGCGGCCGGTGACGATCGGCACCTGAATGGCCGGCAGGAACGACGGCGACACCGACCGCACGCCGAGCGCCGGCGCGTCTTCGGGACGGCGCAGCGGCTGCCCCTCCACTTCGACTCGTGTCCGGTTCTCGTTCCACGACATCGGCAGCACCGTGGTCACCGCCGCCGCCTTCACACTCGGCAACGATGCGACGTCGTTATCCAGGGCGTCCCAGAACCGGGTGACGGCGCTGTCGGAAGCGTAGTCGGCCGCCGGCAGGGTGATTCCCATCGTCAGCGTACCGTCCACCCGAAACCCGGGATCGGACGCGATGAGTCGCCGCGCGCTCACCACCATCAGCGAGGCGCCGGTGAGCAGCACCAGTGCCAGCGCGATCTCTCCGGTCACGAGGGCGCTGCGCACGCGATTCACTCCGCGGCTCGTGGGCGCGTTGCGACCGCCCTCCTTGAGCGTGTCCTGAATGTCGGTGCGCGCCGCGGCCAGCGCCGGCGCGAGTCCGAACACCAGCGCCGTCGCAACGGTCACGACGGCGGCGAACGCCACCACGTGGCCGTCGACCTGCAGGGCATCGAACCCGGAGATGACGGTGCGGAGTTCCGGCGGCACGATAGCCGTGGTTGCCGCGACTCCCCATTTCGCCAGCAGCAGGCCAAGCACACCACCGGCCGTCGCCAGCAGCGCGCTCTCCGTCAGCAACTGCTGCACGATGTGGCGGCGGCTGGCGCCCAGCGCGAGGCGCACGGCGATTTCGCGACGTCGCGCCGTGGCCCGCGCCAGCAGCAAGTTGGCCACGTTGGCGCACGCGATGAGCAGGAGGAAGGCCACGGCGCCGAGCATCGCGATCATGAACGGTCGCGGTCCGCGCCCGAAGTACTGCTCGGCGGGCACTGTGCGCACCATCCACTCCGCGTTCGTCGCGGCTTGTTCCGTCGCGAGGCGGCGACCGAACGCCGCGGCGTCGGCGGTCGCCTCGCTGCTCGCAATCCCATCCGCCATCCGTGCGAGCACGAAGAGCCGGCGCTCGCGGCGCGCCTGCCGCGCCTCGGGCCCGAGCGCCAGCGGCACCCAGAGCTGCGTCCCGTTCGGAAACGCGAAGCCCTGCGGCATCACGCCCGCGACGCTCCACGCTTCGCCGTCGATCCGGATGGTCCGTCCCACCAAGGACGGATCGCCGCCGAACCGTCGCTGCCACAGGCCGTAGCTCAAAATCGCGATGCGCGGCGCGCCCGGCGCGTCCTCGTCGGCGGTGAAGGTGCGGCCGAGCGCGGGCACGCGACCCATCACGGTGAAGAACCTGGCGGACACGCGGGCGGCCTGCACTCGCTCCGGGACGTCGACACCGGCGATGTTGGCGTCGCGGGAATCCATCGCGGCGACGCCGCTGAACGCGCGTTGCGTGGCCTGGAAGTCGAGAAAGGCTCCGGGCGACATCTGCTCGCCGCGCACGGGATCGCTGGACGGCGTCTCCGCCACCACCAGCAGCCGATCCGGCCGGGTGAGTTGGGGCAGCGGCCTGAACGTGAATGCGCTCGCGGTGCTGTACACGGTCGCCACCGCGCCGATACCGAGACCGATGCTCGCGACCGCCAGCGCCGACACGAGCGGTGCGGCGCGCAGTGCGCGCAGGGCCTGCCGCATGTTCGTCATCCGCCCCTCCATTGTAAGAACGAGGTCATTCTCACAACGGCGTGGAGGATAGGACAGTTTCAGGCCGCGAGGAGCGGGCGTGCGTGAGCCGAGGGAACTCCGGCGCGCCGTTCAGCGCGCGCCCGGCAGCGCCCTCGCCACGTCGATCATCTCCAGCGTCTTCGACGAGAAGTTCGTGACGAACAGCGTGCGTCCGTCCGCCGTCACGCGAAGTTCGCGCGGAAATCCTCCGGCGGGAATCTGGCCGAGCACCGACTGCTTCCCTCCCGCGCGCAGTTTTGCCGCATCGACCACCGCGAGCGGCTGGTGATCGCCTGCGCCTCCCGCGAACCGGTTGGAGTTGGTGACGACGATTCGCGACGCGTCGTCGATGACCGCCACGCCGACGGGCGCGACGCCGACCTCGACCTTGCCGAGCAGCGCATGCGCGGTGTCGTTCACGAGCTTGTGCGCGTCGAACGCGAGCAGAGAGTTGTCGTTCCGCGCGCTGACGTACGCGGTATTGCCGTCGGGGGAGAGGACGAGGCGCACCGGACTGCAGCCGGCTGCGACGCGCGATACGGCCGCACGTGAGGGAGCCGTGACCGCCAGCGCGGCATCGAAGACGATGATCGCACCCTGCCCATGATACGGCGGCGGGGCGCGGCCGCGTCCGCGTCCGGACGACACCGCGTTTTCCGGTTTGCACACGTCGGGCCATTTCCACGAGGGAAGTGAGATCTCGCTCGTCGTGTAGAGGTAGCGACCGTCGGGCGACAGCGTCACCGCGATCGGCGCGTTCCCGACGTCGAGCTTCGAGATCACCGCGTCGTCCGTGATTTTGCCGGCGCGCACGAGGTCCATGTTCACGGAGACGATCGCTTCTGCGCGCTCGGCCGCGGCGAACACGACTTTATCGTCTGCGGTGACGTTGACGTAGATGAACCCGACCGGCGAGCCGTTGCCGATGTAGCCGAGGACCGGATCGCCGGCTCCGCTGATGAGGCGCGACGCGTCGAGGAACGCGAGGTACGCGCCGCTGGCGACGATGAGCGTCTTGCCGTCGTGCGTGAGGACGGCTCCGGTGGGATTTCCCTTGACGGGAACGGTTCGCACGACGGAGAGCTTTCCGGCGTCGCGCCGGACGACGGCGATGTCGCCGCCGTCCGGCCTGTTGCCGGCGGCGAGCGTGACGAAGAGCCAGCAGCCGTCGGCGGTGATGACGGGCTCGAACGGCGTGCCGGGCACGTCGAGATGGACGATGGCGTCCTTGGCGGGCGCGTTGCAGGCGTCCTGTGCGCGCGCGGCGGGCGCGGCGGCCAGGAAGAGGGCGAGCGCGAATGTGCAGGATCGGGTCAGCGGCATGGTGTGATAGGCTGGAGAGAGCGTACGCGTTCGATGCAGCTCACTGCGACGGCCCGGACGCCTTCCGCGAGCTGCGCACCGGCGTGACATCGAACGAACTGGCGCCAACCGTGCCCTTGAACTCACCGGCCCGAGCAATCAGCTCATTCAACGTGGCTGCGACCGTCGTCACCGTTGCCGGCGAATCGATTCGTAGCCGATAGTAGGGAAGGAAGATCATCGATGATTCGCGATCACGCGATCGGGGGCTGTCAAGCTGCCTAGAAGCCATCTCATAAACGACTACGGAAGCGGATGACGCCTCGCTTCGGCTCTCACATCGGGTTGACCGGACCGGGCTTCGAGCATGGAGCGGATCCAGAGAACTGTGCCATAGACGAGCACGAAGCTGCCGAGATCGACTGCCGCCTTCGCAACGTTGAACGGCTCGAAGAAGAGGTTGTAGTGAAAGTGCATCGCAGCAAACAGAACTCGCGTAACCAGATATGCGATGCCAGATGCCAGCATGTAGGGGCCGAATGGCGTCGGGCCGCGTTCGGTGGCGAATCTCATTGCGGCAAGCTCCTGCGAGTGTTCAAAGCGGGAACGATCCCTTAGCGACGGCTCATTAACGGAGGCTCTCCACAATCTAGTAGTGGAGGACTTTGGCTCTGGCCGCGAGCAGACCGAGGACAACCGCTATGACGAGCACGACTATAGAGATCGCTGAAGAGAACAGTGAATAGGGCGAGTCTTCCTCGTCGGAATCGCGTGGCTGCCGGCGGTCGGAATCGGTTTGGTGGCGGCGGTTCATTACGACATTCTACGACGTGCAGGCGCCACACACCAACTCAATCTGATCCACTCCCAACGTCAGAACAGACCGGCGGGCGCGTTGATGAGATGTCTTGTAGTGTAGTGTCCCGGAAATTCCTTGCCCAAATCACGGACGTGGAACGGCCGCGTAGAATCGGCATCTGGTCTGCCGTGAGTATTTCTCGACGAGCCCTCGACAAACCCAGTTGCGCCCGACGTAGTTCGCTATTCAGCGGGACGTCCGAGCGTGTTGCGTTACACACATTAGCTGCCGCAGCAATGAGTGCGTCTGTACGAAAGCACTCTCAAAACTCGGTGAATGCGGGCTCGCTAGGCATTGTTTACACCGAAGCCCGCTTGCTCAAGCCGGCGGAGCAATAAACTCGCAAGACCGAGGTGATCAAGGCACGTCTCGATGTCATCAATCAGGTCATGTTCATGACCTCGAGGATTACGAATCGCAATCATGCTGCCGGCAAATATGAACTTGAACCCTTCTTGTTCGTTTCGGTCTGTTTCGTCCGCGAGCGGCGTCAGCTGAACCAATGGTGTCACCTCTTTCAGCGCTTCCATCATCAGCGCCTTCCCCGACTTGTCCAAACCGGAAAGCTTCTTCAGCACATTGTCCAGGTACTTGAACGCTTCAAAAGTGGCTTGCGAGTAGTGGCCGTTGTCGAACAATCGTTGCACTACGCTCGGAAGAGCACCGTGAATGTTTCGACGAACGAACGGGTGCGCAGAAACGTGCGGCGGCTCCGCCTCGCTTAGGCGCGATACAGCACGCGTAGCGCGTTCGAGCCACTCCAACGCGTCACGCATTCAGTAGATGTGCCTTGATGCTCTTGAAGATGCTGTCATAGACTGACTGTTTATCGCTCACCGGCAAGTTGATCTCCACGCGCAGCGTGACGACTGGACCGAGAGACTCCTTGCCGACGGCAGACGTATCCGGCGGCGCTGGCGTCCCTTGCTGCTTCGCGCTTCGCACCCGTGCACTTCTTGTAGTCTTCGGAGATACCTGGACTGGGACCGTTGGTGCAGGACCTCGTCCTCCGAGTCCCGCGAGCGCCAGAAACGTCGCTGCTTGCTCCTGCCCGACTCGTGCACTAGTCGCGTCTGCATTGCGGAAGAACCCAATCAACCTATTCCTCTCTAGGGACCAGGCGCCGTCACCCCATGTGTCGAAGAGATCCGTATAGGCAGCCTTAACGATCGACTCAAACTTGACGGCGAAAGCCGCATCGTCGTGCTCTACGAAGGCCTTTGCGTTCTCAGCGATCTTTTTTCCTTCATCATCGATGAGGCGAAGGAACCGTAGCACCACGATGATCGGTGCCTCGTTATTTGACCCGATGCTCCATTTCTTTAGGGTGTCGGCGTTGACGACTGGTGGAAAATTTGAGCGCAGTTGACGAAGGGCGGCCACCATGCCCGAGATCGTCGTCGTGTACGGATGAGGCATTGGCGTGCTCCTCCTAAGGATTTCCGAAATGGAAAGGCGCTGAATCGAAATCCACGACGAACGATTGCTCGATCGCCATTCTGTCCTACGAGCTAAGACGTCGTCGTCCTATTAACCAAGAGTCCGGTGTGCCGGCGCTGTTCGCTACTGGATTGCGCTCGCTGAGCTCGAAGCCAGCTCAATTTGAGCTATCTGTTCATTCCTCATCGTCAGGTGAGCTTCCGCTCGTCGTCGCCTGAATCGGTATCGCGAAGTCGACGACGCTCGTGAATACTTCGAGCCACCGCTTTCGGTCAAGTTCGGTCCAGCCTTCGCCATTCTTCGGGAGCTTTTGGAGCAGCCCATTGATCGCGGGATCTATGCCGCTAACGACGACGATGCCACCGAGTTCGTTCGCTCCTTTCGTTTTCGACATAGACGCTGTTGCGCGACGCGCTGTCTCCGACTTCTTCGCGCCGCGGAGCGGTGCAACCGTCTTGCGCGCCGCGTTCTCAGGGAGGATGCCGGCGGCAGCGCACAGGCCGAGAAACAGCGACACCATGCGCGCACGCTGTCCTGCGGGTTCATAGTCACGGAAGGCGTCGGCGACCTTTGTCCCGTCGTCCTTCGACGGGTCCGTGTACTGGAACACCTCCGCGTACACGTTGCGGACTAGCGCCTCCAGCTTCGGCGCGAACTCATCCGACTTCGCCCGTCGCAACCCTTCCATCTCGGTCGTCGGGTTCCCCTCGGCGTCGATCAACTCGAGTACGCGCAGCGCTGCGAGTGTGCGTGGCGCAAGACTCTCGGAGACGCTCGCCTTGAGAAGCACGTTCTCGGTGATCGGCGTGCCCAGTCCACGCTCACGAAACTGGTTGATGACGTGAAGTACCGTGAGCGGCGGCGCGTATGGAGCAGTTCCACCAGTACGAATCGACATAATACCTCCACTTTCGTTATGAATTACGTCTACACTAAAATATACAATCGGACCGATCGAGTCAATGGGGCAATTATTGCCTCGCAGTTCGGTCATTTAACACTATATATGATAATATGTTGCGACGTTTATCCACATGTCATTCTACGAAGGACATGCAATTTGCTGTTGCATGCCTGTCCACGAACGTCCACATCACGGTTCACATAATGCGCACAAGTCTATCTCACGATCACCGACGTCACTGATTGTCTGCTCTTGTACTTCGATGACTATTTCTTCAATTTAGCACTAAGAATTTAGGCGCACAATGTGATCGCAGAGGCCACGACCGCTCTCGTTTCGAGCGCGCGACACTTCAGCAGAATTGGACGGACTTCTCAAGAACAGATTTTTCTTGTAAATATCACGCTGAAGAACTGTACCAGAATTTCTTGATGAAGAAACCGTTCAGATCTCGAGCCCGCGCCTCGTGAATCCAGCACGCTTCGATCGAAACCAACCCCACCCCAATTCAGTAGTTTCCAGAGCCCCTCCCCACTCCTCTGGACCCCATGCCCCTCCTCAGCGCTCGCTCTGTCACCAAGCGCTACCCCGGCGTAACCGCCCTAGATTCTCTAACTCTTGACCTGGAACCAGGCATCATCGGCCTCGTCGGCGCCAACGGCGCCGGCAAATCCACCTTCATCCGCATCCTCCTCGGCCTCCTCGCCCCCACCTCCGGATCCGTCGAAGTCCTCGGCATCGACTCGCTCGCCCACCCGCTCGAGGTCCGCAAGTTCATCGGCTACCTCCCCGAGCACGACTGCCTTCCTATAGATGTGTCCGCCGCCGACTTCGTGACCCACATGGGCCGCATGTCGGGACTCCCCGCCTCCGCCGCCCGCGAACGCGCCGCCGAAACGCTCCGCCACGTCGGGCTCCACGAGGAACGCTACCGCCTCATCGGCAGCTACTCCACCGGCATGAAGCAGCGCGTCAAGCTCGCCCAGGCGCTCGTCCACGATCCCAAACTCCTCCTCCTCGACGAACCCACCAACGGCCTCGACCCCGAAGGCCGCGAGGAAATGCTCGCGCTCGTCGAGCGTACCGGCCGGGAGTTCGGCATCGCCATCATCATCACGTCGCACCTCCTCGGCGAAATCGAACGCGTCTGCGATTTCCTCGTCGCCATCGAGCTCGGCAAACTCCAGCACGCCGGCGCCGTCGCGAAACTCACGGAACGCACGCAGTTCCTCCGCCTTGAGCTCGATGACGACGCGGATGCGTTTGCAGGTCGGCTGCGCAGTGCGGGGCTCGACGTGCAGTTGACGGGCGAGGGACTGCTCGTCGCTCTCGCGAGCGATGCCACCTACGACGTGATTCGCGACGCCGCCGCGGAGCTCGACGCTCCGATCACTCGAATGGAGCTCGACCGCCACCACCTCGGCGATCTCTTCAAACCGATGGAAGATGGAAGATCGAAGATGGAGGCGGTGCGTGGCTGATGCCTCTGCCGCTTCGACTACCGCTGGACGCGCCGCCGGCACGATCTACGACCTCGGCTATCAGCACTACGACGGCCCGCGCTACGGCCGCTGGCACGTCATCCGCACGCTCACGGCGTTCTCGTTCAAGAGCGCGTTCGGCACGGGCCGCGGAGGGAAGGCGCGGCTCGTTCCGTTGATCGTCATGGTCCTCGTCTTCCTGCCGGTCGCCGTCCAGGTCGCGATGGCGTCGGCGCTCGGCCAGCCGGACATGATCAACTACGGGCAATACCTGCCGGCGGTGACGTTCTTCCTCGCGCTGTTCACGGCCGCACAGGCGCCCGAAGTGATCGTCACCGACCGGCAGTACGGCGTGCTCTCGCTCTACCTCTCGCGCTCACTCGGCACCACGGACTACATCGCCGCCAAGCTGCTCGCGTTCACCGGCGCGCTCCTCGCGCTCACGCTCGGGCCGCAGCTCGCGCTGTTCTTCGGCAAGATCTTCATCAGCGCGGAACCCTGGACGACGTTTACGTCCACATACAAGGACCTCATCCCGATATTCGGCGGGACGTTCCTAGACGCGTGCTACATGTCGTTCATCGGCCTCGCGCTCGCGGCGTTCGCGGCGCGGCGCGCGTATGCATCGGCTTCGGTCATCGCGTTCTTCGTCTTCATGCCGGCGGTCGCAGGCATCGCCCGCACCATCATCCAGAGCGACGACGGCAAACGCTACACCATCCTCGTGAACCCGTTCATGGTGATCACCGGGTTCGCGAATTGGCTCTGGGACGTTCAGAAAACCGCGAAGGTTCCCAATCAGCTCGGCGCGCGCGTCGCGGCTCGCGCGCTCGCGCGGGCGGACCTGCCGGGGCACTACTATCTGTGGGTCATGCTGGGGACGTGCGCGGTGGCGTTGATCTTGCTGGCGCTGCGGTATCGGAAGACCGAAGTATGACGGCGATGGAAGATGGAAGATCGAAGATGGACACAACCGTGCCGCGGGTTGAGTTGCGCGATGCTTCTCGCTGGTATGGGAACGTCGTGGCGGTCAATGCGATCACGGTTTCGCTTCAGTCCGGGATCACGGGACTCCTCGGGCCGAACGGCGCGGGGAAGTCCACGGTGCTTCACATGATCGCGGGACTGCTCTCGCCGTCGGCGGGCAGAGTTCTGATCGATAGAGAGAACGCCGCGGGAAATCCGGGCATCTATAGAAAGCTCGGGCTCGTGCCTGAACGCGAGGCGGTGCAGCCGTTCCTCACGGGCTTCGAGTTCGTTCTCATGAACGCGCGCCTCCAGAAGCTCGCGAATCCTCACGAAGCCGCCGAGCGCGCCATCGCACTCGTCGATCTCGAGTCCTCGCAGCACCGCCGCGTGGGCGGCTACTCGAAGGGCATGCGCCAGCGCATCAAGATCGCCGGCGCGCTCGTACACGAACCGACCATCCTCCTCCTCGACGAGCCGTTCAACGGCATGGACCCGCGCCAGCGTCTCCAGATGATGGAGATGCTCCACGGCATGGCCGCGCGCGGCTGCACGGTGCTCATCAGCTCGCACATCCTCGAGGAGCTGAACGATCTCGCGTCGAGCGTGCTCGTGATGGTCGCGGGGCGCCTCGCGGCGAGCGGACATTTCCGCGAGATCCGCAAGCTGATGACGAACCGCCCGCACACGTTCACGCTGAAGTCCACCGACGATCGCCGGCTTGCGGCCGAGTTGATCGCGGAGCCGAGCGTGCAGAGCGTGGATCTGGAGAAAGGCGGGCTCGCCATTCGAACCTCGGACCGCGGCCTGTTCACCCGCGCGCTGCCGCGGCGCGCGCGCGCGGCGGGGATCAGCATCCACGAGCTGCTCCCCACCGACGAATCGCTCGAGAGCGTCTTCAACTACCTGGTGAAGCGATGATCGGCCCGATCAACATGACCGTCGCCGGGCTGACCTTCCGCCAGCTCTTCACGCGCAAGCGGTTCATCGCGTCGGCGCTCTTCGCGGCGTCGCCGCTCCTGATCGCGCTCTTCTTCCGCGCGACCGCGCACACGAACGATCCGACGGGCGTGCAGTTCCTGCGCGAGCTGTATTCCGGCATCGTCGCCTTCGTGCTGCTGCCGCTCTCGGCCGTCGTCTTCGGCACCGCCGCGTTCGGCGGCGAGATCGACGACGGCACGATCGTCTATCTCCTCGTGAAGGCGCTCCCGCGCTGGCAGCTGGTACTCTCGAAGTACGTCGTCGCGGTGATCTCGACGTTCGTGATGACGTTCGTCGCGATCCTGCTCCCCTGGCTCGCGCTCGGCGTGCAGTCCGACTCGGCGCCGCTCCTCGAGGGATTCACCGCGGGCATCGCCCTCGGCGCCGCGCTCTACTGCGCGATCTTCGTGACCATGGGGCTCATGTCGAAACGTGCGCTCGTGCTCGGCTTGCTCTACATCGTCGTGATCGAGATCACCCTCTCGCCCAACATCGTCGGGCTCAAGTCGGTGAGCGTGCGCGAGTTCGTGATGACCGTGGTCGGGAAGCTCGCGGCGGGAGCGCCCGGGGTGAAGGCGGGGTTCGTGACGATGAACACGGTGTGGACGATGGGGGCGGTGTTTCTCGTCGCCGGGCTGGGGCTGGGGATCCGGTGGCTTTCGAGATATGAGATGGCGGAACGGCTCTAACTGCAAAAGCGTTATCACGGAAACAGCCGGATCAACGGCCGGATGACCGCGGATCAATCTTGGGGGAACTGCAACTGCACTATCGCCGCGCTCTGCTGATGTTGGTGATCGCGTTCGCGGTTCCGGCAGCCGCTTGCGGTAAGCGCGAGCCTCTCAAACTGCCGAAAGCGCCGCCGCCGGCCGAGGTGCGCGTGAGCCAGTCGACGCAGGCGGCCGCCGCGCCCGCGGTCCCGCGCCATGACTCCCTCGCCCCCGCACCGGTCGCGCCGTGGGTCGTGGCCCCGCCGGCCTCGCGGCGCGTCGCGGCCGTAACCGACGAGAACCGCAACCTCTACAAGCTGTACCGCGAGATGATCGCGTCGCCTGCGCCGAAGTCGCTCGCCCAGGGCGTCACGGACGAAGTCGGCTGCCTGATGCAGTGGTACGGTGAGGATCGCGGACGGCAACTCGGCGAGGATGCCTATTACAAGGCGCTCGCCGATACGGGCGATCCGAATGCTCAAGAGAAACTGGAGAGGTCGCTCGACGGCTCGGTCGTGGAAGCGCGGGATTGCGCGAAGAAGAAGCCGGACTGAGCGAACGCTCAGCAGCGGCCGTGCAGCGGGCTTCGCGGCATTGCCCGCGCCGCGACAGACGCCGCGGCCAGCGCTCCTGCAAGGAGAGCCGCGGCAACCCGATACGGTTTGGCCAGCTCGTGCATCGGATCCTCCGATTCGTGGGTGGCGCGGCGCCCGCCGGGAGTTCGTAACTTAGCGTACTCCAAAGGAGCACCACATGCACAGGCACGCGCGTTCCGTGTTGGATCTCGCAGTCGTCGCTTTCGTTGCCCTCATGCCTATACGCACCGGCGGCGCGCAGACCGCGCCGTCCGCGGCCAAGGCCCAGCCGTCCATCGTCGACGAAGTGTGGGCGCGCGAAGCCCAGTATTGGCAGTTCGTGAAGGCAGGCGATGTCGAGAACTACCTCACACTCTGGCACAAGGACTTTCGCGGCTGGCCGTGCGCGGACGAGCATCCAGCGACGAAGGCGAACATCAGCGACTGGGTGCGCGACATCCGCGACAAGAAGATCCGCTTCACGTCCAACCTGGTGCGCGAAGGCGCTACGAGCGTCGGCGGCGTGGTGGTGGTCTACTATCGGACGCCGATGAAGTACGAGTACCCCGACGGGCACACGGAGAGCGTGGGAAAGCCGGTCAAGATCACTCACACGTGGATGAAGGTGAACGGTACCTGGCAGATCATCGGCGGGATGTGCGGGGCCGACGCGCCACGGTCGTAGCCATGCCTCACCACGACTCGCACGATGCAAATCCGCTAGGCCCCGAAGAGAAAGCCATCCTCACAGCCTTCCGCGACATCGGCGTTCCCGCCGGTGCGAACGTGCCCGCCAACGTGATCGGCGCACGGATCGCGCGCGGAGCCGGAAGCTTGCCGGTGGGCCAGCCGTGGCAGTGGGAATCCGCCTACGTGAGTCTCGAAGTCCGCGGCCTGATCGAGCCCGGCGAGGATCCGTTCAACGCCATCGCGTGGACTCTCACGCCGGACGGGTACGAGTTCGTACACGCCAAGGATGGAAGGGGCCTCGGGAGCGCGTAGCCGTTCGCCGTCGCAGGTGCAGTTCCCCCAGGGTCGATCCGCGGTCATCAGGCTGCCGAACCGGCCTTTGCCGCGGCCCTGCTGTTCATGATCCGTGAGAGTCCGGCCCCTTCCGGCTGTTTCCGTGGTTCCGCTGTTGGCAGTAGCTTCAATGCATGAAGTACGCCTCGGTCCACAATGTCATCGCCGGCGTGCCCCGCGAAGCCTCGGCCACGCTCCCCTCCATCGACGTGCACAACCCCGCCGACGGCTCGGTCATCTCGCGCGTGCCGATGTCCGGGCACCACGAAGTGGACCTCGCGGTGCAGGCCGCACACAAAGCGTGGCCGGCATGGGCCGCGACCCCGATCAAAGAGCGCGTCCAGGTCTTCTACAAGTACAAGGCGCTCCTCGAGCAGCACATCGCCGGGCTCGCCGAGCTGATCACCGAAGAGAACGGCAAGATCGACAGCGAGGCGCGCGCCGAGATCCTCAAGGCCGCGGAACTCACCGAGTTCGCCTGCTCGCTCCCGCAGATCACCGCCGGCGAAGTGCTCGAGGTCTCACGCGGAGTGGAGTGCCGCATCGAGCGTTTCCCGTTGGGAGTCGTCGCCGCCATCACGCCCTTCAACTTTCCGATCATGGTGCCGAACTGGTCGATGCCCAACGCGATCGCACTCGGCAATTGCATGATCCTGAAGCCGTCGGAGATGGTGCCGCTGAGCTCGATCAAGATCGCCGAGCTGCTCCACGATGCCGGCTTGCCGGACGGCGTGTTCCAGGTCGTGCAGGGCGGGAAGGAAGCCGTCGAGGCGATATGCGATCACATCGGAATCGCCGCGGTCAGTTTCGTGGGCTCAACCAAGACGGCGAAGGTCGTCTACCGCCGCGCGACGGCCACGCTCAAACGTTGCCTGGCGCTGGGCGGCGCCAAGAACCATCTGATCGTGATGCCCGACGCCGACGCCGAGATGACGTCGGGGAACGTGGTCGCCTCGATGAGCGGGTGCGCGGGCCAGCGCTGCATGGCCGCGTCGGTGATGGTCGCGGTGGCGGATACCGACGCGATCATCGCGAAGATGGTGCTCAAGGCGCGCGCGATGGTGCCCGGCCCGGATATCGGCCCGGTCATCTCACAGCAGTCGAAGGACCGGATACTCCATTATATAGAAGAGGCCGTTGCGCACGGCGCAAAGATCCTGGTCGACGGCCGACACGCGACCGTCCACGGCCGCGAGAAAGGCTACTGGCTCGGCCCCACGATTCTCGACCACGTGACACCCGAGATGCGCATCGCGCAGGAAGAAGTGTTCGGGCCGGTGCTGGTGATCATCAGGACCGGGGACATCGACGCGGCGCTCAAGATCGAGAACGCGTCGCCGTACGGAAACGCCGCGTCGGTCTTTACCGAGAGCGGCGGCGTCGCGCGCCACGTCATGGAGCATGCGCACGCCGGCATGGTGGGCGTGAACGTCGGGGTTCCCGTGCCGCGCGAGCCGTTCTCGTTCGGCGGCTGGAACGACTCCAGGTTCGGCGTCGGTGACATCACGGGGCGCGGGTCGATAGAATTCTGGACGCAGGCGAAGAAGATGACGACGAAATGGAATCGCGAGGCAGGAACTAATTGGATGAGTTGAACGGCGATGGAAGATCGAAGATGGAAGATCGAAGATGAACGGCATTGTCCTCCATCTTCCATCTTCGATCTTCCATCCCCCATCGATAACCCTGGGAGACCCCATGACCACAATGACCGCACCAAGCCATTCGGGCGCCGCACGCATTGCGATGCCCCCGAGCAACCATAAGCCGAAGAAGTACACCGGCCCTTCGCGCGAAGAACTCATCGCAATGCGGAAGCAGTTCACGAACCCCGCGGTCTTCACGCTCTACAAAGATCCGCTGCTCATCGTGGAAGGCCACATGCAGTGGCTCTTCGACGAGACCGGCCGCCGGTACCTCGACTTCCTCGCCGGCATCGTCACCGTCGGCTGCGGGCACTGCCATCCGAAGATCACCGCGCGCATCCACGAACAGGCCGACACGCTCCAGCACGCGACGACGATCTACCTGCACCCGAACCTCGTGCTGCTCGCCAAGAAGCTCGCGTCGAAGATGCCGAAAGGGCTCGACGTCACCTACTTCGTGAACAGCGGCACCGAGGCCAACGATCTCGCCATCTCGATGGCGCGCCTCAAGACGGGCAACTCGGACGTCATCGCCGTGCGCAACGCCTACCACGGCAACAGCCCCAACGCACAGGGACTCACCTCGCTCTCCACCTGGAAGTTCCCGCTCGGCGGCGGCGGCGCGGTGCATCACGCACTGAACCCGGATCCCTACCGCAGTCCGTTCAAGGGAACACCCGAGGAGATCTCCACGCAGAGCGCGAACGACATTCGCGATCTCATCCGCTACTCCACGCCGGGCAAAGTCGCCGCGTTCATCATGGAGCCGATCCAGGGCGCCGGCGGCATCACGCACGGCGCGAAGAACTACCTCAAGGAAGCGTACGCGATCGTCCGCGAGCACGGCGGGCTCTGCATCGCCGACGAAGTGCAGACCGGCTTCGGCCGCACCGGCGAGCACTACTGGGGATTCCAGAACTTCGACGTGGTCCCCGATTTCGTCACGATGGCCAAGAGCCTCGGCAACGGCGCGCCGATCGCCGCCGTCACGACGCGCATGGAGATCGCACAGTCGCTCACGCAGCGCATCCACTTCAACACGTTCGGCGGAAACCCGATGAGCACGGCCGCCGCGCTCGGCGTGCTCGACGTGATCGACGAGGACAACCTTCAGGCGAACAGCAAGGCGATGGGCGCGCGCGTGAAAAGCGGCCTGGAGAAGCTGAAGGCGTCGCACCGCCTGATCGGCGACGTGCGCGGCATGGGGCTCATGCTCGGCCTGGAAATCGTCTCGGATCGCGGCACGAAGGCGCCGGGAAAGGCCGAGACCGCCGACGTGCTCGAAGCAACCCGCGAGCTCGGGCTGCTGATCGGAAAGGGCGGACTCGACGGAAACATCCTTCGCATCCAGCCGCCGATGTGCATCACCGCCGAGGACGTGGACTTCGCGCTGGACGTGTTCGATCAGGCGTTTAGTGCTGTTGAAAAGAAGGGCTAAGAACAACAGCGAAAAGCGCTAACACGGAGCACACGGAAAAGGGCCGGACAAGGACCGGATCAAGCCCTACAAGGGGGAACTGCAACCGCCACGGCGCGCAGTCGTTGTTCCCCCCGTTTTTGCTTGATCCGCGCATTTTCCGGCCTTTTTCCGCGTATTCCGTGTTAACGCTGTCGCCGTTGCGGCCTCAGTCGCAGCCCTGAAACACCCGCCCCGGGACCCCCGTACG
>OCZT010001309.1_pt1 | contig 25667 bp, 24 predicted proteins | sample 1539031 | NCBI WGS metagenome assembly OCZT01 (sample SAMEA3539308, study PRJEB22396) | soil metagenome | biome: tundra; feature: field; material: soil | place: USA | collected 2010-05 | depth 0.15 m | reverse complement strand
TATCGAGTACCTTTATTCTTTTGCGCTGATCGACTTCCCCGGAAATAATTTCACATTCTATTCCATTCCTAAAAAGTTTTCTACCGAGATCACGGGCTTCATCCCTTCGATTTACAAAGACAAGTATCTTCCCAGGTTTTTCTTTAATTAGAATATTATATAGTAGATAATATTTTTCACGAGAAGTAACTATATAAACAATCTGTTCAATACTTTTTACGATTAATTCATCTGGTTCAATTTCCACGGAAAATGAATCTTTTGTCCAACTCCCAGCGAGGTTTCTAACATCGGTATCTATTGTAGCACTGAAGAAGAGGGTTTGTCTTTCTTCTTTAGGAGGACAGGCACGGATAATTTTCTTAACATCAGGAATGAATCCCATATCGAGCATACGGTCAGCTTCATCGAGAACAAGAGTATCAACTTTATTAAGATGGAGTTCTTTTTTATTAGTAAAATCGATTATACGACCCGGGGTACCAATTAAAATATCGACATTTTTACTAACTAAATAGTTACGTTGTTTATTATAATCCATTCCACCGAATACTGTGAGGATGTTGATATCCAGATACTTTGAAAGGAGGAGAGCATCCTGGGAAATCTGCATTGCAAGTTCCCTAGTTGGAGCAAGGACCAGAACCCTTGGAGAACCAAATCTTCTTTTTTCTGAAATTTTATTCCTAAGAATTCTGGTTAAAGATGTAATCAGGAATGCTGCGGTTTTACCAGTACCCGTCTGTGCCTGTCCGATGGCATCCTTTCCTTCGAGACCCTTGTCAAGAATTTCCATCTGAATAGGCGTGCAATATTGGAAATTAAGGTCAAAGATAGCATGCATGATTTCCTGAGGGAGATCAAAATCGTGAAATCTTTTCTTACCTTCAATTACAGGAACATTAAATTCATCCGGATTCCATTTAACAGGGATTTTTGAAACGGGCTTAGGAGCCGGCTTTGAGGTTGATATGGTTTTTGATGAGGAAACGGGTTTAGTTGGTGACACCTGTTTTGCAGAATCAGTCTGTTTGGGTTTCCCATAAGGAGATCTAACAGGAGTATATCCTCTTGGATTAGAACCCTTGTAGTTAGGATTTACGTAAGGACCTTTTACTCCCGCTGCAGATTTTACAATTTCACTTTTCTTATCCGATTCTTTTTTACGAATGGATTCCTTTTTCTTTTCAATTTCCCCTGCTTCTTTTTTCTTTGTAGATGATTTCCCCTGTAGTTTCCTACCTATCAACTTTAATAATCTTAGTACCAAAAAATGCTGCCTTAATTAAAATAAATACATGGCAAGTTTATACCTGCCAATTTTAGCAGTAGAAATATAAAGAAAAAGAAGATGAGATACAGTTTAATTAGCTTACCCGATTTTAGGTCAAAACAGCGGTATCAGATTCCTTTTTCAACTTTTACACTGGCGTCTTCTATCATGACTTTATAAGTATATCCAGCGCCAAAATCCTTATTAGTAGCAACTTTACCTTCCACAACAATAATTTGACCTACAGAAGTCTGATTTTTGCTTGTAACCATCAAATCGTAACCGGTTTCAGAACCAGTTCCATCCTGAATATGAATCCAATTTCTGCCCATAATTTCCGGGTTATACTTGACGACTTTACCTCTGATTTTTATAACCTGGCCATTAAGCTTGTCCATGGAATTGTAAATCTGCTCCACTGTTTTGCCATCTTTAATATGTTCTATTTTAACATCAATTTGAGGAGTAGACATTACCTGCGAATGAGCGGTTTTGGGGTCCATAGGTGGAGTTGAATTAGGATTATTCATATTATGCGGAGTCTTGGTAATATCATCAACAAAAAGCACAGATTCAAAGGTTCTATTAAGTGTAGTACTATGGAAATTCTTCATTTCCATGCTCTTAGTAAAATATAATATATCGCCTTTGACGGCCTCAAGTCGTTTTGCCGCGATCCAATATTTATTCCCATCTTTCTCACTTACCTGAAAGTAGGAATAATCAGAAGCGTCTATCCTATCTTCAACTTTAACCACATGAGCTCCAGCCGGGGCATTAACTTCGGGAATTTTTTCTTCCTTCTTTTCACAAGCTGAAAGCAAGAATAATGACATCAAGGCAAGAAGGAATAAAGAACTTCTCATACAGATACTCCATTTTTATAAATAATAATTTATAAATATATGAAAGTGAAATCAAAACTCCGAAGTAAAAATATACCCTAAAATTACCCCCTGATAAATTAGATTATCAATTTTTGTATTAAATGGTATATTTTTATCTTAAATCATATAAATTATTATGCGGTAAAATGCGCTAAAAGTGGTTTATTACCCTCATGATAGACATAGAAACGCCACACTAAAATCATATATGGTTTACATACCTGGGCTACTGTGGTGTGGGATAATTAAAAAGATCGCTTTATAAGGAAATAATCGGGAGAAGTTTACGGGAATTAATTTCTTTGTTATAGAGAACCGACTCGAGGAATAATCCAGAAGGTGGGGCTGTAAATTTAGCAGGATCAGTACTTTTATTATTTAAGTAAAAGAGAAGGTCCTTCTCAGACTTTTTACCCCGCCCTATTTCAACAAGTAGACCTACCATTCTTCTAACCATTTTCCAGAGGAAATGAGAAGCAGTGATCCTAATTAAAATAATACTACCCACTTCCGACATCTCAATATTATTTATAAGTACCTTTGGAGATTTTTCTTCCTTATCTTCATCAGAGAAGGAAGTAAAATCGTGCATCCCGATAAAATTAAAGGAGGCAGAGCTCATTAAATTGAAATTAAGATTATCTTTAATCCACCAGACATAGTTTTTCCCAAATGCAGTTCTTCTTCTTGAAACCTGATAGATATAGCTCCGAGACATAGCATCATGCCTTGCGTGAAAATTACTATTTATCTTTTGAATTTCAAGGATATTAATATCATATGGAAGAAGATCATTAAATTTCATTTTGATTATTTCGGGGGCGAGCATAGTTTTTACTTCGAGATGAGCAACCTGGCAAAGAGCATGGACACCACTGTCAGTTCTCCCAGATCCCTGCAAATCAAAGACAGATGTTTTAAATATTTCAGTACCTGCGTTGAGCAAGGTACCCTGAACGGTTTTAGCATTCTGTTGTTTCTGCCAGCCGCTATAGCGGGTTCCCTCGTATTCTATATATAATTTAAACCTAGCCATTATTCAAAACATTTGGGTTGTTTAAGGAAATTTGAATCTGAATTGTTAACCATTTAGCTGTACCTCTTCTTCCGCATAATCATCGGGGGTTTCACAGATCCGGACCTTAACAGATCTAATATTTGCAGGCAGATTGGAATTTTTAATTTTAGTGAGAAAATAGGAGCATATATTTTCTACAGTAGACTGAAAATCAGCAACAATTTTTTTAGACTTTATTTTAGTAAGGAAATCTAGTACCTCGTGATCATCTTTATAAACAAGAAAAGCATGATCAAGTTCTTCGACAATAGGGTTGATGATTTTTTTAAGTTCAAAATAGTCGAGAACCATTCCATTATTATCAACATCCCCTTCAAGTTCAACAACCATTTTATAAGAATGACCGTGAATGTTTTTACATTTACCGAAATGCTCAGGAAGTCGGTGCCCCATCTCCCACGAAAATTCTTTAGCTATTTTCATTATACTCCTCGTTCCTCCGGTTTCCATATGAATTTATGCATTTGCAACTGAAACCTAACATTTAATTTATCTTCCAAAATCCAATTAACCAATTCAATGGGAAGTAATTTACCGAAAACCACAGAAAACAGGATAGCATTTTTTTTATTAAGGTCATATTTTTCAATAATCTGTTTTGACCATAAATAATCTTCCCTGCTACCGATAACAAATTTTACTTCGTCATCTTTTTTAAGGTAGTTTATATTTTCATACATATTTTTCTTCAACATACCGCTTGAGGGAGTTTTAAGATCCATAATAATCTTCACCCTCTGGTCGATATTATTGATTGGGAGGCTACCACCTGTTTCGAGAAGAACTTCGAAACCATCATCAGCGAGCTGTTTCATAAGAATATAGGATTCCTCCTGAAATAACGGCTCCCCACCTGTAATTTCAACGAGAGAGCAATTATATTTACGGACTTCCTCCATAATATCCCCGATACTGAGATCTTTACCCTCATAAAAGGCATATTCAGTATCACAGTAAGTACATCTTAAATTACAAAAAGTAAGGCGCACAAATACACAAGGAAGCCCGGCTTTTGTGCTTTCCCCCTGGATAGAATAGTAAATTTCGTTGATTTTGAGCATATTATTGAACATTTGAGAGGCAAATTTAATAAAGAAGTTGTTGACATCAAATTCTATAATAACTATATTTATAGTCAATTTTTAATTATATCTTATAAAGGTTTTATTTAATGGCTAACCATAAATCGGCAAAGAAAAGAATACGTACTACTGCGAGAAGAAGGAAAGTAAATCAAATGTCAGATTCGAAGATCAAGACATCTATTAAGAAAGTCCTATCAACGACCGATAAAACCGAAGCAGAAAAACTATACAAAGAAGCAATTGCAATTTTAGACAGAAGTTCTGTGAAAGGAAAAATCCCCAAGAATAATGCATCAAGAAAAAAATCAGCATTAACAAGACATATAAACAGTTTAACTACAATTACATCAAAACCAATTTGAACATAAGTTATTTTTGACAGATAAAAAAAGCTCTTATTAAGAGCTTTTTTGTTTTAAAGAATTACAGATCTTTAATAACGTCAATCCCCTCAGGCGGAGGAATATAAAACCGGATTGGCTGAACAACACCATTCATCCCGACACACCGTTCCACTTTTTTCTTAATGATAACACAGTGCTCAATAAATACGTTGTCTTCAATATAGGAACCGAAAATATATGTAGTCCCTTTTATTAAAACGTCAGAACCGATCCGCAAAGGAAATTCATCACTACCAGTAAGACGAACACTTGATTCTATTCTTGTACCACTTCCTATTTCTATATTTCCTTTAATAGTATTACCCCAGAGGATTTGAACATCGTCACCTATTTTCATTGTCTGCCCGGGGAAAGCAGATATCTGAACATCCTTCCAGATAACGACATTCTTACCTAACCGAATATCCCCATCAATGAAGGAATTTTGTTTAAATTCATTATAGTAATTCAACCGAACCCCCTTACCAATATAAACTCCTTTACCAATAGTAATATCAAGAGGAATATTTAATTTATCAAGTTCAATTATCTGATCAATGACTGAATCATGTATAAAGAAATCATCGGGATCATCTATTTCAATTATATCTTTTAACCTATTATAATTACGCATGCGGGCAACGGTTTCCATTTCTTTCAGAACAGATTTATTGTTAAAGCCCATAACCACATGCTGCTCCGAAGGACTAACTGCCATAACTGTATAATTATTTTTATTAAACAAGGATATCAGGTCGGTTATATAAACTTCTCCCTGAGCATTATTACTTGACAAATGATTTACAAGATTAATAAGAATTTTATAGTTAAAAGCATAAACACCAGAGTTAAATTCATTATTCCCAATAAGTTCTTCCTGAGTGAAGGAATAAACCCTGCCGTTAAAATTTACTTTATACAGTTGGTCTTCAGGTAATGCCATGATATCTTTATATTCCAATATTTCAATCACCCGCCCATTATCTTTTCCTGAAGATTTTCCTTTTTCTTCATTTTCTTTTGCCCTGATTATTCTACCGTAATGATTATCAGACGGGTTTCCTTCATATATACCCGTAAGGACCATCATATCACTTCCGGAATTTATAAAGTCTTTTCTGAAACGGGACATGGTTTCCTTGTTAATCAGCCCCATATCGCCTGGCAGCACATAAATATTACCATCGAAATTATTATCATTTATTTTTTTTAGAGCAATCTGAAGGGCATGTCCAGTACCGTTCTGGAATTCCTGGTAGGCATACGCTGTAAATTCCCTCTTGCCGAGAACTTCCATTACATCAATTGCTTTTATACCGACAACGACTATAAGACTAACATCCTTAATTCCATCACGGCAGGCATTAAAAACCCGCTCAACAGTAGGGACGTCCCAAATTGTATGAAGCATTTTGGATAGGTGGGACTTAATCCTTTTACCATGACCGGCAGCAAGGATTATAGCAATTTCATTTCCCGTATAATTAAGAGAGGAAGAAAGGTTTTCAGCAATCTCATAAACCGCGTTTTTTACTGGTTCATCCATCTATAAACTCCCATGAAATTAAATCAACAAAAGTTAAAAATTCAGATAATAAATATAAGTCAAAGAATTCCTAATGTATTCAAAAAGTAGTAGTTTTGTAAAAATATTTCACTAAATGAGAGGAAGATCTCGATGAAAAAACCAGTGCTGTACCTAATTATATCATTATCATTAGGGACAATTTCCCCGGCACAAGATAAAGGTTATGGAATTGGAATAATTTTAGGAGAGCCATTGGGATTAAGCGGAAAATACTGGCTGAATAATACAAATGCACTTGATTTCGGATTAGGGTTTTCGTTCACCAATTTTAATAACAGCAGGATACAATTAAACTGTGATTATTTATGGAATAATTACGATTTGTTTAAGACTTCAGAAAATTTAATAATATATTATGGTCCCGGGATAAAAATTCTGACGGGGGGCAGCAATAATGCAAAGCTGGGAGTTCGAGGTGTTGCCGGAGTTGGATGGTTTATTAAGGATGCACCAATTGATGTGTTTTTTGAAGTAGCTCCAGTTATTTACATGATTCCGGGGACAATATTTAAAATAGACGGGGAAATAGGGGCAAGGTATTTTTTTCTCTGACTAATTAAAAATTCCAAATGTATTGATAGGGGAATTCTAAATAATCCATCTAATTTTTATCATTTATCTTTAACTGAATAAACAGATGAATTAAAAATAGTCAATATAAATACGAATACTATAGAAAGGACAACCGACGTTATAAAACCAGCAGTAAACGCGGATAATATCAATCCTATAAGAGATAGGAAAATACCAGGATTACATATATCATTTAGTTTAAAAGAAATTTTTCCATTAAAAACAATCAGGAAGATTATGAATAAGAAAGCCATTAATCCCGGGATACCTGATTCAAAATAAACCTGTAAAAAATCGTTATGCCATCCTGCAACTCCCTTATCATTAAATTCATTTTTATAAGGGAAAATCTGCGGAAATGTTCTTGGCCCGAATCCACGCAATGGATGTTTAAACATCAGTTCAGACGCTCCCTTCCAGATTATATCCCTGTCTGATAAAGTACTGGGATTAGTCATCCTATTGGTTATTTCTTTCTTATTATTTTCAAAAGAGATATAGGATATTAAACCTGCTATTATAATTATCATTAAAAAATTTAATACGCTTATCCTTTTCATAAATAATGAAAGGAAAACCATAGTGGCTGCAATTAAAATATTTGTTCTTCCTAAAGAAGTAATTAGTCCTATAACAATTACAATAATTGAAGTAATCCTAATCTTCCCGCTAATAATATTCGTAGGTAAAAATAGCAATACAGGTAAAACGACAAGCAGATAAGATGAAAAGACAGTATAACTTGATGAAAACGATTGAGATCTATCTACCAAATGTAAATTGAAAAGAGCAATCCCTGATAATGAACTTAAAACACCTCCAGCGATAAAATATATAATTACAGTACTAATCTGTTCTTTTGACATTGATTTAAAATAGAACTGCAAAGAAAGAAAGGAAGCATAGAATAACGCTTCTTTATAAAAAACCCGGTTGCTTTCTGAGGGGTATTGGGAAAAAAAAACTGTTATAATTCTAATTATACCCCATAATATTATTGCAAGAGTAAAAAGATCAAAAACTTTACCCTTTTCACTGTTTTTTTCTATTATCCATAGTATAAAAATTATTGCAAATAGAATCTGCATCAGGAACAATGAAATGACAAATGTACATGAAGCTATTCCAATAAGCAGGGTAATATATTTAAGATTAAACCGACTTTCCGGCATATTAATCCCTGAACTGCATTTCATAAAATTTACGGTATAGACCCTTTTCGTTTTGAATTAAATCATCATGAGTACCATACTGCACGATCCTGCCCCCATCGAGGACAATAATTCTATTGGCATTCCTGATTGTGCTTAGTCTATGCGCAATTACAAAAGTAGTCCTATTAATCATCATTCTTTCAATAGCTTCCTGCACAAGAAGTTCCGATTCATTATCAAGAGCAGAAGTAGCCTCATCAAAGATCATGATCTCGGGATTTTTTAAGAGCGCACGAGCAATAGATAAACGCTGGCGCTGACCACCGGATATTTTCACTCCACGTTCTCCTATTACAGTATCATAACCATTTGGCATTTCCATAATAAAATTATGGGCGTTAGCAGTTTTAGAAGCATCAATAATTTTCTCTATCGGAAATTCAGTTAGCCCATACGCAATATTTTTTTTTATGGATTCATTAAATAGAAATGTTTCCTGAGTAACTATACCCATAAGTCTTCGAAGGTCACCGATATTTATTTCTTTAATATCAAGATTATCAAGCAAAATTACTCCGGAAGAAGGATCATAGAAACGAGGTATTAAATCTACCAAGGTTGACTTCCCTCCCCCAGATGGACCGACAAAAGCAAGTATTTCCCCTTTTTTTACTTTGAATGAAATATTGTCGAGGATCTGCTCATTTGAATCCTCATATCGAAAAGACACGTTGCGGAATTCAATTGAATCTTTAAAGAATTTTACATCAGCAGGTTTATCTATATTTCTTATTGCGGGTTGTGTGTCAAGAATTTCAAAAATACGATCAGCTGCAGCGCTTGATTCCTGGATCCTGTTATTTACGCTACTGAGTTCCTTAATGGGGGGCATTAATTGAAAAATAGCCAGAAGGAATCCAATGAATTCGCTTCCAGTTAATACTTTAGTTTGAAGAACAAGAATCCCACCGTAATAAATTATAACAACCCCGACAACAACACTTAATATTTCCGTTATAGGTGAAGAGGCATTTCTGATTCTAACAACTTTAATAATTAGTTTAAGGAACCCATGTGTTTGATCCATGAACTTTTTGTTCTCATATTTCTCCATGCTGAAAGCTTTAACTATCTTTACTCCTGATATAGTTTCCTGAAGAATACTTGTTATATCCGCCATTTTAGCCTGTATAGTTGTGCTATATCTCCTTAGCTTAAACCCAATCCAGGTAATAATTAACATAATAAAGGGAAGTATGACAAGGGAAAGAAGAGTAAGCCGCCAACTAATGCTCACAGCAATACCAAGGAAAACAAGAATGTTTAGCGGCTCACGGATTAAATTAAGGAAGGTTGCAGAAATACTTGCCTGCACAGCGGTTACATCGTTTGTTAACCGAGAGATCAGGTTCCCGACTCTTTCCTGCTTGAAATAGCTCATTGGCAGCTGGTGAAGATGTTTGTATGCATCATCCCTTAAATCTGTCATTGAACCGAATTCAGTATAGGCAAGGAAATATGCCTGTAAATAGCCAAAAATATTTTTGAGCAGAAAGGAAATCAATACAAGCAAACAGATATTAAAAAGAGCATGCATCTTATCGCCACTTAAAACAAAATTGTTAAAAGAAGTTGAAACCTCATCTTTTAACTTTATTATCCATTCCGGGAAAATTGCCATATTTTTATTTACAACAGATGGTTGGCTGATAACTTCCTTTTGGGCTGACTCCTGGAATAAAGTATCCAGCAGAGGAATAGTCAAGTAAATAGATATCCCATTGAGAAGCGCGAACAGAATTGTACAAATTATTGACAATAGGAGGTGTTTCCAGTATGGTTTAACGTATTCTAAGACTCTTATATAAGTTTTCATTCTATTTATCAGGAATTAGATTTTTGCCGGATACAGCAGGTTTAATTTAAATTCAAGGTATTTTGACATTAAATTTGCCTAGAGCTATTTTAGTAAACACTTTTCCTTAGTAAATTTAACTATATATATGATGCTTACAAACGGAACTTAGTGTATTTTTCCAGTTTTTGAAGGTTCGAAGGCTTCTAAACTAACATTATAAAGACAAATGAGAATAGCTCACAACAAAACGAAATCTGAACCAGATTTATCGAAAATGAGAAAGGTATTGATTATTCGATTAGGTAAAATCGGAGATATTGTTGTAACATCTTTCGTTTTTGAGATAATTAAATCTAATTATCCTCAAATAGATATTTACCTACTCACATCCAAATCTAATAAGGATGTACTTGAATTTAATCCAAGACTAAAAAAAGTATATTATTCAAAAAATAGTGCGACATTATTCTGGAATCTTCTAAAACTTAAATTCTTTAAATTCGATCTTTTACTTGATTTTAATGATAACCAGTCCACGACCAGTTCTTTGATTTTCCGATTTCTGAGAGCTAAATTCAAGGTGGCATATAATTATAAGAAATATAAGAATATCCTCGACATAAAAATAAACCCGTTGATGAAAAACGAATCGCATATTATTGAAAGGATGAAAGACTTTTTAATTCAGCTGGGGATTCCCATAGTCGAATACAAAGTAAAACCATTTTTTTATCTAAATCCTACTGTGTACACCGAGATAAAGAAACAGAGGGTGGCCGATGAAAAAATTATTGCGATTAATCTTTCGGCAGGAGCAAAGATACGATATTGGGATAAAGATAAATGGGCTGAATTGCTTAGGCTTATATTAAAGGAATATCCATCATTCAGTCTTTTACTTCTCTCAGCTGCCAAGGATGAATCATTAAGAAATGAAATACATTCAAAACTTATCCAAACCCGCTACCCAGCCATCAAAAATCTTACTATCCAGCATTTTGCAAGTTATATCCAAATATCGGATGTCCTAATTACACCCGATACAAGTGCTGTACATATAGCATCAGCTTTAGGAATTCCCGCAATAGCAATGTACCCTAATTATGATTCAAATTTTGTAAGCTGGCAACCCTACAAAATTCCATATCGTTCAATTAAAAGCAATACCGAATCAGTTAAGGAAATTTCTGTGAAGGAAGTATTTGATGCATTTCAAAGTTTAGTGAATGAAATTTTAAGAAAGTAAGTAAGAATTAAATTTATTATATCCATAAAATACTTCCACAGTGGACTATAGATAAACAACATTAATACTAATGAACCATATATTCCAAGGTTCAGGAGCGAGGCAGTAAATTTAGAGGGAAAGAGATCGAATAAAATATGGGAGCCGTCCAGTGGCGGTAACGGAAGGATATTAAATGCAAAGAGGAAAATGTTGAGAAAAACTCCATACCAGAAGAAATTTATTATCTGGATATGATATTCTGAATTCCAGTTAGCAGACGATCTAAAAAGAAGCAGAAACATAAGTGCAAGAAGCAGGTTTGATAACGGACCCGCAAATGAAACAATTGCATCATCGCGAAAAGGGCTGCTGAAATTTTTTCTATTTATCTGAACAGGTTTAGCCCAACCAATTAATGCAAACCCAGTTGCGAATGAAGCGATAGGCATTATAACGGTTCCAATTAAATCAATATGTTTAAAGGGATTAAGAGTAAGTCGCCCCTGTTTTTTAGCGGTGTCATCACCAAGTATTTTAGCTGTTAAAGCATGGGCAAATTCATGAAAAGTAATAGAGATAAAGAATACAGGCAAAAATGTTAAGAATGATATTAGTTTTTCGCTAACCTGAATATTTTGCAATTTATCCTCTCGGATGAAAATCTTTATGAACCTGTTTAATATAATCCCTGTCAATATGGGTATATATCTGAGTAGTAGATATATCCGCATGACCGAGCATTTCCTGTACTGCTCTCAAATCGGCACCTCCTTCGATAAGATGAGTTGCAAATGAATGACGGAACGTATGTGGATGAACATCTTTTTTAATATCAGCTTCCTTAAAATACCTATCTGTTATTTTCCATAAACCCATTCTTGAAAGTTTTGTGCCACGATTATTAAGAAAGACATAATTTTCACTTAATGTTCTTTTTACCAGTAAAGGCCGACTCTCAGCCAGATATTTCATTATCCAACTGACTGCACTTCGACCAACCGGGACTAATCTTTCTTTTGATCCTTTTCCAAATACACGAATAATTTCTTCATTAAAATAGAGATTAGATATTTTAAGATTGATGACTTCAGAAACCCTAAGACCACAAGCATACATAATTTCCAGAATTGCTTTATCCCGCAGGCCAAGCTTTTCCGTTGAATCAGGTTTTGAAAGAACAGTTTCCATTTCAAAAATGGTTAAAACTTCCGGGAGATTTTTTTTACGTCTAGGAGCTTCGATCTTATCAACAGGGTTTTTTGTTATATAATTATTATGAATCAGGTATCTAAAAAATCCCCTAAGGGAAGAGAGGTACCTGGCAGCAGAGCTTCCAGTAAGTTCCAGTACAAACAGGAGTTCAAAAAAGGATGAGACATGGTTATAAGAGATTTTCTCGGGATCGTCTATATTAAAATCATTTTTAAGAAAGGTAATGAAAGCAGATAAATCATTTTTATAAGAAATGATTGTATTCTCAGATAGATTTTTTTCAAGTCTGAGAATATTCAGATACTCTCTTAAAAAGAGGTCCATTTCTTTTTTTCATTCCCGGATGTTCCCTTTTCAACCTCATCCTGTTTGGGATATTTAATCCTCTTATGATGCTGCCCGATCAGAATACTTATAAAAGCCTCCTTGATTTTTGATATGTCGCTGAAAGTTACAGGTGCTTCATTCAGCTGACCTGTCTCAACCCTATCTTGAATAATATTATCTATTATATTCTCCATATTTTCAGCATTAGGATCGTCGATTGATCTTACCGCAGATTCACAACTATCGGCAAGCATTACAATAGCAGTTTCCTTTGAATTAGGTTTAGGACCGGAATAGCAGTAATCCTGCAGAGTAACATTCTCCTCACCGTAAGTTTTTTTTGCCTTATCATAGAAAAAGGAAATTACTGTTGTACCATGATGCATTGGAATGAAATTAATAATCTCATCGGGGATTTTATGCTCCCTAGCCAATTCAATCCCTTCATTCACATGTCTCCTAATCAGATTGGCACTCTCTTCGGGAGTAAGGTTTTCGTGCAAATTCTGATTATTCAATTGGTTCTCAACAAAATTCTGCGGAGTAATTATTTTACCTATATCGTGGTAATATGCCCCTACTCTTGCAAGCAAAGGATTCGCCCCTATTCGTTCAGCAGCAGTTTCTGCAAGAGTACCCATTGTCATAGAATGATTAAAGGAACCGGGGGCCTTATGGGCAAGTTCTTTTAACAGGGGTCCATCGAAATTTGATAATTCCAATAAAGTAAGATCAGTAGTTATATTAAAGATTCTTTCAAAAAAGATCAGAAGACCATAGGTAAGAACGGGGCTGATTAGAGCATTAGAGCCAGCGAAAGCAAATTCGATCAAAATGGTTTCTGATGAAGCGAACCGTTCGAGCCCAAATGCAAAAATGGAAATTACATAACCAAGAAAAATGAAAAGGAAAGACCGGAAAATCTGAGATCTATTTTTAATATCCCTAACTGTATAAACAGACAATGCTCCGGCAAATATATTCATTGCGGCAAAAGAATAATCATTTCCTCTAAGTGCCCCTATTACAAGTGAGAAAATAATCGTTGTATAGAATCCGATCCTTGAATCAAAGATAATAGTCATCAGCATCGAGGCAACGGGAATAAAAATAAGGAAATAAACCGGCACTGGAAGACTTAACAGATTAGTTAAGAATGTTATAAATGCAAGGAAGATCAGGGTGCTTGCTATTAACAAGAGCTTTCCATTATCATAAAATATTTTTTTCCTGAAGAGGAACAGATAAATAACAAAGACTGAAAGAAGTGAAGAGATATGTAGAAATTTACCTATAGATTGGAGGAAGGATTCACCCAATCCGATCTTTTCTCCTTTTGCTTTTTTATAGGATTGAATTTTAAGCCAGGCATCTTTAAGAACTCTGTCATGTTTTCCGATTATTCTTTCATTTTCATTTACAATACCGACATATTGGGAAACATTTTCTTTCGCTTGCTGAACTTCCTCCTGTGTTAATTTTGAGTCATATATAATATTAGGGAAAATAAAATGATCTGTGTATTCAACTAACGCAGATTCAAACTGCTTCCGATAATTCCTGCTGTATATATTTTTATTTATAATTTCCCTTGCCTGGTCTATTGTAAGAAAACCAGTTATCTTTTCAATTTTATCAACACTACCAATTCTAACAGCAATACTATCCAAACTAGTATTATCCGATCTGATGGTTATATTTCCAATCGTGTATTCATTTCGTAATATTTTCTGAGCATCGGAGAAAAACTGTAGAAGGTTTTCCTTATTTCCTGAAGCCCTACTTTTTTCAAGGGTCCGCAAATTTTTTAATTCTGCAAATGAACTGTTACTTAGGAATGTCTGGTTATCTATTGAAGTATCCAAACCAGAGCGATCCAGTAAATTGATCAGAAAAGCATCGTAAGATTTCAGGGAATCGGTAATTATATAAACAATATTGTCCTCTTTAGTAAAGATAGGATATACCGCTTTAGCAGCTTCATCTAATTCTCTTTTATAGACTTCAGGGTCTTTATAAACAGGAAAACTAAGGGAAGCGATAAGATCATCATGAATCCATATAGATCCGACAGAAACATCTGATTCAATAGATTCCCCCTTAGGAAACATTAAGACAATAAAGATGACAGTAAACAAACCAAGCAGAATTTTTAGTTTCAGATTATCAATTGATTTAAGTTCTTCAAGGTCCATCATTATTTTCTTTTTTTTGCTTTAAGAACCATTTCTAAAAAGTCTCCTACGCCATCTTCATCATTACTTTTCTCAAGGATAATATCCGAATATTCTTTTATTTCTGGGACGGCATTTGCAACAGCGACTTTTAAAGCCCTGGTCTGGAAAAGACTAATATCATTATACCAGTCACCGCAAACTGCAGCTTCATTAATATTAAGCTTGAAATATTTAAGAAGCCGATTTACTCCTGTTCTTTTTGTGGATCCTTTTCTACGTATTTCCAGGAAAAAAATGCCTTCATGTCTATGGGATCTAAAAGAGGCGCTAGTTAGTCCGAACATATATGGAAAATCCATTTCCCCCTGCACATGTTTTATCAGATTAATATTCTCCCCGGCAAAAAGTATTTCAAGAGTATTATCAAGGCAGTCATTGTAAGAATGTACTTTTTCATACCGAGCGCCGAATTTATCAGTGACCCGAGGTATAATAGAATTATATTCGGTATAATAAATTGCGTCGCCATGGCACAACGCAACATTTATAAGGAAATTTTCGGCGTAATCTAGAGCCTTGAGTACATGATTCCTTTTTAAATTAGATTCAAATAACAAATTATTATCAGGAAAACTTTTGATAAGACATCCATCGAGTGAGATGAGCGGAGATTTCAAATTAAGTTCTTCAGCAAAACATGTAATAGCAGAATGAAGGCGTCCTGAAGCAAAAGAGAAATGAACATCCCACCCTTCCAGTTCTTTAATCAGCTGTTTTGAACGCTCACCTATAGCCCCAACGCCATTAAGCAAGGTTCCATCCAAATCGAAAACAATTAATTTAATTCTCTTTAATTTATTTTCAAGTTCCATATGATTATTAGTTACAGGAGGATTTACTCCTTATTTAATTCCAAAAATGCCTCATTTACAGTTCCACAAACCGGAAGAACCCTGTCCAATTGTGTAACTTTAATTAAAGAAAAAACTTTATCAGAAGGAGCAGCAAGCCGGATTTTTCCGCCAATAGAATGAACTATCCTGTTGGCTACAAGTATAGCACTTAAACCAGAGCTATCACATGTTTCAACTTCACTCAGGTCGACAATCAGTTTATTTAACCCCTCAGCCTTCAGAAGAAGAGTTAATTCACCCTTTACTAATCCCGAAATATTTGTATCGAGCCGTTTTTCATTCAGTTTAAAAATTATAATGTTGTTTATTTTTTTCGTTTCAAAATTCATAATAAATACCTAAAACATTTGGAGGCAATTTACTAAATTTTTATACGACTTCTCCGGGTTACTTTCCACATTATTAACCTGTATATTATAATAATTGTCAGAATTATTCTTCTTGAATCCTATTTTTACTTGCAAATCAAGCATTGAAATAAGGTGGCTATAAAAAATATTATCCTTAATATTCAGATCAATAACAGCATGGTAGTGCTGCTGCATAATCTTATCGGTAAGCTTTTTTGAAGCAAGATTTAACCTATTGGTATCCCCGACACCATATTCAATAACATGGGGCCTGTATTTCAGGGGTATTAAGCTTACACGGAAATCGTGAGTAAAAATAAAAGCATTCTTTTTTGTTTGTTCCAAGAATTTTAGAACCTGGAAGCAGTGATTGAATTCTGCTTCATCTTCCGGCATAAGGACCAGAATATTAAATGATTTTCTATAAAAATGAGCAAAGGACTGATATTGTATCTTCCTTTCTTTAATAGACCTGTTAACTATATATTCTGCAATTTTCTTCTTTATTATATTTACAATTTTATCCATTCAACATCTCAATAAATTCTTTTTCATTTATGATTTTGACCCCAAAAGTTTTTGCTTTATCAAGTTTGGATCCCGGTTTATCGCCGGCGACAACATAATCTGTTTTATTACTAATAGCTGAAGTTACTTTTCCGCCCAATGAGGTAATTTTCTCACCAGCCTCTTCACGTGAAAAACCTGAAAGATTGCCAGTAAGTACAAAAGTTTTATCAAACAAAGTCTCCAGTTTTACTGGTTTTTTTTCTGCGTTAAAGTTCAAGCCTGCCGATTTCAATCTTTCAATTATTTCAAGATTCTTTTTATTAGAGAAGAAAGTTTTTATGCTGTCGCTAATACTTTTGCCTATTTCATGAATACCTAATATTTCTTCTTCAGAAGCGACAATAAGATCATCTATAGAATTGAAAAATGACGCAAGTTTCTTAGCGGCACCTACTCCAACATATCTTATTCCAAGGGCAAAAAGAATCTTTGCAAAAGGCTGTTTTTTACTTTTCTCAATTGCATTAAGAAGGTTATCAATGCTCTTTTCTCCAAGCCGTTCAATATTTATTAATTCATCACGATGATTTTTAAGATTATAAATTTCATCATAAGTATTAAGGAATTCCTTTTCCACAAGAAGATTTATAAGAGCTTCACCAAGTCCTTCAATATCCATGGCACCGCGAGCTGCGAAGTGTTCAAGACGACCTCTTATCTGGGCGGGGCATTCAGAATTTTCACAATACCAGGCTACCTCCTCTTCAGGTTTAAATAAATTGGAATTACATACCGGACATTTTGAAGGAGGATTTACAGGTTTACTTTTTTTATTCCGCTCACTTAAGACCACTCCAACAATTTTAGGAATTACGTCCCCACCCTTTTCAATAATAACCTTGTCCCCGATCCTTATGTCCTTTCGTTTTATTTCATCAAAGTTATGAAGAGTAGCACGGCTGATTGTGGAGCCTGAAAGGAATACAGGTTCGAGTTCTGCTACCGGAGTTACGGTTCCGATTCTGCCTACCTGCCATGTAATATCCTTTAAAATGGAATAAGCCTGGCGGGCTTTAAACTTATATGCGACAGCCCACCTTGGCGATTTGGCAATATTTCCAAGTATCTTCTGCTGTCTTAAAGAATTGACTTTGATAACAGCACCGTCTATTTCGTACAAGAGAGATTCCCGCTTGGATTCAAGCATATGACAAATTTCAAGTGCTTCATTAATATTCGAGCATAACCTGGATTCCGGGTTAACAACAAACCCAAGTTCTTTTAATATATTGAGATTTTCGGACTGTGTCTCCAGATCATCTTCATCACTGATAAGTGAATATGAGAACATGCTTAATTTTCTTTTTGCGACAATACGGGGATCCTGCATTTTAAGTGTACCGGCAGCAGAATTCCTGGGGTTGACAAACAGTTTTTCACCTGCAATTTCCCTTTCCTTATTCAAATTAAGAAAATCATCTAGTCTCATGTAAATCTCGCCACGCACCTCAATATCACCAAACAAGTAGGAATTAGAAGAGAATTTCTTAAGCTTAAGCGGAACCGATTTAATAGTTTTAACATTCGAAGTTATTTCTTCACCAATAACACCGTCCCCGCGTGTAGCTGCAGTCTGCAGATACCCGTTGATATATCGGATGCTTACGGAAGCGCCATCTATTTTTGATTCGACCATGTATTCTATTTTTTCCGATTCCGGGAATCCTTCTCTTACGCGTCTATCGAAATCAAGGAGGTCTTCTTCAGAATATGTATTGGCAAGAGAGAGCATGGGTATCTTATGCTGAACCGGCTTGAAATCTTTAGTTAAATCCTTCCCAACTCTTTGTGTAGGGGAATCGGGAGTCACCAGGTTTGGGTTTTCGGTTTCGAGCTTTTCCAGTTCTTTGATGAGCTTATCATATTCTTCATCAATAATTACAGGCTCTGCAAGCACATAATACCTGTAATCATGCTCCAGAATCTGCTGTCTTAATTCTTCGATTTTCTTCTGAGCCTGATTCGACATACCATTTACTTTTTTTGATTAATGGTTGGGTTTAAGTAATTAAGACCTTTGCTGTCAATATACACAATTGATACTTTTGTTTTTGCTTCAAAGTTCAAAGGCTTGTCATTAAGAAGCAGCCGGACTTTGTAGGAATTGCCAAATGTAATTTTAAAATTAGAAGCAGCGGAAAGAAGTACACTATTATGGGGATAAAGTTTAAATTCTTCGTTTTTTGAATCGTCAAGTAATGCTTTCACCCAACATGTATCAGCAGCAGTTACCAGCAGCCGCAAGGTATCAGATTTTGCCAATTTACCGGCGGGTGAATCGGCAGGTGGTTTATTAGGTTCATTTTCAATGTAACGTTCTTTACTTTCGTTAACCAATTCACTATAAGGTTTTTCAACCACTATGTCAGTGCTTTTATTAATAAATAGGAAATAGACTGCAAGGAATAAAACCAAAATGCATGCGACTGCACTAACCAGTAGTATATTTTTCTTGTCCATCAAGAAAGCATTTAAAGGATTATTCTGAGCGGCCGGAGGAGATGCGTAAAAAGGTGCCGGTTTTGAATACTGATTTTCTTTTTCCTTTTCAAACCTGTTCTCTTTCAGCTCTTTAATTTTATCAATTAATGTTTCCTGCGGGATTTCATCATATTCTTTTCCCAGTTTATATGCTTCATATTTCTTAAATATCAATTTTTCATCAAGTCCTACAAACTTAATATACTCTTTAAGAAAAGCCCTCACATAAAGGTCCGGCAGGAAAGAAAAATTCCCATCTTCGATATACTCAAGAAATTTAATATCAATTCTTGTTTTATTAGCCAATTGCTGCAGGCTGATGCCCGCACTTATTCTTGCTCCTTTTAATTCTTCGGATAATTTATCAAACATATTATTTTTTTCTCATTAATTTAGCGGCAAAAGCTCCGTCCATAAAATGAATATGGGGAAGGGTCTGAGTACATCCATTCTCATCAACTAAAGATTCAGGGAAGATTTCCCCTGCATTTAATAAAATAAATTCCGGATTTGTCTGCAAAAACTTTTCGACTATACTGAAATTTTCTTCAGGTTCGATTGAACATGTGCTATAGACAACAATTCCGCCGGGCTTAACCAGTTTAGACGCCTTAGCAAGTAATTTACTCTGAAGTTCTGCCATTTTATGAATATCAAGGAGATCCCGTTTCCACTTAATATCAGGTTTTTTTGATAATGTACCTGTACCGGAACATGGCACATCAGCTAAAACTCTGTCAAAGTTATTGTCTTCATATTCAAGAGCATCTACTGCAATAGTTTTTATGCAACTGAAGTTCATCCGTGTAATGTTTTTTTTCAAAATATCGAGCCGACTTTCATAGCGGTCGAGTGCAACCAACTCTCCTTTATCCTGCATAAGGGATGCAATAAACAGTGTCTTGCCGCCAGGGGCAGCACACAAGTCCAGCACTCTCATACCGGGATGAGGGTCAAGCAGACGACATGCAATTCCGGCGCTTTCATCCTGAATATTAAAAAATCCTTCAGTAAAATATTTCCAGGCAGTAATGTTAGTAAGGTTATGCAATTTAAAGAATTCGGGTAAATATTTCCCAGAGGAATATTTCAGATTAACAGTTTGAAGAAGTCGATTGAATTCTTGACTGCTTACTTTGAGAGTATTGATTTTTAGAGTCAGGTAAGGTTTTTCATTATTGGCAGCAAGAAGTTTTTCAGTAGCTTCCCGCCCGAACCTGTTGATGTACCGTTTAACCATCCATGATGGATGTGAATAATAGGCGCTTAAATAACCGAGAAGATCTTCATTGGGATCAGGAAAGCGGATAGCATTTTTACTTCTTATAATGTTTCGTAAAATGGCGTTGGTAAGGTCAGCAGATTTCTGACCCTGCAGTTTTTTAACAAATTCGACTGCTTCATTAACAGCAGCATGGTCAGGAACCTTATCGAGGAAAAGGATTTGGTAAAGAGCGACCCTCAGGCCGTTCTTTAAGTTTGGGATTGCTTTTGAGAACTGTCCTTTATAGAACCCATTAAGGACCCAATCGAGCCTCCCCATCCACCTGATGACGCCATGCACAATTTCAAAGAGGAGGGCTTTATCCGGTCCGCTCAATTCTGAATCGCGCATTTCCTTATCCAGAAGTTTATCCAAGTAGGCATCACTTCTTTCAACACTATTAAGAATTTTAACGGCTAAACCTCTAACACCCTTGTATAGATCTCTTATAGTATGTTCGCTAATCTCGGTCATATTTAACCGGGTAATCCTTTTATCATTCTTTCATTCTTAGTGAGATCGAAGATTTTTCTGAAAAGATCTTCGTCATTTTTTTTGAACTCTATTTTTCTTCTTGACATAACAACTTTGGCGGTATCAAGACATTTATCAACATTGTAGGTTTGAAGATTATCACTGCCGCCCCACGAGAAGGAAGGAAGGTACTTAGCAGGAAAGCCTGAACCGTAAATATTGCAGGAGAAACCAACAGTAGTTCCGGTATTAAACATTGTGTTTATTCCAGTTTTTGAATGATCTCCCATAATCAATCCGAGGAACTGTGTGTTTGTATTTATATCATGCCCGTTTACGTGGGTTTTTATGAAACCATAATTATTCCGGAGATCAGAGCAGTTAGTATCTGCGCCGATATTTATCCAACTTCCAAGATATGCGTGACCTAAAAATCCTTCATGCTGTTTATTTGTATAAGACATTATAACCGAATCTTCAATCTCTCCGCCCACTTTACATACATCGCCAATACTAACATTTTCATAGATTTTAGTAAGACTTTTTATGAGTGTAGAGTGACCGATATAAGCAGGTCCCATAATAACAGTATTGGGATAGATTACACTATTTTTACCAATATAGATAGGGCCATTGGAAGCATCAAGCACAACACCCGGCTTAATAACTGCATCTCCCTCAATGAAAATATGTTCTTTTTTTATTTGATGTACACCGACCAAATGATTATGAAACAGATTCTTTGCAGAAAGATAATTTATATCTAAAATAAGTTCAGTACTGTTTTCCCTAATCAGGTCCCAAATATAATTAGCAGTTTTAACATCAACTTCTTCTTTTGGGAGAGCCGGGAAAAGTGAGAGTTCTAATGGTTTATTTAAGTGCTGTTTAAATTTCTTTAAGCTATTGCCAGAGAGACGAGCACCTATTAATACATTTCCTTTCAAATAGAGCTTATCCACATTATCGTTCAGTGGAATAATTTTGGCGAGATCCTTGTCTGCTATAACTCTTCCATTAATAAATAAACAACTGTCCCCAGCAATTTCATTTATGCTTACATCCGGATATTTATCCTGAATAATTGCAGAAAGATATTCCCTGCAGTGAAGAGAATATTTAACACCTAGATAAGCCCTCAGGATTTTATCTTTAAGAGAAGTACTGCCACAAACAAGGTCATATACTCCTCTTGAATAAATTAGAGGTTCAAGGAAATTGACAGAATTATCCTCAAATAAGCAAATCTGCATATTAACTCTTTTGTTTTATTAAGAAATATAATTTAAGGTTTTTTATTGAAAGAATCCTGGAGTTTTGTAGCTCCGAAAAATGAAATTTGACCATTTGGGGTCCCGTGGTCAAAAATGAAAAAGAAGAGATTATACTAGTATAGGGTGTTCTGTGATTTAGTTGAACTAATTATTAGCAGACACTAAAAACAACTCTTTAATGAAGGGAATGGGAGGAATTACACTAAATCCCGCCCAATTTTTAACTACATAATTATTTTGATCCCCCCAAAATATTTCCTAGAGAGTACCTGGACAGAATGAGTAATGGGTAGATACCTTACTTTGAGCAGAATAAGAGCAGAATAAGGGGGCAAAGAGGCCACATTGAAAGATAAAATACAATCCAGAATAACATCTTTTGGAAAAATATTAGAAAATTATTGTATCAGATTTTTAATTATTTCCATATCGGAAGATGAGACTATAAACGGAGATTTGAAGCTACTATTAAAGTTGTGAAACTGAATATTTAATTGTGGGATTATGATATGGGGATTATTGATCTATAATAATTATTGGTAATACTGTCAGGGGCTTCGCGGTAATATTTGTAGGTATTGAAATCGACTTTCTCAACATGGAAACATTTTTCAGCTCTTTCCAGGAAATCGGAATCTTCACTGTATTCAAGATTTCTGAAACCATTTAGCATGAGGAATACATTTCTCCTGCCAAAAAAAGTTGCTCCGACAGAACATTCAGAAAGGTGAATTAATTTTAGCGGATTATTTTTATCCCGGACATATTGATTTCCGATAATATCCACACCACCACGAATCATATCAACTTCAGGATGATTATTCAAGTATTCTACTCTCTTTAAAAGATGATCCTGTGCATATTCATCATCGCTATCCAGAAAAGTTATATACTTACCCTTTGAAACCACAATTCCTTTATTTCTACTCAAGGGTAATTTCATGTTTTCGTGCCTAATTATAACAATTCCAGGATAATTGAGGTGATACTCTTTTAACACTTCAAAAGAATTGTCCTTGCTTCCATCATCAATGGCTATAAGCTCCCAGTTTTTATAGGATTGCCCTAAAAGTGAATTGATACATTTTTTAAGATATTGCGCTCTATTAAATACAGTCAGAATTACAGAAACTACAGGTTGAATTTCCGGATTAGAAGTCACTCACATTTCCTTTATGGTAAATAATGATTTTAAAACATATTCTAAAAAGTCAGGAATAGTAGTGTAATTCATCACTATCAAACTTATTTAAAATAAAAAAAGCCAGCGTACTGGCTTTAATTTTTTGAAATACAGAAAAGAGTATTATTTCTTTGAATATTTCTTGTTGAATTTTTCTACTCTTCCAGCCGTATCCATAAGTTTCTGTTTTCCGGTAAAAAAGGGATGGGATCCACTGGAGATTTCAAGTTTTACTAATGGATATGTTTTGCCATCTGTCCATTGGATCGTTTCGCTAGATTTAATTGTTGAGCGCGTAAGTATCGAAAAGTCGCAAGATACATCGTGAAAAACCACTGGTCTATATTCCGGGTGAATTCCTTTTTTCATTATACCAACCTGTCTGAATTTTTATTATAAAGTAGCTTTAAATATAACTAATATGGATAAATTAACAAAACAAAAAAACTATTGTTTCTTTTTAAAATAGTCTTTTATCTGCTCTTTTAATTTGTTGATTTTTGCTCTTTCGGCTTCATTTAAGCGAATTTGCAAAAAATTAAGTCCTTCTTTATTTATTTTAAATGAACCAGCGATCGAAGCTTCTGAAACAGTTTTTCTAATTTTGGGTTTCGCTAGGAATGGATTTTCACGTTCCACAGAATTAAAGTTAAGAAAATAAAAGACTGCCAGAATAGAAAGAGCGAAGGCAGCAGCCGGAATAAGCCGTGAGGGTAAAAAGAGTTTATCCCACCATCGCGACCTATAATTTTCTTGAAAATTTTCGGAATTAATTCTCCTCATTAAATAAGATTCGAAATTCGGAGGGGTAGTAACTTTAGGCAGCTGTTTTAAAAGTTTAATAATATTTACATAACGCACTTCATCATCATTCTGTATCATTTAATCATTCCTTATAAATATCCTTTAGCATTTTTTGTAATTGATTTCTTCCACGGTTAATTCTTGATTTAACAGTACCCACTGCAATGCCAGTAACTTCGGCAATTTCTTCATAAGACAATTCCTGTATGTCTCTTAGTATCACCATCTCGCGATAAGAATCGGAAACTTTAAGCAACGCTTTCTGGATAATTTCATCCTTTATACCACTGTCAGTAATCACATCCGGAAGTGCGCTTTCATCGGGAATATCAAAAGTTTCATCATCATCTCCGTAGGAGTTAATAGAGAAAATATTCCTTCTTTTGCGCCTCTGATACTCAGTTCTTGCTAAGTTTCCAGCGATGGTATAAATCCAAGTAGAGAATTTAGCGATGGATTTATAGGAATCTTTATTTCTATAAACCTTAATCATAGTTTCCTGAACAATATCGGCACAAGCCTCATAATCACCTAAAAACCTGTAAATATAATTTATTAGAGGGTTTTTGTACCTCTGCACTAAAATTTCATAGGCTTTAACCGTATTATTCTGCTGAAACTCAAGTATCAGTTCCTCATCAGTCAGATCGCTGAGTTTTTTTTCTGTCAATATGCCACTTTTATACTTTAATGAAATTGAAATGTTTCATAATTACAAAATATAATTATTATTTAAGAATATCTGCAATTAGTACTGTAAAAAGGGATTTCGGGTCATATGAGGTTGTTTTTAGAAGAATATCCGTATTTAAGACGGCATTAATTGAACGGAAGAGATCCCGATCGGAGAATTTTTCTTTTGCCGACTTATAATTTTTATAATAAAAGGGATGGGTGCCAACGATTCTTGCAGCAACGTCATCAGGAATTTTTCCTTTCATTTCATTTACCCGGGAAAGTCCAGTGAAATATTTAGTAAGCATAGCAATGATAAAAGTTGGTTCATTGCCCCTATCCAAAAGATTATATAATATTTTAACAGATTTAGGTTTATCTTTTCTTCCCAAAGCTTCCTGCAATTCAAAAATTGTGTTTTCCTTTAAAGAAGCAGACAGGGCTTCGATTGTTGGGTAATCAATCACCTTTTCGGTCCCAAGGAAAATGAAAATCTTTTCAAGCTGATCCTCAAGAAGAGAACGATTGCCACCGCTAATCTCTGTAAGAAGCTGTGCATTTTCAGCAGACAATTGTTTGCCGTTTTTACGAGCAATTTCAACAAGCCAGCTAATAAGGTTATCACCTTTGAGCTCTTTGGCTTCAAAAATAAATTTTTGTTTAATTAGTGATTTATACGGTTCTTTTTCCGGAGACTGTAATTCACCATTAAAAATAAATGCAATTGTAGTATACAAGGGAGGATTCTTGACATACTCTGTTAAAGAATTTATATCCTTAACCTTATCGAACTCCTTAAAAAGAATGAATTTCTTTTCTGATCCAAAAGGGAATGAGGAAGCCATACTTAAAAGC
>OCZT010001308.1_pt1 | contig 25704 bp, 35 predicted proteins | sample 1539031 | NCBI WGS metagenome assembly OCZT01 (sample SAMEA3539308, study PRJEB22396) | soil metagenome | biome: tundra; feature: field; material: soil | place: USA | collected 2010-05 | depth 0.15 m | reverse complement strand
TACACGACGCTCTTCCGATCTGAATTGGTTGTGCGGTACCGCAACCATCGGCATCCTGGGCCATTTGCGCAATACCGGTGGAACTTCACCGAGGCCCACCGCCAGTGGACCAACCGTGACACCAGGAGGTCCCACCGTCACACCATATCCTGGGCAGGTTGGCCAATCGGTTGGTGGAGAACATATTTGGAATGGGATCATCTCAGCGGTAATAGATTTTATCCATGCGAACGCTGCAGCCATCCTGCCTACCCATACTTCTTCCACCACGCTTTCCGCTGCAGTCAATAATGCCTGGAGCACCATCACGGATTTTGGTTGGATGATCCAATCCCTCCAGATGGTCTGGGTGCTGCCAGGATTGATCGTTTGGGGAATAATGCTTACGGTTGAGATCGTGCGCTGGATCTATGTTGGCTACCGGACAATTGTTCGGCTCCTCCCCATGCCTTAAGTGAGATATGGCTATATTTTCACAGCTCAGTAAATGCCTCTATTGCATCTGGCCAGCGCTGGTGATCGGGGGCGCCTGGTTTCTGTCCCGTGGAGTAGAGGGCAAAACCTACTATGGTAGTCTGACGCCGGGCGTGGATCCGGTCAGCCCGCAAGGCCAGGCGGAATTCGAGACGCGCCGCCAAAGGGATGCAGAGAAGCGAAAGATCATTTATTGGGCAGCCGGGATCATTGCGATTGGATATCTGGGAGCCCTGGCATTCAACACCTTCACATTGAAGGTGGCAGCAGCCCAGCCAACAGTTACAGTAACCCGGACCAGCTCACCCACTCCCACTCAGACCCAGGTAACTAAGACATTTACCCCGACGCTCCCGACCCAGACGATCACTCCCACCCAGGGAACGGGAACGCCGACCTATATCCCAACCGCTACGGACCGGATTGCGCATCTGGCTGGCAGCCAGTCCACTGTGGTTGTGACCGTATTAGTACCGGAGCAAATTCTTTTAGTCGTAACTGCAACATTTATCAGCTCGCCGACGCCCACCCAGACGGTCATCCCAACCGGTACGCCGAGCCCAACCTGGACTTCGACGCTAACTGAGACGGATACTCCGACACGGACGGCAACTCCAACCGGCACGCCGAGTCCAACCTGGACTTCGACACTAACTGGGACGGAAACACCAACCGGGACGGATACGCCGACGAGCACCCTACAAGGAGAAACACCATGATCCATTTACCAGCAATTCTGTTTGACATTGCATACGGTGTGGGAGGATTGATCGTTTTTGGCCTGCTGATCCTCGCCGTCCTGAAACTCCGCAACCGCAACCTTAGGTAAAAAGCGCCGGGCTTGCCAGCCAGTCCGCTTTAAAGCACCTCCCCGCCTGTGTGCGGGGAGGTTGTAATATACCTGGCTGCATCGATACTTCTAACGATGGGCGCCGGCAAGCATCGCCATAAGAAGCGTTCCTGGCCGCTTCGAGCCCCACGCCGGAAAAAGCGATGTGGACCCGGGCAGTACCCCACATAAATAGCGATGCAAGATCTGCCGGCAATATCGATAAAAAAAGCGATAGGATTCGGATCCCATCGCCAGAAACTGCGAGCACCGATCGTTACTTATCACTATATTCAGCGATGCTGGAGAGAAGTGCGTAACGCTCGAGGGCATCCATCCGATCAAGCCTGGCCAGCCAGCGTGTCCGGATCCTTTTCAGCCGTTCACGTTGGCGGAAATTGTCCCCCAGGTATCGGTAATCATGCAGTTCGAGTGGCTCAGGGTAATTCATCCAGAGATATTCCCGAACAGTTGTGCCGCCACGTGTGCGGGTCTGGTAGTGGATGCTGCGCCAGGTGGCCAGCATATCTTCATATAGCGAGGACATGTAGCCGGAGATGGCCACCGGACATGGTAGGGAGAGTAGTAATGTCAGTAGCTTTTCATGTTGGCCAATATCACCGAATTCGTGGGGGTAGATGCGCCCTTTGCTGGAACGGGTTTCGAATAAGTAAGGAGGATCACAATAAACGAACTCTCCCCCCTGCCAGGCGTAAGATTGTAAAAAGGATATCCCATCGTCACAAATGACGGTAGCACCAGGTACACGATCGCCACCATCTCCGGAAAGAGCGAGCCAGGATCTGATTACTGCAGTATCGCTATCAATGCCGATGCTGGACCGGGCCGGGCGTTTATGCAGCAGCACTGCTCCGCCACCCAGGAAGGGTTCGATGTAGACCTGATGGGGGGGAATCTGGTTGATGATTTGCTGGTAGACCCCTGCGCCAGCCTTGCCACCCGGATAAGTCATAGAGCTCCGGCCGGAAACGTTATAAATGGCGATATGATCATCGATCGTGCATCGCAGAAAGTAGCGAGTTTGGCCAATATCGACAAAAAGGGCGATGATGCCGGCAGCATCGTTATTTTTAGCGCTATGATCATGGACCTACCTCGTATAAAACCAAACCAACCCCGCTCCGATCGCCAGGGCAGGCAGGATGATCAGCCCAGCTTCCGGGCCGAAGGCGCCCCCGGTCCAGAGCGCCGGGCCAGTAATATGGATCTTGATCAGTGAATAGATTGCCACGCCGCTGGTGGGGAAACCGAAGACAACCCCCTCGAAGAAGTTCCAGCCAATATGTAGACCGATGGAAAGCCAGAGCTTGCCGGTCCGGACTGCTGCAAATGCCAGGAGCATTCCGGCGAAGAAGATACCAAGCATGGCCATCCAACCGGATCCGGGGTTGCCCAGGTGTAGCGCCGCAAAGATGGCTGAGGAAATGAGCATGCCCCAATAGATATTGGTTCCACCGGTGATGGTCTGGAGTAGATAGCCCCTGCAGAGCAGCTCTTCCTGGAAGCCGACCACACAGAAGATGCCCAGGTAGAGGGTTGCTTGCCAATTGTTGACCATGAGTAATGGGATATGGGGTGGGAGAGCAACGATCTGCAGCCAATCCAGCCGCTGCATGGTCACGAAGACGCCGCCTATCATCAGCAAGGCCAGCAGGATGCCATAGAACAAATGCCTGACTGGTTCTTTGTCCACTTGCAGGCCCAGGCTGACAAAGGAGCGCTTATCCAGGAAGCGCCTGACCAGGGCAACTGAGGCAGTAAAGGCAACCAATTCAAAGATTGTGCTCAAAACGAACAGGCCGGTATCCGAGATCTTCCAGTGGAAGAAAGCATTGGCCAGGGCAAAGGCGAGGATCTCGAAGAGCAGCAGGAAGCCCAGCATGGCCAGTTGGATGATCAGACGCCAGCCAGCTCGCAGCCGGGACTCATTCGGGGAATAAAAAAGATTGTGCCAGGCAGTTTTATTCATTTTCTCTTTCCTCCAAGGTTGATGGGGCGGTTGTGATCACAAAACCAGGCAACCAGGCAAATTAGGCAAAAGAGCAGGATCCCAACACAAATAAAGGCGGCAAGTAGAGATATCATTGCTTTTCCACCTCCTCAACATACTTTTGTCCATCTGGACAGATATCCCCACCACGTACGCACTCCGGCCCGGCATGATAGGCTGCCAGGGCATATTCCCAGGATGGGGCGGTACCAACAGCCCGTACAACCTCCCCGGCTGCGCAATAATAGGTTTTGAGCACCATTGCCCAGGTCTCAACCTGTCCCTGAGCTTCCTGCATGGCCTGGCGGGGCGTTCCAGTGATATTCAGGGCGGCTCGCAGCACATCCCGCACCATCTGGCGTTGATCCGGGCTAAGCAGGTCGTAACCGGCCCAGCAAAAGGATTTGTCGATGGCAACATGGCACCATTGCTTGAAAAGGTCCGGGGAATAATGCAAAACCAGATCCGCTCCATCATCCGTGAGCTGGCCCAGGCCGGTCTCACCCCGGCTGGGGGATACCGGATCATTCAGCGGCCAGAACTGGGTTTCCTGAGCGAACATGGCCTTTAGAAGCTTGGGAGGTACCTTGATGGTCTGACCGGCCTGATAGATGGCCGGATCGAGCTGGTTCTGCCAGGCATCCATATCGGCATCCGTGCCATAGTACCAGCGCAGCTGCGCAGCCAGCAGTTGATAATTGATATGAGTGGCCAGGCCGGAGGCATCGGCTGGAAGCTGATCGGATGTAAGATCGGGCAATGGGCAAATGATCTGGACCGGAGCGGGATCTGGAGCGGGTCCGCTGGTGATGAATTGCCAGGAAGCAGAACTGTTCTGCAGGACCAGCAGGGTAGCTTTGGGGCATTGAGCGGCGATATCCTGACTGGTGGGCGGACCGGCATGCTGCAGGGTGGCCAGGCAGTAATTTGTGCGGTAATTTGGCTCATAGACCTTGATCAGATAATGATCCAGTGGCCAGAGATCGCAGGTGATGCGGGGCAGCTCGGAAGCCGGGCGCTGGCAGAACACCTGGCCGGTGCGATAATCCACGCCCCGCCAGATGTACTGGGCAGCCTGTTCCTTGGTCCAAAGGCAGCCAGCCGAAGCCAGCACAGCCTGGGTGGGTCCTTGCGAGATCCACATGGAGCAGACCGGCCGGTCGAAGGGACGGGAAAAGAGGATCCAGATAAAGAGGGTGAGAGTCATTTCTTTATGCGTTCTAACAAGATATCGAATGCTGCTCGAGCCACTGCTGGAACCTGTCCATTTCCAATGGTTGCAAGTCTGTCCACCCGATTGGCCACCCCATCAGCCACTCGACCCAATCGGGGTTCAACTTCCCACCATTGTGAGTTATTATTTCGGATCTTTGGGCTTTTCTTGTATGACTTCCGTTGTCCATTCCGCGAGTTCCCGGAGTTGAAAATTTGACAGCTTGCAGCAAAGTCGGTCCCGACTTTGCTGCAATTGATTTCTCGGATGTCTTCCGATCTTTTGAATCTGCAACTGTTGGCGTCGGCCATTTGTTGTATAAGGCCATCCCCGGTAAATTCCAAGTCCTTTTCCCATGCGAATTGTTGTAGCTGCTCCTGGAGGCCCTTGGTGTAGGCAATAACCCAGAGCCGGTTCCGCATGTGCGGAGCGCCAACGGCAGCCGCCGATAAGCAACCCCATTCTGCATCGTACCCGAGCTCGGCCAGGTCCCCAAATATTCTTCGGATATAAAATTTGGAAAGGAGGCCTGGCACATTTTCCAGATATGTAAAACTTGGTCGTACCTCGCCAAGGATGCGTTTGACAGCTGGCCAGCCGTTTCGGGGGTCAAGCTCAGCAAGTTTCTTTCCGGCTGCACTGAATGGCTGGCAGGGGAAACCGGCAGAGATGATATCCACGTGTCCAGCCCAGGGATGCCCGTCGAATGTGAAGCAATCGTCCCAAATTGGAGCATCGTCAAGGTATCCGTCCCGGATGCGAGCCTTGAGGACTTCGACACAGTATTTATCCCATTCGACGTAGCAAACGATCCGGTGGCCAGCGAGTTTGGAGGCAAGTAATCCTCCCCCCCCCCCGGCAAATAAAGCCAGCTCATTCAATTTATCCTCCTGGTTTGATTTGCTACTATTTTTCGGTAATGGCTCTGGATTGCTTCCTGCTTGCGGGTTGCCCGTAAGGCATCCACCATCGCTTCGATGGTGCCAGCGGCGAATTCATCATCCAATTGGGTGCAGCAGTTATAGAAAAAGAGGAAAATAATCGCACAATAAAACGCAAGAGTTGATTTGCTCATTTCGTATCCTCCATGCTTTTGATGATCTTACGGCGATATGTTCCCGGATCATAACCACCCTCACAAAAGCCTTCCTCGATCAGTAGGTCGATCAACCGGGCAGCTCGGCTGTATCCAATTCTCAGCATGCGTTGCGTGTTTGATAATGTGACAAATCCTTGTTTAATACTTGCTTCTTTTGCCTGAGGCAATAATGGATCATTCATTTCGCATCCTCCAACCAAACATCGATCGTAGCCGCCTGCATGTAATGGATCGAATAAACCGGCTGGCCGGGCATGTAGGGTTTCAAGGCAGCCCATTCGGGCGGGGTAATCAGGTCCTTCTCTTCCGGGATGATCACCCACCAGCGTTTACAGGGACCCTGGCATCCCAGGACGGAGCGAGGCACGCCGGGCACGTCCATCAAGGGGTCCTTGGCAATATCCAGCCAGGCATGCGGGAGATCCCCCAGGTAATATTCGAATGGCAACCCAACCGTGCTGCTGACATAGATCAGCTGATCACCTGGTTGCCATTGCGCCCGGATCTGGGCGGCAATCTGGTCCAGGTGGCTGCCCCGGTCAGCCGAATGCCAGCCAGCCAGTCCGATCACCAGGGCAATGGCCCAGAGACCAGTAAGAACTCTCCGCAGCCAGACCGGTCTCATAACGTCGCCCAACTCCCAACCCAGCCAGAGCGAAAACGGGAAAAGCAAGGGAATGAGTGTCCGATAGATGATCACGTTCCGAAGCAGGGAGAAGAGCATCATACCAACCAGGGGAATGGACCAGGCCATCAACGGGATGATCCGGCTACGATCGGGATCTCCCGAAAATAGTAACGGCAGAGTGAAAGCCAGAACTGTGGCGGCGAAGAAGAATTGATACATCCCCATATTCATCCAGAATGCCACATAGGCAGAGATGGCCCAGATCTCGAAGGTGGAAGCGCTGCCCCAGGCATAAGCAAGATTTTCGTTGGTGATTATGATCCGCAGTAGGGCCGGGAGCCAGGCCAGCCCGATCAGGGCGCCGCTGATCAGGAAGTTCCGGATCTTGCACGGATGGAGATAGAACGCAATGGCCAGGGCGCCCAGGGCATAGACGGCGCCGGTGCTGTGGCAGTAGACCATCAATCCGCAGCTGGCAATCAGGCCTAACCAGCGGCCTTCCAGGGCAAACCAAAGCGCTGCTAGGAAAAGGCAAGCCAGCAGCCCATAGGGGCGGCCATCCTGTCCTTGCCAGAGTAGACCAGGCAGGAAGGCAACCAGGGCGGCGGTGATGAGCTGCTGCCTAAAGCTGAATTGGAGTTTCTGCATCAGCAGCCAAACCAACCACAGGCTGATCAGCCCGGCCAGCAGGGCGGGCAGGCGTAGCAACCAGAGTGAGCCGGGCTTGAAGGCCAGAGAAAAGGGGCGCAGGATCAGCTCGAGCAGCAGATCCCCGGAATTCTCGGAACGGTTGGTGAAGAGCTGCATGAAGGGGATGGTGGTGCGGTAGAGCGTGACCGCTTCGTCATACCAGATGGCGCTAGAGCCCAGGGTGGCAATGCGCAGGACGGCGCCCGAGAAAAGAAAGAGAATGGGGAGGCGGGATTTGAGAATGGTCATGGAATAACCCTTTTGAATTCGATCACCCATACCCAGGGGTTGGCTTCCCAACCAAAGCCTCGTTTTTCATTGATGAAATTCCATAATTGAACAAAACCTTGGCGAGCGTTTGTGATTTTGGTATTTTCAAATGGATCAACATAAGGAACACACCCCTCTTTGGTTGCATCATCTTCGCTGATCTCTTGCACCTGCCCTAGTCGCACATTGGTGATTTCCAGCATGATGCGAGAAGCCCAGTGAGGCATAAACATTGATGGCTTCCAAGGCAAAGGAGATTTACCATTTTCCCATCTAAAGCAACCTTCACCATCTTTATATTTCCACCCGATTTTTATGAGGTAATCAGTTGATTGAATACAAACACGCTCATACCAATCTTCATAATTTAAGCAGTCAGAAGAAATGTTTTCCTCCGCAATAGCCCCATCTGCTTTGTATTGAAATTCAATAGGATCGCCTTCCATAAACGATGCTATTTTCCAAGTCTCCTTCACCCAGAGCCGGTCACCTGGCGTTCCATATGGGCAGGCCCTGGGGCGAAAAGTTGTGTAGCCTCCCAGATGCTCCATGTAAAGGATGTTGTCTTTGGTCAATCGGCACTCAGATATATCGCCCGGCATGCTACGCTTCATCACTCGGCGGGTCATGGTTTTGCGGTCTTCCAGGATGGCTTTTACCATCTCACCATTGAAGAGAACTGGACGCTCAATGATTGTCATATTCATCCTTTCTCCAACTGTTGGAGTTTGTGTTTCGTGTTGCGTTTCAGAAAAGGGGCTGTACTTATAGGCCTAGATTGGGTTGGCTTTGGGTTTATTCGATCCCGCAGAACTCGCAGGGATCGTATTCACGGGTACCGCCGCAATGGGGGCAAACTTCAGGCTCAACCCGTTTCGCTTTGGCTGGTGCGCTTTCAGTAGGTTGCTCGGCCATAGCTGAGGGCGGTTTATCCGTGATCATCTGCTCCAATTGGCGACCACGCTGGCCGGCCGGAGGCACCACATGGTATTGCGACTCGCCAAAGAGATAGATCTTGTCATCCATCCCGTTTAGCAACTTGATCAGCTCATGCCATTCCATCCGCCCTGTGAATTCCCGGAAGGCTTCCCGGCTGCCGAGGAAACCGTTGTTTTCTGTCAATGACCATTTGACAACCTCATCTTCGGTGAGCTCGGTGGCGGCTGCCAGCTTGCCGCTGGTCTTGCCAGCGATGGCATTGCGGACAATCTCATTCAACTGGCCATCCGTGATGAACGGAGCCTGGAACTTGAACCGGTTGACGCCGTGCACAAATATGCCACGGCCGGGCGGTGGGAAAAGGTTGACCGCATCACCGTTCTCGATCATGCAGACGCTGCCCTGCAGGTCCGGCACGCTGAAACACATCCGGCCAGGGATGTTCATCTTGATGTCTGTCGTGATGTATTTATCCTTGGCGAATTGCGTGGCCATGACTAGGTAGATTCCGGTGGCCCGGGCAGTCGAGGCCAGGTCATAAGTCAGGCTGATGAATTCCTTGCTGGTGGCCAAGTTGCGCATCAGGCGGGCCAACTCGTCAATAAAGATCACGAGGCGGGGCATCTTGCGCTGGTGGTGTTTCCGGTTCCATTCGGCCAAGCTATGCACCTTGGCGGCAGCAAACATGACCTGGCGGGTATTGTTCTCCTTTTCCAGCCACTTCAATACCGGAATGATCTGCTTGTCATCGATCACGATGCCGTTGGGGACACCCTCGATCTCGGTAATCAGATGCGGCACGCCCTCGAAGTGCACTAAGTCCATGCGTTTGAGATCCGCCATGATCATCTTCACGGAGTCGGGATTGTTGCGAGCGATGAATGTGGCGGCGATGGAGCGCAAGGCAACCGACTTGCCTGAGCCAGTGGTACCAGCGATCAGAAGGTGCGGCATTTCCTCTAGGTTGTAAGTTTTACGTCCGCCATTGGCGGTGGCGCCCACCATGTAGGTGAGAGGAGGAGCGCTCTCGCTGATCAGCTCAAGGGCCTTGTTGAAGGCAAACATATCGTCAATATCCATGGTCCCGGCCAGTGCGATCGATATCACCACGCCGCCGCCATTCGGATCCAACCTGCCACCGCAGGGATGGCCCATGGAAACGGTCAGAGCGGTCAATACTTCATCTTGGACCAGCTTGGCCGGGTTGATCCCATAAGGGACCTGATCGACCTTGCCATAAACAGTGTTGCCATCCGCCGAAAAGAGCCATTTGCAAAAATGGACACGTTGCGGCTTAGAACGTTCATACTTATCCTTGGTGCGGTTGCGGATGTATTCCAGCCCCAGGTTGGCATAAGCGGTGGGCAGGCGCTTGTTGGCGATCATCATCTGGCGCACCATGACCATCCGGATATGGGCATTTTTCCGGACCTGCTCAAGTTGCTCCTGTTCCATGGGTGTGAGCACCGGCTTCCAGAAATGCCTGGTCCGGGTCAGCCAGCGTTCGATCTTGCCAATGTGGCGTGGCAGGCGCAAATGCATTTTCTCTGGATGCTCATTATCGATGTCCGGGGCCGGATTGTTGATGGATCTTGAATCGCCCAATTCGCCGATGGCGATCGCATCAAGTGTTTTACTTTCCCCGCTTAACTCATGGGATTGGTTGTCGATCGCATGAGACTGTCCAACCATGCCACGCTGGCCAGTCCTTAGCCACCACTTATTGAGGGTAACTTTGACGTTAGGCATTATTTATGCTCCAGGAGCCAGAGACCATCGTAGTAATATTCGTCGCTGGCAGTAACCAGGACCGGCTTCTTGGGATCCAGTCCCAGGCTGGACAATTGACCATCCGAGCAGGTTGGCGTGAGCGGGCTATCCGACCAGAGCAGCCAGGCCCGCTTGTAGGTCAAATTATCTAGGGGAGTGATCTGCTCCCCAATGGCCTGGCGGGTCACTGGAGATAAGGCGCCCAGGGTAATGCCGCAATCGGGGGCCTTGTAATTGGGCAAGGAATAATAGTGATTGGTATTTACCCAGCTGTCATCGGCGTAATGGTAGATTATGTCGCCCGGTTGCCAGTGCGCCTGGATATAGGCCATGGCCGTGATTGAACCGGAGGTTTTATTTTCCCGGGCGTATACATACATGCTCACATCCGAGACCAGGATCAACGGAATGATGAAAATTGCCGCCAGGAGCGATTTGCGAAGATTTTGCTTTAGTGTCAGTTTGTCAATTCTTTTGATCCAGGTAAAATAATCTTCGTCATGAATGACACGATAGAACTTGAAATGAGTTTGGCCTGAAGGTGTTCTTTCGAAAAGAGCCTCGACCGGCCAGGCCAGCAATATGTATAAAAAGGGCGAGATCCCGATCAGCGGCCGGTAATGCAGGATCGGCTGCCAGACCAGCGAAACCAGCACAGCCAGGGCGAAGGGCACAAATGCCAGGGAAAGGATCGAGCCCAAGTTATCGGAATAATGTCGGAAGGCATAAATCAGGGCGACGGCCAGCCAGGCGAAGCAGACCAGCATGAGTGGGATCTGTGTGACGGCATTGCCCGGGGGCATAAAGAGATTTTCGAAGAGCACGCGTGGCAGCATGCCCACGCCGGTCAGTTGCATCCAGTAGCCGCCCTGTAGGGTGTGCATCTGGTTTAGGAGTACATCCACCCAGGGGAGGAATACAAAGAATGCGAAGACGTTGGCCCAGAATGCCCGCATAATATCTTCGTGTTTGTAGCGTAGACCAATCACCACCCCAAGAGCGGTGATATAGAAAATTGCATAATATTGGGTATAAAGCATCAGGGCGCAGGCCAGCCAATACCAGCCCCAATGTTTGCGCAGCATGGCCAGGCAGGCGGCCAGGACCAGGAATTCCAGCAGGGAATACATGCGGGCTTCCTGGGCGTAGTAGAGCTGGATCGGCATGATGGCCATCAGGATCAGAGCGGCCATCTGGATACGCAGGGGCAACCGGAATTCCTCCAGGATACGCCAGAAGAGCCAGATGGAAGCCAGGGATAATAAAGCGCTGGGAATGCGCAGGACCCAGATCGGAGCATGCAATTGCCCAAGCGGCCAGATCAGCAGGTAGTAGAGCGGCGGATGGGTATCCCCGGCCGTAGCAGCTAGCATGCGGGCGATCGGAAGCCGGGATAAGATCAAGCTAAAGTTTTCGTCATACCAGGCCGGGGCGATCCAGATCAATGCCAGACGCAGGACGGCGGAAATGGCGAAGATCCATGCCAGGAACTTACGGCTCATTCGTGCCCCCGCCGGTTATAGATGATTTCCAGAACGAGGATAGCCACCAACAAAACCACCAGGACCACTGTTGTGATCACAATGGCATTGATGATAAAAACATCCCCATAGGTCATAGTGGGTTCAACGGCAAAGCCGGGCGTGTCGGTCACAGTGGGCGTATCGGTAACGGTGGGGGAGCTCGAGGCTGTTAGGGTAAATGTCGGCGTTTCGGTCGGGATGGGTGTATCCGAAGGCACCAGGGTATCAGTGGGCGTGTCAGTTGGTGTGAGCGTCTCAGTCGGGGTATCCGTTGGTGTGCCATCATCGGCCCGGACGGCTTGCCCTGGCCCGATTGCCAGGGCAAGCGCCGCCAGCAAGACGGCCAGAAAAGTAATAAATAAAAATTTCCGTTTCATAGATGCCCTCCAATGATGATCACATAAGCGCAGCCAGCCCCAATCAAAATATAGGCCAGCAGCAGAAAACCAAAATAGAGTCGACGCTGCCAGGAGGGTGTATTCTTTCCCAGCATGGCCCAGCCGATTAGGACGGCTGTCAGGGAGATCCCGAAAAGCACCAGGGTGAGTTGGTCATATTGGCGATAGTTCGTCATCAGCACCAGGAAGCGGGGATTAGCGGACATTGCGCCACCAGTTCAATTTGGGTGCTTTGGTTCGATCGATCTTGAAGTTGAACCAGCCACGCTGGAATGCATTGGCCAGCAGGATGCCCACCAGGACCGCCACCGGTGATGGCCAGCAGCAAGCGGCTGCGATCAGCCAGCGGATGGCAATGCTAGGGTTTGACATAACTCCAACCCTTCTTGGTTAATATCCAAATGGATTTATGACCCCGGCCGCAAGAGCCATTTTTTGAACGCCTGATCAAGTGATATTTATGGGCCTTGCGAAGGTTCCAATACACAGTGCTCCGATCAGCCGGGATGGCCTGGCAGAGCTGCTCGCTGCCTTCGAAGTTGCCGCCATTGTCTGCGAGCAGCCGTAGGATCAGCCGTCGCACCGAGGGCATTTCAGGGGCGAATATGGTCATAGAGATATCTCCTCTCTCGTGACAAATTGAATATTGAGTGAACGGTTCGCAATTCCCGAAAGCAAACGGACGGCAGTGCTGGAAAGACGTTGCTCCAGCCATTGGCAGCCCAGCTTGGTTTGGGCGACGATCTGGAGCACACCATCGGAATAGTGGACCGGGGCAGTATCCCTCACAAAGGTATCAAAAGATGACTTAGGCATTTCCATCTGGAGCTGACCTTGGACAGATTGCCACCACTGCTCGACTTGAGGTGTTATCGTTTCGTCTGGTTTTGAATTTCGTATAGCCACTAAAGACTGCTGGTTTTCTTGCCTTACATCACCTTGAATAACAAAGCTCGAATTCAGGCCTGCATCGTCATTCTCTGCGATGCTGCCGGCATCCTCTGGTCCGTTATCGCCAGAAGTAGCGGTAATGGCCAATCCTCCTGCCTGGCGGATTGCTAGCGGGATTGCGGTCCACCTGGACTCGTCGTACCAGTCGGCGCTGGCCCTTTCCCCGGCCAGGATGTTCATGGCCATGATCTTGCCAGGTTGCTTGATCGTGTCCTGGCACCAAGCCCAGGCTAACATGGCCCAGCAATCATTTGCTTGAATGCCTTCGGTGCTTGAAATATATTTGAGCTCCTTTTTACGCACCCCCGCTGCTCTAAAAATCTTACGGATTACCGAGTCGTCGTCGTCTTTTTTTGAATTCACCAGTGAGGAGGACGACGATTCTTCCTCAGATTCAGATTCAGATTCAGATTCAGATTCAGATTCAGATTCAGAGCCTTTAGATAGAGCGTCTACCTTGTCGTTCTGGCTAGTTGGCCTAGGTAGAGCGTCTACCTTGTCGTTCGTTTTCGGAGTGAAGGGTTCCCCAATGCGTGGGGTTAGATCCCGGTGCCCATTCCAGTTCTCGGTAAATTTCTGGCTGCGCCGGTTATAGCGGGTCCGATCGTCCCAGCCGAGCGGAGCTGGATACTTCGAAGGATAGGCGTACTGGATCGAATTGCCTTCCCACCATTGCAGGATCTGGATCAGGCGCATCCCGGCGATTTCGTAGCGCATCAGCCAGTGTAATAATTCCAAACTGGCCAGAGCTTCCTCGACCATCTCGGGAGTGATCCGCCTGAATTCGTAGGGAAAGACTTTGGCCATAATCAGGGCCGGGTTATCCAACAATCTTCCCTGGGCATCTGCCACAACCAGATTGAGCCCGGTCCAGATCTCACGAGCCAGGATGCTCACTTTGGCATTGGAGGGATGTTCGAAACGCAGCTCGAGAAGTTTATAGTTTGCCATTATTATCTGGCTCCAAAGTATTCTTCCGGAGAGACCCAACAGCCATGCAACTTCCAGGCGCCCATCAGAACACGGTGGGCAGGCTCATCCCGGATCTCAGGTGGATTGGGTGGTGCAAGTAAGCCCCAGCGCTGGAGTGTGTCCGGCGAGCTAGGGATATAGCCATCCAGGATCCAGCGGACCGCCCGCTTATTGGGAAGGCCAGAGGGAGTGATAATGCCAAAGGCTTTTGCCAACTGCATCAGGCTCATCTTCCGGCCCGCTCTTTTGATTTCAGCGGCCTTGTGGTGTATGGGACGGGTGCTAGGTCTGTTTTGCATATTGCGTGGCTCCAAGGTGGGGTGCGTTGGCTTGCACCCCCTATACTTTTACCGATTGGTGAACCGCAATATGGCGGATCCGGCGCTGCCACATCGGATGCCGTTGGGAAGGCTCAATCCAGGCCAGATGGCAGAACTTTAGAAAGTCGATTTCTTCTGGGCACGGGATGTATTCATTGGACATGGAAAGGATCCGTCCATCCTCAACCCGGAAGCCATCTGGAAGACCTCCGCAATGCATATTCTCAGTAACTATCCAATGACTGAATTCAGCTGGTCCAGTACGGATCAAATAGAGCACACCCCAATCGGCCGGTGGCGTGACAAGAAAGAGATCCACCTTGATGATCCAATGCTGACCGCCATCCTGGCTGATGGCAAATTGCTTGAACTTCGGTCCATTCATGCTGAGGTGAATAAGAAGATCATCATCATCCCCACGAGCCAAGGAAGCCAGGATAGCATCCAGGATGGTTGCATAGATGGGAGATCCAAATAGAAGGCGCGGCGGCCGCAGATCCGGAACTGCAACGATCTCAATATCACCTGGATCTGGTTTCTGACGTCGGAGACTCCCGGCGATCTCAATACGTTTGCAGGCAGGCTGGAGAAGATCCACCAACCGCTCGGCAATGGGAAGGGCCTTATCGTATTCCATTGTTATCATCCTCCTTTGGCTCAGGTGGTGTGGTGGGGGCAAGGGCATCCGGGCCAGATCCGTGAATTGGGCATTGAATAGTCTGGATAAATTCATCATGGGGCGGCTTGGCCCACCAGTTCACTTCATGGCAGGCGCAGGATTTATTATCGGCTTTGATCATCCAAATTCCTCCAATCCAAATTCTTTCAGCCAGGCCATATATTCCGCTGGCTTGAGAAGGCGCTGCCTTTCTGCATAATGGAGAAGATTAGCCACTTCCTGATAGTTGCCCCTGGCCAGTGCCCGGCGGCATTGCCTTTTAATGACCGGCTTCCTTATAAGGAAAACTCCGGTCAATAGAAGATCAAGGGCGAATAGGACCAGGGTGATCAATCCCCAGGGAAAGTATTTCATGAATGCCCTATCCGGTCAGTAAGCTCTTCGACTGCTTTGCGCAATTCATAGATTTCCGGGGAAGTGGTATTCTGTTCGATGCGCTCCGCCTCGCCATATATCTTATCGAGCAAGAAGCGGATCTCATCTGTATCGAAGGAATGAGCAGTTACGATGCCCAGGCAGCAAAGATAGATGAGCGCCAGGAACTGGATCCCGGATGACTGTGAGGTAATCGGCAGGACCTGGCGGACCATCCCGGCTACAACTCCCATGATTAGAAGGGTGATCACAAGGTATCCAAGGAACTGGAAAGCTAGACCTCCTAGGCGACGGGAGAGTTGGCGAGTTTTCCAATTGGAAGACCAGCGCTTGGTAAGATTGGGAAATACTTGTGAGATTTGCATTGCATTCTCCTTTCGTGCATATGTGAGTAGGGAAATAAAAGTTATTCGAGCCAATCACCGGCCGAGCTCCAGCCTGAAACAGGCAGGCTGGAACCGGCTACCGGTAAATCAGCCAGCGCCGGGGAGGTAGACGGCTCTGGATCTGACAATAGATGGGGCAGGCTCATCCTGGCCAACACATGAGCGCTTAGGTCGGAAAGTTGCACCTGCCCGGAAGTTTTTATGATCAAGGGGGAACGTTTACCATGCTGGATCTTCTTCTCAAGTAGACTCACCTGGCTGCGCTGGCCGGAAAGCTGGCCGGTGGCAGCCTCGAGCTCGTAGACGAAGGTGGCCGGGTCGGTGCCAAAGCTGGTATCCTGGAAGATCCGGGTGACCTGGGTCTGCTGAAGGGGAGTGAGGGAAGCGAAGGGAAGAGTAGGCATGATAGAAAGGAATTAGTGCATCAGTCTGGATTAGGATTGTTCGTTATGGATTGGCTCTTTATCATCGAGAGAGAGAGAGAGAGAGTATGGATTCCTTACAGGAAGTGTGGGAAAGTGGGACACGGAAATGGATACCGGTCTTTGGTTCGATCACCAACTCGGCTCGCAGATCTGGACCTCTCCCGCCACAAAAGCTACAATGGGCATGACGCACCAGGGGATTATTTACTTCGTTCATCTTTGCCAGCCTTCCATTTTCGATATGAGATATCTTCGTAAATTAAAATCGGGATGATGATCACCATTAGGACACTGGCGCCGATTGCCCAGGCAAGGAGCTTGATCAGCCGGTATTTCATGCCGCCTCCTGGAAAATAAATTTTGTTTCCTGGAAGATCGAGAAATGATCAACCGTAAGAGAAGGACGGTTGGAAAGGATCATAAAGCGTAGCCACATCTGGGCCTGGTGGGAAGATCCTTCTGAAGACATCAGCCAACCATATAGCCAGTCCGGATGATTTTCGATGCAGTCGGCCAGGCATTCGATAATTTCATCACTTTCACCTTGCCAGATATAGATAAATTTATTCACCTGGTTGGAAGATTTGAGAATGTCAAGGGATTGCAACTTGTTAGAGACTTGGCGGAGAAGTTGATAAGTCATGGCTGCCTTTTCTCTTCCTCCCCGCATGGATCGGGGTTGTGGCCATTGCCATTCGGGACCGGCTGGCAAAGGATCAACGTGGAAACATAGCTGGCCATGGAAATATTACGGCCGGAAGCTTTCAATGCGTTGACGATCTCTCCCAGGTGCCGATGGGCGAGAGGATCAAGGCGTACTTGTAAGTTGGGGGATTTGTTCATAGGTTTATAGGGAAACTATTTTGTGATTAATTCACGGTCAGTTGGGAATTCTGTTGCATCCCCATCAATATCCAAAATTTGATCAAAGTAAAAGCCGTGTCGAAGATAATCGTTAGGTTCCTGCCCCTCGCTTAAAATTACAACGTATTCTTCATTTCCTTCATTGGCTTCATAAAGAGCTAGTCTAAACATAATTCATCTCCAGGCAATCATTATAAATAACGTATGTTATTAGAGATAACTAATGTATAGTTAATATACAACTATGTCAGCAAAATGTCAATACCCATTTTCTTAATAAACAAAAATGAGTAAGATATATTTATGGAAAATAAATTTAGGGAATTACTTATTGAGAAATTCTTGGAATGGCAAAAGGCCCAGGGGGAGATAAAAACCCAGAAGGAGTTCGCCGATTACATTGGAATTAGTGAAGCCTCTTTAAATCACATCATGAGCGGAAGGCGGGAACCAAGCCGAAAGAATATCGAATACATGGCAGGCTTTTTCAAAGACGATCGATTTTATGATTGTGCCGGTTTGCCTCGCCCCGATCCTAAACTGCATTACATTACCCGCCATTGGGGAGACGTACCCATTGAAGTCCAGAACAAGATTGCTGGAGAGATAGAGAAATATACAAGCGAGAGGGCGCCCTGCGATGAAGATTCTCCCGCCGACCCGGATCCAGTGGGAACTAATTCCTAAAATCCGCCGCTGGTATTTATTCTTTTTAGTCTTATGGTTTTGTGCTTTACCGAAGTTGACCAAGCTGCCAGCACCGGTGCATTTTGCGATACTGGCCAGTCTGTGTATGTTTCTGCTTTTGCCGGTTGTTCCGCATCATCCCTTGGCAATCCCGATTGTGATCGGTGGGGGATTGGCAGGGGGATTATTTATTTCTGGAAGTTGTTGGTTTCCGAAATGGAGTAGCCATGGACGAAAAGACCAAGCTGGAAGATAAACTCTATAAAGATCTTTATGTAATATATAAAAAACTGGAAGAGATCCACAATCCTGATTTTGGAACCATCTTCAAACTTGTGTTGAAAGTCATGCTAGCAATACTGCTTATCGATGCGATCTTCTTAATTGGTTTCCTTTGTCTTGGAGCTCTTTTCGGGACCGCCATTACCAGCTATCTTATTGCGGCATTTGGCAGCCTGTTTCATTCTATCAACTCCCTTCAGCCAACCCCAACCATTGGCCCCTATAATTTTATAATTCAATTGATCTAATCCCAATGTCTTCATACATTCCTCCGCCTGGTAGCCTGCCGCCTGGCGCCACGGTCTGGGCTTACCTGCGCGATAGCGGCGGTCCCACCCAGGGCGAAAGCATTGAGCGGCAAAGAACTGAGATCCGGGAATATTGCACCCGAAATGGCTTGCAGTTGGTGCACGTCTTCCAGGATGAAGCTCGCTCAGGCGGATCCACTTCCGGGCGGGAAGAGTTCGATCAGCTGATCGATGCCAGCGCCAAGCCCGATCATCCGGCCGGGCTGCTAGTCTGGGACTTCGCTCGCTTCTCCCGTAGCCTGGACGACTCTGGTTATTACAAGGCGGTCCTGCGTAAGAATGGCTTAGTAGTACATTCCATCACAGATGCGGTCCCGGATGGTCCATACAGCCGGATGGTGGAGCTGGTGATAGACATTGCCAACGAAGAGAAGCGCCGACAAGTCAGCCGGGATACAGCCTCGGGCTTGCGCCGGATCGTGGAGCAGTATGGCGCCATGCCCGGACCGGTCCCGATCGGATACATGAAGCAGCCGGTGGATGCCGGGCTGCGGCGGGACGGCTCGAAGCATATCCTCAATCGCTGGGTGCCGGATCCGGAAAAAGCCCCGCTGGTATTGCAAGCCTTCGAGATGCGGGCGGCCGGGGCGACCTTTGCACAGATTCAAAAAGCCACTCATCTCTTTGTGGCCAAGAATTCCTATACCACTTTTTTCAACAATACAGTTTATAAAGGGGAGATCTATTTCTCAGGCAAGTTCTATCCCTGTGCTCCGATCGTTTCCGTGGAAATATGGGAGGCGGTCCAGCGCCTGGGCGAGCTGCGCGGCCGATACCGTTATGGTCCGCAAGGACGCCGGGCGATCATGTCCAGTTACTTGCTTTCGGGCTTTCTGTTTTGCCAGGAGTGCGGCGCTCCTTTATATGGTTATGAGCTGATGAAGCAGCGGAAATATTATATATGCTCCAGAGCCAAGCGCCGCAAGGATTGCTCCGCAAGGCACATCCCGGCCGATCAGCTCGAGCAGGGTGTGGTGGTCAGGGTGCTGGAGGATATCCTGTCGCTGGAAAATATGCTGCGTGTCCAGGCAGCCTTACAGGATGAATGGAATAAATCCCAGCGGGAGCAAACCAGCGCCCAACTGGAAGATCAAAAGAAGCTGGCCCACGCCGAAAAGCAGATCCGAAACTTCCTCGCCGCAATTGGCGATAGTGGATCCACTCGGTCATTGAAAGATGCACTGCATGCAGCTGAGGCGGAGCGGGACCGGTTGGAATATAAGCTGGGACATGCTTCGGTGAAACCGGCTGGATTGGATCTCTCCCGCATCAGCCTGGAGCAAATTGCCACCAGTCTGAGGGATAAATTAAGCGGGGATGATCTGGATGAAAAAAAGAGCGTCCTGCGCCAGGTGATTGCTCGGATCCTTGTTTTCCGGGATGATACCCAGATCCGGGCGCTGATTGAGTACCACCTGCCGGAAACTAATATCCCCCCGCAAAGTGGGGGGGATATTAGTAATAATGACAGCGGACCCGAGGGGAGGAGTTCATTGTTATTAATCATCCCGATAAAGCGCAAGTATATCCTAAAAACAAAACAGTAAAATTCCCACTTTTTATTTTTCCGTCTCCGTTTTATTATGGGGGAAATGGATCAGATCTTGGCTGCCCTCACCCCGGATGTTTTGACGGACCTGGCCTATCTGGTCGGGGCATTTGTGATTGGGGCAACCACCATTGCAGGCGTTTTCTTTGTAGCCGATTATTTTGGGCGGTGGTTTTGATGAGCCTGTCTGATTACTTTGTAATCGGGCTACAGATCTTTTCCAACTTCATTTTGCTTTGGGCAATCATCTTTATTGTAGTTTGTCTGATTGTTGCTATATTCTACTCCCTGGTCATGTTGGCCTTGAGTAGGGTGTAAATCCAAGCTAAGGAAAGGAGGTGAGTTCAAATGTTAGCAATGTTATTGGTTCATGTAGTCCTGGCGCTGGTTGTCCTTTTGGACACGTCCATCAGCCTGGACTTCAATGCGTTGATCAATATCGCCTTCCAAATCATCAACGCCCTTTGGCCCTTGTTTGTCGTGCCGATGGGATTTTTGTTCGGCCTGCGGCTGATCGGCTGGATCATGGAAGAGATCCGCGCCTCGATCCCTGGTAAGTAAATCCTATTCATATTCACCAGGCGGAGTCATCCGCCTGCGCAATCATTCATTATTTATTCTTGATGAATAGGACCTAATATGAAAAATTGGCTGGCAATCTTCCTGGCTTTCCTTTTCGCCTTTGCAGCGATCTTCCCTGCAGCTGCGCAAACTCCCACGCCCACCTCAACCCCAACTCCGCCGACTGCAATGACGGTCCATATCGAAATTGGGGGTTCTATAACGTACTCAAACTCCGGCGAGTTCTCGGGTGATTTGAAATGCACCACCCTGGAAGGTGGATATTATGACCTGACATCCGTCGGAGCTACAGCGACATTTACTACCCAGGCTTTTACCTGCCTGGGTCAGTTGGTGATGGGGATAGATAGCTCATACGGGGGTACCAATTGGTCTGGTGGAACCATCGGTGCATCCATTTCTGATACGAACAACTTTTATTACAATAGTGATTTACAGACAGACGGTATCTTCCCTGAGATGCAATCTGGTCAGACCAATGGGATTGGCGAAGCCACCTCTGTTCTACTGGGTGGCGGTTCCTTTAACTCTTATGGTCCGCTTCATCCGGGCGCGCCCGAGGCGACTGCCGTTACCAACTATTTCTTTGTCCACGCATCTACCAAGCCAGCCTGCGATCAAGGATTGCAAAAAGGGAACATTGTGGCCAGCGGCACGATTGACGCCACCAACGAAGCAGGCGTGCTGGAAACCCTCACGGCCAATCATCAATATGAGCTCACCATCTCGGGCGGTCCCTGGAACGATGGCACCACCGATCGATATGACACCGCCATGAAACTCTACGATAGTGGGAATGAATCCTCTTCAACCTGGACGGCCCTGGCAGATTTCTCCCAGAATGACCTGGCGTTTGGATGCACCCAGGCAGATCCGCTGGATGCTACCAAAACCATAATGGTCTTTACAGCCATGGAAACCAACCCAGCCTATACTACGGTAGATTGGCGGATCCGGGTCAATGACTTGCCTGGGGAATTCGGCAATAACACCGGTGGCATGAACTTCGAATTGGCTGAGATCTCCAACGCCTCCTATGGTTGCCAGAATCAATATTTACGGGGGACGATGGTCACCTCTGGCACCATCCCATCTAATAATCCCAATGGAGTGCATGTTGATCTTGGGATGCCAACAGGCATGGCTGGACCATCCCAATTTATTGTAGGGACTTGGATTGAAATCATTACCTCGGGTGGACCATGGTTTGATGGAGGTTCGTCTACCCCCCGCTACGATATCGCCATGCTGCACCCGGGCAGCAGCCGGTATTGGGAAGCTCTCTCTGGAGCCACCTATACAGGCTGCTCGGTTACGACTGGAGATTACATCGATGCCTGGGTGCAACTGCCCAACAATAATGGGATCGATCTGAATGTCAATGACACCGGGGGAAACTATTCAGATAACACCGGTTCCATCAATTATGCGATTTACGCCAGCACCAATTCACCCATACCGCCTTCCGGCTGCTCTCAGAATTTCCAGATGGGAACGTTGATTAAATCTGTCACTGTGGGAGGCAGCCTGCAGAATGGCATGCAGGTGGGAAGTTTGTTTACCGGGCTGGATGTCACCGCCCATGGTGGGGAAAGCGTCTCAACGGCTTACATCGCTGTAGAAACTTCCAATGCCTGGTATAGCGGCGAGATCCCTTATACTAACGGCGCGATTGCCAGTTCCACTTCCGCCCCGGCCGCCTCTGCCTGGCAGGACCTATCCACCGCAACCGGTGTGGCCTGTGCAGTCAAGATTGATCCCATCGGACATTATCTGGTCTTTATTGCAGTCTCAACCCTCACCAATAACTATTGGATCCGAGCTCAGGATAATATCGACCAAAACTGGTCGAATAATAGTGGTCAGTTGACCTTCTCATTTTACAACGTGATCAATCTTACTGTGCCCGGATATATTCCAGGTCAAGGACCGCCTGGCCCTGCCGCCTGTGATTCGTATTACGTCAAAGGCACGGTCACATCGACCGGGACAATCTATGCGACCAACCAATCAGGTGTTCTGCTGTCCACGTTGACCTCCGGGAAGACCTATGCAATCGAAACCACCAACGGACCCTGGTCCAATAATGGCACCAGCTCCTATGATGTGGCGATCAGCGAGGATGGAGGCTTGACCTGGTCCAACCTGGTCAACTATCCACATCTGCTTTGTGCCGAAGACACCGGCTCTGGCGCCACCGGTGGTGAGCATTACCTGGTTTATTTCCAGGCGCTAGCCGGGCGGGTTTATAAATTGCGGGTATATGATCCGGAAGGAAACTTCTCAGATAATACTGGTTCGATGGGTTATAACTTCTATGGCAATGTGACTATAGTTGGCCTTGGAACGGATTGCTCGGCTTCGTATCAATTAACCCGCATCACCACGGCAAACTCAATCATACCGACCAATAATACAGGTGGAGTAGCCATCCCTGAGATCGATGTGGCGGATGGTTCCACCTATGCCATAGAGATCGCCAGCAGCCCATCCTGGTATTATGTCACCCAATTAACTGATGTGCGCTATGATGCCCAGATCAGCATGGATAATGGTGCGACCTGGTATGATTTCGGCCCCGTCTGGAGTAGTGCTCTTTGTGCCATGCAGATCAATCAGTCCCTGACTGATGAAGGCAAAATTTACCGTATTTATTTTACTGCCCCCGCTGGCCAGATCGTGAAAATGCGGGTGAACCAACAAAACCAGCTCGAGCAAGCCCAGGGCAATTTGAGCTTTATTCTATATGGCACCAAGGCAACCAATAATACTACCCAGAGTACGGGTATATATGCCGGACAAACTACACCCCCCGCCTGGGATCTGGCCTGTTACGAAAGCTATTTGCGTCCGAATGGTTTCTTCGAGAATACCAATTTTCAGATCCCATCGATATCTTTTGGCACTCTTGGCTCGATCACTTTCCCCAGTTTTGTTGTACCCATCCCTGCCATCGATCAATGGATCTCTTATCTGGAGTGGTCAGTCAGGAGCTATTTCGCCTGGTGCCCGGAAGACACGGCCGCTTTAAGCGCCATCCCAACCACCATCGAGGGCTACGAGCCCTTTGGAACCATCAACGATACAGTGGCGATCTTTAGAACGCTTGCCAATAATGTGACAGCTCTACAATCTTCCGGGGGGGAAGGCCAGAATTTTGCACCTTACTCAATAGCATTTGGAGCGGGAGGAGGACAAGGATCCAGTGGATGGCAAGGCATCCTGCCTGTACTTGGAGTTGATTCGCCCTGGCTGGGTGGAAAATTGAAATGGGGAAGTGGCGGCGATACGGGTGGAGCAGGTGGCGGAGAATCTACTATTACCGCCTTGCCATCAGTTCCCAGTGCCCCTGGGATCTCAGACACTTCGCAAGCCTACGATACCTATTGTCAGACTGTCATGAGCCCACATTTGGGGGCTTCTACAAGCACAGGTTTATGTGGCGCCCTGGCCCTGGCTAAAACAGCTCCCCTGATCTGGGTCCTGATCCAATTATTATCGGATGTTGGCTCGATCTTGATCTTTATTCAATATGTGCAGCGCAAGTGGATCGATGCAGGAGCCAGCGGATGAAAAAGAGCTCCGGTTGGTTACTTATCATCGTTTTGGCATTTTTGCTATTAATATTTAATATCAATCCAGTATTAGGAGATACTTACCCATGCTCTGGAGGAACAATAACAACTTCCGGGGGCTATGTAATCCATACTTTTACGGGCACTGGTACATTTTCGTGCTCGAGTTCGATAACTGCGGATGTTTTAGTTGTTGCTGGTGGTGGTGGTGGCGCAGGAGGAGGCGGGGGTGGTGGCGCAGGTGGCCTAATTCATCAAACTGCTTATGGCATATCAGCTGGAAGCTATACAGTTACCATCGGCACTGGTGGAGCAGGTGGTCCATCACAGGGTAATGGAGGGAATGGGAACAATTCTTCTCTAGGAACTCTACTAACAGCGATTGGGGGTGGTAGTGGTTCAAGTCCGTGGGGATCGATGACTGGTGGAGCAGGTGGTTCTGGCGGCGGCGGTGCGCCAGCCGGAGACGGTAGTGGAGTGTTGGGAGCATATGGTGGCACAGGAACTTCGGGTCAAGGCTATGATGGTGGTCGTGCTAGAAACTGTAGTTTTGGATATCCAGGTGGGGGCGGCGGCGGCGCAGGTATGGTGGGTCAAGATGCACCAGGTTGTACAACTGCAGGCAATGGTGGAATAGGATTACAGTACGATATTTCAGGGACTTCAACCTATTATGCAGGTGGCGGAGGTGGTTCAGAGCTGGATTGGGATAGTGGATGGACCTATGGTACTGGAGGTTCAGGCGGTGGAGGCACAGGACATGCAAGTGCTGGTACAGTAAATTCCGGCGGTGGTGGGGGGGGTAATATAAGAGGTTCTAGTGGTTATAGTGGTGGAAGCGGTATTGTAATAATTAGATACGCTGGAGCAGCTACTTCTACACCAACCAACACTGCTACCATTAGTCTTACCCCCACCAATACCTTTACCCCAACCAACACCTTTACCCAAACCAACACTGCTACCATCACTCTTACCCCAACCAACACAGCTACCATCACTCTTACACCAACCAACACCGCTACCATCACTCTTACCCCAACCAAAACTGCTACCATTACCCCAACCTTTACACCAATCCCTGCCATTATTTGGGCACCATCACCATTCTCGATCAGCGTGGCATTGGAAAATGCGCTTGCTTTGACATTATTAGCTTCTCCTCCTACAGGCTCGAGCGGACTTGTGTATGGGGTGATCTCTGCTCAGACCGATGGATCCGGGGGCTGGTTTGTTTCCCTGGTAAATATTGTTGGCATCAGTTCCCCTTATACCAATTGGAGCGCCCTGGCCAATGGCCAATGGTCAGGCAGCCTGGACTGCTCGGGAACGGAGCCTACCTGGACCTGTAGCTTTTACAATCCCACCCCGGCCATCGGTGGCTCAGGCGGCCTGGTATTTCCGTGGCAATCGGGAACGTATGCGATCTATGGCCAGGAAGGAATTCACCATGATGTAAATTGTTCGGGCGGTTGTGCCCTTCCAGGTGATGATGCAGTCGATTTCGTGAGCGGCGACACCCTGGGTTCAGCTGCCATGCCACCCTATGCTTATGCAGCCGAAGCGGGCACCGTGACCTGGAGCTGCCAGGGCGCCCACAATGGTGGCCTGATCATCTCAGGGGCAAGCGGCAAATTGATGTATTTTCATCTGGCTCCCGGCCAATCTGCTTTCACGATCGGGAGTTCATTTCAACAAGGCCAGGAGATTGGCCGGTTGGCTTATGGGACATTCGACGATTCTCCGTGCGGTTGGGCTTCCCAGGGTGCGACCGATTACCACCTGCATTTTGCCTGGTATCCCAGTGGCAACACCTTTTCGATCGGCGGGTGCATCCTGGACTTGTCCACCCAGAATTGGTTGTGCGGTACCGCAACCATCGGCATCCAGATCGGAAGAGCGTCG
>OCZT010001307.1_pt1 | contig 25722 bp, 20 predicted proteins | sample 1539031 | NCBI WGS metagenome assembly OCZT01 (sample SAMEA3539308, study PRJEB22396) | soil metagenome | biome: tundra; feature: field; material: soil | place: USA | collected 2010-05 | depth 0.15 m | reverse complement strand
AAGACAACCGCGACGCCCGGATGGTGAAATCGGCAGACACAGCGGACTTAAAATCCGCAGACCTTAACCGGTCGTGGGGGTTCAAGTCCCCCTCCGGGCACTAGATAATTCATAATTCATATAGATCATCTGCATCAAGTAGCTTGAGACATCGACGCGAGCATGATCGCGGTTTCAATTAGAGACTATCGACGCAGGGAGAACATTAGAAGGAAAAAAGCCTATCTCGCATCGTGATAGCATGCAGCCCATGCATCGCATGGTTGGTATTCTGTCCGCCGTCCGGCTCGCCGCTGTGATTCTGACCGTTGCTATTCTGTCTCTATCAGCCGCGCTGGCTCAAGCAGCCGATGCGGTGACACTGGTACATGCTGCACATCTGCTGGACGTCGAGCACGGCGCACTGATCAGCCCGGGTGAGGTACTGGTGCGAGGCAACCGCATCGTAGAGGTCGGCCGCTCGGTGAGCCACCCCGAGGGTGCTGTGGTCATCGACCTGGGTGCATCGACGCTGATGCCCGGCATGATCGACGCGCATGTGCATCTCTTTCTGCATCCCGGGGCGGAGGACCTGCAGACGGTGATCGAGTCTGTGCCGGAGCGGACGATACTCGCCGAACTTGCCGCGCGGGATGACCTGATGGCCGGCTTTACCGCTGAACGCGACATGGGGACCGAGGGCGCTGGCTCTGCCGACACGGCAGTGCGTAACGCCATCAATGCAGGACTGATCCCAGGGCCGCGGATGCGCATCAGCGGCAATGCCATCAGCATTCTCGGCGGTCACGAGGACGCGATCCATTTCAACCCGGCCGAGCACGTCTCCTCGAATGCGACGTATGCAAACACCGCAAGCGAACTGGTTGCAGTGATCCGCGAACAACTGAAAGAGGGTGCGAACTTCATCAAGATTTATCAGACCGGGGCGGACGATCTAAAGAGTGGGATATTGACCACTCCATATCAATACACTCAGGCCGAACTGGAGGCGGCGGTGAGGGAGACGGCGCGCATGCGCACGCGTGTGGGCGTGCACTGTACAGCCGAACCGGGCGCGCTCTATGCCGCGAGGGCGGGCGTCGCCTCCATCGACCACGCCTACCAGTTGAGCGCGGAGACCATGCGGTTGATGCGCGAGAAGCAGATCTACGCTGTGCCGACCTTCGCCATCACGGAGTACTTTGCCGATCATGCGGAAACGCCCGCAACTGCGAAGCGCGAGCGCGCGATGTTGGAGTTTCATGCGGCGGAGTTCAGAAAGCAAATCGCAGCGGGCGTTCCATTTGCGGTTGGTTCGGACGCGGGTCCCTTTCCGCATGGGACGCAGGGGCGCGAGTTGGAGCTAATGGTAAAGTACGGCATGCCTGCGGCAGATGTGCTGAAGTCCGACCTGTTGAATGGAGCACGTTTGCTGGACTGGCAGGGTGAGATCGGAGAGTTGAAGCCGGGATATTTCGCGGATGTGATCGCAGTGCCCGGCAATCCGCTGGACGACATTTCGGTGTTGCAGCGGGTGAGTTTCGTGATGAAGAACGGCGTGGTGTATCGCCAGGAATCTTCGCGGACTAAGCAATAAGATTGGCCGCAATAGGAATTCTCACAAAATACAAGTCTGGAAGGAGCTGCATGACTCGATTCACACGTATTCCTTATATTGTTTGTTGCGGTGCATTCGCCTCGCTCTCTGCGTTGGCACAGGGTGTATCGGTGTCGAGCCGACCATCTGCGGCTGAGCCAGCAACGAGGCAGCACAAATGGGCCTTGGTTTTGCATGGTGGCGCTGGTGTGATCGAGCGCGCATCCATGACGCCGGAGGCGGATGCGAGTTATCGGGCGGGGATTAAGGAAGCGGTGAACGCCGCCGCCGCCATACTACAGAAAGGCGGGCCATCGCTGGACGCGGTCGAGGTCGCGATCAAACTGCTGGAGGATAATCCTCTGTTCAACGCCGGACGAGGCGCAACCTTCTCCTACTACGGCACGAGTCAGTTAGATGCAGCGATCATGGATGGCGCAACGATGAAGGCCGGAGCCGTGGCCGATGTGCGCACAACGCGGCATCCCATCTCACTGGCGCGCGCGGTGATGGAACAGTCGCCGGATGTGATGCTGATCGGCGCGGGCGCGGACGAGTTCGCTGAACATGTTGGGCTGGAACAGGTGCCGCCCAGCTTCTTCTTTACGGAGCGACGGTGGCAGAGCCTGGTGCAGCAACTGCAAAAGGAGGGTGCCCCGATTCCAGCGCGCCCTGCGGGAGCCCCACCGGCGCCGACCAAACCCATCGCCGATTTTGAGACGCCAGATGCCCACAAATACGGCACCGTTGGCGTGGTTGCGCTCGACCGCAACGGCAACATTGCGGCCGGTACCTCCACAGGAGGCACGCAGGCCAAGCGTTGGAATCGCGTTGGCGATTCGCCCATCATTGGCGCCGGTACATATGCGTCAAACCAATCCTGTGCGGTCTCCGCGACGGGAACGGGCGAATATTTTATCCGCCTGACCGTGGCGCGTACCATCTGTGCATTGGTGCAGTACAAGGGCATGAGCCTGCAGGCAGCAGCCGACCAGGTAGTGCAGAAGGATCTGATGGCAATTCATGGTGACGGCGGTGTAATCGCGTTGACGCCGGACGGCCAGATCGCGTGGAGCTTCAATACTCCAGGCATGTTTCGCGCCCGCCAGCGCGAAGGCGGCGCGCTTGACATTGGTATTTACCGGGACGAGCCGTAGGGAACAGCTCGATTATTCCGGCTTGCCGCGATCCGGGAGTTTTTACGACCACAAGCACGTTTAGCGACAGCCGATGGCGAAGGCTAACGAATGCTAGGGTTGACCGGCAATCTGCTGCGGTGTGTACCCAATCGGAAATACATGTAGATTTGAAGTTCCGGGAGTCGCGATGCAGCCGAAATACCCGGAGTCCAGCTTTATTGTGTCAGCGGATGAGGTTCGCAATATAAGTATGAATGCTTTGATTTTGTCGGAATACAGACACTTCACTATCCAGGATTTGCCCACTCCGGTCTGCGGCCCGAAGGACGTTCTGGTCCAGGTCGCCGCATGTGGCATTTGCGGCAGCGACGTTCATGGGTATGACGGATCCTCTGGCCGGCGTATTCCGCCTATTGTGATGGGGCATGAAGCTGCCGGGATTGTAGCCGCGGTGGGATCGGAGGTAAGATCTTTTTCACCTGGCGACCGCGTCACCTTCGACTCTACGGTCTACTGCGACCAGTGTGAATTCTGCCTTCGAGGCGAAGTCAACCTCTGCGAGCGTCGCCAGGTCATCGGCGTCTCCTGCGGTGACTACCGGAGGGCAGGTGCCTTCGCCGAGTACATCGCCGTTCCGGAATACATCCTGTATCGGTTGCCGCCGACTATGTCCTTCGCAGATGCGGCAATGCTGGAAGCGGTTTCGGTCGCATTGCATGCGGTCAAGCTCTCACCCATCCAAGCCGGCGACACGGCATTGGTCATCGGCGCCGGCATGATCGGTCTGCTGATACTTCAGGCCGCTCGCGTGGCGGGTTGCTCACGCGTGTTCGTTGCAGATGTAGACGCAACACGGCTGAAGATGGCGGCGACGCTCGGAGCCGACGAGACACTCCGTGCTTCCGAAGCGGATCTGATCCGCGAGATTCTTCGCCTTACAGATGGCCGCGGAGTCGATCTAGTGCTCGAAGCAGTTGGCCGAGAGGAAACAATCTCCACCGCAATCGACTGCGCGCGCAAAGGAGGCTCTGTGACTTTGATCGGCAACATTGCGCCGCAAGTTACAATTCCGCTGCAAAGGGTCGTCACACGGCAGATACGCCTCCAGGGGTCTTGCGGCTCTGCCGGCGAATATCCCGAGGCAATGGAACTGGTTTTGAGCGGAAAAATTAAAGTTGCTACCCTTATTTCAGCGATCGCTCCATTGCGGGATGGGCCGGAGTGGTTTGAGCGTCTCTATGCACGTGAGCCGAACCTCATGAAAGTGATCCTTGATCCCAGAGAGCCGGGTCAAAGCGCATGAGCGAGCGACTCTTCGATCTGAGCGGCCAGACGGCGATCGTGACCGGCGCCAGCCGCGGGCTCGGACAGCACTTCGCGCGCGCCCTGGCAAACGCCGGAGCAGATCTAATCCTCACTAGCCGAAAGCGTGCAGACCTGCATCCGTTTGTGGTAGAGATTGAAGCGATGGGCCGCAAGGCGCTACCGCTCGATCTTGACGTTCGCGACCAGCAAAGCATCGAGCGCATGGCAGCCGAAGCGGATTCGGCGTGTGGGCAAGTCCATATTCTCGTCAACAACGCAGGCTGCAATGTGCGCAAGCCGGCGCTCGATGTGACTTGGGACGATTGGAACCTCATTCTGGACACTAATCTTCGCGGCAGTTTTTTCGTCGCGCAGCAGATAGCGCGGCGCATGGTTCCCCATGGCTATGGTCGCATCATTAATATCGGATCGGTCACCAGCGTCTTCGGCTGCGCTGGCTTGGCTCCCTATGGGGCGAGTCGCGGAGGCGTCCGCCAACTCACCATGAGCCTCGCCGATGATTGGGGCAGGCACGGCATCACGGTGAATTGTCTTGCTCCGGGCTGGTTTCGCACCGCACAGAACGAGGTGCTGTATCAGAGTCAGGAGTGGGTCGACTATCTGGTCGACCGCATCCCGGTGAAACGTCCGGGCGAGCCGCACGATCTCGATGGCCCAATCGTCTTCCTTGCCTCCGAGTCCAGTCGCTACGTCACCGGACAGACGCTGCTGGTCGACGGCGGCATCTCCACCGGAGCAACCCGCGCCACGATTGATCCAGCGAGTTAGGCAGCGGCGACCTGCTCCTGCGGAACTGGTTCTATCTTTCCCAACAAAAATATATAGCTGGCGATTCCGACTAACAAATACATCGCCGATATGCCAAAGGCCCATGCGTAGGATTGTGTCGCGGCAACTACATATCCTGTAATGATGGGCGCCGCGATCCCCGAAATCTGATTCGAGAAATTCATGATCCCACCTACCGTGCCGACGCTGCCGCGTGGCGCGATGATCGAGGGGATCGACCAGCCCACCGGCGCAGCAGCCGACAGTCCGCCTATCGAGATACTGATCCAGATGAGCGCGCGAGTGGCAGTGTGTGCGTTCGCCGCGCCAAGGATGCCAAGGCCAAATGCAGTTCCACACACGATGATTGCCGTGCGCACGCGACTCGCATCCCATCCCCGGTGAATCAGAAAGTCGGCCAGCCCTCCACCCACCAGGTCCATCACGGTTGCGAAGAGCCACGGGACACCGGTGTATAGAAACGAATGCAGCAGATCAATATGCAGTGCGCTGGAGAGATAACTTGGCAGCCACGTCAATAGAAGATAGAAGACGTAGTTGTACGATCCGAAGCCGATTGCAAGCCCCAGGACTTTGCGCTGGCGGATCAGATAGCCAAGTGATGCTGGTGTCGGCTGGATTGTCTGCGGCGGGTTGGGCTCAACGTGTTCCGCAATGTGCCTTCGCTCCGCATCGGTTAGCTTCTCGTCGTCTTCCGGGTCGCGGTACACCCGCCAAAACAAGACAAAATAGGCGAAGCTGATGAACCCTGTCGCCGCAAAGCTCCAGCGCCATCCCACCTTCAGCAGAATGATACCAAGCAGGGGCACGCCAATCGCCGAGGCAAACTTGGCCGCCGCATCAAAGATAGCGGTTGCAAAGCCTCGCTCCTTCGGTGGAAACCAGTGGCCGATGGCCTTTGCATTCGCAGGAAACGTGGGAGCCTCGCCGACACCCAGCAGAAATCGTGCAGCGAAGAATCCGCCAAGGTTTGGAGTGACGGCCGCTGCGAACGAAGCGATGCTCCACACAAACGTGCTGATCCGGCCTGTCCGGCGTATCCCGAACCGGTCCAGCAGAACTCCGATGGGAAGTTGGCAAACGGCGTAAGTCCAGTTATAGGCGCCCGAAAGATACCCAAACGCAATATTAGAAATGCCGAAGGTTGTATACAGAGCCGCATGCGAGACAGAAAGGTTTACCCGGTCGAAGTAATTGACGAGTACGCCCAGCGCAAGCAGCCACGCAATACGCCAGCGGCGCTGGGACGGCCGGAATGGGTTGATGGAGATCAATGTCGTGGTCGACTTGCCGGTCAGGTCCCGCATATCGCGATGCGCCCTGCCAAGGTAGTCTATCCGCAATCATTGCTCCGTCTGAGTTAATGCAGAGAAAGTCGCCTTTGCATGTACAGCCTTCACCTCTCCGATGATCAGGAACGCCTTATCGGTATCGAACTCATTTAGGTAAGTGCACGAGTAGGCGTGCCCACCTGAATGTCGATGGCACACTCGAACTTGCAGGCATCGGCTCCCACCAGAAGATGCCCCGCACCTTACCGCCCAGAGTCTCTCGCACCAGGCTGTTCAGGGTGGCCAGCAACGAATTTCTTCATCGGTATAACTCAGGATTCGATTCGTTCCGGTTCGAGGAAATCAAAACGACGCCATTTATAAATTGCGATGGACACAATCCAACTCACGGCAAAGAGCCCGACAATGCCATAGCCCAGCAGCCCGAAATTGCCGTTGAGCATGTTGATGAAGTTCCAAAACACACCCTTCGGATGGAATCGTCCAGCCAATAGACCAAGCGCCTCAATCCCGCCGACTGCGAAGGCAACCACGACAGAGACCGAGGTAATGGTGATGTTGTAGTAAAGCTTGCGAATGGGCTTTACATAAGCCCAGCCATAGGCCCCTAGCATCAGGATATTATCCGTTGAATCGATCAGCGACATGCCCGCGGCGAAGAGGACAGGGAATACCAGCACTGACCACAGTGATAGACCTTTGGATGCCTCGGCCGCCGAGAGGCCAAGCAACCCGACCTCCGTGGCTGTATCGAATCCAAGGCCAAACAATATGCCCAGCGGATACATATGCCAGCTGCACCGGATCAGGCTGAACATTGGGCGAAACAGGCGGTTGAGGAAGCCGCGATTGCCTAGAAGCAGATCAAAATCTTCTTCAACGTACGTGCCTCCCCGCCGAACCCGCGCGAATGTGCGATACACCGAGCAGAGAACAATCAAATTGACGATCGCAATAGCAAATAGAAAGAGGCTCGACACCAAAGTACCAATCACTCCTCCGATCTCCCTGACCGCATCGATGCGATGCTGTAGCGCCAGCGCCGTCGCCGCAATTGCGATGGATCCGACGATGACCACCGTCGAATGCCCGAGCGAGAACATAAGCCCTACACTCACAGGACGCTTTCCCTGCTGCATCAATTTACGCGTCACATTGTCGATCGCTGCGATATGGTCGGCATCGACTGCATGGCGAAGCCCGAAACTGTAAGCAAGAAACGCGGTACCCAGAAGCACCGGATATCGATGAAATGCGACCAGAGCCCAGAACCATGCCCCAAGATTGAACACCATCAACATGGCGTAAATCGCGATGATCTTGGCTTTCGTGCCGCCCGGCTCGTCGTTGAACAGGGTCTGCAGGAGGGAGAGCATTGGGCTCCTTGTGATATGCAAGCGTGAGTCCGCCGAAACTTTTGCATAGCGAACCGCGCGGACGGGGTTTCCAAGCAGCAAACTCCCCCACTAGCGTAATACGATTTGAAAAATCATGCGAAATCCGCACCCTGTTGGCAGGTGGAGGCTCTCAGTGCGAGTGGGCGGCGTGCTTGAGACACTTACCGGAGTTTGTCAGCACGAGTTTTCCGAGTTCGACACCGCGCAAAGCAAGCATCCCGTCCGCGACCGCCTGGATCTCTTTGCCTCTGCCCTTCATGAGGATGACTTCCAGGCAGTAATGATGATCCAGATGGACATGCGTGGCGGCGAGCACCCTGGCCCCCGCCGCGTGCTGCACTTCGGTCAACTTTTTCGCGAGATTCGGAACGTGATGATCGTACACAAGCGTCAAAGTGCCAACTACTGGCTTGTTCGATTGGACGGTTTCGGAGAGAAGCGCTTCACGGATCAGATCGCGGAATGCCTCGGAACGGTTCGCGTAACCGCGCTTTGCAATCAGCCGATCAAATTCCTTCAACAAATCGCCTTCCAGCGAAACGCCCGTTCTGCTCAGCTGCGACATCGGTCTTCCCCGTCCCGATTGTACTTCCGCTGCGGGAGAGGTGACTGCGCCAATCAGTATTGAATCCGCGAATTGCTGATATCAAGCTTTCGAAGGATGCAGCGTGAATAAACTTCGCCTCGCGTCGCTCACATCGACGCTATAGAGCGCTTCCATTCGTGCCTCGACGCCCCAAGGGGGGTCGCAGGGCCAGTACGTGCAACGTTGCTGCCATCCACCATGGTTCTCAGCGCCTCCACGACGTCTTTCATGTGCTCTGCCTGCGCGTTCAATTGCTCCGCCGCGGCCGCGCTCTGCTCGGCGTTGGCCGCGCTGCTTTGAGTCACCTGTTCCATCTGCGTGATCGCGCGGCTGATCTGGTCGATGCCGCTGGACTCAAGCAGGCTGACCTGATCAAGCTATCCAAGCAGATCGACATCATGGTCACTGGCGAAGGCCTGAAGATCGAACTGATTGAAGACAAAGGCGGGACCTTTTTCGAGAAGGGAAGCCCGAAGCTGAGTCGAAACGGCGTGGCACTTCTCAATCTGCTCTCGGTCCAGCTAAAGGTGCTGCCGAACCGCCTGCTGATCGAGGGGCACACCGACGCTCAGCCTTACTCCAGCGAAACCGGATATACAAATTGGGAGCTTTCCTCTGACCGCGCGAACTCCGCGCGACGCCTTCTGCAGCAGGGCGGGGTCGGGCCGAACCAGATATCCCAGGTGCGAGGATACGCGGACCAGTTGCTGCGTGTGCAATCGAACCCTCTGGATCCATCCAACCGGCGCATCTCTTTAATCGTGCAATGGGTCGAATCTGCACCTCCTCCGCCTGCAACGAACCTGCCGATAGCGGCGAGCGGCGCACCCGTGAGCAACTCTAAAATCGCAGTCGCGGACACCGCCCCGCCCTCATCTGCACCTGCCGCGCAGTCGCCCAATCCCGAGCCCGAGCCCAATCCCGAGCCCAGGAGTGATGCACCGCCGCGACCACCGTCGACCCACTCGATCCGACAGCCAGCGCCAATGCAGCCCGCTGCGACCGTTCCAAAATCGCCTTGGATCGCGCGGATGAAAGGCCTCGTTCCCTCCAGAAAATAATCTCACCCAACTCCCAGCCACCTACGAACTCAAAAGCACGGCGTGCTGCGGGCAACCCTCTTTAGCAGCCTTGCATCTATTTGCCGATTCCACTTTAGAGCAGTTCAACAAGCGCTTCGGTCTTCGTAAGATTGGCGCAATAACGGTTCAATCGGAAGAATTCGCGCAAGCGTCTCACTTCGGGAAACGACTCCGACGGAATCGATCTACCCGCACGAATGTTGACCTTGACCTGAAGGAACCCACCGAAGTCTGGAATACTCCATCAGCTATTTACGTGCTCACGCAGGAAGACATCCGCCGCTCCGGCGTGAGCAGTGTTGCAGATGCGCTACGTCTCGTCCCCGGCGTAAATGTCGCGCGCGTGAACGGATCCCGCAACTGGGCCGTGGCAATCCGTGGTTTGGGAGATCAATTTTCCAGGTATGTGCTTGTGCTCATCGACGGGCGCAGCGTCTACACTCCGCGCTTTGGCGGCGTGTTCTGGACCATCCACAACGTCATGATCAAGGACGTAGATCGCATCGAAGTCATACGCGGTTCGGGTGGGACGATTTGGGGCACCGATGCAGTAAACGGCATTATCAAGATCATCACCAAAGCCTCGAGCGAGACCCAGGGCGTCCTCGCGTCCGCAGGCGGGGGCAGCGTTGATCACGATACCGAGTCCCTGCGCTACGGTGGCAGGAACCACCACTTCGACTTCAGAGTTTTCGCCTTTGGATTCCTGCGGGGGGCACAGTACCACCAGAATGGCCAGCCGATCAGCGTATGTCGGACCGGCTCTTCAAGCCCTTCCATCGGCTTCATACGGAGAGCGAGTTTTCGGGATCTGGAATCGGCCTCGCAACCGTCCAGAGAATCATCGCGCGTCACGACGGAAAGATATGGGCCAAAGGTGAGGTTGGAAAGGGAGCCACATTTTATTTCAAGCTCGGTTCTCCGAAACTGTGAAGGCCAGCCGTCGCAGGATACTTTCACAGCCTGTCACAGACGACGGAGTGGCTTCGAAGCGCGACAATGATTCAGGTATTCTAAGCCCAGTATGGCGACCACGCCCGATGCGTCGGCTCGACGGAAGCACATTGAGGTACAAGGAATTGTGCAGGGCGTTGGGTTTCGCCCGTTCGTGTACAAGCTCGCCCACTCTCTCGCACTCACAGGCTTCGTCTTCAATTCGTCGTCAGGGGTGACGATCGAGATTGAAGGAGGCGAAATTGAAGTCCATACGTTCATAGAGACCTTGCGAGGAGAACCGCCGCAGCTTGCCGCCGTCACGGGGATTGTCGTCTCTGACGTTGGAACTCGCAGCGACGCAGGCTTTTCCATTCTTGAGAGTCATGAAGAGCTTGGCGGCTTCTCGCTGATTTCGCCGGATGCTGGCACCTGCGATGCCTGCTGGCGTGACTTCGGCGACCCTGATAATCGGCGCTACGGTTATCCGTTTACAAATTGCACGCATTGCGGGCCGCGTTACACCATCATTGAGGACATCCCTTACGATCGTGCGACTACGACGATGTCGCGCTTCACAATGTGCGCTGCCTGCGCGGCGGAGTATGCGGACCCGAACGACCGCCGCTTTCACGCGCAGCCAAATGCGTGCGCCGTCTGCGGACCGTCGGTTGAGTTGGTCGCTCGGGGCGCGTCGTCGGCTGATTGCCGGTTCGCCGACAGAGACTCACTGCGAACGATCCGCGAGGCCAGGACGCTGCTGCGCGCAGGGAACATTCTCGCCGTCAAGGGACTTGGTGGCTTTCTGCTGGCGTGCGATGCCAGCAACGATGTTGCGGTCGAGGAGCTGCGAAGACGCAAGCGTCGTCCGGACAAGCCCTTCGCCCTGATGGCTCGGGACGTGGCGGCGGTGAGGAAGCTGTGTGTAGTATCGGCGGAAGATGAGGCCGCACTGCTCAATGTGCGCAGGCCCATCGTCGTTCTACCGCGACTCGCGGACGCAGATGTATCCGGCGACGTTGCCCCGGGAAACGACACACTCGGAGTAATGCTGCCCTATACCCCGCTCCACTATCTTCTGTTCAGCGATTCGCCGGAGATGGCCTCCGAGTTCACTTCGCTGGTGATGACCAGCGGCAATCTCAGCGAGGAGCCGATCGTTGTTTCGAATGCCGAAGCCATGCGGCAGCTCGATGGCGTCGCGGACTGGTTCCTGCTGCACAACCGCGACATCGCGATGCGCGTGGATGATTCAGTAGTCCGCACGTTCGAGGGACGAGAACGAGTGCTTCGGCGCTCGCGGGGATTTGTTCCGCAGACAATCGACCTGGGGATTGAGATGGGCGAAGTGCTGGCCTTCGGAGGCGAGTTGAAGAATACTTTCTGCCTCACCAAGGGTCGTTATGCGATCCTGAGTCAGCACATCGGAGATCTTGAAAATTACGAGACGATGCAGTTTTTTGAAGAGACACTTGCTCGGGTGAAGCACCTCTTCAGAGTCTCGCCCCGGGCAGTCGCGTACGATCTGCACCCCGGCTATTGGAGCACTCGGATGGCGCTCGGTTCGAGCATTGTGCGAAAAATTGCAGTTCAGCATCATCACGCGCACATTGCCAGTTGCATGGCGGAGAATCACCTGCGCGGCAATGTCATCGGCGTCGCCTTCGATGGCACCGGATTTGGAACTGATGGCAAGATATGGGGCGGCGAATTTCTGGTTGCTGATTTTTCCACCTTCACCCGCCGGGCACACCTTCGCTATGTGTCCCTTCCGGGCGGAGACGCTGCGGTGCGGCAGCCTTGGCGCATGGCCTTGAGTTATCTTCGAGATGCGTTCGGGCAGAATATGCCTGCCGGCCTCACGTCCTTTCCCGGCGTATCCGAGAAGCAGATCAAACTTGTGGACATGATGCTCTCCAGGCGAATCCAGACCGTCGAGACGTCTTCGTGTGGCAGGCTGTTCGATGCCGTGGCCGCAATCCTGGGGCTGGCTTCTGAGGTGACGTTCGAGGGACAGGCCGCCATCGCGCTGGAGACCGCCGCGGTTCGCGCGAAGGCAGGGCGTGGCACCATCGACGCCGAACGCTATCATTTTGACGTCCAGGCCGCTGAGCCCATGGAGCTCGACCTCCGGGCCACCATCATTGGAATAGCCAAGGATGTTGCACAGCGCCGTCCAGTGGATCAGATTGCCGCAAAGTTTCACAACACTTTGTCGGTGGCCATCGTCGAGGTATGCGTCCGCATCCGAGAGTGCGATGGGCTCACCCGTGTTTGCCTGAGTGGCGGAACCTTCCAGAATCTCTACCTTCTGGAGCGTACGATAGTAGAGTTGCGGCGGCGCGGCTTTGACGTATTTCTGCACGCCCTGGTTCCTGCAAATGACGGTGGGATTGCGCTTGGGCAGGCGATCATCGCCAACGAACTGTTGCGACGTGATGGGTAAATTAGGAGAGTCTATGTGTTTGGCGATACCGGGCAAGGTCGTGGAGACCTACAACCAGCATGGATTGCGAATGGCCAGAGTGCAGTTTGGCGGCATCGTGCGCGAAGCCTGCCTGGAATATGTCCCGGAGACGCAGGCCGGCGAGTACGTCTTGGTGCATGTTGGATTTGCCATTAGCCGCGTGGATGAAGCGGAGGCGGAGCGGACCTACCAGGCGCTGAAGGAACTCGACCAACTCACCGAGCTTGAGTCGCCAACGGTCGACGAGATCGAACCGAACAACGGCCCAACGTTAGCCAGACCGGCCAAAGGGAGCAACGGCCATGAAATACCTTGATGAATATCGCGACGGAGATGTAGCCAGCAAGATCGTGGCCGAGATGCGCCGCATCCAGACGCGGCCGTGGGTATTGATGGAGGTCTGCGGCGGGCAGACCCACTCCATCGTCAAGAATGGAATCGACCAGCTTCTGCCGGAGGGTGTGGAGCTGGTGCATGGGCCAGGCTGCCCGGTGTGCGTCACCCCATTGGAGATGATCGACAAGGCACATGCGATTGCGCGGCAGCCGGATGTCATCTTCTGCTCATTTGGCGACATGTTGCGCGTGCCTGGGTCGGATGGCGATCTGTTTACGATCAAGTCCAACGGCGGGGATATCCGCATTGTCTATTCACCGCTGGACTGCCTGAAGATTGCTCGCGCGAACCCAGCCAGGCAGATTGTCTTCTTTGCCATCGGGTTTGAGACTACTGCTCCCGCCAATGCCATGTTGGCGTGGCAAGCGCGCGAGGAGCAGATGAATAACGTCTCACTGCTGGTGTCGCACGTGCTGGTGCCGCCCGCGCTGGAGGCAATTCTTGTGTCGCCCGAGAACCGCGTGCAGGGATTTCTCGGGCCTGGACACGTCTGCGCAGTAATGGGCTACAGCGAATACCTCCCCATCAGCGCCCGTTACAAAGTACCAATCGTAGTGACGGGTTTTGAGCCGCTAGACATTCTGGAAGGGACGCTGATGACGATCAAGCAACTGGAGGAGGGACGCGCGGTGGTGGAGAACCAGTACTCGCGCATACTCGACCAGACCGGGAATCTCCCGGCGCAGAAGCTGATCGGCAAAGTCTTCGAAGTGGGCGACCGCAAGTGGCGCGGCATCGGCACAATCCCCATGAGCGGCTACCGGTTGCGCCAGGAGTTTGCCGCTCACGACGCGGAAAAACTCTTCGACGTTGCTGAGATTGCCACGCTTGAGCCGGAGATATGTATCAGCGGTCAGATTCTGCGTGGTATCAAGAAGCCGCATGATTGCCCCGCCTTCGGCACGCTGTGTTCGCCGCAGCATCCACTGGGCGCGACTATGGTATCGGCCGAGGGCGCGTGCGCCGCGTACTATGCCTACGGACGCCACCTGAAACCGCAGGGCACAGACGCGCTGCATCAGATTGTGTCCAGCGCGGAGCCAGGTGCCAGCGGTGCGGCATGGCCCAACGGAGGACGAGCGTAAGCCGATGGCAACCTCGGAAGACCCCGCCAACGAGAACAAGCAGGACGCGCAGGACGCAGTCTCTCCGCTCTATGGCTCCTGCCCCATCCCCATCTTCGAGCACAAGCAAATTGTGCTCGGCCATGGCAGCGGTGGCAAGCTTACCGCCGACCTGATCGACAAGATATTTCTCCCCGCCTTCCGCAATCCCGTCCTCGATAAGCTCGACGATCAGGCAGTAGTGACAATCGGCGGGGCGCGGCTTGCCTTCACCACGGACTCTTTTGTCGTAACCCCGATATTTTTTCCCGGCGGCGATATCGGTCGGCTGGCGGTGCATGGCACCGTCAACGATCTCGCGATGAGCGGGGCGCGGCCACTTTATCTTTCCGCCGCGTTCATCCTCGAAGAGGGTCTGCCGGTCGACGATCTGCAGCGCGTGGTGGAGTCGATGCGGGCCGCGGCGGAAGATGCCGGCGTACAGTTCGTCACCGGCGACACTAAAGTTGTGGACCGCGGCAAGGGCGACCAGATATTCATCACCACCACCGGAATTGGCTTGATCGAGGGCAGTATTAATATCTCTGCGGACCGCGCACGCCCCGGCGACGCCATCATCCTCAGCGGCTATATTGGCGACCACGGAATGGCAATCATGTCGCAGCGCGAAGGCCTCGAGTTTGAAGGCGCGATCGAGAGCGACTGCGCGTCGTTGAACGGCCTCGTAGCCGCGATGCTGACGACTCCGATTCCGAAGCCCGACGCCGCGGACTTCATTCATTGTCTGCGCGACCCAACGCGCGGCGGCGCGGCGACCACTTTGAACGAAATCGCGAAGCGTGCCGGCGTAGGCATGTTGCTCCGCGAGCAGTCGATCCCGGTGCGCGAGTCGGTCAAGGGCGCATGCGAGGTTCTTGGACTCGACCCGCTCTACGTCGCGAACGAAGGCAAGCTGCTGGCCATCGTCAGGCCCGACATGGCGGAAGCCGTGCTGCAACAAATGCGCGAGCATCCACTCGGCCACGACGCAGCGATCATCGGCGAGGTCGTCGCCAACCACCCCGGCATGGTGCTGATGAAGACGGAGATCGGCGGAACCCGTGTGCTGGATGTCATGTTCGGCGAACAGTTACCGCGCATCTGCTGAATCTGACCCGCATAGAGCAGCCAGCCGCTTCGCCTTCACATGAATCACGCCATCCTGATTCTGCAATAACCCCTCCACCAACAGAAACTTGGTGCGCACAACGGTCATGCGCTCCCGTTCATACAGATCGGGCATGACGATCACGTTCGCAATTCCAGTCTCGTCTTCCATCGACAGGAAGATGAAGCCCTTCGCCGTGCCCGGACGCTGGCGCGCAATCACGCACCCGGCCGTCCGAACAAATTCACCGTCCTTGCAGCACCGGAGTTCTCTCGCAGAAAGCACGCCTCGCCGCCCTAGTTCAGCTCGCAGGTAATGCATAGGATGTCTGCCAACCGTAAGGCCAGTACCGCCGTAATCCGCCACCAGCCGCTCTTCCGTATTCATCGGTTGCAGCGGCAGGCTTTCCGAATCGTCCCTTAGCCATTCGCTGTTCTGCCGCAGCAGCGGACCTTCCATCTTGCCCGCGCGTTCCACCTGCCAGAGCGCATCTCTGCGGTGCTCGATCCCATCCAGCGAGTTCAAAGCCCCCACTCGCGCCAATAGCGTCAGCTCCTTGCGGTTGAGCGCGGGCACACGCAGCGCAATATCTTCCGCCGAACGAAATTTCCCAGAGCGCAGACGCGACTCTACAAGTGCATCGGCCGCTTGCCTGCGCAGACCCTTCGCGTAGCCCAGCCCCATCCTCATCGAAGGCAAGCCATCGCTTTCATGTTCAATCGTGCAGGCCCAATCCGAAACCTGCACATCGATAGGCTTGATCCGCAGACCATGCCGTTGCGCATCCTTCACTAACACCGCAGGCATATAAAATCCCATCGGCTGGTTGTTCATAATGGCGCATGTGAACGCAGCGAGATACTTCACTTTCAGATAGGCCGATGCATATGCAATCAGCGCGAAGCTGGCAGCGTGCGACTCAGGAAATCCATAGAGCGCAAACGAGCTGATGTTCTCCACAATGGTGTCCTGTGTCTTCACATCGATCCCGTTCGCCGCCATGCCCCTTCTTAGCTTCGCTTCCAGATTCTTCATCCGCTCCCATGACCGCCGCATTCCCACGGCCCTGCGCAACTCTTCCGCCTCAGCGCCGGTAAAGTTAGCAACCGTCATCGCAATGCGCAGCAGTTGTTCCTGAAAAAGCGGAACGCCCAGCGTGCGCTTCAGCACCGGTTCCAGCGAAGGATGCGGATAGGTTACCTCCTCCTTCTTCTGCCGCCGCCGCATGTACGGGTGCATCATCTTGCCAACGATCGGCCCGGGCCGAATAATCGCCACCTGCACTACAAGATCGTAAAATCTCGTCGGAAAATTACGAGGCAGAGATGCCATCTGCGCGCGGCTCTCCACCTGAAACATCCCCACTGTGTCCGCCAGTTGCAGCACATTGTAGACCTCCTCGTCCTCAGGCAGTTGCGCCAGATCAACCCTTTCTCCATAATGTTGCGGGATGAGTTCCATACAATCCTTCAGCACAGCCATCATGCCCAGCCCGAGCAGATCGACCTTGATGATTCCGAGGTCGGCGCAGTCTTCCTTGTCCCACTGCACGACCGTGCGTCCCGGCATGGAAGCACGTTCCAACGGCACCACACAGTTCAACTGTCCCTGGCAGATCACCATGCCACCAGAGTGTTGTCCAAGGTGACGAGGCAAGTCCTGTATCCGCATGCAAAGCTCCAGATACTTCGCAATGCGCGGATGCTTCAGATCGAACCCAGCGTGGTGAAACGAATGCGCCATTGTGTCGGTCTTGCCACGCCACTCCCACTGACTAACCAGGCCAGACAGCCGTCCCAGCGACTCCTGATCGAAGCCAAGCGCCTTGCCCACCTCACGCGCCGCGGACTTGCCGCGATAGGTAATCACGTTCGCCGTCATCGCCGCACCAAGCTCGCCGTACCGCTGATAAATGTACTGAATTGCCTGCTCGCGCTTGTCATCAGAGGGAAGATCGAGGTCGATGTCCGGCCACTCGCCCCGGTTCTCGCTAAGGAATCGTTCGAAGAGCAGTTCCATTCCTACCGGATCGATGGCCGTGATCTCGAGCGCATAGCAGACGGCCGAGTTCGCAGCGCTACCCCGGCCCTGCACGAGAATGTCGTGCGTCTTGCAGAACTGAACGATGTCCCAGACGATCAGGAAGTATCCCTCAAATCCCAGCCGCGCAATCAGATCGAGCTCATGTTCCACCTGCTTCTTCGCGCGTTCCAGCAGCCCACGATCGTTCTTCGGCCCATACCGCCGCATCACACCCTCGGCAACCCGCTTTCGCAGGAAGCTGTCCACCGTCTCGCCCTCAGGAACTGAATAGCGCGGAAATTCGTAACCAAGATCGTCCAATTCAAACCGCAACCGCGAAGACAGTTCAAGCGTGTTCTCCACCGCACAAGGCACATCGCGAAAAAGCGCACCCATGTCCCCCGCCGAACGCAGATGCCGTTGATCATTCAAAGCGAGAAGCCTGCCAGCGTGGTCGAGATCGGTGTGATGCCGCACTGCGGTAAACAGGTCGAGAACCTCGCGCTCATATGGGGTCGCGTAACGTACGCCATTGGTCGCGAGCACGGGCAGTTTCAGAGACCGCGCAATTTGTAACGCAACTTGATTGCGCCACTCCTCCTCGCGCTCATGGTGACGTTGCACTTCGACATAGACACTCTCTCTGCCGAAAATTCCCACCAGCCTCTCCACAACTTCGCGCCCCGCCTCCTCTCCACCGTGGACCAGCGCCGCAGCCAGCGGGCCTTCGTCTCCTCCCGTCAGACATACCAGGCCAGACGAGTATTGCTGCAAATCATCCCAGGTCGCAGCGCCTTCGCATTTCATCTTCTCGCGCATCTTGAACTGCGTAATCATCTGGCAAAGGTTCTGGTAACCCAATCGCGACTCACACAGCAATGACAGCCGCGCCGGCTCCGTGGGGCATTGATGCGGGAGCCATGCGGCAGGCGTAAGCCGTGGATCGAAGTCGGAAACCGCGATCTCCGCACCCACATGCGCATGCACGCCATTCCGCTTTGCGCTGGTATGGAATCGCGCAGCCCCATAGACGCCGTTGCGATCCAGCAGCGCCATGGCCGGCATCTCCAACTCGACCGCCCGCTTGATAAGTTCTTCGGGCTGCGACGCACCTTCAAGGAAACTGAAAGCGCTCCGAGTATGCAACTCAACATACCGCTCAGTCCGCGCACTTTGCTCAGTCATAGAGCGTCACCATCTGCCACACATGACCTTCGGAGTGCTCCGTCCGATCGCGCACAACACAGCAGCACAACAGCGCTCCATCGCCAGCACGTGCTATCAGGTCCCACTGCTCTACACTCCATAGCGATGGATTCCACCAATCACCGCCCGCCAGCCATGGACCATACGCATGCTCGACTTCATGCCGCCGATCGCGAAACGTAAACGCCACCGGCCGCTGCCCTCGCAATATCACCGTCACCCTCTCAGCCGGCCGAAGCTGCCGCATTGCGGTGACAGATTTATCAGACCGATCAGGTAGATTACGCATTGAAGCAGATGCCGGTCCCGATGAGATCGCAAACGGCTCTACAAGGAAGCCGTCCGGCCGATTCGTATCAGTAAGCACAGGCCGTCCCACGTAGTCCTCGCCCACAATCGCGCGAATCCTCGCCAGCGTCACATCCAGCCGCATCGGCTCGGGAAGCTGCGGCGAGAATAAACCGAGTTGCACCTTACTTGTGCTGCCAGCCTCAGCACTCAATGCAAGCGCAAGAATCGCAGCTTCCGGCGGGTGCGCCTCAAGATCGAGGTGAAGCAGCTTGATCCACATCTGCCGGTCGTTGCTCGGCAGAGCAGGCCGAACCGTGCGCATGTGCGATGAGCCCCCTTCCAACGACAGCGTCACCGTAACCGAAGCCAGCGCCAGCACACGCGCCGTCGCCCGCAGAATCAACTGCTCCAGCATCACACCCACCACGAAGAGTAGCGACTCCAGCAATTCAACCGGCGTATCCAACTCCATTCGCTCTTCCAAACAGAACTCCGGTTCGATCGGAACGAAGAGATGCGGAGACTCACCACCAGCTAGTTGGCGAAGCCATTTCCCCTCCTGTCCCAGGCGAGCCACCAGCTCTTTCTCTGGCAGCGCCGCCAGTGCCCCCAGTGTGCGAATCCCCCAGAGCGAAAATATCTCAGCGTGTTCCGCGGAGAGATCAAGCACCCCAATAGGCAGCGCAGCCAACGCCGCACCCTCGCCCCCTTCCGGGATGACGGCCGTTTGCGAAGGCCTTCCCCGAGCGTGACAGACCGCCGCATGTAAGTTGCTGCTTACCGCCACCGACGCCTTCACGCCAAGCGCTCGTACGCGGCGCAACAGCGTCTGCGCCAGCGCATGAGCCGGACCAAACAGCTTCTCCGTTCCTGCAATGTCGATCACACACAGGAACGTGCCCCGATCGCTTTGCTCCTCCACACGCGGAGAAAATGTGCCCGCACATTCGAGTAGCACTGCTCTGGCAACAGCCTCTTCTGCAATCGACCTTGGCAGCACCGCAACCGAATCAAACGTGTCGATCTCTACTCGCGTCATTCCACGCGCAACCCCAACCTCACGAGCCTTGCCATTGAGCGCACATACCGATTGCAAAGGCGGCTCGTCCTCCATCACAGCCACCGCTCTTTCTCGTAACTCCGGCCTTAAACGCAGCATCGCCTGCGCCGGAAATTCCTTCGCATACAGGCACGCATAGAGTTCCCGATCGCCGCTCATCGCCGCCCTGCCCATGTGGTCTGGCTATGCCACGTCGCAACCCCAGCGCGCTGCGGCGGCTTGCGCATGGGAACCACCTTCTGCGGAATCTGCGCAAACCGGTGACGCGATATTTCGACGCGGCGCTCAAGGCCCGCCAGCACTGTCTCCTGTGCGAGCGCATCTCCGCTCTCCAACCGCAGCACAAGTCCGGCACTGCTCTTCGAGCATGCATATTGCGTCAGCAGAAGAACGCTGGCCTGAGTCCGCTCCGCCGCAGCTCGATAGCGAAACCAGGTCGCCAGCGGTATCCGCGAGACATGTTCCGGCGCAATGCTTCCCATATCCAGCACAATCGCGCCAAAGCCCCCCGCCTGGAGCAGCAGATCAGTTACGCGCAGCGCCTGTTCAATACGCGACCACGGTCTTACCGGCACACTCCAGTTGTTGCGCTTTAGCTGGGGGGAAGTGATTTGCGCGCGCGGCGCAGCCTCGAAGACTTCACGCTCTGTTCGCACTCTCCGCTGCGGCTCCGCGCATCGCGCCGCAAACACCTCCGGACGTAGCAAGCCACCCACCGCATCATCCATCCCCCTGGCCTCACCGCGCGGATGGCCGCCCATCCCGCCCCCATGAAGGCCCTTCTTTACTGGCGGCGGAACCATGTACTTTTCCGGAAGTGAGAAGGCCCTGTCCTTTCGACCTCCCACGAGCAAAGGCTGCTGCACATTGCCTGACCGCGCCACTCCGCAACGGACCCATAGAAGCCGCAACAGATCTACGCCAGCCGCCGCAGCCGATTCAGGGCTTAGCGCATTCGAAACATCCACCCACGCACAAACTTTTTCCGACTTCGTAACATGCGCGACAAAAGACAACGCCAGCGCCGTACGCCCCGAACACTCCGCGCCGATCATCTCGGTCAGCGCTCCAACAGGTAGCCCGCCTTCGAGCACCTCATCCACCGTACCAATGCCCGTCGGCGCAACTGGCCGAAGAATCCGCGGCGCAGGCGTCAGCGCCGACGGAATCCTATCTGCCAGGACAGCTTCGATTTGCGCGCGTAAGGCGAAGGCGGAAGCCATATATTCGCCTTATCTTCGCCTACCGCATCTTTCTATACAACTGCCACTTGCCACAGAAATGGTGCAGTAATGCCGTATTTTGCAGACTCCAAACTGCTTACACCACAAAATTATTTCTGTCGCGAGCGTTAACCTCAATACCCGTTTGCCAGCAGATATTCCACCGTCAGGTCCCTCTTCCCCGCCTCCGCCCGCTCCCGGCTTTCCGCATACTTCGCCATCACATCTACCTCGATATTCACGCCCATCCCCGGCGTCAGCGTATGCAGGTTGGTCGCCAAATACGTATGCGGAAGGATCGCAATCCACACCTCCTCGCCCGCAATCCCCGCCACCGTCAGGCTGATGCCCTCCACCGCAATAGATCCCTTTTCGACCACATACTGCGTCAGCGCCTCCGGCAACCGCAGCCGCAGCACCCAATCGCTCGCCTCTACATCGGGCGACACGGGATCCAGCCCCACTAGGGTCCCCACCCCATCTACATGCCCCTGCACCACATGTCCGCCCAGTGGCGACCCTGCCGGCGTAGGCAGTTCCAGGTTCACCACCGAGCCCGCCTGCAATCGTGAAAGCGTCGTCCGCGCAATCGTCTCCGCCGCCAGATCCGCCGAAAATCGCGGTGGCACCGCATCCGGTTCGATCCCCAGCCCCGTCAGGCAAACCCCACTCACCGCCACGCTGTCGCCCAAGCGCAGCCGCCCTGCAATTCCCGGCGCCGCAATCGTCACCCGCGCTGCACCCGCTCCCGGCGTAAACGAAATGACCTCGCCCGTAGTCTCAATCAGTCCCGTGAACATGCCTCTAGCCTAGCGCATCGTCTAGTAACTATGCCCAGTGAAGGATGAATCCTTCTTGCTAAACTTGTGCACGATGAAAAGTGTCACGATATCTCTCAACGACCTCAATCTTTTCCGCGAGTGTCGTTTAAAGGACCGGGCCGATTGGTGGGCAACATTCAGCGCGGAACCAAATTTTGGAGAGATATACCCATTCATTACACGTGGGTTCACACAGCCTAGCCAAAGACTTGGGCTACGAAAGGACTTTCCTAAGCTTGCTGAGATCGCCGACCTGTACCTAGAGCTAAGGCCTCAGGGTGGTCGCTTTTTTATAGATCATCACGGCGCTTACTTCCATGAAACGGCGCAGGGACCACACCACCAATTTGCTAAATTTATTCTTAACCCTGTCGTATATGTACCCCCGCCTAGGCAAGGTGATTCTACGAAGTAGCTACGATGGTATGCGCGACTCAATGACATCCCACGGATCGCGCAGATAACCCGACACGCTCGTATCCGCACCAAACACACTCCGCGTAAGCTGCCCCATCACCTGCTCCAGCACGAATGGCGTGCCCACACCAGCAGCAAACGGCACCGCCCCCTCGCCCAGTTCCGTCTGCGAATAGAACAGCACCACCTTGTCCACCAGCCCTTCCGCCAGAAACGCGCCGTTCAGCTCGGAGCCGCACTCCAGCAGTAAGCTCGAAATTTTCCTCTCACCCAGAAGGTCCAGCACCGCCGCTAAATCAAGCCAGCCCAGTCGGCCACCCTGCTCAGCAACCCTCTCGACCTGCACTCCCGCTGCCTCTAGCGCCGCAACACGTTCCGTCGCGACCTCTGCCCCAGACAACACCAGCACATCCCCGTTCGCCGTTCGCACCAACTGAGAATCCATCGGCGTCCGCAGTCGCGAATCGAGCACCACGCGAAGCAGCGGCCGACGCCGCGCCCGCCCCCCAGGCCCAACCATACCCGACCGGTCAGTCAGCAGAGGATCATCCGCCAGCACCGTGCCGATGCCGGTCAGCACCGCATCCGCCCCATGGCGCATCCGCTGCACCTCATCCCGCGCCTCCGCACCAGTCAGCCAGTAAGTCTGCCTCTGCGTCCGTGCGGAAGCCGGCGGGGCCAGCATCCCATCCACAGACAGCGCCGCCTTCAGCGTGACCAGCGGCCTGCCCGTCCTGATAAACTTTGCGAACGCCTCATTCACCCTGCGCGCTTCCCGCTCGCGCACCCCAACCACCACCTCAATCCCCGCGGCACGCAGCCGTGCAATCCCCTGCCCGCTCACTTGGCGGTTCGGATCGACCGTAGCCGCGACTACCCGCCCCACGCCCGCCGCGATCAGCGCGTCCGCGCAAGGCCCGGTCCGCCCATGATGACTGCAAGGCTCCAGCGTGACGTACGCCGTAGCTCCACGCGCTATCTCCCCAGCCTGCCGCAGCGCAACGATCTCCGCATGATCCCGGTCCTCATAAAAATGCACACCCTCCCCGAAGTTCACGCCGTCCCGCACCACCACACAACCCACCTGCGGATTCGGCGATGCCAGCCCCACCGACGCCCGCGCCAACTCCAGCGCCCGCCCCATGTATCTTTCATCGAGCTTGTCTTGGGAATCCACAAACGCCTTCCGTACCGCAACGGACAACGTAGAACGGACAACGGACAACCGCCTTATCGCACCATCGAATCCACAAATGCCGCACTATCAAATGGCAGAATATCTTCCATCTTCTCGCCCACACCGACAAACTTCACCGGCAGCCCAAGTTCGGTCGCAATCGCCAGCACGATCCCGCCCTTCGCCGTCCCATCCAGCTTGGTCAGCACAATCCCCGTCACGCGCGCCGCCTCGGTAAACAGCCTCGCCTGTTGCAAGCCGTTCTGCCCGGTCGTCGCATCCATCACAAGAAGCGTCTGGTGCGGCGCCCCCGGAACCAATCTCTCCGCTGTCCGCCGCATCTTGTCCAGCTCCTTCATCAGGTCGGTCTTCGTGTGTAACCGCCCAGCCGTATCCACGATCAGTACATCCGTCCCACGCGTCTTCGCCGCCATGCACGCATCGTAGAGCGCAGCCGAAGGATCCCCGCCCGTCTTCGTCTTGATAATCGGGACCTCCGACCTCGCAGCCCACACCTCAAGCTGCTCAATCGCCGCCGCACGAAACGTATCCGCCGCGCACAGCAGCACCGTCTTGTCCTGCCCGCGATAAAACGCCGCCAGTTTCCCCGTGGTCGTCGTCTTACCCGTCCCGTTCACCCCCACCATCATCACCACTTCAGGACCAGCCGCCGGAACTACATCCACCGTCGCGACACGATCGAGCACCTGTTTCAGCTCAATCTTCAGCAGCCGCTTCAACTCCTCGCCACCCTCAATTCCCTGCCGCAGGCCCCTCTGCCGCAGATTCTCAATGACTGTCCGCGCCGTAGCGCTGCCGATGTCCGCCGCCAGCAGCACTGCCTCGAGATCCACCAGCGACGTCTCGTCAATCTCGCGCGTCAGCGCCAGCACCGACCCGATCGACTCGGAGAACGAGTCGCGCGTCCGCGTCACCGCCTGCTTCATGCGATCGAAGAATCCGCGTCGAACATCGGGGTGATCGGCCGCAGCCGCACCCGCTGCGAAGGATTCCCCGCGCGCCTCTAAGTCCTTACCTTCGTCTGTCGTCTCGGGGTCGGGCCTGCGCTTGCCAAAAAGAGAAAAAGCCATACTCCCCTAGTTTAGCAACCAGCTTTGGACCTGCGGCCTGACAGCCCTACTCGTCCCGCCCCGGCCGCGCCATCAACTCCCGAATAGCCTCTTTCGGACTCTTTCCCTGGTGCAGGATCGCGTCCATCTGCTCCGTGATCGGCATCTCCACCTCATAGCGAGCAGCCAGTCCCAGCGCCGCCGTCGTGCTCCGAATCCCTTCGGCCACCTTGCCGTTTAGGCCGGCAAGAATCTCCGGAAGCGCTCGCCCTTTGCCGAGTTCAATCCCCACCATTCGGTTCCTCGAGAGCGACCCAGTGCATGTCAGCACCAGGTCTCCCAGCCCAGACAAGCCCGCGAGCGTTTGCCTTCGCCCGCCGCAGGCCACTGCCAGCCGCGTAATCTCCGCAATCCCCCGCGTGACCAGGGCGGCCGCAGAGTTATACCCCAGATCGAGGCCATGCACCACGCCGGCGGCCAGGGCAATAACGTTCTTCAGCGATCCTCCGAACTCCACGCCCGCCACATCGTCGTTCGTATACAACCGCAACGTCGGCGAACTGAACTCGCGCTGCATCGTCAACGCCACCGCCGGAATCGCGGCCGCCGCGACGATCGCGGTAGGAATTCCCGCCGCGACCTCAGCCGCGAAAGATGGTCCGCTCAACACTCCACAAGCATTGTCGGTCAGCGACGAAATTACCTGCGACATGCGCAGCATGCTTGTCTCCTCCAATCCTTTGGTGGCGCTCACGATGATCTGCTCCCGTGTCAGAAGCGGGGCAATTTGACGCAGAACACCGCGCAGATGCTGCGATGGAGTGACGCACAATACAATGTCCGCTTCGGAGATCGCGGCCGCCAGGTCCGCAGTCACCACCACGCCCATCGGCAGCGTGCAGCCAGGCAGGTACATCAGGTTCTTTCCCGTCTCCTTCAAATGTTCCGCCAGAACCGGCGAGTGCGACCACAGCATAATCTCGTGCCCGCCGCGTCGCGCCAGCGAGATCGCCAGCGCCGTCCCCCAGGCGCCCGCGCCCAATATCGCAATCCGGTTCATGCCCCGGCCTTCCCTGCCGCGGTTCCCGATCCATTCCCCGATCGAGACTCGAACCGGTCCTCCGTCCCGTTCAGCAGGCGCCGGATGTTTTCATGGTGCTTCACAATCACCAGCAGAGGAATAAACAGGAAGCCAAACACCACCATCGGCGTCCACGGCTTTACAAAGTGGAACCCAAACA
>OCZT010001306.1_pt1 | contig 25724 bp, 22 predicted proteins | sample 1539031 | NCBI WGS metagenome assembly OCZT01 (sample SAMEA3539308, study PRJEB22396) | soil metagenome | biome: tundra; feature: field; material: soil | place: USA | collected 2010-05 | depth 0.15 m | reverse complement strand
AGCCTTTAGTCCAGGTCATAAGGGCGGAGCGATGGGCACCGCCAACCAGTCGTGGCTCGGACTCGTCGGTCATTTCTCGTCGACGTTGGGTTCGTCGACCGCCGTTGTCTGGCTCGTACTGAGCGCGGCCACCCTCCTGTTAGGGCTCTATCTCGCTAAGCGCTACGTCGCTACCGCCCGTCCCATTGAGGCTCTCCTCGCGTTGGCATTAACGGAACTGCTCGTAAGTCCCATCTCCTGGACGCACCATTGGTCGTGGATCATTCTTTTGCCAGTGATCTTGATCGCCAAGTGGCGCCAAGATCGATGGGTCAGTGCCGCAATGCTGTTACTACTAACCGTGGCGGCAACCGCGCCGTACAGATGGCACCGATACAGCTGGTACCACCACGGACTTCTTCCCGCTCTCCTCGGCTTCTCGTTACTCTTTGCGGGCGTTGTACTCATGATCACAATGGCTGGGACGGAATGGCAACGATATAGACGGGAGCGTGCGGACTCCACTCGCGTCGAGCCACGGCTGAATTCACTTCGCCGGCCCCCTTCCGTGGTTGAATCTGAATTTGAAGGTCCTCACAACTCAAAGACGTCTCTTCCGGGCCGACAAAAGTGAAGTTTGCGTCGCGACTTGACTTGATACTTGCTCTACGACGCAAGTTGGGTCTTGGCGGTCACCTGAGTAACCGGGCCAAAAGTCCTCTATTCGTTTGGTGCGGTGCCTTTGGTCGCTTCGTCTGGAGTCACCTGGCCCATTAGTCGTAGGTGCAATCGGTCTTGTCGCCAGGATCTCGGTAAGCGACAACGACGCGAAGCGACAACGCCGTGGCTCGACGCGCCACATTTCGGGCAATGGGTTGTTTGGCGAATGCGGAGCGATTCGAACTCAATCGCTCCGCATTGAGGGCGTCTCTCGAGTCTGGGCGCGTGCTCCAGCAGGCCTTATAGACCGCCGGAACCGTTCGAAAGTAGCCTGCAGGAGTGAGTTTTTTCGAACAAAACATGGACATCTCGTCGAATCCTGAGCCCGGGAATCTCCTCGGGGCGATTTTCTCTGCCAGCCCTGATGCTGTGGTCGTTATCGATGCGAGTCACCGGATTGTTCTGACGAGTCCGGCGGTAACGACGCTTTTTGGATATCTTCCCTCAGAACTAGTTGGCGAATTAATTGACCGCCTGATTCCCGATAGTCGAAGAGACCGTCACGGTGAACATTTACGAAAGTTCTTCGAATCGCCCCACGCTCGACAAATGGGGGCTGGCCTCGACCTTATGGGCCTACGCCGAGACGGTGAGGAGTTTCCAATCGACGTAAGCCTTACTCCGGTGAGCGTTCGCGATACCCAGTACGTCGCCGCCTTCGTTCGCGACGCCCGGGAGCGCCGACGAGAGGTAGATCGACTATACGCAGTGAACGAAATCACAAAACGTCTTCTCTCCGGGTCCCAGATGCGAGACATTCTCCCACTCGTCGCTCAGAGCGCTCGTCTTCTGAGTCATTCCGACGCTGCATGGATCGTGACGCCGAGGTCGATCACCGAGTTTGAAATTGTTTCAGTCGATGGCCCTGGTACTGAACTCTTGCTCGGCATTCTCCTTTCGGCCGAGACCAGCCGTTCAGCGAAAGTAATGCACTCGGGTGCATCGGAAAGGATTGAGGATCTTTCGACAGTAAATAATGTTCTCGTGGGCATAGCGAGCCTCGACCTGGGTCCCGGCCTGTACGTACCCTTCATCGCCGACGAGCGGCGTCTCGGCACTCTCGCCCTTGGACGAATACACGGAAAACCTTCATATGAGCCCATTGATGTCGCTTTTGCGGAAGTGTTCGCTGGAGCAGCCGCGACGGCCATCGAGATGGGCGCGGCTCGCGCCAAGATCGATCGACTCAGCATCGTGGCTGAAGACGAGCGAATCGCGCGAGACCTGCACGACACCGTCATTCAAGAACTTTTTGCGCTAGGCATGTCGCTCCAAGCTACTGGCGCAACGGTAACGGGCTCTCTTGGGGAACGAATCTCCGCGGCGGTCGAGAGCCTTGACGACGTGATCAGACAGATTCGCAATACGATTTTCCAGCTTCCCGGTCGAACTGAAGCTGCCAGAGGGCTCCGAGATGAGATGATGAGGCTCGCCGACAGTTTTCATCAGGAGTACGGCGTCCTTCCGCGAATAGCGTTTCATGGTCCGATTGACTTTTCCGTCTCAGAGTTAGTAAGCGAGAACTTGCTTCACGTATTCAGTGAAGGACTGTCCAATGTCGGACAACACGCGCACGCTTCGAAAATTGAAGTGATCCTGGCGGTGAAAGACGAATGGCTTTCTTTCTCACTCATCGATGACGGTGTCGGAATTGCGGACGGGCCCTACGCTGGCAACGGGATTCGAAATATGTCCACCAGAGCGGAGAATCTTGGCGGGACATGCACCGTCGCTCGCAGAAGCCCGAAAGGCTCAATTGTGGAGTGGCGGGTCCCACTCTCGTCCTGAAAGTGAAAAATGCGCAGCCAGCGACTGAAATACAGTCACAGCGGTCGTTGCCTGCATTGAGCGAAAAGCGAGCGCCATGTCCTTCTAGGAACCACTTAGTTCACCGCAACCGGCTCATCTGCCCTTGAGCTCACCACGGTTGCCCCGATGATCGTAGAAGGAGACGCTGGCCAAGCCTTCGATGCGATCTTGATGACGTCGACTGCTCCACTGACCTCCGTTGCCACAATGTCCAGAGAATCGACATTCCCGACGTCCACCGTTGATGAGTGGCGCTGGCGATAACCAGATATCAGCCCATCGACGCCAATCCAACTTGAGGTCCGCCACGTGGCAAGAATCACGATGGCAAAGAGTGCGTAGAACGCGCATACACTCGCCTTTCCGGACATGACGTAGGTGAAGAGGAGCAGCAAACTAGCGAGTGCGGCGATACGCGTGACGAGTCCCAACGCGAGAGCAACTCCGATAGCGAATTCCGAGACGGCGATGAGAATTACGATCCAGCTTGCGTTAGGTACCACGAAACTGTGTAGAAAAGTTGCCCACCAGCTGTACGCCGCCACGCCGTGAGAGGCAAATCCCGCAACGCCAGCGCCATTGTTAAGGAGAAATGCGGGATTCTCAGCTCCCCACAGTTTTGCCGTGCCCGCCTGGATCCACATGACACCCAACCAGATTCTCATGGCCGTCCAACCAACCGCCATCACCTTGGAACGGTGCACCCACTCCAAAAAGCGTGGTGTATTGATCGCGGATGGTTCTCCGAGGAGTTCACGAATGTCTTCCCTGGAACTCACCTCCTTTCCGGTCTCTCGTGAGATCTCAACGCCATCTTGAGGTGCTTCTCCTTCCTTCGATAGGAACAAATGTCAGAGATTTTGCGTTGTCGATTCCCTTGAGAGATTGAATTCTGTGTCCCGTCGAGAGTGACACTTCTCGCTGTCGCACTTTGGCGCCAGCTTCGTAGGAACGAAACGACGGGGCCAGCGGATTAAAACCCGCGTCGGCTGACCCCTGCTTGAGCGCTTCAGAATCTATCTACGCTTTGAAGCAGTGTTGGCCGGTCCCGAACATTGAGTGTTGCGACGAGCCCGTGGGGCCAAGAGTCCGACACTTGTGATGTTGAATGTGGGACACAAAATTCGCTTTCAAATGAAGCGATATCACTTTTGCAAGAATATGTCCGTCTCGCGGATCACCGTCTAGTCTTGAAACTCGGTCAGAGTGAGGGCCCCCAGCATCGTGTCGAAAGTTGGCGTAACTGCTATTCGGGTCCGGAGAAACTCCTGCGCTGGCGCTCGGCGACGCGCACCGCGAATACCGCCGCCTCTGTGCGGTGTTTCATTCCCATCTTCATGAGGAGATTCGAAACGTAGTTCTTCACGGTTTTCTCGGCGAGAAACATGGTGCTGGCGATTTCGCGATTAGTTCTACCTTGCGCAATGAGGTCGAGAATACGTCGCTCCTGTGGCGACAGAGGCTTGAGTCCTTCATCGTCTAGGTCGCGACCAAGTCGAGCCCGAGCTTGAGCCACGGTTTTGGGGTCAAGGAGTGACTCTCCCCGTGCAGCTCGACGCACTGAAGTGACGAGATCGTTACCTTGAATCTCTTTCAGCACGTAACCCGACGCGCCGGCAATCACCGCGCCAAGATACGCCTCATCATCCGCGTAAGACGTCAGCATGAGGCACGCGATCTCCGGCGAAGCGGAGCGGATTTCGCGACAAATCTCAATCCCGTCGCCGTCGGGGAGGCGAACGTCAAGTAGCACAACGTCCGGGTGCTTCTCGGGAATTAGAGCCAGAGCTTCGTCCTCGCGGCTGGCTTCTCCGACGACCTCAATGTCTCCCTCGCTTTCAAGCAACCCTCGGACGCCCCGGCGCACAACCTCATGATCGTCAACGAGGAAAACACTTAGCATCGTGGCTCCTTGAGAACCGAGACGTAGCCGACGCCGCTTGATCCGGGATTGCCGTACCCACTGCAGTAGTCGTCGAAAGGTCCAATCGATCCGTCTATCGCTCGAGATGGCGCCAATGGTCGCGGCATGGTCTTTCTCCTCTTTGCGCGATCAGGTTTCCGTCGCGTCACCTTTCTAACTCGCTGGCGTTAGCCCGCGGTAGGGACTTTTGGCCCTTCTTTCCGGGGAACGACCGCGTTGACGTCGTCGGAGGGGAGCCGACATTTGACACCGCGTTTCTTACTTCACAATCAATGCGAAGAATTCGTCGCGAGACCGATCGTCTTGACAATGGATTAGAAGTTGCGTGCGGCGCTTCCATCTGACTGGATCGAAAGATGGTGGCGCCAAGACCACACGAAGGCAGGAAGGAGATGGCTACTAAACCAACTTTCCATGGAAAACGGAAGCTGCGTCGACTAGCGCAGATCGAACAACAATCTCGCCTCGACCTGACCTTTTTCGAGTTCGTCAAGAGCCTCGTTTACTTGATTGAGTTTTCGCGATTCGCGAACGACGCGCGTTCGACCGTCCGCGTGGAGTTCGAACATCTCAGCGAGGTCGACTCTGGTTCCCACAAGCGAGCCCACGACCTTGATGCCGCGGAGTACGGTTTCAAAGATCGGCAGAGGCATCACGTTGTCCTTGGGCAGCGCGACCAAGAACTCGCTGTTCGCGACGTCACTCGTTCCAGTCCCGGAGACGTTTCTGGAGTTTCTGCGTGGCGAACAGTGAGTTGCGAGGGGGAGCGGGGTAGGGCGCAAAAGATGAACTTGCGTGAGGGCCTACAGATCGAAGCGCCGCGTTGTGGCACCGAGCTCGCTGCGGTTGGCCTATTAACCCTCGAAGTCGACCAGCACCGCGGCGCCACTGAATCGTTCGTGCGCGAGATCGTTAAGAGCGCGGTCGGCCTCGGCAAACGGATAGGCATGCACAGTTGACTTGATCGCAATTCTCGCGGCGATCTCGAGGAAGTCCCGCCCGTCTTGTCGTGTGTTCGCGGTGACACTGCGCAACGTCCGCTCTTGGAAGAGATGACGTTCATAGTTGAGCGTCGGAATGTCGCTGAGATAGATCCCGGCCACCGCAAGTACGCCGCCACGATCGAGTGAGGCGAGGGAGATGGGCACAATTTCGCCCACGGGGGCGAAGAGAATGGCGCCGTCTAAGAGCTCTGGGGGCGGATCGCTCGTGTCGCCAACGCTTGAGGCCCCAAGGGCGAGAGCGAGTTCGCGCGACTCAAGCGAACGGGTCATCACGTGGACCCGCGCTCCTTCAGCGATCGCGATCTGTGAGGTCAAGTGCGCCGAGCCTCCGAAGCCGTAGATCCCGAGTCGACCGCCCGTTGGCAGTTCCGTCCGACGAAGGGCTCGATAACCAATGATGCCTGCACAAAGCAGCGGCGCTACCGCGACGTCGTCGTAGCCTTCGGGCAGGCGGTAGACGAAGTCCTCGTTCACGATCACGAACGTCGCGTAGCCGCCGTCAATGTCCCACCCGGTGAAGACTGGTTTGAGACAGAGATTCTCCCGGCCGGTGAGACAGTAGGGGCAGGCGCCGCACGTGCGCGCCAACCATGCCGCGCCGACGCGCTCACCGCGACGAAAAAGAGACGACCCCGGTCCAAGCTCGTCGACCACACCGACGATCTCGTGACCGGGCACCACGAGCGCACGGCGCGGCGCTAGGTCGCCTTCGGCCAGGTGCAAGTCTGTTCGACAGACTCCGCACGCGACGACGCGAAGTCGCATTTGGCCGGGACCCGGAACCGGCGTGTCGCGTTCGACCAGAACAAGCGGATGATTGTCGATGGGTCCGGGCGTCTTGACCGCCCACGCGCGCATTGTTGAACTCACGTTTCACCTCCGGCCGCTGAGAGCAGCAATTCCTTCAACTTTCGACGATACGTCCTTCGCGAACAGGGACAAGGGCCCACGCCGCAGAAAGTGACTTTTGACCCTGGTGCGCGTTCGAAAAGAGCGCCAAACTCAGAACAAGTGGCATACGCCACGCACAATATTGGAGGTTGCCATGACGGATCTATTGGTGGTCGAATCGGTCGCGAAGGTGAACGCGGCGGACAACGTAAAGGTGTTCATCGCCCCCGGACTCGAGGGAAGTTTTGTCTCGCTCAAGCCGCGATACGAGAACTTCATCGGTGGCGAGTGGGTGCCGCCCATCAAGGGCGAGTACATGAACGACGTGTCGCCGGTGAACGGCAAGGTGTTCTGCGAGGTCGCGCGTTCGACGAAGGAGGACGTCGAGTTGGCGCTCGACGCGGCGCACCGCGCCCGTCAGAGTTGGGGCGAGACGTCGCTCGCCGATCGCGCGAAGGTACTGAACAAGATCGCCGACGTGCTCGAGGCCAATCTCACCATGCTGGCAATTGCCGAGAGTTGGGAGAACGGTAAGCCGGTTCGCGAGACGCTCGCGGCGGATCTGCCCCTCGCCGTCGATCACTTTCGCTACTTCGCGGGCGCCACGCGCTCACTCGAGGGTCGCACGACCGAGATCGACAAGGACACTGTGGCGTTTCACTTCCACGAGCCGCTCGGCGTCGTTGGCCAGATCATCCCCTTCAACTTTCCGCTCCTCATGGCGGCGTGGAAGATCGCCCCGGCCCTAGCCGCCGGTAACTGCACCGTCGTCAAGCCGGCTTCGCCGACGCCATGGTCGATCCTGAAGTTCGCCGAGTTGCTGGAGGGAGTAGTGCCGGCTGGCGTCATCAATATCGTCACCGGCCCCGGGGCGGAGATTGGTAAGGCTCTCGCCACGAGTCCCCGTATTGCCAAGATTGGTTTCACGGGCGAGACCACGACTGGTCGGCTCATCATGCAGTACGCGGCCGAGAACATCATTCCATCGACGGTCGAACTCGGTGGCAAGTCGCCCAACATCTTCTTCGCCGACGTGATGAACGTCGACGACGAATTCTTGGACAAGGCAGTGGAGGGATTGGTGCTGTACGCCTTTAACAAGGGCGAAGTCTGCACCTGTCCCTCGAGGGCGCTCATCCAAGAGTCGATCTACGACAAGTTCATGGAGCGCTGCCTAGCTCGCATCGCGAAGATTACCCAAGGCAACCCCTTGGACACGACGACGATGATCGGACCACAAGTCTCCACCCAACAGTTGGAGAAAATAGAGTCCTACGTCGAAATCGGCAAGCAAGAGGGCGCGCAGGTCCTCATCGGCGGCGAGCCCACGCACGTAGGAGGCGAGTTCGAGGGCGGTTACTACTTCCAGCCCACCGTGCTGAAGGGTCACAACAAGATGCGCGTCTTCCAAGAGGAGATCTTTGGACCGGTGCTGGCGGTGACAACCTTTACGGACGAAGCTCAGGCGCTCGAGATCGCTAACGACTCTCTATACGGACTGGGCGCGGGCGTGTGGACGCGTGACGGCAACTTGGCCTACCGCATGGGGCGCGGCATCCAAGCGGGGCGAGTGTGGACGAACTGTTACCACCTGTACCCCGCAGGCGCAGCCTTTGGCGGATACAAGATCTCGGGTATTGGTCGGGAGAACCACCAGATGATGCTGGAGCACTACTCACAGACGAAGAATCTCCTGGTGAGTTACAGCACCAAGCCGCTGGGGTTCTTCTAAAGACGCAGTCGCATGACGGGCCCACTAGAGCTGCCGGGTGTCGACGCAACAGCTTCGGCCCGTGAAGCTATCGCTGACCTGGTGAGCGGTGGTGGGCCCGTCATGTTTTTTCAATCCGGCGGGTGTTGCGACGGAAGCCTCCCGATGTGCTTTCGCCAAGGTGAGTTCGTCATCGGCGATTACGACGTGCTCCTCGGCGTCGTCGACGATTGTCCGTTCTACATCGATCATCGACAGTATGAAGTGTGGAAGGGCACGCGACTTACCTTGGATGTTGGTGAAGGCGAGCCTGAGGGCTTCTCTCTTCCAGCCGGTCGAGACCGACACTTCATCGTGCGAAGTCAAGTATGCGAGGTGCCCCCACGTGGTGCGGTCTGAGTCGACGGGTCCGACGACGGGTTCGCGCGAGGAACAGCGATTAGGTCCGTCCCTCCACGCTCGTGGGAAGAAAAGTGAACTGACTACAAGATCTTCGAAGTCTGCCTGCGGGGTCGCTGGGCGCTGTCAGCGATCAGCATAACTCGACGGCACGACGACGACCGGCGTGGTGGCGTGTTCGGTTACTTCGAGACTCGTACTCCCTAGAAGGAGTCCGACGCGCTTTCCGTGACCCCGTGCTCCCACGACCAACACGTCGGCGTCGATCGGTGGAGCGGCGGTGCGCAACAGCACCGAGCACGCGTCTCCATCGTCGACCAGCCATCGAAGGCGAGCCTCATCGAATCCACACTCCCTCGCTAGCGCAAGGAGGGCGGGCGGCGCCTCGTCGCGTGAGAATCGATTTTGCAGGTGCTCGAGCAGCCCGGTCGCGTGCACGACGGTGACGTTGGCATTCGTCGCATCCGCTAGGTGCAGGGTCCAGCGCACGGCAGTCTCTGAATCTGAAGAGCCGTCATAACCCACGACAATCGTTTGCAAGCGTTTCACGGTGCGGTCTCCTCTTCTTCGGTCGAGTGCAACATCTCGAGCGCCGCGAGACGCTCGCGCTGTACTCGCGCGACGTGGTCGGCGCCGGGTCCTCCGCTGGAGAGTTTCTCAGCTTCATGAGTTCGCCCGAGGATCGAACTCAAGGTCGCGTGGACGGAAGAACGCAACGCGTCGAGGTCGTAGCCACCCTCGAGGAACATCGCTAGGCGACCTGGGCGTGGAGCGAAGGCCGCGACGCTACGCGCCATCTCGGCGAAATCGCCACTGGTGAGCTGAAAGTCGGCCATCGGGTCCAACCGATGGGCGTCGAAACCGGCCGAGACCAAGACCCAGGTCGGGCTGAACGCGTCAATGACGGGCTCGGCGATGTCGTCGATCGCCTGACGAATGACGTCACCAGTGGCCCCGGCCGGTAGCGGAATGTTGACGGTGCGATCGATCGCGTGCCGACCGCCGACTTCGCCCGCAGAACCGGTACCCGGAAACAGCGGCCATTGATGAGTCGAGACGTACAGAACGTCGGGTTCATCCCAGAAGATCTGCTGCGTGCCGTTACCGTGGTGCACGTCCCAATCGACGATCAGTACCCGTTCGCCCTGGCTGAGCAGTGCCGCCGTGGCCACGGCGACGTTGTTCAAGAGGCAGAATCCCATCGCGCGGTCCGCGAGCGCGTGATGTCCAGGTGGTCGGGCCGCAATGAAGCCAACGCCCTCGTTACGACGCTGCAGTTCCGCGATTACCGCGAGTCCGGCACCGGCTGCGTACGTGGCGATCGACCACGAGTAGAAGGTGGCGTAGGTGTCCTGATCGATGTCGCCACCACCGGCGTAGCAAAAGCCACCAAGTTCATCGAGATAGCCACCGTCGTGAACGCGAGCGAGTTCGGCGCGCGCGGCGGTGTAGGGGGGAACAACAATAAGGTCGCTGCCGAGATGAAGGTCGGCGACGCCAGCCATGGCCGCCCTGAGACGATCGGGTCGTTCCGGATGCCCGGGGTCCTCGTGGCCTGAATCATCGTACGCCCCGTTGACCACAAGGACCATTATTTAGATCCTTCCAGCACGGTGTTCATCTCGCAACGCCATGCTTTCGCTGGTTGGCTCGATCGAGAAGTGCACGCTGATCTCTCCGTTCGAGATCGTCGACGTCACCGGGAAGCCCGAGTGTCCAAAGACTGAGATCATGTCGCGATTTCTTACCAAGATTTCGGCGGTGAACGTGGTGATGCCCCTTGCCCAGGCAGCCTCGGCGAGGTAGTCAAGAAGATGACGTCCGAGTCCCAAGTGCTGGTAGTCGTCCCTGACAACGAAGGCAACTTCCGCCTTGGTTGTCAGAGGATAACGCTCGTAGCGTCCCACCGCAACGAGGTCGTCGCCGTCTTCAATCACGAGGGCCAAACGATCAACGTAGTCGACCTGGGTGAGGTGACCGACTTCATCGTGCGAAAGTTCTGGGTGCACCGAGAAGTACCGTCGATAGATGGAGTCTGACGATAGTCGACGATGGAACGCGACGAGTTGTTCGCCGTCGTCACTTCGAATGGGTCGTAGACGTAGCGTCGCACCCGTGCGAACGATGATGTCGGTCTCTAATTCGTCCGGGTAACGCCAGAGGACGAAACGATCTCGCATCGGCGCGCCGCCTCCGCTCCCACCTCGCGACGAGCCGGGACTATCGCTCACGACGCCGCCTCGCGCCCGATAGAACGGTCGGTGCGGGTGTCACGACCACTCCGGTCGGACAATGGCAACGAGCACCGTGGCGCAGCGCACAGCACTCCGGTGTCGATTGTCTCAAAGGACGCTCGCTAAGTCGCCACGACTCCCTCGCGGACCCGACTGCCGTCGAGCGACACCCTCGCGCGCCTCCGAGGGTTTGGTGGCCCCTTTGCACCAACGACATGGCTCTATCATCCCCTCGTCGATTGCTCACGACTAGGGGCGAAGGTCACATTCTCGCGTTCGTGTTCGGTGATGAGGGCCCATCGCCCCCAGCACCCGGGTCCACCGGAGCTGCCTTCGTCTGGGCTGTCACCGTGGTCGTTCACCGCGTCGCTCTCGACCTATCTTGGGCGCGGCGGAGAACCTCGGTGCTCGGGAAAACGGATAAAGCGTGACGCCCGTCGATGGATTTGCCGCGATACGCGCTGGGCGTGGGTCGACGACGGCGACACGCGCAGGGCGACAGGGACCCGGTAGAAACGCGTCTTTGCCAGTTCGACCAGGAGGAGATAGAACACGACCATCGCGAAGAGCAACAGAAAGAACACGCCCGGCAGAGGCGAGAAGCCGAGCAAGTGCGCGAGTCCCGTGTAAGGCAAGACGGCGCCGACGAAGGCCGCACCAGTGGGCACGATCAGCATGAGGGTGCTGGGACGACTCTTGAAGAAGGGAATGCGTCGCGTCCTGATCACGTAGATGACGAGTGTCTGGGTGGCGATCGACTCCACGAACCAACCCGACCGGAACTCGACGTGGCTGGCGTGGAGTAACGAGAGCATGACCCAAAACGTGAGAAAGTCGAACACCGAGCTCACGGGACCGAAGACCGACATGAAACGGCGAATGAACTTCATGTCCCACTGGGCTGGACGGGCTAGCGCCTCGGCGTCGACACGGTCGCTCGGAATTACCAGCTGACCCGCGTTATAGAGGAGGTTGTTGAGGAGAATCTGCGTGGGGAGCATGGGCAGGAACGACAAGAAGATCGAGGCACCCGCCGCGCTGAACATGTTACCGAAGTTCGACGACGTAGCCATCAACACGTATTTCATGGTGTTGGCGAAGATGCGTCGACCCTCTATGACCCCTTCGGCGAGCACGCCCAGGTCCTTGTTGAGTAGGACGACGTCGGCGGCGTCCTTCGCGACGTCCGTGCCCGAATCAACGGAGATACCGACGTCCGCGTGGTGCAGTGCGACGGCGTCGTTGACACCATCGCCGAGGTACGCCACGTCTTTGCCGGTGCGACGAGCGACCTTGATGATTCGTGACTTTTGATCGGGACTTATCCTGGCGAAGATGGTGGTAGTGGGAATGGCGGCGACGAGCTGATCGTCGTCGAGGGCGTCGAGGTTGGCACCACTGAGAATTCCCGCGCACGCCAGCCCGATGTCCGCGCACACTTTCGCGGCAACCAGGCCATTGTCGCCGGTGATGATCTTCACTTCGATGCCGAGCTTCTCGAGTTGGGCGATCGACGGGCCCGCGTCGGCCTTCGGTCGATCCGCGAAGGTCAAGAAGCCAGCGAGCGATAAACCGTCCTCGTCGGCCGACGTCACGACCGACACGAGGTCGGCTGCTCGGGTGGCGACGGCAATGACGCGGGCTCCCTCGGCAAAGAGTGCGTCGAGTGCTTCGCTCGCGCCACTCGGCACGTTCTCGCATTTGCCCACGAGGACTTCGGGGGCGCCCTTCGTGATCAGGAGGCCTTGACCTGAGGGATCCTTCACCAGCACCGAGACCAGCTGACGCTCGTGGTCGAAGGGCAAGATCGCGTGGCGCTCGTAGCGCGTCATGGCAGTCGCGAGATCGCCATCACCGGAGACCTCAGGCGCCATCCACAGGGCTCGGTCTAAGGAGTTTCCGCCTATCGGACCGTTGTCGCCGCGTGTCGCTTCGTTGCAGACCAGACCGAGCAAGAGCGGTGTGGTACTCGGCGCACCGAGGGCGTCAAGCGATCGTGCGAAAGTGATGACACCTTCGGTGAGCGTGCCGGTCTTGTCAGTGAAGAGGATTTGGATATTGCCGAGATCCTCGATTGCGACGAGCCGTTTCACGAGCACGCGCTTTTCGACAAGCGCCCTTGAGCCGGCCGAGAGACTCACAGTCACGATGGCCGGCATCATCTCGGGAGCGATGCCCACGGCAATTGCCAGCGAGAAGAGCAACGCGTCGATGAGCGGCCTCGAGAGAGCGACGTTGATCGCGAAGATCGCCAGCGTCAGAACGCCGGCGATGCCAAAGAGAAACCGTGAGAAACGCGAGAGTCCCACTTCGAACGCAGTCTGACTCTGCTTCTCCGTGAGCCCAGCAGCGATCTGACCAAAGGCAGTCCGGGACCCGCTCGACACCACGACGCCGAGGGCCGAGCCCTGATGGACGATCGTCCCCATGAAGGCGCAGCTGGGTTGGTCGAGCCCCAGGTGACCGGCGACGACCTCGCTGGACTTGGCGCAAGGAAGCGACTCCCCGGTCAGCACCCCCTCGTCGCACTCAAGTTCATCGACCTTCAGCAATCGAATATCGGCGGGAACGACGTTGCCGATTCTGAGACTCACCAGGTCGCCGGGAACAAGGTCAGAGACGGGAACGAGGCGCGATTGCCCGTCTCTCGTCACTTCGGCGTCGTGATGGATCTTGGATCGAAGCGAGGTCATTGCGACCTCGGCGCGGTATTCGTTGAAGAAGCCAAGACCAACGCTCAGCGCGACGATGACCGCGATGATGAGGGCGTTGGTGGCGCCGCCCGTGAAACCCGACACCAACGCAGCGCCGAGTAGCAGGAGCAAAATTGGGTTTCGAATTTGGCGTAGTAGCACCGACGTCGCGTGAACGCGCCGGACAGAGAGAGCGTTCGGGCCGTATTGGCGCAGTCGAAGGACGGCCTCGGCGGATGAGAGACCCTGTAGCGAACTTGCAAGGCGCGAAAGAACTTCTTCTGTCGAAAGCTTCGCGGCGCCCGCGAGATCAAGCGAGTCCCCGGCGCGAGCGTTCGAGGTTTCGACCATGGCCTCAGTCTTACCGTCAGCGAAATGTGGCGCGACTATACCCGTAGTGCACCATAAGCGTATCTATTGGCGTCAAAGGGGGAACGACGTTCTCACTAGCGACGTTGAGTTGATCTCGTGTCGCCCGGTGGCTCCAGCGGGACGGTCGCGATGCGCGCCGCTGCCGGGGTCGCGGCCTTCGCTAGAGGAACTCGACGGGTCGAGCTTCGCCGGTGGGCCAACAGGCAACTCGGGACCCTTTGCCCTGGCTCCCAGTGGACATTGACCCTACGGTGGTCCGTTCGATTGGAACCAAGTACGTTGCGAGCACGGGGCTCTTCCTCGTCGGGCTCGTTTTACTTCCGAACCAAGGAGCCGTAGCTCTCGAGTTGACGGCCGAGCGCGACCAGCTTCCCCGAGACCCGTCGCCGTAACTCTCTACTCGCCCTTGAGGTCGCGGCGACGAAAGAAGGCCACGCCCAGACTTGCGGCCGCGAGGGCGACGGCGATCATTGTCGCGTTGGTGGTCCAAGCAACGGGCGTGGCGGGCGCCGCAGCCATCTGGTGAAACGCGGAGAGGTCAAGGATCCAGTGGTTCACCTTAACGACGCCGCCCATGATCTCCACGAGAAAGAACCACACGAACAACGTGTAGGTGACGACGCTCACCAACCTGGGTACGACGGCGAAGGCGAGGAATCCCGCACCAAAAAGAAAGAGAGCGGGAACGGCGACGTTGAGGCCGGCGCCGAGCATTGACGAGAGACTCACGCTCGCGTGATCGCTGGCCGCGCCGACCCACGTCGCGAGGCCGGCCAGCAGCCCCCCGCACACGAGCACCACCATGCCAAGCAGCATTCTTTCCGTGATCCACGCGACCCTCGAAAACGGACGGACGAGGAGGTTGTCGAGTTGACCGCTCGACTCTTCCTTTCTTGCGGCACTCACTTGGCCAACGGCGACGAAGGTCAGCGCGACGGCCATGATCAAGAGCGCGACGCCTAGGTACGCTTCCGCGCCCGAGACACCAAGGCGAGCGAATACCAGTCGCAGGCTTGGCGAACTCGTGATGATTTTGCCTCCCGACTTCGCGATGCTGCCGAGGAGCAGTCCATAGGCGACGATCGAAGCCCCCCACGCCAACAAAGTTGAGCGTGACAAGTAGAAGGCGAGGCCGAGGGGTCTCGTCGGAAGCCGGCGAATCGTACGGACGCCCGAGCGATTTGGCAACGTGCCGGCACCGAGGTCTCGCCCCCCCGCGAGGTAAACCGTCGCGACCGCGAGGGCGCCGACGAGAGCCGCGATCGGAACGAGGGCGAAGGGTCGAGGTGTAGTCAGTGGTTGCAGTTCTTCGATCCAGCCAAGTGGCGTAGCCCAACGCAGCCACGAAAGACCGGCGTCCGAATCGGCGACCATACGGATCGCGTAGCTGGCACCGAGAATCGCTGACGCGAAACCCGCCGCCTGGCGCCGCGACGTCGACAGTTGGCTGCAGAACGCTCCAACGGCCAGGAATATGAGGGCACCAGTCACGATGGCGAGAGCGAAATAAATTGCCCCACCAGCGCTGATGCCCACTTTCGAAGAGCGTCCGACTACTACCGTGATGGCCGACGCCGTGATGAAGAGCGCGATCGCCCCCGCGGCGAAGCCGATCAGAGCCTGTCGAGCGGCGCTTCGGCGGGTGACTTGACCGGCGAGGAGGAGTTCCCAATGACCGGCGTCTTCTTCCCCGCGTGTCAACTTGGTGCTCGTGAGAAGGCCCCACACCGCGGCGATGATCGCGAGTACGGTCAGGCACTTCCACGCTGTGTAGCCCGGTACCGTGCCTATCTGCTTCGCTGGTCCCACGAGCGCGCTGACGCCAACGTTGTTGCCGAACTGCTGGACCAAGAGTCGTCGTGACGCCATGGTTTTGTAACTCGTCGCGTAGGCCAGCGACTGGGTGGCCACGTAGAGTCCGAAGACGACGCCCCAACCGACACCAGCTCGCACAGACTTTCGCGCGGTGACCCGCGCGATTACTGAGCGTGACGACAGCCTCGGGACTGATTCTGCTTCTGGGGAAGGACTACGGAGTGGTGCTGACATTCGCTACGTCAGCCGCTGACGAACCGTAGTGGGACAAGAACAGTTCCTCGAGTGACGGCTCTCGACTCAAGAGTTCGTGTACACCCGAACTCGCGAGCACCTTGAGCAGTGGTTCGACGGAGCCGCGAACTTGGCAGCGCAACGTCGATCCCTGCGATTCAACCATCGAGACTCCCGGGACCCGCGTGACGTCCGGTACGGTACCTTCAAAGGTTGCCTCTACGGTCAACGCGGAGAGATGACGCATCTCTGCCATCGTCCCCATTTCCACGAGGACACCGGCCCGCAAGATACCAATTCGGTCACAGAGGGCTTCGACTTCGCTCAAAATGTGCGACGAGAGCAGCACGCTCTGGCCGCGTTGTTTCGCTTCGTTGACGCAGAGTCGAAAGGCCTGTTCCATGAGCGGATCGAGACCATTGGTCGGCTCGTCGAGGATGAGCAGATCGGCTCGGGTCATAAGCGCCGCGACAAGAATGAGTTTCTGTCGGTTCCCTTTCGAGAGCGCGCGGACTCTTTTGGTCACGTCCAGACTGAATCGATCGATCAATTCCTGCTGGTAGGACTGATCGACGTGGCCGTGTACCTGTCCAAGTAGGCGCAGGGTCTCGGCGACACTCAATGTTGGCCAGAGGTTGGCTTCGCCAGGCACGTACGCAAGCCTGCGATGCGCCGCGACGGCTTGGCGCCGAGAGTCCATGCCGAAGATGTCGGCTCGGCCGTGCGAAGGGACGATAAGACCCAGCAGAAGCCGGATCAACGTCGTTTTCCCGGCGCCGTTGGGGCCAAGGCAACCGACAACTTCGCCTTCGTCCACTTGAAAATCTAACCCCCGGAGAGCGCGCGTGGTCCCAAAATCCTTCGCGAGAGCGAACGTTTTGATGGCCGGCGTTGTCATCGAGTCTTCTCCTGGGGGCGCGCTTGCGCGTCGAGAACCACGGTCGTACCGGACGTGCCCTCAAGTAACCCTTGCGCATCGTCGAGCATCCCGATGACCGCCCGCTGTCCCGTTGCCTCGACGAAGCGACAGGCCGCTTCGACCTTCGGTCCCATCGAACCCGCGCTGAACGTCATTGCGCGAAGCTCCTTCGCCGTGGCGAGTCGAATGACGCGCTGTTCGGGCGTTCCGTAGTGACAAAATATCCCTGGAACGTCGGTGAGAATCAGCATGACGTCGGCGAGGAAGTCTCGGGCCATGAGGGCGGTCGCGAGGTCCTTGTCGATCACCGCTTCCACGCCACTTAAGTGACCGTCGACACTGCGTCGCACGGGTATCCCGCCCCCTCCAGCACAAATAACGATGGCGCCATCGTTCGCCAGCGCTTGAATGGTCGACGACTCGACGATCGCGACGGGATCGGGCGAGGCCACGACGCGTCGCCATCTATCGCCGTCCTGGGCTATCGTCCATCGACCCGTCTCGGCGAGGCGACGCGCCTCGACCTCCTCAAAGCCGACGCCCACAAACTTGGTCGGCCGTTCGAAGGCGGGGTCGCCGCCGCTCACCAGGGTCTGCGTCACGAGGGCTACCACGGGTCGATCGGGCAAGGCGTTGGTGAAGGCTTGGAGCAGCCAGTAGCCAATCATGCCCTGGGTCTGCGCGCCGATGACGTCCAGCGGGTAGGGCTGCGCTAGTTCAAGATCGTTCGCGCTCTCAACGGCAAGGAGACCGACCTGGGGGCCGTTTCCGTGCGTGACGATGAGCTCGTTGTCTCGCGCAAGTAGCGCCAACTGAGCCACCGCGTCGTCCACGTGATGACGTTGAATTGAAGCCCCGGGCTTCTCACCGCGCTGGAGTAGGGCGTTGCCACCGAGCGCGGCGACGACTCGCATCTCACATACCCGTTAGCGTTGCGACCATAATGGCCTTAATGGTGTGAAGCCGATTCTCGGCTTGGTCGAAGACGACCGAAGCCGATGACTCAAAGACCTCGTCGGTGACTTCAAGGGCGTCCACGCCGTAGTCCGTAAGTAGTTGCTTGCCGATCTCGGTGTCGGTGTTGTGTAGCGCCGGCAAACAGTGGAGGAAACGTACGTTGGGGTTGCGCGTTAGTCGTAGCAACTGTGCGTTCACTTGGTAGGGCACGAGCAGTTTGATTCTCTCGCCCCATTTCTCGGCGGGCTCGCCCATGGACAACCAGACGTCGGTGTAAAGGAAGTCGGCGTCAGCGACCGCGGCCGCGACGTCGTCGGTCACGGTCACCCGAGCACCGGACTTGCCCGACAGGACACTGGCGAGGGCGCGTACCTCGGCGTTGGGCTGCAGCGAACTCGGTGCGGCGATGCGTACGTCGAGACCCAGCATCGCGCCGACGACCAGTGTCGAGTTGGCGGTGTTGTTTCTCGCGTCTCCGAGGTAACAGAGGACGACGTCCTCGAGTGGTTTGGACGCGTGGTCTCTTATCGTCAGCACGTCGGCCAGGAGCTGTGTGGGGTGCCACTCGTCGGTGAGGCCGTTCCATACGGGCACGCCCGCGAACGCGCCGAGTTGCTCGACGTCGGCTTGCGCCGAGCCTCGGAACTCAATGCCGTCGAACATCCGTCCGAGGACTCGCGCCGTGTCCTTGACCGACTCCTTGTGACCCAGATGGGATTCGTTCGGTCCTAGGTACGTGACGTGCGCCCCCTGGTCGTGGGCACCCACCTCGAAGGCCGAGCGGGTGCGCGTCGACGACTTCTCGAAGATCAAGGCGATGTTGAGTCCCTGTAGGCGCTTGGGCTCGTGGTGCGCCCTCTTTTCTTCACGCAGTAACGCCGCGAAGTCGAGCACCTCGAGGAACTCGTCTTTCGTGAGGTCGACGTCCTTAAGCAGGCTGCGGCCACGTAGCCCATGTTTCAGGTTGTCTGAAAACATCGTGTCATCTCCTGATTTATCTCTGGTACGTAGGCCTTTTCGCCAATATCGCCCTCGTCGAGACCCATCGCCTGTTCGTTCGGACTTACCCGAAGCCCCACTGTCTTCTCGGTGATCCACAAGATCGCGAAGGTCATGACGAAGGATAGACGAGACCCATCGCGCCTAGTAGCGACTGACGACCGAGCTGCGCCCAACCGCCCGCGACGCCGGCGGCGTTTACCACGAGGCTCGCGAACACGCCGGTAAGCACCACACCAATGGCGTCCCCGACGCCGTGCAGCATGACGTAACTGAAGCCGCCAACGACACCCCCGTGATTAGGACCAAAGGCCAGCGAGTATCCCACGACAGCCCAAAGGACGCTGACGACACCGATCGCCACGTACGACTGGGCCATCGAGGAGATGACGTTCTTCTGTCCGACGAGCCCGCCGTAAAACCGGGCCAAGCCGGGCATCATGAACAAGACAAAGGCACTCGCCACGAGCATCCACGCCGCGTCCCCTGCGTTTATTGGCATACCCGTGACCTCGGCCTCGTCACGCTGACGTTGAAGATATTCCTTGAGGAATAGCTCATGGCGATTAACCGACTAAGCGCGGTCGCGAACGATTGGACAAGTCATGCACCGCGGTCCACCGCGGCCCCGTCCGAGTTCGCTGCCCGCGATGGTGACGACCTCGATGCCTTGCTTTCGCAACATCGTGTTGGTCGCGACGTTACGTTCGTAGCCCATAACGACGCCCGGAGCCACGGCGAGGAAGTTTGTGCCGTCGTCCCACTGCTCTCGCTCGGCCGCTCGAAGGTCTTCGTCAGTGGTCAGTACCGTGATCGTCTCGACTTCGAGAATCGTGGCGAGCGTCCCCCAGAGATTGTGATTCTTCGAGATGTTCAGTTCCTGCGGTTGCCCCCCTGCGGTGATCGTCCAACTGCGGAGATGACGATCGAAGTAGGGGTAGAGGATGAACGTGGCGACGTCGACCATGGACATCACCGTGTCGAGGTGCATGAAGGCGTGGCTGTGCGGAAGTTCAATAGCCACTACCTTCGTAGCTTGACCGCTCACGAACAGAGCGTGCGCGACCATCTCGATCGCCATCGGCGTCGTGCGTTCGCCCATGCCGATCAAGACGGCGCCATGGCCGATGACGTGAACGTCGCCACCTTCGATCGAAGCCGGCTGATACGTGCGATCTTCGCCCCCGTAGTACGTAACGAAGTCCGAACCGGCGAACTTTGGGTGAAATTTGTAGATGGCCCTCGTGTGGAGTGATTCGCGTTGGCGCGCGGGCATGGCCATCGGGTTGATCGTGACACCCCCGTAGATCCAACACGAGTTATCGCGTTGAAAGAGATGATTCGGCAACGGCGTGAGCACAAAGTCGTCTCTCCTCAAGATATCCCACTTGAGACTGTGCGCATGTTGGGGATGAAGATCGGCTTTCAGTACTCCGCCGACAAGGAACTCGGCGAGTTCCCTTCCGTCGAGATCGTTGAACAATCGACGCATCGGATCGACCAGTGATGGTCCGAACGATTCCGGCGTACAGAGTCGGTCGAGAACGAAGTCGCGTCCCTCAGACAGAGAGAGGGTTTCGGCGAGGAGTTCGCCGTAGTAGTGAACGAGAACGCCCTTCTCTCGAAGTGCTTCGGCGAAGGCGTCGTGCTCCTCTTTCGCCTTCGCCGCCCACATCACGTCATCGAAGAGCAACGCCTCGATGTTGTCCGGCGTCAGCCTCGAAAGCTCAAGGCCCGGTCGGTGGACGATCGCCTCGCGGAGTCGGCCAACCTCTGAGTCAACGCCGTACGTCATTTCAGTTTCTCCCCTGTGCTGGGCGATGAATTATGGCAATCTACCCACGTCGTCATGCGTCGACGGACGAGTCAAGTTCGGGAGCTTCCACCGGCTCAACTGCTTCACCCAAACGCTGCCTGCGAGCGTTCATAAAGGCGTAGAGGACGAGACCCGTGAGAATGACCACGAGCGCCTGATAGACGACTTGGTAGCCGGAGGCGAACGTCACCCACATCGAGAACAAGACGCTCGTCCCGGCGACGGAGAGGTCGCGCGCGAGACGCCATCCTTGCACGCGGCGACGACGCGAAACGAGATACGTGAGTTGAGCGAGGGCCGAGAAGAAGTATGGGATAGCCACGGTTACGACGGAGAGATCGACTAGGTAGGTGAAGACCGTGAGGCCCGAGCTCGTGGTGTAACTCCACAACATCAGCAACGAAGGCAGCACCGTTCCGACTACGATCCCAAACCAGGCCGTTCCCTTGGCGTCCTGCCACGCGAACGGGCGCGGGAAGAGGTCGTCCTGCGCGATGGCGCGTGAGGTCTCGGTAACAATCAACGTCCAACCGTTAAGGGCTCCAATGCCCGAGATAACGGCCAACGCGGCAATCGTCTTTCCCGCCCAGGCGCTGTGGGGGAAGATGCTATCGATCGCGTTCACGAACGGAGAACCGGTACTTACGAGCGTGTGGTGCGCCACCAGTCCCATGACGGCTGCCGTGACCAACACGTACAACATGGCGCTGAGCGCCGTGCCAATTGTTGAGGCGCGCGCCACGTTTCTACGGGGATCCCTTACCCGTTTGGCTGTGATCGCCGCCGCTTCGACACCAATGAAGGAGAAGAGCGCCACCCCGGCGGCGAGACCGACCCCGCTGTAGAGGCTGCCACCCGTCGCGTTAAACCGCCCAAAGTGTGCGTTTTGGACAAAGAACCATCCGACGACGCCTACGAAAAGCAAGGGCACAAACTTTAGAACGACCGTCACGTTCTGGAACCACGCCATCTGACGAACGCCCACGAGATTTATGACGGCCGGGACCCAGAGTCCGACGAGGGCGATGCTCCAGTTCTCCATCCCACTGGGATGATGGAACCCCAAGAGGGCGTCAACGTAGAACACCCACGACGCGACGATCGCCGCGTTGCCGGCCCACGACTGCACCCAGTAGCACCAGCCAACGAAGTAGCCAGCGAAGTCACCGAACTCGTGACGAGCGTAAGCGTAGAGACCGCCGTCACCATTCGGGATCCGCTTGGCCAGTTGTCCAAAGAGAACTGCGAGGAGCATGGCTCCTACGGCAATGACAGCAAGAACTGCTATGCCCATGGTGCCAGCGCCAGCTAAGACAGCAGGCATCGTGAAAACTCCGGTACCGACAATGCTGCCAATCACCAGCGCGGTCGCCGATGGCAGTCCGATCGCTTGGGCTTTCTTTTGATTGCGCGTTGACAAATTCGGGACGCTCGAGTCTGGCTGCTCCGGTTTCGGTGGAACGACAACGCTCGACATGACTCCTTCTTTCGATGCGGCGGCGCAGTAGTGCAAACTGAGCCTGACCTCAAGTTATGAGGCACCATCCACGTTTACTAGGGCCATAAGTCCTATATCCACGCGGCTATTTGTCCCATTTCGTGCTTTGATCGCGGAGTCATTACGAACTCAGGCGTCCATCGACGCAAGTGACGCTCCGCCACTGAAGTTAAAGCTGCACTCGTCAATGGCCACAGTAGTTTTCGGTGCCCAAAAACCTGTTGAAGGTTCGCGCCGCAATTATTGGCGCCATCGTTAGATGATCGAGGGCTCGAACAGTCGCGTCGAATGGAGATTGGAGAGGAGAATGTTGGCACTATCGTCAGGCTTACGCCGTACGCGTGAATCAACGTAAAGCGTGAGGAAAAGTGATGAGTTCGGAAAATCAAGCAAGCAGTGCGTCGAGTATCGGCATAGAGCGTAATCGTCGGATTGTCGTAGGAATTGATGGCTCCCCGGCGTCGCTTTCGGCACTCGAGTGGGCCGCTCGAGAGGCGGAACTCAGGGACTCTCTACTTGAGATTGTCGCGGCTTGGGAGTGGCCGACCAGCTTCGGGTGGGTCACGATTCCTCAGGGTTACGATCCCGCGGCTGATACTGAGAAAGTGCTCGAGCCAATACTCTCTGCCCTGCGGGTCGCTCATCCTCGGGTTGTGGTGCAGTGGAAAATCGTCGAAGGTCACCCCGCACCGGTACTCATCAAGGAATCGCGTGGGGCAGATCTTCTCGTCGTGGGTAGTCGCGGTCACGGAGAATTTCTCGGTATGTTGATTGGCTCGACCAGTGAACATTGCGTTGCTAACGCGGCATGCCCCGTCGTCGTGTTTCGCGAGAACGGCTGATACTTTCTTCTGCCCGAGTAACTGGCTGCGCCCAGCTTCACTGTCAGTAACCGTTGAAACGAACTTCAGCGAATCTTGTTCATCGGACACTTCTCTCTGTACCGAGGGTTGCCCCCTCGATACACCACGACAGCTCGGTTGCCCAGCATTTCCATTCCCCGGTCGACTGGTCTATCGGGGGCCATCGAGGGCCTTATCATGGATGAAGTCTCCACACGATTGTCTCAACGCGACCGGGGTCAGCATGACCCAAGTTGTAGAGGCAATTTGCGAAGCCGATGGAGAAGTGAGTCGGTCTGGACTGAAGCTGGCGTTGGCCGAACTACGTAGTGGGACTGCCAGAACGACACCATGATTGCAGAGAGTTGCTTCGAGACGGTCCGTCGTGTTGGGCCACGGAGAACGCGCTTCGGCTACCGAACATCCCACCACACGGTAGCGAGGGACCGCTCGGTAGCAGTGGCTTGATTCACCAAGAAATCGCGGACTTCCGTCTCCCTTTCGGGGGGAAGGCACAGCCGGATGCGCATGAAGTGTGTCGCTTGATCACGGTCCTGCTCGGTGCGCGTAGGTCCACTCCACTCCTCGAGGTTCGCCGCGACTCCCATTTCTTCGAGAACGGCAAGCAGATCTCTTGGTGTCGGACCGCTCGGACGCTCGAGCTGCCAGAAGTGCCTCCAGGCACCTGACATGTTCGCGAGCGGGTGTTGGGTCGGAAGTTCCAAGACGACACGGTTTCGTGCGTGTTCATTCATTGCCTCTAGGAACGGAACGATATTTCCGACGTTGTAGACGACGTGGTGGGCCGTGGCGACGTCACATAGGGGGGCCTGCGAAGCGACCTCGGGCCAGTAGCCCTCAATCGTCTCGACCTCAACCCCAAGGCGGGTGCCGTTGGCAGCAAACATCGCCAGCATCTCTTGTTGGTGATCAACCCCGACAGCGCGGCGAACCCAAGGCACGAGAGCGTAGGTCGCAATCCCACCGCCGCAGCCCACGTCGAGGACACTGGCCTCGCCGTCGAGAGCCTCACGGGCCCGCTCGTGCGAGGGTGAGGACTCGATGATGTCGGGAATGTCGAAGAGTACTGGTGGATGTATCCAAGGGCTCTCTGCCGCTTGGTCGAGAATGGACTTCGGGATCGCCCATGCGTCGAGTGCTTCATTCCACTTTCTTGCGGCGGACATTGAAGGGTTACCGCCCGCGGAGCCGCGATGAAAAGTCGCCACTCGTTGGAGCTGTAGTTGCATTGTTGGGGCCAGTGCACCGCTCATTCTTAGACACACCGGCGAGCGCCTGCTTGACGTGGCTTCCGCAGCCGCTCCACGTGGACTGACCATACTTTCGACACGTTGTTCTAGGGCACATTCTTCCTATCCTTTCTCCACGGGCGACTACCCTTCCGTCAAGGGACCACGAGCGCTCGGCGAATTTCGCCAAGTCTCGTAACCCCCATCAAGGTTTTTTGCATCGAAGCCCAAATCGTTCAACAGCAGCGTTGCAGTGTGACCGCGTTGGCCCACTTGGCAGGTAACGATGAGGTGGTCGACCTTGATCTCGTCCACTCGCTCGCGCAGTTCATCCACGGGGATGTTGTAGGCCCCAGGGATGTGTCCGCCGACGAACTCCTTCTCGGTACGAACGTCAATCACCTGGTAGCCACGCGACTGGTACTCGGTGAGGTCGCTCCACTGAATCGGTGTGCAGAGACCGCTCACTATGTTCTCGGCCATGTAGCCGAGCATGTTCACCGGGTCCTTCGCCGAGCCGAAAGGCGGCGCGTAAGCCAGTTCGAGATCGGCGAGCTCTGGTGCGGTGATGCCACCGCGGATCGCCGTAGCCAGCACGTCGATGCGCTTGTCGACTCCCTCGCTGCCGACCCCCTGCGCACCGAGGATTTCGCCACTCACGGGGTCGAAGACGAGCTTCAATGCCATCTTCTCGGCACCGGGATAGTACCCGGCGTGCGAGCGCGGGTGGGCGTGGATTGACGTCGCGGTTCGGCCGGCGGCACGCAGTCGCTTCTCGTTCCAGCCCGTCGTGGCGATGGTCAGGTCGAAGACCTTGACGATAGCCGTCCCAATCGTCGGAACTGGACGAACAGAGCGTCCGGCAATGTGATCGGCCACCACCCGACCTTGGCGATTCGCAATGTTGGCGAGAGGTACCAGCGTGGCACTCCCGTCCAGTGCATCGAGCTTTTCTGCGGCGTCTCCGATGGCGTAGATTGACTTGTCGCTGGTGCGGTTCAGAGCGTCGACCTGGATGCCGTCGCGCGGTCCAATAGTCAGTCCGGCGGCGCGGGCGAGGGCAATGTCGGGACGTACGCCAATTGCTACGATCACGATTTCACCAGGCAGGTATTCCCCGTTCGCGAGTTCGACGCTGGAAGAGTGCACGGCGACCACGGATGCGCCCATACGGACGTCGACCGCGTTTCGCGTCAGTTCATTCGTGACCAGTTGAGCCATCTCGGGGTCGAGGGGCGCAAGTAACTGGTCGGTGGCCTCGACCAGGGCGGTCGCGATACCTCGGTGGCGCAGGTTCTCCGCGATTTCGATGCCGATGAAGCCGCCTCCTATGACGACCGCGCTCGACGGTTGCTGGACGACGACTTTGTTGATGCGTTCCACATCCTCCACGGTTCGAAGAGGCAGCGCCCGTTCGATACCGGGTATCGGCGGAATGACCGGCGAGGCGCCGGGGCTCAGCACGAGCCTGTCGTAAGTGAGTTCGTACGTCTCTTCTGAGGAGAGATCCTTGACGCAGAGGGTTTTGGCGCCTCTGTCAATCGCCGTGACCTCGCTCCGCACGCGAACGTCAAGTCGGAATCGTTCGTGGAGCGATTCCGGTGTCTGGAGTAAGAGGTCGGACTCGTCCTCGATAATGCCTCCTACGTAGTAGGGAA
>OCZT010001303.1_pt1 | contig 25788 bp, 28 predicted proteins | sample 1539031 | NCBI WGS metagenome assembly OCZT01 (sample SAMEA3539308, study PRJEB22396) | soil metagenome | biome: tundra; feature: field; material: soil | place: USA | collected 2010-05 | depth 0.15 m | reverse complement strand
CCAAAGAGGATCATCTGGATCGCGTCCACCTTCAGCGCGTGTCCCACGAGCTTGACCTCGAGCCGGCGCAGATACTTGTTCAGAATGTCCACCAACTCCTTGTGGCTGCCGTTGAACACCCAGCGCACATCGTCGATATAGGCATGAAAGCTGTGCGGGGGCGGCGTCCACTGCTTGAAGGCCGCTTCATTGGGGAAGATATAGACCGCTCCCTTGCCGGCAGGCAGGTCGTAAGGGTTGCGCAAAACCGGCTCGTGGCGCCCCTCATGCACACGGATGTTGAGCGTGCGGCTGCGGGTGGCCAGGATGATGTCGAGGATCTTATAGTCGGTGGGGTCGTGGCCAACAAACTCGGTGTCGAGGCAAAACACCTCCTCGCGGTCATCCTGGATCTCCTGCAGGTGCCGCCGGAGATCTTCCGGGTTGTCGAGGCAAAAACAGGGGGGCTCGGGCGTGGTGTCCTTGTGCTGGTTGAACCAGTTCATCAGGGCGCCGCGCATGGTCCGCTCCCAGCTTTTGATCCACTCGGCTTTGCTGAGCAGGTTTCCCGGCTGGGTCGCGCAGATCAGGTGTGTCTGATAATGCTCGAGCGGTATGAGCTGTCCCTGCAGCTCCGTGACGGTGGCGTTTTCCAGGTGCTTCACCAAATGCGGGACGATATTGGCCCCGAAGCTGATGACGAGCTGGGGCTTCTGGTCCCGGATCAACCGTTCGATGAATTGGTAACCGTACCGTTCTTCTCCAGCGGCGACACGCGTCTTGGGGGGTACATACCACGGCACCAGGTTCGCGTGCATGCAGCGGCCCCAACTCAAACCGATTTTCTGCAGGATGTGAGCGGTCAAGAGCGTGTAGGCCTCGCCCGTCAACACGCCCACGAACTCGCCGGGATGTTTTTCCATCCTCCGCATCTCAGGGAAAGACGGGTGATAGGCGACGATGAGAACGCCATTCCAATCCTCCGGACAGTGGAACGGAAACCAATATTCCTTCTCTGGCTCCTTCTTCTTGCCGCCCAAGGAGCCTTTGAATTCCTGAAAGGGCGCTCCGCCGCCCATCAAGCGCTGGTATTGCCTCTCGGGAAAGGGCGCCGGTTCGGCCGCAAACAACCTGAGTTGGTCGTCTGGTTTGTCGCGCTCCAGCAGGCAGGAGGCGCCGCCTTCCCCGTTTGACGGGTAATCGCTCACGGAAAAGTGTTTGGTCAAATTTGCCCGTGCCCTCGACTCAAGCCAGAAGGTCGGCTTCGCGGCGTGCCTGGCGCAGGCGGCGCGAGTTGTTCTGAATCTGCTGAAGCTCTGCCGGAGTGAACGGCTGTTCTGGATGCCGGGCCGCCTCAACTTCGCCCTGGTAAACCTCCGGGTTGAGCAGAAAATGCGGCAGCCGCCGTTTGCCGGGGTGGTAAGACTTCGGGCGCACGAGCTGCGTCAGGCGATGCTGGATGAATCCCGGCGCGCGGCCGATTTTGATGATGATGAGCGTGAAGGTGAGCCCCGCCAGCCAGAGCAGCATGTGCCAGGTGGGAATGTCCACCGGCAGGAACGTGGACACGGCCAGCGGCGCGAGAAAGCCCAGGACGGTGATGACGAAGAGATCGAACACCTCCAGGTAATAGAGGAAGCGGAGCGGAGCGTTGATCTTGCGGTTGTAAGGTATGGTCTTCACCCGAACTCCTATACCTTGACGCCTTTGGGATAACGCTTGGCGAACTCGATGAGCGCGTCGGTGAGTGTCATGCCGGAGCCCAGGAGTTTCTCAAACTCCAGCTTGTCCGCCGGCCGCGTGGTGGTGGTCGCGTAGAGCAGCGGCGGCATCGTCAGCTCCAGGATCATGCGGCGCGTGCCCTGCGCGCGCTTCTGGATCATGTAGCATTGGGAGTATTGACCGGGCTCGGTGACAAGGCTGCGCAGGGCCAGCAGGTCGCCTTCATGCCCTTGAATGTAGCGGACGGTCTGTTCGGCCACGTTGGCCGATAATTTGAACAGAAAGAACGTGCTGATGGAATCGCGAATGGCCTCGCTGTTCTTCAGGGACCCCCATTCGGTGATGCCCTGGGAGATGAACATGAGGGCGATGCCGTATTTGCGGTAGGTGCGCGCCGCCTCCTCCAGGAATTGCGCGCAGATCGGCGAGGACATCAGGTTCCAGCCTTCGTCGATGAAGAACATTTTGTCCTGCGCGGCAAACTCGCGGGTCATCGTCTGCGCGAACCGGATCGCGACCATCATCATGATCGGGCCGACGTCGCGGTCGTCTTTGCGGCGCGTGAAATCAAACACCGTGAAGGGATTTCGGGCGGTCACCATGCTGTTGCCGTCAAAAAGGTTCCCGTAACTGCCCCCTTTGCACCAGATGCGCAGCCGGTTGCCGAGCGATTTGGCGTTGGCGGAGGTCTGGTTGGCCAGAATTTTCTGCACGTCGCTGAGGATGACTTCCTCGCCGCGGCCAACTTTGGCCTGATACGCCTGGCGGATACACTCGGTCAGCAGCATCCGATCCTCCTTGGCGAGCTGGTCGCGATCGTTTTCGATGACCATGCGCTCGACCAGGAGCGCGTTTTGGATGATCTCTTCCTCGCCCGGTATGGTGCCCGGCGGCGCGTAGAGGAAGTTCATGCGGTTGCGGTCGCTGTCCAGATCCATCGTGAGATAGTTGCCTCCCAGAACGTGGCAGAGCTTGTAATACGATCCGCCGATATCGATGCCCACGCAGCGCGCGCCGCTGGCCATTTTCTGCAAGAGAATCAGGTTCGTGGCCACGGATTTGCCCGAACCAGACGAGCCCGCTATCATTATGTTGTAGTTATTCAAGTTCACCTGGTCATGGGGATCAAAATTGTACAGTGTCCCGTAACGCGTGCTGAATATGCACGCCGGCTTTGCTTCCGACCCGTCGGGCAGATACAACGCCGGCAGCAGCGTGGCCAGTTGGCTTGATGAATAAGCGTGGTCCCGGTAGCGGTCCTTGTCGCTCAGGTAGCCGGGTGTGGTTTTGAGGAAGTATGGGAAAATGGGGGTGGTCTCGTGGATCCACGTCATCCCTTCGTTCTGCTGGCCGAACTGGCGCTGTTCCAATACCAGATTATTAAGAATGTCCAGATCGGTTGCCCAGAGGTGGATGGAGTGAGACGCGACCCAGGGCCGGTCCCGGCCGGTGGCCAGTTCATCAATCTCCGCTTCGATTTCCTCGAGGGTCCGGCGCAGTTCCGGTTGCTTGCTGACGCGTCCGAGCACCTGCAAGCGGCGATTCTTCAGCTTGCGCAGCCGCTTGGCGGTGTCGCTGCTGCGCGCTTCGACACAGAACGCGCCGGAGACAAAGCCCGGCGCCAGCATTTGGGGCAACAACATGCCGAATTGCAGCTGGGTGGGTGGCTCGTGCAGGAACACGATTCGCCGGTAAAGTCCGTCCATCTGGATCCAGCCCTGTTTGGGGTTCACCTCCAACTGGCTGTGAACGAAATAGGAGGCCGCCGGTTTGGGTTCGACCGGATCGTAAGGGGGCGGCCGCGTGCCGAGCGCGTAGGACTTGGGATTGTACCACCAATAAAGCGTCTCAACCAGCTCGTCCGAAGGCATGAGCGCCGCCTGGATGCCGGCTGCCTTCAAGACGGCGTGGGCTTGCTGCACTTGCTTGGACAGAACGTTGACGGCGGTGTTCCACTCTTCCTCCGTCATATTCGCGGCCTCGTCCATCGACAGCTCGAAAGTATCTCGAAGGAAATTCGACATGCGCCGGGCCCAATGTTCCCTGAGGCTCAACTTGCGATGCCGCTTGATTCTTTCCGAGTACTCGATAATCGGCTCGATGCCGATGAAGAGGTAACAGGAGTAGCGACGAAGTTGATTCGCGGCGGCCTTTTCCCGGTAATGCTGCCCGATGTCCCGCTTGAACTGCGCCAGCAGCGGGTTGCCTTGGGGCATCGTCAGCAGGTAGTCGTCCAGCAGTTCGTCGTACTGGTTGTGGCAGATCGTCAGAAATTGCAGGCGCGCTTCACCGTCGCCCATGACTGCCATCTGGTTGAGCATGCTGCTGAAGGCGTTGTGCAACTCGTCGGCCTGCTCGCTCGAGACAAACAGGGTGTCGGGGTACTGCACCCGCAAGCCGACCGCCAGCGACAGGTCCTGTGCGATGATGACGTGGTTGTCGACCCAAGCGATGGGGATCTCTTCATCGAGGCACACCCCCGACAGCCGGTTGATCCGTTCAAACTGCAGCATATCCAACCCATTATATGACTGCGCCCCCCGATTTTGCCCCCATGAACGCGGAATCCCTGAAAATCCTTTTCCCTAGCATTCCGAGACCCAACGCTTCAGTCGCGGGTCCTCCACGGGGTCTCCCGTGAAGAGGGTCTCGCCCCCCACACTGATCGTAAAGTGCCCCTGGTCGATATTGATGTATGCCTCGTTCCCCTGGCGGTGCCCATAGTAGTAGTCGACCCCGCAACCCGAATCAGGCCCGTCTCGAAGTTTCCACTCACGGGCGCGTGTTCCTGTTAAGGCGGCCAGCATCCCTGGCAGGTTCAGGGTCACCACTTCGACCGCTCGCTTGCGACTCATGTTTTTCATCGTTTGGCGGCTAACTCTCGAGCTTCTGTTTGCCGGACCGGTTGGCCCGCTTTCTGGCGACCGGCGAAGGGTCCCTGCCTGGGAAACGCCTCGAAAAGACGGCCTTGCGCCGCGACGGAACAAAGTTTCCTGTCGAGCTGGTGATCCCCTGTTTTCGACTCAGCGGGAGAGGGACATGGCGAAGCGATTCCACGCGGCCGGCCTGCTGAGTGCAGCCGGGCTGAAGGCCGTCGAGGCACGGTAATTCCAGGGAACGCGTCAAGCAGGTGGCCCGGCGCAGTGGTGTCTTCCCCACGCCTGTGGGGTCCAATGCGCGCTGTTAAAGTTTCAATCGCAATAGTCTGCAGGGACTGGTACGATAGCGCCGTCAGGAATTTGAGACGAAAAGCTTAAAATCTAAACGGTGAGTACAGGCAATCTTCAACCAAAGGAAACGCGATGAATGAATCGCCCTTTCGCCCGATTGCAGATAAAGCGCTGTTCCCGCTTCTCTCGGCAGGCGGCGAGCTGCCATGCGTCCATTTGATGGGCTGCGAAGGGTTGGTCTTTTTCGCCCCTGCAGAGGCGTCAACTGCCCGCTCTGTGATCGGGAAGGAGGGAGTCGAGTGGCATTTGTATGGGGACACCAAGTGGCCGGCGCCCGCAGTCTGGGTTGAATTCGTAGGCCGTTTTGGTCCCTGTGGTATCCTTGTGCTGAGTGCCGCAATTCCTGCCGGCGAACCCGAATCTTTCGATTGGGCGGCAAGAAACGCTCCGCTACAGCACATTTTCCCAGCAGAACGAGGCGCTGCAGCCATCCAACAGAGGCTTGATATGTTACGGGCCCAGTCAGCCTCACGGGAAGTTGTGCCTGGGCCAGAAGAGGCAAGTCCGAGGTTCATTCAAAGTTACTGTATTTATCGAGACCAGAATGGCAGCGATCTCATTGCCAGTTATACGGACATCTTGAACGCTGCGGGCATTCCAATCCAAAAATACAGGATGGCGAATGTGCAGCCTTGCAATATTGATTTCTGTCGGTTCGCGTTGCACGGCTTGTTCTGCCTAAATCAGGCTCGGCTCGCAGGAATGAAATTCATTGCCATTCCTCAACTACAGACGTTCGCACCGGCTCACCTTTCGCCTGAGCAGAAAAACCCGAGGTGGGCTCAGTTTCATCCCTCCAGGATTCTAAAAACACGACCGGCGTTACGGGCCGTTCCGACACCTGAGAACATGATCGACGGAATCATGCAGATGTCCGACTTTCAAAGAATCCTGGAAGTTCATCGCGTGGAGGCAAACCTCCATAAGCTTGCTTTCGAACCGGCTGTGCGACCGCGAACTGTGTTTAACGATGGGGACTCCTGTTTGGCAGCTTTCACCCACAGGTCCAACGGGGGGGCTATATACGTTTTGCCTGATCGCCTGGTTGAGGAATTCGATAATACCGACTGTGAGGAGATTCGGATGGCGGACCTAAAGTTGCCTTTCAACAACCTGTTTCTGAAATTTACGCCGCCTCACCCCCTTTTCCTAGCAGACGGAGCTCCGGTGGATGGTTGCTACATCATTAAGCAGGGGGACGAATATTTGCTCACGTTAACCTCACAGTTGGAAGGCGTTGACTATGTCCGTTCGATTTCCGTCGCCTGTCTCGATCCGACGTTCAGCCTGCATTTACCCGTACCAGTGTTCAGTCTCGATAAACCCGCCCAAGATACGGACATATGCATTAACGCGGCCGTTGAGATGGGAATCAAAGATTTCCTTGCCAAGAATGCCCCGCCTAGCGATGACATCAGCCAAACGATTGAACGCCCGGATGGAACCACGACTACAGTCGTAGATGTCAGGGCTAAAAGCCGTCGAAGGCGCGTCGCCGTATTCCGGGATCAAGAGCCTGTATTTCGCGCCTGCCTCAATATCATTGCTAACGCAGCCTGTTTTATCTCGTTCCGGCCCGAGGATATCAGCGAAGCTTGGGAGGGAGAACCACCTGGCTGGGTCATCGAGGCGCTTAATGACCCCGCAGAATCTCGAAGGACCCGAGACAGAAAGCGGGATGCACTGCGGAACATTGCCGGCGGCGATTACACCCGCATTAAAATCTGTGGGGGGAATTTGTTTTCCGATATTTCCAGAGAGGGTGCGACCGGTCATGGAGTTTCACCGCGGGCACATTGGCGACGTGGGCATTGGCGCCGCCAGAGGCATGGAACTGGTCTGTCCCTCGTGACTCCCCGCTGGATTCGGCCGACGATTGTTAAAAAGGACAACGGACCACTGGTCGAGGCCCGGATTTACGATGTCCCAAATTCTGGCTCGAATATTCAGCAACCTTAAAGCTCGGGAGATGGATGACTTAATCGTAACGATCCCAGACTGTGACGCTGCAACAGTTCTAGCGAGGGTTGATGCCCACAAAGAACTGTTCCAGTTTGGTCTTGGGCACAGGCGGGTTCAGGGAGAATATTCAAGCTCCCAATCCGAAACCAACAATTACCACCTGCTCTTCCCCGCCTTCTTCGCTTTGGCCCATCGTGCTTTGGCAGAAGCAGAAACCGCAGCTTTCCAGGCAGCACTCCTCTGAATCCTGGGCTGCTTCTGAACGGCTTTGCCTTGTGCGGCCATTCTCTTTGCAACCCCGGCACGAATATTGGCAAGGCCCTGTGCGCTCATTTTCTTCTTGGGCTTGTGTGCAGGCTTAGCTGATGGCGCTGTCCCTTTGATCTTCGCCCATCTTGCCTTTTGAGCCTTTCGCATCTTGGCTCTGGCGGTTGCACTGAACTTCCACTTCCTCTTGGGTGCTTTAGCAGGTTGAGCAGGAGTGGATACCTCACCGCCCAGGATTTGACCGAGTTCTTCTTGAAGCGATTGGATCTTCTCCTGGATGTCGGCTGCTTTGCGGAGTTGTGTTGGTGTTGCATTAATCATTGTTGTGAAAGTGTGGACGGACTTGGAGTGGGGGTCAAGCTGGAGACGCATTAGCCAACACCGACTTGTGGGTCTTCAAATATTCCGCGCGGTTGTCGATCATGGCGGAAGCCGGTGCTGGAGCATAACTGGCTGCCGAAGAAACGTGGTTGCTCCAATTAGATATTTCTCGATGACCGAAACGGGCGATCCTTTGACCAGCACGCTTTGCCGTGTGAGAAGATTGGGATGAAGGCCCGCTTCGACCTCCGCTTAGGTTGCGGGGGTGTCACAATCAACTACGGGCAAATCCCTGATTAGGCGATTGCGGGAGCTTCGCAAGCTTCATTCCATTTCGCAGGAGCAGTGCTGTGAACTTGCCGGAATCAGCTACAAGTATTACCAGCTTATTGAGGGCGGCAGGCGAATTGATTTGCGGCTTTCAACGCTTCAAAAGTTGGCGGCGGCTTATGGAATCCAAGTCCACCAACTACTTGCGCCAAACCTGCCGCCGACCCAACCTCCAAGGCGGCTCCCGTCCAAGCGCAGGGGCCGACCGCCTCGGCAGAAGTGAACGCCATGCCGCAGTCTCCCCCAGCCATTTTCCGAAAGAGATTACGCTGCTTGCGAGCAAAGCGGCGTTGGACGCAGAAGCAGGCCGCTAAGGCGTGCGGCTTGGCACATCGGCTTTACCAGCTTTATGAGCTTGGCATTAAGCCAAATCCCGGTTTGCTCACCCTCGCGAAGATTGCCAAAGGCTTCGGCCTTGGTGTTCACCAACTGCTCGCCCCGTTCCCGCGCCGTAGGCGTCAGCAGATAACCACAAAGAGGGGACGTTAATGCAACCAATAGGTAGCACGAATGTGCTTTTTATTCGCTTTTGCCTTGTGCTCTCGTTCGCATTTGGGTGACAATCGCCGCCGTGCTGATTCTCTCGGCACGTTAAGGGGGAATCCGCGCAGTCTGGAAATCGCTAATGACAAATAGGACAACTGATGAACATCATAAAATGCGGGTTCGGGAGAGTATCAAGCATCGCGGCCTTTGTCGCGTTATCGGTGGTCGTATCAAACGCTCAACCAGCACTTCAATTGAGAAATTGCCGTGCGACTGACGAGGGTGCTATCCATTTGGAATGGGTCAGCCAAGCACACGAAACCTACCAGATTCAATATGCTGACGCGCTGAACACCAACGCGGACGGCAGCACCGATTGGCAGACCCTCTACGACAATTACCCTTCACAAGGAACAAACACTTTCTGGCTGGATACTGGCAATTACAATCTTGTGCCGCAAGTTTTGCACCCGAATAACGCGGCGGCTCGTTTCTATCGCATTATGAATTTGGGGTCAGACACAACCAGCGATGAACCTTGGCTGTCCATTACGAACGTAACAAACGGTGCGGTTGTGTCAGGACAATTAACGGTGATAGTTCTGGCAGCGACAATTCAGCCGGTTCTGTCAGTCGTCAAGCTTTACGTGGACGGGCAGGAAATGCCACCCGCAGACAGCGTGCTAGAATACTCAGACGATACCGGCGTTACGAATTACCAAGCAGCCACGTTTTACTTGAACACTTGCGAATGGGGAAATGGGTCACACGTATTGTTTGGAACGGCGCAATGCGCGTCAGGCAATGGGGACATTCTTAACGACACTACGCCAATAGCTACCGGACACGGCGTATCAGGAATGGTGCCAGTAACCATTAGCAATCTCGTTACCAGAATATCTTTTACGCAACCGCAGTTTGACCCGTCGTCAGGCCAGACTCAACACGTTAGCGCGGTCTTTATGGCAAATTGCAATTGGACACTTAGCATTACGGACATTGGTAGTAACGTTGTAAAAACGGCGACGGGTAGCGGTGTTTCAATGGGCTATGATTGGGATGGGACCGACAACAGCAATGCAGCCCTTCCCGGTGGCGTTTACTATTACTACATCAATGCGGCCACTAATGGCGGTGCGTATCCACTTTTTGAAGTTGGTTCAGGCGGCGATACTAACCCTCCCGTTGGGCCGGATAGTTTCGCGCTTATGTCGTCTGGCGGATTCGGAAGCGGTGAACTTTGGGCGATTGCTCCCGATTCAGACGCAATTATCCCGCTGAATATTTACCCACCGGGATATGACACTAACGGCTTTACCATCTTTGAAGCTACGCCGTCAGAGATTCGGGCAATTCTTTCGCCCAACAGAACTACCACGAGGTTTTCAAGTGTAAATTCTTACACGAGTGCGGCGACGGCAGCAGCGCAAGGGACACCGGCAGCACCAAAACGACCGCCGAGCAATCCCGTCAGGGGTTTGGCTGGCTCCTTTGGCGTCTGTTACGACACCTTTAACGCCAACGGCACAAATAGCATACCCGTTAGCGTCCTTGATAATGGACTTAACATTCATGTGTATATTTCGATGGACAACTATGCAGGCGGAAGAACCCTGTATTGTGCTCCAGTTCCCGGCTATAAGGCCGAAGCAGATAATTTCATTTCGTGCATGACGCACTTTGGCTGGAATAATTCGCTATTGAAGTTTGATAGCACACTAAGCGTTAATGATTTGAAAGGCAGCACGGCACCGATTAACAACGTAAATCTTTGCGTCCTTATGTCGCATGGTGCCTACGGCGCGGGTTCAACGGCAGTTGACTACAAGGCTAACCAGTGCAAGCAAATGTATTACCCGATTACGTCAGGCGGTAGTTCAACCTATTTCCGGTTATCGGATATGAATTTGGGCGGTAGCGGAACGAATGGGCTGAAGTGGATGGCGATTCTCGCTTGCAACAGCCTTCAACATAATAATTGGGCCAGCATGGTTAGCAAGGGCATTAAGCTTTACAACAGCAATTTACACTTGCTGCTAGGAGTTGATACAGAACAGACGGTGAACTACCGTCTATTATGGAACTGGTCAACGTATATGAATTTCGGAAACTCTACTAACTACAGCCCCATGACCATTCACGATGCGTGGTATCAGGCCGCTAGGGACGCATACAAGAATATTAAATACGGAAGCACAATTAAGTATATTGTTGCAGGTGACAATTCTTGCTTTAACGATAAGGTTGCGACTAACGCAACACCTACGGGGACATGGCACATAGACGACCCTACGCAAGTATTCCCTTGAACGAACATGAAAAGAGCAATCGTTTTGCTGTTAGTTAGCAGCTTTTGCATTACCCTTTTCGCTGGTAATGTGAGATTCACGGAGCAGTTCGCTACGCATATTCCGGCGCAAGCGGATTTAGATATTCGGTGGATTGCACCCACGAGCGGATTACCAGCAAGCATTTGGGTCTATCATCTTTCGCCGCGAAAGTTATCCCCTGAAATTATCTCGAATCTAATGGTTGCGTGTTCCTTTACCGCGAAGGATGGAACCACTAACGGTGATTTGGTAATCTTCAAAAGTGGGGATAGAGAGTTACGGTTGTCATGGCCTTGGGGTATAATTGATTACAACTCTTTGCAGAATTATTCGATTACGAACATCGTCAGGAACGTTCCCAACACAAACGAAGTTGTTAAGTTAGCCAAGCAGTTCTTGCCGAAACTTGGAATCCCCATAGCTGATATAGCAAAAGCGGAGAACAGTTCACAACCGGAGTTTTATCCGGCTGAAATGGGCGGCACGGATTTTATTGGCACCAATGCCATTCACAAAATTGACAGTTGCGAAGTCCACTTTAGCCGGGTAGTTGACGGAATCGAATTCGTTAGCATCGGAACTGGCGGTGAAGGCGAAATTAAGTTTGGTGGTGGCGGCAAGGTTGTAAGAATCCTGATTACGTGGCGCAACATGGAACGAGAGAAGCAATACGCGACGTTTACACCCGAAACCATGACTAAGCTAATTCGCGGCGGCAATGCGATTCAAGGGGGAGTATCCGAAAGATTCGGTGAAATTGACTGGCGGAAAGTTAAGAGGGTGACGATTAAGGAGATAACCCCACTTTATTACGCTGGCGGTAACCGTTACGCACCTACGGATTGGCTTAAGCCGTATGCTCGCCTTTGGACGACAGTTGAAACAGACCACGGAAGCGTTGACGTAGAACTTGATTGCCCAATCATAGATGAAGGTCAGCCAGCGGTGAGAAAATAGCTTACGCCGGGTGGCGGTGTCGGGTTGTGAAAAGCGCGGCAGAATTGCCATGAATTTATGAGCCAAATAAAGCAGCCAATCAAATGCCCTGTATGTGGTGAAGTGGCAAAGGAGGACACAAAGAACTTGCCACAGCGCGAGGGGAAAAAGTTGCGCGTTCACTTCATTTGCCCGAACGGGCATGAGTTTGTGAAAGAGATAACCCTGAAATAAGCATCCGAACGGGTTAAATAATCGGTGAGCGGCGGCAGTTGGACGCGGTAAAGGGAAAGCTGTTTATTCCAAATAGAATCCCGGTTCGCTGAATTAGCTTGTTTGCGTTGCTGTCACCCGCAAAAGCCTCTCCCGGGAAATCGGAAACCGGCGAGCATTGCAAGCCGTGAGCCATCCGCAAAACGCCAACCGCATTTGCCATCCGTCACGGTTAGGAAAGAAAGCTTGGCAGCGACCGCACTAGGCAACCCGTCATGGATTCGAGGGGAAGCCAATCGGCTTTTCGTGGCGCGGTCATAAGTGACGGCGTGAGCAAACGTGAGAGTCAGAACGGGAGCAACGGTGTGAGCGAGTGTGAGCAAACGTGTGAGCAAAGGTGCTGGATTCAGCCCGAAAAAGTAGTTTCGATTCCCCTTGAGTCGCCCTGAAAAATCAGGCAAACTGTCCTTGGTAGGCGTAGTTATTTGGCCGATTCCGACCCTTATGTGAAATTTCACATAAGGGTCGTTATGTTGACTTCGCAGTTATGTGCACCGGTTGGCGAAGGACACTGCGAGCACGGCGATTCGTGAGGTTCAAGTTCACATAACTACAAGCTTTCCAAGAACTGAAGCAGCTTATCATTGGGCTGGAAACGACGGGCTTTGGTTTTTGGTGGAACGATCTTTTCCAACGCCTGCTTTTTCATGGCCAAGTTGGCTTCCACGTATTGATGAGTGGTGTTGAAGGTTTCATGGCCTAGCCACAGGGCGATGATCTCCGGAGCAATCCCCGCTTCAAGCAAACGCATGGCGCTGGCATGGCGGAACAGATGCGGGGAGATGGGACGTTGGTTGAGGTGGGCTGGTTCACGGACGCGCGTCGGACCAATTTCTTGATTTGGTGGAAGGCTCCAAAACGAGTCAGCGGTTCTCCGTAACGGTTGGACAAGAGCGGCATTAGGGGCGTCAGACGATTTTCGCGAATCCACTGGCGGAGCAACCGCTGGGTTTGTCGCCACAGAGGAAGCGTGCGTCGCTTACGCCCTTTACCTTGAAGTTCCACCTGCTTGGCCTGCGGGGCCAGCACATCCTGAACCTGGAGTGCCAGCAATTCAGAAATGCGGGCGCCGGTGTTGTAGAGCAGCAAGACTAAGAGATGATCCCGGCGACCCGTCCAAGTATCATCGGTAGACGCCAGAATCGCTTCGATTTCCGCACGCGTGAGAAAGCCGATTAGCGGTTTGACCTGCCGCTTGAAGGGGATGGTCAAAATGCGTCGCGTGGCTGCTGGCAATTCCGGCCCTAACCAATCCGTCAGGTAATGCACGAACGAGCGCAGCGCCGCCAGGCGAGCGTTTCGGGTACGAATGGTGTTGCCCCGACTTTCTTCCAGGTGGTTCAGAAAGTCCAAGACGGTGTCGGGCGTCATGACCTCCAGGGACAGAGTGGCAAGGTCCTGCCGACGCCGCTGGCGCCAGTACTGGAGCAGGAGGCGGAAGGTATCGCGGTAAGCGGCCACGGTGGCTGGGCTGGCGTTGCGCTGTCGCGACAAATACTCCTGGAAAAAGCGCTGGACCCATTCACTGAAATCAAGGGTTTTCATGATCGTAGTGTTCAAAACGTTTTCCGGCCCCAGCCATGAGTTCCGGCAGGGCGTGAAGATACCAATAGGTATCGCGGACGTGCTGGTGGCCCAGATAGCGCGAGAGGATCAGGACTCGGCCGTAAGCTCCACGGCGGCTGGCCTGCCAGCGCTGCAACACTCGGCAGGCATGTGTGTGGCGCAAATCGTGGATTCGTGGAGGATGGCCCTGGTGGGCGATCCCCTGGCACAGCCGTGAGAAAACCGAGTGAACCGAACTGTAGGCCAAGGCCGTGCCTCGTTCGGAGGTGAAGAAATGGTCGGCGAACGGGAAGCGGCGCTGACGTCGCCGACTGTAGGCCAAGAGAGGCGCCAGGGCCGTTGGATGCAATGGCACCCAACGCGTCTGGTGGAACTTGCTGTCGCGCACGAGCAAAAGTCCTTTCTGGAGATCGACCTCCGATATCTTCAAGCCCAAGGCTTCGGAGATGCGCAGCCCCGTGCAGGCCAACAAACCGATCAAGGTCGGGTAAGTCCAGGGTCGAAGCTGGCCCGGCAGGTTACGGGCGGCCGTGAGGAGTTGCCGGATTTGCTGGGGACTGTAGATCAACGGCCGATACGGCCGCTCAGCGGGACCAAAGAGGTGACGGGGCGGGATTTCCGTTTTAGGATCCGCCACGATCAGATGCTTGGCCAACCGCCGCACCGCTTCCAACCGGCGTGCCCAGCAGTGGCGGTCGGCGTCTTTGCGCAGACTGGACCAGGCAATGGCCAGTTTATTACTCAACCGCCCCCGGCTGGCGTGCCGGTCTGCGTATCGGGCAAAGCTCAAGAGCAGGTAGCCTTCGCTCCGGAGCCGGAACCCCAAGGCTCGGCGATGGGCCAAATAGGCGCGCACGCGGTAACGCATCGTCGCCTTCATGGTTTGGTGCGCGGCCAAGGCAGAGCCGCTTGGCGGAGCTGTTCGAAATGCACCTTGGCATACGGAGCCGTGGTGTCCACCGAACGGTGGCCCAAGACATCGGCGATCAGTTTGAGGTCGGTTCCCCGCTGATGCGCAAGTGTCGCCCAACTCTGGCGCAGGATGTGCGGCCCGGTGGCCTGGATGCCGCATCGGCCAAATGCCCGCCGAATGACGTTGCGCACCCCATCCGTGGGCAACGGCCGGCCGAGCGGAGGCCGAAGACTGATGAAGAGCCGGCGATGCCCAATCACCGGGCGGTCTTGCTGCAGATATACTACCAAAGCGCGCGCGACTCGGCAGGGCAAAGGTAAGAGTCGTTCACGCCGCTGCTTGGTCCGTCGCAGTCGCACGGTCAGAGCCCGCCAGTCCACGTCGTCCAAGGTTAATGCAGCCACTTCGTTGGCACGGAGCGCCAACTCCGAGAAACACAGCGCAATGGCATAGTCGCGCCGACCGGCAGGGGTGGTGCGATCGAACGCGCGCAGAAAACGAAGCCGCGTGCCGAGATCCAAAATCTGAGTGGGCGGTGGGAAGGGTGGGGAGGCGGGACACGGCACCGCACCCGCCAGTCCCGGACGGATCCGCCCCGTGAACTCCAGAAACCGCAGGAAACTGCGCAGCCCCACCGCCAGAGCATGCAAGCTGGTCCCCTTCAGGTTCTGAGCCCGTGCGTTGACAAACCGAAATAAGTCACGGGGCTTGACGGTACGCAACCGCAATCGCTGGCGTCCGAACTGCCCAGCCAGCCACTCTCGCGCATAACGTCGCCGCGCCCGCCGCGTCACCACCGATAACCCGTGAACTCGATCCAGGTGTTGATCGAACTCGAGTAGCAAACGGTCGGCTGCCCTCAAACGAGGCGCTCTTTTTGGCGGATCGGGAATCCAGCGCCCTCGACGCAGGAAGTCCAGAAAGCCATAAAGCGCACGTCGGCAATGGGAGAGGGTGTGGACCACGGGTGGAACGCAATGGCAGTGAGGCAAATGCTGCTGCAGAAACCCGTCGACATGGGGTGGGCGAATCTGTCGCGGGGCGACTTGCCGCTGCGAGAGCCATCGTCCGAAGTGTGCCACGATTCGGCCATACAGGCCGATGGTACTGGTGGCGTAGCCCCGACTGCGGAGATCGCAACCGAAGACCTCGGAAATTATGTGAACTTGGTGGCCCGCTTTCTCTTCATGATCGCAGGCACCCTGAAGACCGATCCCCCAACCTGCCGCGATTTCAATTACACCAAGGTCTTCGTCCGCCAGGGCAAAGTGTGGAAATTGGCCGCCGTCCAATTCGCAAACGCAGAGTCCCCTCGGGCCAAATCTTCACAGACGGAACGCCGCGCCCGCTGATCACGGATCACCGGTCACAACGCCAAGCAACTGGGCGCGTCCAGTTGCCTTTAGGGTGAAATCCCGTCCGCCCGCCTTCCCCGGTCCGGCTCCTCTCGCGTCTTTCTCGCATGCCATCGCTCAACACGACGCCAAGCCTCTAGCCTCTAGCGCCGGCAGCGCGCCCGGAAGCTCCGCTTCCTTTCTGCCACAAAACGCATATCCTCCGTCGCGTGAAATCACCGCGGTCAAAACCAACGCCCAACTGGAAACAGGTCGTCCTCGCCAGTCCCGACTGGCCCGACGATTTGACCATCCCACAGAATGACAAACTCCCCGAGGGCAGCGAGAACATTCAGGATTCCATGGGCGCAAACGAGCACTGGGAATGGCAACTCTGGCGGCATCCCGATGGCCACTGCTATTACCTCAAGGTGTGGCCGATGGACAAAGCCGGCTACGACAATGCCAGCACCCCCGGCGCGGAACTCACGGTGATGGAAGCGTTCCAGTTTCTCATGAGCAACTGGATGCCCCGCGATGTCATCGCCGACCTGACATTTGAGCATCCCGAGCTCGTGAAACCCTTCGACCTCCCGCCCAGCGGACCAGGCCTGAACTGACACCCAGCCGTCATCAAAACACCACGGCTCCCGTCTCTAAATCCGGGCAAGGGTCGGTTTCTGCCCGCCAAAAACCTTCAACGAAACCTTCAACGCCCGAGTAGAAACCGAGTAACTTCCGGGTAGAGAAAGATAAATGACGTGCAGAGTGAAATAGTGCTTGCACCCCTGTAAAATAAGGCTAGAATCGCTGTTGAAAATCAGGATATGGCGCTGGTTGTCGGTGAAGGATTCGCCCGATTCCGACCCGCGCCTCCACCCCTAAATCCTGCGATTTTGACGAGATCTAGCGGCGTTTCAGTCAAGCCCCCTGCTCATTGGACCATGAGGATTGACCAGAAGATCGACCCAAGTGAACCAAGCCCTGCCGGGGAGAGAACCAACTCCAAAAGTGCCGGAACATCGCTAGTTGCGGTCGGAATAGCCGATCTTGGTTCATTGGAGGGCCGATTGTCCGGGCAGACAACCGCGCGTACATCCCCTCCTCCTCGCCCGGGCGTGGCGCAAGCAACTGGAGGAAGATCCGCGGCTCACCAAAGCCAGAATCGCTGCTAGCGAAGGCCTTTCCCGTGCCCGCGTGAGCCAACTCATGAACCTCTTGAATTTGCCCGAGGACATGCAGCAGATCGTGCTCAATCCGCTTGCCCCTTTAGAAAACCAAGTTTTCACCGAACGGAACTTGCGCGCGGTGGCGTCATGCCCGGACCGGAAAACCCAGGTGTCCCGGTGGCAAGAACTGATTCAGAGTCCCGGGTTCACAAGCCACCACTGAAAAGCTCTACGACAACCTCGACTTCCAGCGCGCGGTGCAAGCCTGTCTGCTGGCGTTGCCGCCGGTGAATCAATTGGCCAGCCGCCTTGCGCTCGGTGACATCCGTGTCGGCGCCGCGGTAGCCGAGGAGTTTCCCGGCCGGATCCACCACCGGGCTGCCGCTGGTCTCCCCGGGAGGTGGCGCGCGAATCAATCGAACGAAGTGGCCTTTTCTGGTCAGCGCAATCGAACCGGCGTTCCGATTCCGATCCGCGTTCGCTGGATCGTGGAAGAGTCCGGGTAGTATGGAAGGCCTTTTCGGGGCCTTTCCTGATATTCTGCTACTTGGCCGCCCAGGTAATCAGAGTTTCGACGATCTTCGGTACCAGGAACAGCATGACGGAGCCGCCGAGGTTTTTGCCCATGGCTTCCATGTCGCCGCCCTTGAATTTTATGGCGGCAATTCCCATAAAGAAGGGGGTGGCGGCAATTATCTCTCCGGGTCTTCTCCACCCCACTTTGAGAGATATCTCTCATGCCTTTGAGAATCGCTTGTCGGCATTTCAAGGCCCGGGTCTGAATTTCATCGATCGCTGCTCCGGCGGTTGGCAGGCGGATGAGGACTCCGATGCCTTAGAGCCGCCTCCCTGCCCATTCTCCATTATAACGTCTTGGAGGTGAGGTTGATGTTTGAGAATGAAGTGCCCTGGCTAGGTGTAATGCTCGGCCACACCGGGAAAGAAACCCTTGCCGCTTCCACCCTGCGCTTCCGTCGCAGCGTAAATGGCGCAAAGATCACACCCACCACCGGCGGCACACACGCGCCGGCCAAAACAAACGCCAACAAACTCTTCATACGACAACTCTAAACTGGCGAGGGGGCCCCTGGCAAAACACGCGCCCAACCTACAGCCAGCCCCCTCGTTGTCAAACGGACCACTGATCACCGATCACTGACCACCGATCACCGACTTCACCCCCCTCACTCCCGCTTCTCCCGGTCCTCGGCATCCGGCTTCTCAACCGCGATTCGATCCTTGGCCTGCTGGATCATCTCCACCAGGCTCAGCACCTTGGACGGAGGGGGTGCCGCACCGGCACCCTCCACCTGCGCCATCGCCTCCTCCGGCAGATTGGCCTGCAAGAAGGAGCGCACATCGAACCGTTCCCACCAGCAGTCCAAAATCAGGCGGCAGGGCTTCCCACGCGACTCTTGCCGGCAATAACCGAAAGTCAACTCATGCCCCAGGCGGGGGCATCGCGGAAGGACATCCTGGTCGTGTTCGTTCAACATGGTTCCATGATAACCACCCCGGCCCTCTTAGCAATCCGCCCTATTCTGAGAGGATCTTCTCGGCCCTCCCGTACGAACCGAGGTTTAATACGTTGCGATAACCCATCTTCTTCAGCGCGGCCTCCCCCGCGGCGCTTCGCGACCCGCTCAGGCAGTGCAGCAGCAGCGGCTGCTCTTTGTTGGGAGCCACCCGCGCAATCTCATCGCCCAACCGATCGAGGGGGATGTTTATTGTCCCCGGTAGATGCTTCTCCTGAAACTCTACCTCGCTGCGCACATCGATGACTGTGGCCCCCTTCTTCAACCATTCCCGCGCCGTCTCCGGCTTTACCGCGTTCACCTGCTTGAAGATCAGGAAAGCCGCAATCACAGTCCCGACGAAGATCCAGGTGGCGATAGTCATATAGATCGGCTTGCGACGGGGCGAGGGGGGTTGTTCAGGCTTTTCCATTGAGCTTCTCAAATGGCCACACCGCTAGGCCCCCATCCATCACCCGCACGCGTTTGAATCCCGCCCCTTGCAGAATCCTGGCCGCTTCATAGCCCCGCAGGGAAACTTTGCAGAAAGCGACGATGTCCTTGTCTTGCGGCAGCTCGTTCAATCGCGCGCGTAACGCGCCCAAGGGGATCAAGGTTGAGCCGGCCAAATGTTCCTGCTGATACTCCGCGGGGCTGCGTACATCCAGCAGGACAAAGTCTTCCTTCGCATCCAGCCGCGCTTTAGCTTCCATCGGCGTAATACCCACGACCTGCCCGTCGAGCTTGTTGCGGGCCACGTTCGCCGCCGTGATGATGTTGTCCAAGGCGGGCGAATAGGGCGGCGCGTAACAAAGATCAACCTTCGACAACTGATCCACGGTCATCCCCGCCGTTATCGCCATAGCCGCCACGTCCATGCGCTTGTCGCCGTCGCCCGGTCCCACGGCCTGGGCGCCCACCAACTTGCGCGTGCGCGTATCCGCCACCAGCTTGATGATCAAAAGCTTGGCCGTCGGCATGTAGTGGGGCCGGTCGCTCTCCGGCACTAAAACGGTTGTCACTTCATAGCCGTGCTGCCGCGCGGCCGCTTCGGTCAGACCCGTGCGCGCGACGCAAAAATCAAAGACCCGGCATACCGTGCTGCCCAGGACTCCCGGGAACTCGTCCTGGCCGCCGCAGATATTGATAGCCGCCACGCGGCCCTGCTTGTTGGCCGTCGAACCCATCGGCACATAACACGGCTTGCCGGTCACCAGATCGGTGCTTTCTGCGCAGTCCCCGGCCGCGTAAATGTCCGGGTCGGAGCTGCGCATCCTCGCGTCCACCTGGATCGCGCCGGTCGGACCAATTTGCAAGCCGGCACTGCGGGCCAAATCCACGTTCGGCTTCACGCCAATCCCCAGCACCACCAGGTCCGCGGGTAGCCGCCCCCGGCTGGTCAGCACGCCCGTGACGTGTCCCTCCCCCTCGAAAGCCGTCATCCTGGTGTCGGTCATGACTGTGACGCCCTGCGCCTCCAAGTGCCGCTCGACCAACTGCGCCATTTCCCAGTCCAACATGCGCAGGATCTGGGGCATCATCTCCACCAGAGTCACCCGGCAGTCGCACTCTGCCAGGGCCTCGACGGCTTCCACCCCGATTAAGCCGCCTCCGATCATGACCACCTCGCGGGCTTTGGCTTGAGCCACCAACGCTTTGATCCGCTCGGCATCCGCCAGACTATGCAGCGTGGTGATGTTCTCCAGCGTCACCTTGGGGATGGGTGGAACGACCGGACGGGCTCCCGTGGCCACAACCAGCTTGTCGTAGTCCAACCAGAGATCCTCCGCCGCACCGTTTCGACGCGCGCGCACGCGCTTTCGGGCGCGGTCAATTTCCAGCGCTTCGGTTTCGGTGAGCACCTTGACGTTCATCACCTTTTGGAAAAAGCCCGGATCGCGGAGCACCCCGATCGGCGTGCTCATCAAGTCCTTTTGCTCCTTGACCGCCCCGGAAACGTAGTAGGGCAAGCCGCACCCGGCATAGGAAATGAACTTCCCTTTCTCCAGGAGGGTCACCTCGGCTTCCGCATTCAGACGCATGATCTTGGCTGCCGCTTTGGGGCCGGCGGCCACACCTCCGATGACGATAACTTTTAGGGGCATAATTGGAATGTGCTGCCGGCTCAGTCGCGGCCTTTTTGGGCCACGGCGAGGAAGATGCCGTAGGAGCGCACCTGGCCGGTCGAATCCGGTTTGCTCATGGAATGAGCATCGGTGAGGGAAACCCACTTTAGCCGGGCACTGGCAAGCCACTCGGCTATCTGTGCGCGTTCAAAGCCGTGGTGGAAGACATCGTCAGCCTGGCCGTGGAAGCTACCGTCTTCGGTGTCGAGGTCGGCGACAGCCAGCCAACCGCCGGGTTTAAGAATTTCAGCCAGCCGGCTAAAGACCAGGGGCACATTGCGCAGGTGGTGCAACGTCATCGAACTGACGACGAGGTCAAAGCCGGTTTCGGGAAAGGGCTTGGCCTCCAGATCCCAGTGGCGGGTTTGGACGTTGGTGATGGCGGCGGCGGCGAGCTTTTGCGTGAGCTTCTCCAGCATGGCCGTGGAGGAATCCAGGGCGACCATCGCGGCGACGCGCGGCTGGAGGTTAAGAGTGAGGAGGCCGGTTCCGGCGCCGTAATCGAGCGCCCGCCAATCTGCTTGAAATGGAACGGCGCGACCGATGGCCTCGCCAACTGCGCGGGCCAAATTCACGCGGCCGGGGTTGTTGTCCCACTGCGCGGCGGCTTCGTCGAAGCGAGATGCCATAGTCAGAGTGCGGCGGGTCGGGCGCCCGCTGGATGGGTTTCTTTCCAGCGCCGCCTCAGCGCGGAGTGAAGCCGCTGGTGGCATTCAACCGGTAATGCGTGAGGCCGGCCTTCCTTGTAGAGCGTGATGGTCTTCCGAATATTGTCCACGACCACCTGGCAGGGGTTACATCCGGCCATGTGTGCCTCGAACTCCTCGCAGATGGCCGGGTCCACCGTGCCGTCCACGTATTCGTTCAACGCCGTAAGCAATTCCGCGCACTTCATTTCATGCCATTCCCGTTAGACTGAGCCGCCAACCGGTAAAACGTTACAAAACGTTAGGGCTTTGCTTAAAGCGGGGTTCAATTTCCCGGTTCCTCACTGAGGGAATATCCAACCCCGCGCATGGTGCGAATCAGCTTGAGAGAAAAGGGGTCGTCAACTTTGGCCCTTAGGTGGCGGACATACACGTCGACAATGTTGGTGAGTCCTTCAAAACTCTCGTCCCACACGTGCTCGACAATCATCGTCCGAGACACCGTACGGCCGGGGTGGGCCGCCAGATACTCCAGCAATGCATATTCTTTTGCGGTTAGGTCGATGCGCTTTCCGGCGCGGGTCACCCGCCGAGTCAGTCGATCCACTTCGAGATCTGCGACCCGCAACACTTGATTGCGGGTCCCTGGCGGCCGGCGGAGGAGCGACTTCACTCGGACGAGAAGCTCGGCAAACGCAAAGGGCTTTGTCAGGTAGTCGTCTGCCCCAGCCTCGAAATTCTCGACTTTGTCGTCGGTGCTATCTCGTGCGGTCACCACCAGTACAGGCGCGTTTGCTCCCTTGCGCCTAAGCCGGCGCAGCAGTTCCGTGCCGTGCATTCCGGGAAGCATTAAGTCCAGGACGATCAGATCATAGTCCACGCTGGACGCCATTTCCCAGCCGGTGGTGCCATCGCCCGCGATATCGACTGCGAACCCTTCTGCCCGCAGGCCACGGGCAATGAAACCCGCGATCTTCTTGTCGTCCTCGACGATCAATAAGCGCATGTCTCCATGGGAATATCAGGCATGCTGGTGCGGCCTAACAGGGCGCCGCTCGGGATCGCCCAGGGTTCGGGTCAATTCCTCGCGGAGCTGCAAGCGGGCGCGGAGCAATCGCACCTTGGTATTGGCCTCGCTCAGGCCGAGGGCCTCGGCGGTCTCTTTCACGGAGAGCCCCTCGACATCCCGCAGCAGGAACACCAGCCGGTGCTTTTCGTCGAGTTTGGCCAGGGCGTCGTCCAGGAGACGCTGGACTTCATTCTTTCGCACGAGTTCCTCCGGCGACTGTCGCCAGTCCGCGATGTATTCCGGGTGAGGGATGGTGCCGTAGCTGTCCTCCTCCTCGGTCGCCTGCTCCAGAGAGACGGTGTCGAGGCCTTTCCGTTTGCGGATGACCTTGAGCGCGGCGTGGGTCGCGATGCGCAGGAGCCAGGTCGAGAAACTAGCGTCGCCGCGAAAGCGGCCCAGGTTCTCCATCGCGCTCAGGAAAGCCTGCTGCGTCACGTCCTCGGCATCCTGCTCTTGCCGCAGCATCCGCAGGGCGAGGGAGTAAACCCGCCGCTCGTAGCGATTGGCCAGGGCCTCAAAGGCATCCAGATCGCCGTTTTGGGCGAGCGCGACCAGTTCAGTGTCAGCAGTTTCGTTTGTTATCGGCTTTGCCATCTTCCGGAAGTCTCGAATTAGAACGTCAAATGAGCAGGGAGTAAAGGACACATCGAGTGTAGTGGGACGCTCGGAGTTGGCCGAGTTGGTGAAAACCGCAGTCTCGCGCCGCGAGGGGCCGCGGGGGAACTCGAAGCTGTGCGCGGTTCTGGTGTTCATGTGGGCAATTGCATTTCTCGTGGTCATTTTAATGGGCGCACTACCGGTGCGATGATGAGTGGACACCAGTAATATGAACGCTCAATGCGGCTGCGGATTACAAAATGTTTATCTTCGGAGCGCGTCGAGAGAGGCTGTGTGCGCTTTAGGCGGGTTCGCCGGTGTAACTTTCTCGAGCATTGAGGCTCAGTACAGGTGTATGAATTTGATTTTGGCAGTTGCCGCTGGGGCCGGGATCGGCGCGGCACTTGGATATTTCGGCAAGTGCAGTTCGGGCGGTTGTGCGCTGACGGCGACCTGGTGGCGCGGCGCGATGTTCGGCGGGCTGCTCGGGGCTGTTGTTTACTCGACCTCGGCCCAAGGGGGCTCGGGGGCCATGAATGAGTCCGGCCAGAACGTCACGCGGATAGCGGAGACCCAATTCGCGGGGGAGGTGGAAAAGGCGACAGGCCCGGTGGTGGTGGATTTCTACGCAACCTGGTGTGGACCGTGCAAGATGCTTTCTCCCAGGCTGGACAAGCTGGCTGGAGAGTTCTCCGGCAAGATTAAGTTCGTGAAAGTGAACGTGGACGAAGCGCAACAACTAGCTGGACGGTTCCGGGTGGAAGGTATTCCCACGCTGCTATTCTTTAAGGACGGAAAGCTTGAAGATCGTGTCACGGGATTGTTGCCGGAAGAGGCGCTGAAATCGCGTCTGAGTTCACTCGTGAAATGAGCTGCAGGCAGCAACGGCGGGTCAAATCGTCTCGCGTGTTGGCTGAGCTCTGTTAGTTATGCTTGGGCTCGCCCTATCTTTGGCGGTGCTGATAGGGGTTTCGTTGGGGTTGCTGGGGAGCGGGGGCTCCGTCGTGACGCTGCCTGTGCTAGTGTATGTGGCTCGGGTGCCTGCCCACCAGGCCGTGGGCATGTCGTTGGTTATCGTGGGGGCGACAAGTGCCGTGGGCAGCCTGGTCAACCTGCGGCGCGGGGCTTTCGATCTGCGCGCAGGAGCGTTTTTCGCGGTCACTGGAATTGTGGGGGCCTTTTTTGGCGCAAAATTCACGCATATGGTTTCCGCGCGCGTGCTGCTGCTGTGTTTCGGCGGACTCATGTCAATTGTGGGTCTGCGGATGCTCCTAGGCAATCAAGACGCTCCACCGGGCGGACAGTGCAGACCTTTGCGCTGCCTGGTCACAGGTATTGCGGTCGGCCTCCTCACCGGTTTTCTGGGCGTGGGTGGCGGGTTCGTCATTTTACCGGCGCTGGTGCTGTTTGCCGGACTGGAGATGAAGGCGGCCATCGGCACTTCGCTGGCTGTGATCGCCGTTAATTCTTTCGCGGGCCTGGTCGGGCAGCTCCACTACGTGCGATTTGATTGGCCGGTGACACTTGGGTTCCTTGGAGCGGCGTTGGTTGGGATGGTGGGCGGGAGTGCCGTCGCCAGCCGGATTTCCTCGCAATCATTACGCCGAGCCTTTGCCGGCAGCATCGTCGTGCTGGGGATGTTTCTCCTAGTCAGGAACCTCTGGCCGTAATACCGCGCAGGCCGGAAGGCGGAGCAAGCGGCGACCCGCGCGCCGCCTGCTCGCCGAGGAGCCGCGGCTACTTCTGATTTTGCGCTGAATTGTTCAGCGGGCAGGTGCCATTGGCGCTGCGCGGGCCGGTTCCATCGCGCAAGCCATGCCGCCAGCCCTGGCCGGCGCCGTTGCCTTGTCCCATGCCGCGCCGTGGGCAATCTGATCGCGGGCCGCCATTGGGGCAGACCCCGCCATTGGTTTGGAGGCACGAGGCCTGACGGGCAGCGCGTTCTTCCTGGGACTGAGGCGGGCCGCCGTAGCCACGCCCCTTGGGGCCGGGACCATTTTGACCGAACAATGCCGTGCCGGCGACGCTTAGAAACAGGGCTGCGGTGACGCAGCCGACGATAGCTTTAATTTTCATAACTGATCTTTCCTTTGTTAATTGTTGTTTCGTTTATCGGTGGGCGCCGATTGTGGCGCCGCTCTGCCAATAATAGACCTCAACGACATGAACATTTGGCACTGGCCCGGATTACAAAATATTTAGGTTCCGGGGGTGCCGTTGGTGGCAGGAGCGGCTTCAATCCCGCCCGCACCCTTTGCAAAATGCACGGGTCGAGGCTGACTCGCCGTGCATTCTGCAAGGAAGGCGACCACCGGATCCGCTTCGGTTATTCTGTTGCACCGGGCCAGTTCTTTGGCTTGGCCGTGATCAGAAGTGGGCCCCAGGCCCCATGCTGACGGTCGGTTGCTAACTTCGACTGCAACGACCCAATTCGAATCGGTTGCCCTGTCGCGTCGTGCAGCACGCATGGCACAGGGCGGGCTAAAGGATCTCTAAGAAAGTGATGGTGAATTGACTGCCCATCAACTTTCATTCATGAACCCGCTAACAAATCAATCATGGTCGCCCTACCTCGTCGGGGCCGGAATCGGCGTACTAAGTTGGTTCGCCTTTGCGACGGCCGACCGACCGATCGGGATCAGCACGGCCTTCGAGTACACTGCCGCGCTGACGGAGAAGGCCGCCGCGCCGCAACTCGCGCAAAGCAATCCCTATTTCGCCGAGAAGGCGAAGGACAATAAAACGCCGAAAATTGATTGGGAATGGATGCTCGTTGTGGGCGTCTTTCTCGGCGCGTATCTCAGTTCTAAGCTCTCCGGTGATCGCTCTCAAGAACGAGTGCCGCCGATGTGGCGCTGGCGCTTTGGGGACAAGCCGATCGTGCGCTACTTTGGCGCGTTTGTGGGCGGATTCATCATGATGCTGGGCGCACGCATCGCGCAAGGATGCACGAGCGGCCACGCGATCAGTGGTGTATTGCAGTTCGCGCTTTCCAGTTGGATGTTCGCCCCGCTCAT
>OCZT010001302.1_pt1 | contig 25803 bp, 28 predicted proteins | sample 1539031 | NCBI WGS metagenome assembly OCZT01 (sample SAMEA3539308, study PRJEB22396) | soil metagenome | biome: tundra; feature: field; material: soil | place: USA | collected 2010-05 | depth 0.15 m | reverse complement strand
GCGGCGTTTCCTCCCCGGCCTGAAGGCCGGGGTTTCCACGCCGCGACTTTGATGAAGACGACCGAGGTGTGGCCGAGGGCGGTGTTCGGGCCGAGCAGCATGAAAAAGTTCGGCAACCCGGCCAGGGTAATGCCGTGGTAGGCCGCCAGCGTCTCCGGCGTGAGCTTGCGGCCGTCGCGGCCGGTCACGTTGAGTCCGGTGACGGATTCGACCACCTGGAAACCGGTGGCGTAGATGATCACGTCGGTCTCGTGCGCGCTGCCGTCCGCGGTGATGACGGAGTTCTCGGTGATTCCGGTGATGCCGCTGGTGATGAGCTCGACGTTCGGGCGCTGCAGCGCCGGATAGTAATCGGACGAGAGCAGGATCCGCTTGCAGCCGATGGTGTAGTCCGGGGTGAGGCTGGCTCGCAGCTCCGGGTCGGTGATCTGATGCTCGATGTGCCGCCTGGCCATCTGCTCCAGCGGGGCCATCAGCTTCTGGTGGACAGCGAAACCGAGCGCCCTGGCTTCCATCGCCAGGTAGATGGCGTCGCGCGACATCCGGGCGGTCACCGGGAAGGCCTCGAACGTGTCGCGCAGCCGGGCCGGGATCGGCGCGTCCGGCCGGGGATGGACCCACGGCGGGGTGCGCTGGAACACGTCGAGATGCCCGACCCGCTTGGCGATCTCGGGGATGAACTGGATCGCCGACGCGCCGGTCCCGATCACCGCGATCCGCTTGCCTTCCAGGTCCAGCGAACGATCCCACTGCGCCGAGTGGAAGGACGGCCCGCCGAACCGGCCGGCCCCCGGAATGCTGGGGTAGGAGGGCAGGTGCAGCGCGCCGCCCGCGGATACCACGGCCCGCGCCCGGTAGCTTTCCCCCCGCCCCGCCCCCGAGTTCTGGCTGGTCGTGATATCCCAGCGCCGGGCCTCGTCGTCCCAGTCCATCCGCTCGACCGTGCGGCCGTAACGGATGTGCTCGGCCACGCCGTACTTGCGCGCGCACATCCGCAGGTACTCCCAGATCTCCTGCTGAGGCGCGAACAGCCGGCTCCACGCCGGGTTCAGCTCGAAGGAGTAGGAGTACAGCGGGGACGGCACGTCGCAGGCGCAGCCCGGATACTGGTTGTGGTACCAGGTCCCCCCGAGGTCGTCGCTTTTCTCCAGGATCACGAAATCGTGGAAGCCGGCCTTCTTCAAGGCGATCGCCATCCCGATACCGCCGAATCCGGCGCCAACGATCACGATCCCGGTCATGTCTGGACGATAACGCAGCCCATCCCGCCTGGCCATTCCGCTGCTCCCACGGCACTACGGGAACGCCCGATCCCGGCGATTACCCCCCGCGTCCTCGCGAATCCTCAGGCTCAACCCCGCCGTCCGGAGTCACGAACAACTCCAGTCACTTTATTCGATGTTCAGATTACAGACTAAAGCTTCGCGGGCGGGTTCTCTCCTTACCAGCCCGTGAATTTCCCAGCCATGGCGCTGACGATTTCTCCGGTCGCCAGCGTCGCCGTCAGTCTCGGAGCCTGACGGCTGGGAAAAAGAACACCCCCCGATTCTGTAGCAAGAGCCGGCGTCGGGGGGTGTTTCTTTTTAGTTGACCTGCCAGCCGATGCCGGGATACCTGGTGACCAGACCGTCAGCCTCCAGCATCCTGATAGACCGCTGCACTGTCTCACGCGCCACGGACCACTCGTCCGCGATCAGCCCGATGCTGAGCAGCGTCCCGCTGGGCAGCCTGCCGTCCTTGATCCGCGCGGACAGGTCCGCGTGTATGCGGATGTATCGCCTGGGGTCTTCGGCTGGCATGAGTCAACGCTAACCGTGGGTCACCAGCGCCCATCACGGAGGGTTAATGATCCTTAACGTTCGTCAAAGGTAGTCAAAGGTAGTCAAAGGTAGTCAACTGATATACGATGCCCCCGGAAGATCTTGAAGGGGCGGGCGATGGACGACGTAAGCGCGGAGCTTGAAGACCTGCGCACCCACTACTCGGGCGCTTACCGGATCAACGGGCGGCTGGGCGTGTGGACCGCGATACGGGCGGACGGGAAGGGCGCGATCCGGGCGGACAACCCCGCTCTCCTGCGTGACCTCATCCGCGCTGACTACGCCGTCCAGCCCGTGCCCAGGTGAACGGGGTACAGGTGCAAGAGCACGTCATCACGCCGCAGGCTGATGCGGGGATCTATTCGTGGTGCGGCATGGAGAGCGCCGGCCACGCCGCCGATTACCCCCTCCAGGGGATATGCGCCTCCTGCGGAGGGCGAATCATCCGTCGGCGAGTGGGGCAGCCATGGGATCACCGGGGGGCAGATGAGGAGATCACCGCACCTTCCGACATCGGGGATGGATAGGGACTTCGGTAGCGGGGCACCGAAGAACGGAACGAAGCCGATAACGGACGGAGAGTGAGACATGCCGGACCCTTTCGCGGTCGATGAGGACAAGGCGCTGAGCGCGCTCTCGCTCGCCTGGGGCGACGCGTACGAGATCTGCATCACCAGCGGCCAGTGGCAGGCATGGCATAAGGAAGCCCGCGACGGGGACATGATCACCGGCAGCACCCCCGACGAGCTGAACGTGGGCATCCGGGACGACTGGGCACGACGTGAGGCCGGCGGGGGATGATGAGCGGGCATCCGAGACCGCTAGCCGTGCCGGTCACGGTAGCGACGGGGGCTCACCGTCCCGGCGCGTGAGCGTATCTAGAACCTTCTGGCATGTTGCGCGGCGCTTGTCGTCGCTGGTCACGATAGCGACTATCCCAGCCAGCAGCAGAACCACAGCACGGGCAGTGTTCGGGAAACTGCGCATGATCACAAAGATGAGTGCCGGCATGCCGGCGGCGGCATGGTGATGGGCACCCTCGACCTCTACGACGAGATGATCTCCTGGTACGTCGGCCAGACCGGCGTCCCCTTCTTGTCGGTCGGGTACCGGCGCGCACCTGACGAGGGGACCGGCACGACCCTGGCCGAGGACGTGTTCGCCGGCTTGACCTGGCTGCGCGGCCACGCCAGCGAGCTGGGCGTCGACCCGGCCCGGGTGGCCGTTATGGGTGACAGCGGAGGCGGCGCGCCCGCCGCCGGGGCCGCGATCCTGGCCCGCGACCGAGGCGTCGCCCTGGCCCGGCAGATGCTGGTCTATCCCATGCTCGACGACCGTAACCAGACCCCTGATCCCGAACGGGCCCCCTATCTCACCTGGACCTACGACGACAACTACACGGCCTGGAGCGCCGTCCTCGGTGACCAGCTTGGCGCCAGCGACGTCGAACCCGTCGCCGCCCCGGCCCGACTGGAAAACTACAAAGGTCTCGCACCGGCCTACATCGACGTGGGCGACCTTGACATCTTCCGCGACGAGGACATTGCCTACGCGCAGAACCTAGCCCGCGCCGTCGCCTCGATCTGAACCCGCCGATGCCCAGGTGATAGCGATCCTGAGCCCGTCCTGCCCGAATGCTGACGGAGCCGATGCCGGTCGAATACTTCGTCGCGGTGGCTGAGGAAGCCAGCTTCACCCGGGCGGCCACCCGGGTGCACGTGGCCCCGCCGGGGGTCAGCGCCCAGGTCCGGCGGCTGGAGTCCGAGCTCGGCCAGCAGCTGCTTGACCGCTCCGGCCGGTCGGTGCGGCTCGCCGAGGTCGGCACGGCCGTGCTGCCGTTCGCCCGGGCTGCCCTCAGCGCGGTCGCGAACGCCCGGCTGGCCGTGGCCGAACTGGCCGGGCTGGTGCGCGGGCAGGTCACGGTGGGCATGGTGGGCGGATGCGCCCTGCCGGTCCTGGCCGAGCTGCTGGCAGGCTTCCACGACCTGTATCCCGGCGTGAGCATCGCGCTGACCGAGGAGAATTCCGGCCGCCTGGTCGAGCTGCTCAGGGAAAGCCAGCTTGACCTGGCCCTGATCGGATCGGCGGGGGATCCGGTGTCCGGCGTCGAAACCGCGGTGATCGTGGCGGAGGAACTGGTCGCGGCGGTGCATCCCGGTCATCCGCTGGCGGCGTCCGGTGCCGTCACGGTCCACGCGCTGCGCGACCTGCCGCTGGTCAGCCTGCCCCGCGGCACCGGCGTGCGGGCGGCCCTCGACGCCGCCTGCGCGCAGGCCGGCTTCGCCCCGCGGATCGTGTTCGAGGCCAGCGCCCTGCCGATGGTCGCTCAGCTGGCCACCCGGGGCCTGGGCGTCGCCATCATCCCGGCCTCAGCCGCGACGACCGCGACGGCCGCGACCATCGTGCCGATCCACCAGCCCGTCGATACGGTCCCGCCTGGAGCTCGCGTGGAACTCCGCGCCGCCCGCGAACCCCGCCGCCCGCGCCCTCGCCGAACACGCTCAGGTTTTCGTCCGCCAGCTCACCGCCGCTCAGGAACCCCAGTAAGAGCGTCCGTGACCACCTGCGCCAGCGTGGCGAGAAGCTGGCCATCGGGGTCGTGGTCCGGATTCACCTCGGTGATGACCAGCCCGCCGAACTTCTCGCTGCCGGTGAAAACAGCCAGAGCGGCGCTGACCTCGTCCAGCGTGAGCCCGGCGAAGTGCGGGAAGTTCGCCAGCGGGAACAGCCCGGTGTGCAGGACGTCGACGTCCAGATGGACCAGGTAGGTATCCGTCCGCCTTTCCAGGTAGGCGAGAGCCGCCCGGGCCTGTCCAGCGGGATCGGCCCGTACCGCGGGAGCCGGAGCCGCGTAGAGATGCCGGCTGACCAGTTCGGTCCACTGGCTGATATCCAGTTCGGCCGGGTCGAACCCGAACAGTGCCACCTGCTCCGGCCGCAGCAACGGGACGCGGGAGCCCAGGCCGGCCAGCCGCGGTGAGCCGCCGCCGAGCATATGGGTCATCCCCATCGTGTCGGCCACCGCGGACTCGCTGCGCTCGGGGGTGGCCAGATCCGCGTCGCCGTCAAAGTACACCAGACCCACCTCGCCGAACCCGGCCAGCACCCCGAGCGTGATCGTGCAGTCGCCGCCCAGGACCAGGGGGAGCCGCCGGCCGGCCCGGATCGCTGCCACTTCGGCCGCGACGGCCTGCGCTACGGTGACGACGCGTTCGGTGTCACGGAGCCCGTCGGCCGGCGGCACCGGGCGGAACGGCGCCGCGGGCAGATCGCCGCGGTCCTCGACGTCCAGCCCGGCCCGGCGCAGCCCGTCGGCCAGTCCCGCGGCCCGCCAGGCGGCCGGAGCCTTGTCCTGGCCGGGATTATGCGAACCCGCGCTGGTCGGTACCCCGAGGATGCTCACTCGCCGGCCTGGCCCTGTCATCGCATCCGCCTCCAGATCATCGGTAACGCTTTAGATCTAACCAATACGTTACTTCCTTCAGCGTGAACATATAAACGTGTTGGCGGTCATTTTCGCGTTACACTAGCGTCATGCTGGTCGATCCGCTGTCCCCCGACGTCCTTATCTGGCTGGTCAACGAGTGGGGTACGGCGCCGCGGGCCGCGGCGGGTGAAGACCAGGCACCTTATCCGGACACCGATCTGCTGGCCGCGTTGCTCGCGGGCTCCGGGGTCCGTTCCTGTCCGCCGGCCGCACTGACCGACCGTGCGCTGGGCCAGGTCGCCGACCGCCTGCATCGCGTGTTCGCCACCGCGGACCTCAGCGAGCGGGTTGACCTGGTGGCCGCGCTGCTGGCCGAGACCGCGGTCACTCCCGCCCTGGACCTGGCCGACGGCCATCCCGGCGCGACCTGGCGGGTCGCCGACGCCCGTCATGCCCTGCTCGCCGCCGCGGCCCTGACGCTGCGTCACCAGCTCGCCGAGCACACCCCGGACCGGGTCGGGGTCTGCTCCGGCCGCCGCTGCGCCGACGCCTTCATTGACGCCTCACCCGCCGGGCAGCGCCGGTTCTGCTCGGTGACCTGCCAGAACCGGGCCCGGGTGGCGGCCTGGCGGCAGCGCCAGAGCCACTCCCGACGCCACGGCGTAAACCATTTACAGCTCGGGGTAGACCCGGTCCGGGTTGTGCTCGGACAGCACGGACGGCGGCCCGATGATGGCCTCGTCCGGCTCCCCGATGACTTTTTCGTCCTTGCCGTCGTAGTCGAACTTCGCCAGCACGTGCTTGATCGCCTCGAGCCTGGCGCGTTTCTTGTCGTTGCTCTTGACCACCGTCCACGGCGCCTGGGCGGTGTCGGTGTAATGGAACATCGCTTCCTTGGCCTCGGTGTAGGCCTCCCACTTGTCCAGCGACTCGATGTCCATCGGGCTCAGCTTCCACTGCCGGACCGGGTCGACCCGCCGGATGATGAAACGCGTGCGCTGCTCGGCCGGCGTCACCGAGAACCAGAACTTGGTCAGGTGCAGCCCGGAGCGGACCAGCATGCGCTCGAAGTCCGGCGCCTCCCGCATGAACTCCTCGTACTCCGCCTGCGTGCAGAAGCCCATCACGCGCTCCACCCCGGCCCGGTTGTACCAGGACCGGTCGAACATGACCATCTCGCGGGCCGCAGGCAGGTGCGGCACGTAGCGCTGCAGGTACCACTGGGTCTGTTCCCGCGCGCTCGGCTTCGCCAGCGCTACCACGGTCGCGCCGCGGGGGTTCAGGTGCTCGGTGAAGCGCTTGATCGTGCCGCCCTTGCCGGCCGCGTCCCGGCCCTCGAACACGATGATGAGGCGTTGCCCGGTGGACTTCACCCAGTTCTGCAGCCGGACCAGTTCGATCTGCAGCGGGCGCTTCAAGCTTTCGTACTCGTGCCGCAACATTCTCTCGTCGTAGGGATAATCCTCGCGCCAGGTTTCGACCACGCGGCCGTCCGCGTAGCGCAACACCGGATCGTCGTGCTCGTCGTCGTCGTCGACCCTCAGGCCAGCCAGCAGGTCAGGGTCGGATGCCCAGTTCAACGGCAGCGCGTTAAACTGATCGGCGGGTTCGCTGCTCACGCCCCTAGCAGAGCACATCCCCGCCGCCCGGTCACCCGCCGCCCCAGGCGAAGTTCTCTTTTTCTCCCGAACGATCCGCGGCTCAACCCCGCCTCACCGCGAACAGCACGTACCCGTAGCTGAGCCCCCGCGCCTCCGGATGCTCCGCCAGCCAGGGCCCGGCCGCCCCGGCGGGGAACTCGAGCCCGAGCACAGCCGCGAAGTCACTCCATGACCCGAACTCCCATCGGCTCATCACCTCGGTCCGGCTGGCTCCTCGGGGTGAGCCGCCGCATCGCCTGGAGTACCAGTCCGTCTGGATCTATCGCCCGGTTCTCCAGCTCGTACAGGTCGGGCCGGTTTCCCTGGTTCGGTGCCGGACGGAAGTCGGGGAAGGCCATGGGTCCGCTGCCTTATCTCGTCATGTTCTCGCGCCCGGGACCGGTAGTGGGCCTAGCGGTCGCCGTGCACGACGGTTCCGCCCGCGACCGTCATGACGACCGAGGTGCTGCCGATGTCACGAGCCGGGATGGCGTACAGGTCCTGGTCCAGTACGGCCAGGTCGGCCCGCAGGCCCGGGAGCAGCTGGCCGGCCACGTCTTCCTCGTGGTTGACCCAGGCCACCCCCGCGGTGAAGGCGTCGATCGCGGCGTCCAGGGTGATGGCCTGATCGGGCAGGAACGGGTTCTCGCATTCGGGTCCCCCGGGCCGGCCGAGCCGCTCGGACAGGACCCGGTTGACCGCGACGTGCATCTCCTGCAGCGGGTCCGCGCTGGACACCGGCCAGTCGCTGCCGAACGCGATCCGCGTGCCCGCTGCGACCAGCGAACCGATCTGGTACTGCCAGGCGGCCCGCTCGGCGCCGACGAACGGGATGGTCAGCTCCTCCATCTGCGTTTCCGCGCAGGCCCAGAGCGGCTGGAAGTTGGCCACCGCGCCCAGCGCGGCGAACCGGCCCATGTCTCTGGGGGTGATGAACTGCAGGTGCGCCAGGTGGTGCCGGGCGGCCCGGCGCGGCCCGGCCGGGAGCGCCTCGAGCGCGTCCAGGGCGGTGCTGACCGCGTGGTCGCCGATGGCGTGGAAGTGGAGCTGGAATCCCGCCGCGGCTAGCCGCCGGGTGATCTCGTGCAGCGCCTCCGGCTCGAGGAACAGCCGGCCCCGGTGGTCGCCGGGATGGCCGTCCCGGTCCAGGTAGGGCGCCGACATGGCGGCGGTGAACGTCTCGCACACGCCGTCGAGCATCAGCTTGACCGTGGTCGCCCGGAACTGGCCGCCGCTGAACTGGCCGCCGCTGGCCTGGCCGGCGCTGGCCTGCTCGCGCCGCGCCAGCAGGTCGTCGATCTGATCGAGACCGCGGTTGCGATCCCACCACAGGGCGCCGACGACGTGACTGCTGAGCATGCCGTAGTCGGCGGCCATGAGGTAGGTGTCGAACGCGTCCGGGATGCCGAGCTCGCCCGCCGCGCCGACGCAGGCGTCCTGGAACCTGGTGATCCCCAGCGAGTGCAGGTGGGTCTGGCCGGCCAGCAGGCCCGCGATGAGCTCGGCCGGATCGGGCGGCGGAACGTGCGCCGCGACCAGCCGCATGGCCCCGTCGTGCAGCGCCCCGGTGGGCCGCCCGGCTTCGACGCGCTCGATCCGCCCGTCGACCGGGTCGGGCGTGTTCGCGTCGATGCCCGCGAGGGTGAGCGCGGCGGTGTTCACCCAGGCGCTGTGGTGGTCCCGGTTCGGCAGGAAGGCGGGCCGGCCGCCGGTGACCGGGTCCAGGTCCGCCGCCGTCGGCAGCCCGCCGGGGAAAGCCGACATGGTCCAGCCGCCGCCGAGCACCCAGCCGCCGTCCGGCCGCGCCGAACAGTAGTCGCCCACCGCGGCCAGGCACTGGTGCCTGGTCCGCAGGCCCAGCAGGTTGCAGCGCAGGCTTTCCAGCCCGCCCGCCACCGCGTGCACGTGCGCGTCGCCGAAGGCGGGCAGGGTCAGCCGTCCGCGCAGGTCGATGACGCGGGTGCGGCGGCCGGTCAGTTCCCTGATCTCATCATCGCGGCCGAGCGCCTGGATCACGCCGTCCCGGACGGCGAGCGCCTGGACGAACCCGGACGGGCGCGCCGGGGTGCGTATCTTCCCGCCGGCGAAGACAAGATCAGCCTCGTTGCCGCCCACCGCCATAACGCCGCACCCCTTGCCTCGTCGATGCAGCCAACCTAGCAATCCACCCCGCGACCTCGCTGTGATCGGATGGGGACATGAAGGTTCGAATCGGAGTGTCACTGGGGCCGGCCGGAACGCCTGACGGGTTCGCGGCGGCGGTCGATCTGCTCGAGCAGGCCAGGGTGGATTCGCTCTGGCTCCCGGAGAACGTGTACTCACCGGTGGTGGAGCCGTTCACCGGCATGGCGTTCGCGCTGTCGCGGACTCACCGGCTGAAGGTGGGCACGGGGATTTCTGTGCTGCCCGGCCGCCATCCCGTGCTGGTCGCCAAGCAGCTCGCGTCGCTGGCCGGCCTGGCGCCGGGACGGGTGCTCCCGGTGTTCGGCCTGCAGCCGGCCCAGGCCGCCGAGCGGGTGCTGTTCCCGGTGCCCGACGGGCGGCGGGCCGCCGTGTTCGACGAGTCGCTGACGCTGCTGCGGCTGCTGCTCACCTCGGAGACGGTGTCGTTCGAGGGGGCGTTCTTCACCGTGTCCGGGGCGAGCGTCGGGGTGCTCCCGGCCAAGCCGCTGGATATCTGGCTGGGCGGTTCGGCTCCGGCCGGCCTGCGGCGGGTGGGCCGGCTGGCGGACGGGTGGCTCGGCTCGCTGCTCACCCCGGCCGAGGCGGCCGTGGCGGTCACGACGATCCAGCAGGCCGCCGCCGACGCCGGGCGGGAGGTGGAGGCCGATCACTTCGGCCTCAGCGTGCCCGTCGTGCTGGACGGCATGCCCGATACGCTGGCGGCCTCGATCCGCCGCCGGCGGCCGGACGCCGATCCGGCCGCGCTGGTCCCGGTCGGCTGGGACGGCGCGCGCAGGCTGATCGAGCAGTACGTGGAGGCCGGGCTGAGCAAGTTCGTGATCCGCCCGGCCGCCGCGCTCCCAGCCGAAAACGGTCCCGGTTCGTTCGAACCGTTCACCGACGCCTTCGTCCGTGAGCTGGTTCCGCTGCAGAACTAGACCCAGGATTAATCCCATGGAGAACTCCCGTCGGGTCGGCCATGATGGCCCCATGACCCGGTTCGCTTCCTACGACGGCACCCAGATCGGCTACGCCACGCTCGGCGACGGGCCGCCGCTGGTGTGCCTGCCCGGCGGCCCCGGCCGGACGTGCGAGTACTTCGGTGACCTGGGCGGCCTGAGCCGCTCCCGGCAGCTGATCCTGCCGGACACCCGCGGCACCGGCCAGTCGGCCGACGCGAGCGACCCACTGAGCTACCGCTGCGACCGGATTGTCGGTGACGTGGAGGCGCTGCGCGCTCACCTCGGCCTGGACCGCATGGACCTGCTGGGGCACTCGGCCGCGGGTGACCTGGCCGCGCTCTACGCCGCGGCGTACCCGGAGCGCGTGGCGCACCTGATCCTGCTGGCGCCCGGCCTGGCGGCGGTCGGCGTCGACGAAACCGACGAGCAGTGGCGCGCAGCGCTCGAACGAAGATCAGGGGAGCCGTGGTATCCGGCGGCGCTGGCCGCGGTGGAGAAGGCGGAGGCCGGCGACGAGTCGGCGGAGAACCGGCGCGCGTACCAGCCGTTCTTGTACGGCCGCTGGGACGCCGCGGCCCAGGCTCACGTCGATGCCGGGATCAGCGAGCGCGCCCAGCCGGTGCGGAAGGGCTTCTATGCCGAAGGCGCGTTCAACCCGGCCGTGACCCGCGAAGAAGTCGGCCGGCTCGCCGCGCCCGTGCTGGTGTATGCGGGCGAGCTCGACAACCTTCCGACCCCGGAGGTCGCCGAGGCGGGCGCGCGCGTGTTCCCGCACGCCAAGGTGACGGTCCAGCCCGGAGCCGGGCACTTCCCCTGGCTCGACGATCCGGGCTTCTTCACCGCCGCGATCACCTCATTCCTTATTTAACCGACCGAACGTTCGCCCCGACTCCGGCCAGGGCCGGCTCGTGCTGAAGCGCGTGGTCGCGGCGGGGAAGCAGGAATGGGGTGGCCAGGATGAGCAGCCCGGCGATCGCGATCGCGGTGCGCGGGCTGGTGAGGCTGGCCAGCAGACCCCACAGGGCGGTCAGGGCCGCGATGCTGGCGCTGCTAGTGACCGACCACGCGGACAGGGTGCGGGCGATCCGGTCCTTCTCGGTGTGCTCGAGCCGGTAGGTCGCGAACACCGGGTTGAACACGCCCATGCAGGTGACCAAGCCGAACTGGACGGCGATGACGAGGACGATCCCGGCCGCGCCGGGGCGGATGAAGGCCAGCCCGAGCGACCAGCAGGCGCGCAGCGCCCCCGCCGTGATCATGACCGGATGCCGGCCGAACCGCGCGACGAGCCCGCTAGCCAGCCGTGAGCCGATCAGCCCGCCCACACACGGCGCGGCGAACGCCAGGCCGTATTGCCACGGTGCGAACCCGAGGCGCCCGAGCATGAGGACGGCGATCAGCGGCGCGGTCGCCATGATCAGCCCGTTGACCCCGAGGGTGTTGAAGAACAGCGGCCGCAGCGCCGGGTGGGTCAGGATGTACCGCCACCCGTCGAGCAGGTCGCTCACCCGTAGCCCCGGCGCCCCGGTCCGCGCGGGCTCCGGCTCGCTCTCGCCCGCCCCGCTCTCGCCCGCCCAGATCAAGCCAGCCCAGATCAAGCCAGCCCAGATCAAGCCAGCAGAGAGCAGGTAACTGACCGCATCGGCCAGCACCGTGGTCACCGGGCCGAACAGCCCGATCGCGGCCCCGCCGAGCGGCGGTCCGAGCACGGTGGAGGTCCAGGTCGTGGACTCGAATCGTCCGTTAGCCACGAGCAGGTCCTCCGGCCGTACCACCGTCTTGAGATAGGCGCCGCTCGCCGCCCCGAACGCGATCTTGGCTGCGGCCACGATGACCGAGACGACTAGGAGCTGGGCGAAGCTGAGCCAGCCGAGCGCGAACGCGGCCGGGATGCTCATCAGCGCCGCGAACCGGGTCAGGTCCATCGCCACCATCACCGGCCGCTTGCGGCGGAACTCCACCCACGGCCCGAGCGGGACCGCGACCACCGCTCCCACCGCCAGCCCCGTCGCGGCCAGCACCGACACCTCGGCCGGCCCGGCGTGCAGCACCAGGATCGCGATCAGCGGGAACGCGCCGAACCCGATGCCCGAGCCGTACACGCTGACCGCATACGCCGCCCAGAGCCACCCGAACTGCCGTCCCAGCGACCGCCTGCCTGTCATGCCCCGATCAAAGCGAGCCGGGGGTCGGCGGGGCAAACAACCATCCCGCCGGCGAGCCACACCGGTGCGTTGTGCCACTAAGGTCGGTCGGCATGGACCTCGACGCCGTGCGCACCTTCGTCGCCGTCGTGGATACGGGCCGGTTCGCCGCCGCCGCCGATGACCTATCGGTCACCCAGCAGGCCGTCTCCAAGCGCATCGCCGCGCTGGAGAAAGACCTCGCCGTGCGGCTGTTCACCCGCACGGCGCGCGGCGCCAGGCTCACCATCGACGGGCAGGCGTTCCTGCCGCACGCCCGGGATCTGCTCCAGGCGGCGGAACGGGCCGCTGCCTCGGTGCGTCCCGGCCACCGCGCGCTGCGCGTCGACGTGATCAACCCGCGGATCGCGCCGGCCTGTCTACTGCGCGACTTCCACCGCGCGCATCCGGAGATCGAGCTCGATGTCGTAACCCACCTGCTCGACGTCGACGCGGCCATCGCCGCGGTCCGGTCCGGCGTGATCGACGCGTCGTTCCGCGCCGTTACCGTGACCGCGCAGCAGCTACCCGACGGCGTCCTGGCGGCCCGCGCCCTCGACGATCCCCTTCAGCTCCTCACCGGGCCGGCCCACAAGCTCGCCGCCGCCCGCGCGGTGACGCCCGCCGAGCTGGCCGGGCACAGGATCTGGATGCCCGCCATCGTTCCCGGGACCGAGTGGGCCGCCTTCTACGACGCTCTCGCCGCCGCGTTCGGGCTCACCATCGACACGATGGGACCCAACTTCGGTACTGACGCCCTCCTAGAGGTGATCGCCGACTCTCCGTTCCTGGCTACCTTCGTCAGCGACCAGATGCGGCTCGTCTGGCCCGCACGCTACGACCTGCGGCGCATTGCCGTGCATGACCCGGCCCCGGTCTACCCGCACTCACTGATCTGGCGGCGCGACAACCCGCATCCCGCCCTCGCCGTCCTCCGCGACTACCTCGGCTCCATCTCACCTGGCCACCGCGATACCGGCACCTGGACACCGGCATGGGCACAGGGCCTAGCCCCAACGCGCTAGCTCAGCGGCAAAACGTCGTCACCCACTTAGCCACGACTGGAACCTATCGCCTCGGTGGAACAAGCCCGGCGGCCAGCCGGTTAAGGATCAGCGATCGGAGGATCCCATGAGCCAACCGGACCAGGCCATTCCCGCTCACGACGCCACCCCGCTGCTGCGGACCCTGGGGGACGCGGACGCGGCCGTGTGTACCGACGGCTTCTGCGAGGTGCCGCCGGGGCCGCAGACGACACCGGGACCAACGGCGACGACGGGAGCGGACGAATGAAGATCGAGATCTGGTCCGATGTGGTCTGCCCCTGGTGCTACATCGGCAAGCGCCGCCTCGAGCACGCGCTGGGCGAGTTCGAGCACGCCGAGGAGGTCACGATCGCCTGGCGCAGTTTCCAGCTGAACCCGGACACCCCGCCGGGCACCGCGGTGCCGACCGCGGCGTACCTGGCCCAGCGGTTCGGCCCGCAGGCCAGCCAGATGACCGGCCGGGTGGCCGAGCTGGCCCGCGGCGAGGGCCTGGACTTCGACTTCGGCGCCGCGCTCACCGTGAACACCCTGGACGCGCACCGCCTGCTGCACCTGGCCGCCGACCTCGGCGTCGGCGACGCGGCCAAGGAACGGCTGCTGCGCGCGCACTTCACCGAGGGCGCCGACCTGTCCGACCCGCGGACGCTGGTCCGGCTGGCCGGCGAGGCCGGCGTCGGCACCGGCCGGGCGGGCGAGGTGCTGGCCGGCACCGAATACGCCGATGCCGTCCGCGCCGACATCGAGCTGGCTCAAGCCTTCGGCGCGACCGGCGTGCCGTTCTTCGTCATCGACCGCAAGTACGGCATCTCGGGCGCGCAGCCCGCCGAGACGTTCCTGCAGGCGCTGCGGACGGCCTACGCGGACGAAGCGGAGGACCGCGGCGCCGCGGCGCCTCGCTAATCCTGCTCGCTCCGCTCATCCTCTAAGCTCGGGCCGATGCGGATCACATCGCTCGGACTCCGGACCGACGTGGCGCTGCGGGTGCTCGAAGGCGCCGAGGTCGTCGACCGCGGCGATCACCTCGTCATCCGCAGCCTGGACAACCCGGGTTTCTGGTGGGGAAACTTCCTCCTGCTTGACGCGGTGCCCGAGGTCGGCACGGCCGGCACCTGGCTGGCCAGGTTCGCCGCGGAGTTCCCCGCCGCCCGGCACATCGCGCTGGGCGTCGACACCACGGACGACCAGCCGGTGATACCCGGTGAGTTCCTGGCCGCCGGGCTTGAGCCACAGCGTGCCACCGTGCTGACCTGTGCCGACGTCCGCCCGCCGCCGCATCAGAACGCCGCCGCCGAGATCCGGCCGCTGGATTCCGACGCCGACTGGCAGCAATCCTACGAGCTCGGCGTCCGTTGCTTCGGCGACGACATGGCGCAGGATTACCTGAAACGCCGGGCCGCCGCGCGGCGGCGGCTGGCCCGGGCCGGGAGTGGCGCCTGGTTCGGCGCCTTCTCGGGCGGCCGCCTGCTGGCGCAGCTCGGGGTGTGTGACGCAGGCGGCGGCTTCGCTCGCTACCAGGACGTCGAGACCGACCCGGCGGCCCGCCGCCAGGGCCTGGCCGGGACGCTCGTCTGGCACGCGGGCCGCTACGGCCGCGAGATCCTCGGCGCGAGCACCCTGGTCATCGTGGCCGATCCCGCGGACCTGGCCATCCGGATCTACCGCGCCTGCGGCTTCACCGACCTGCAGAGCCAGCTCACCTTCGAACGGCCGCCAGCCGGCTGACGCCGGCCCGCGGGGAGCGTTCAGCGGACGGGGACGTTGAGCCACTGTCCGTTCGGGATCAGTCTTTTTTCTGTGACCACCGCGGAGACAAGCTCGGCCGGGGTGACGTCGAACGCGTAGTTGAGCGCCTTGGTGCCGGCCGGGGCGGCCGGGACGGTGATCTCGGAGTCGGCTCGCAGCTCGATCGGGATCGCCGCGCCGGTCGGCGTCGCCTCGTCGATGGTCGACTCGGGCACCGCGACCAGGAACGGGATACCGGCCCGGTGCGCGGCGAGCGCCAGGCCGTAGGTGCCGATCTTGTTGGCCACGTCGCCGTTCGCGGCCACCCGGTCGGCGCCCACCACCACCGCGTCGGACAGCCCCTGGCTGATCAGGAACGGCCCGGCGCCATCACCGGCCAGCCGGTGCTCGATGCCGAGCTGGCCGAGTTCCCAGCAGGTCAGCCGGGCGCCCTGAAGCAGCGGCCGGGTCTCGTCCACGATCACCTCCTCGAGCACGCCCTGCTCGTGCAGCGCGCGGATGACCCCGAGCCCGGTACCCCAGCCGAGGCAGGCCAGGGCGCCGGTGTTGCAGTGGGTGTGCACGCGGAGCCGCCGGCCCGGCCCGCAGGCCTCCCGGAGGTACGCGGCGCCGCGGCGGCTGATCTGGTGGCTGGCCGCGGTGGCGAACTCGACCACGGCCAGCGCAGCGGCCTCGACGGCCTGGCGGCCATGCGGGATGTGCGCCGCGACCGCCGATACCTCGCGTCTGAGGTTGACCGCGGTCGGCCGCGCGTCGGCGATCCGGTTGAGCTGCGCCTCTAGCCTGGCCCCGTCCCAGCCCTCGCGGCCGCCCTGGTGAACCGCCAGCGCCACGCCGAGCGCGCCCGCCGCGCCGAGGAGCGGCGCGCCCCGGATCGCCAGCCGGGTGATCGCCTCGACCAGCTCGTCGACCGTGGTGATGCGCAGCACGGCGACCTGGTGCGGCAAGGCCGTCTGATCCAGGGCCTCGATGTGCCCGTCCCGCCACGCCAGCACCTCAGGTGGGTTCATACCGTTGAACCTATGCTGCTCGAACAGGTGCGGGACGATGTGGTCAGGGTCTGCCGGGAACTGGCCTCATCGGGGCTGGTAGTGGGGACCTCAGGCAACGTGAGCGGCCGGGACGGCGACCTCGTGGCCGTGTCCCCGAGCGGCGTGGATTACGCGGAGCTGACCGCCGACCTGGTCGGCGTGCACCGGCTGGACGGCACCCCGGTCGAGGCGGTGCTGCGGCCGACCAGCGAGTTGCCGCTGCACCTGGGGGTCTACGCCGCCACCGGGGCGGCGGCGATCGTGCATACCCACTCCGTCGCCGCGACGACGCTGTCGACGGTGGCGGATGAACTGCCTGCGATCCACTATCAGATAGCGATGTTCGGCGGTCCGCTGGCGGTGGCACCTTACGCCACGTACGGGAGCGATGAGCTAGCCCGCACCGTGGTGACGGCGCTGCGCGACCGGACCGCCTGCATCATGGCCAGCCACGGAGCGGTAACGACCGGCCCGGACCTGAGATCGGCCCTGGTGGGCAGCCGCTACCTGGAGTGGCTGTGTGAGGTGTACCTGCGTGCGCTGGCGGTGTGCCAGCCCGGAGCCAGACCCCGGAACCCGCGGCTGCTGCCGGCCGAGGAGATCGCGCTGGTGGCCAGCAAGCTCGCGGGTTACGGGCAGCGCGCCCCCAAGCCGGTTTAGCAGCGTCCTTGATAGGCCCCGCTGGTGTACGTGGTCCAGGGGTACCAGTCACGCCCGTTGTCGGAGATGGCGATCGCGGCCTCGGCGTTGCCGAGCGGGTTGAACGTGGCCTGCGCGGGGCCGTGCGAGCCGTTGATCTGCCAGTAACCGTAGTCATTGGTCGGGCTGAGGGCGTACTGACGGCCACCGGATTCGGCCATCGCGATCTCGGCCGCCATGAAGGCCTCGCCGGAAGATCCGCCGGCCTGTTCCCAGAGCTTCTCCAGGCCGGAGCAGCTGAGCGTGCCGCTCAGGCTGGTGGAGGAGGTCAGCACGGTGCTCTTGGGCTTGGCGTGCTTCGGGGTATAGGACGACGTGCTCGGTGCCGAACGGGGGGCCGAGTAGGGGATCGTCAGCGACTCACCCACGTAGATGTCGTTCGGGTTGTAGATCTTGGACTTGTTCGCCTCATAGATCCACTGCCACTGCGCCGAGTTGCCGTAATAGCGTTCCGAGATCTGGGACAGCGAATCTCCGGAACGGACGGTGTACGTGCGAGTGGCCGTCTGAGCACGCCGGACCAGAGCGTCGGTGCGGGCTTCGGTGCGGACCTGCTCGGTCACGGTCGCAGCCTTGGCGGAAGTCGTGACGGCGGCGTGTGCCTGCGGCGCGGCGACCATCGCGCCCGCGATCACCACCACGGGGGCGGCCTTGCCTGCCTTCTCCGCGACCTTCTCGACCTGCGACGGCGTGGTGTGCCGGCCGGTTCGCCGGATCTTCCGCGTCCGGCGGTCCACGTTCGTTGAATCCACAGAACTCCCCAACTTGTTTCCGCGCCCGCCTACCCGGAGACCCACTGCTAGGTCCTATCGGCGAGCCTGGTCAGGTCACTTTCCGCAACCGATGAGGCTCTTCTACACTTTCGGTGGTCTGTGCCATCTGCGGAAGCATGGCAGCAACTGCCGGAGGCTCGCAGGCAAATCGAGGTATTTCTGTAACTCATCTGTGATCTTTAAGTTGGCAGGTCACCGGCCCTGAAATACTGCGGATGTGAACGATCATGGCCTGAGATACTTCGATGTTTACGCGCTCGGCAGCATGTACGAGTGCGGCACCGTCAGCATCGACGAAGCTAGCATCATAAGTTTCGGTAAAGAGTTTGATCCGCAGCCCTTCCATGTCGATCCGGCCGCCGCGGCCCGAGGGCCGTTCGGCGGGCTGATCGCCAGTGGCTGGCACACCGCCGCTGTCACGATGCGGCTGCTGGTGGGGAACTACCTCTCGGCGCAGGCCAGCCTCGGCGGCGCGGGTGCCGACGAAATCCGCTGGCCTTACCCGGTCCGCCCGGGGGACACGCTCCGTGTCCGGGCCACGGTCGTCGAGTCCAGGAGATCGCTGAGCCGGCCGGACCGGGGCATCATCAAGACGCTGGCTGAGACGGCGAATCAGGCCGGCCGGACGGTGATGCGGTGCACCGTGATCAACTTCCTGCGCGTCCGCCCGGCGGCCGGCGGCTAAGCAGGCCGAACCCGATCAGGATGAGTCCGGCCAGGGCGATGACCGGGCCGATGATGGTCCACAGGGAGGCGCCGGTCATGAAGCTCCCCGTGACGTAGCCCAGGCCTTGCAGGGTAAAGACGATTCCGGCGATCGCGATCAGGGCACCCAGCCCTACCAGCAGCACCCTCGCCGTCACCGTCACGGGACGAGCCTAGCCTGCGCCGGCCCCTGGCCTCCTGCTGCCCGGCCGGGAGATAGTAGGACGAGACCGACGTCAGCGAGGAAAGGGACTGTCCCATGCTCTACGCCTTCGGATTCGAGCGAGTCGGCGTGCTGGTGAGCGACCTGTACTTCGTCGACCCTGAGCCGCACCCGGGCCAGGAGGGCGCCGAGCGCGGCGTCCGGCTCGAGCTGCGGATCCTCGAACGTAGCGCGCTCAAGGGATCGATTTACTCGGCGCAGCCGATCGAGGTCGGCCAGCCGCTCTGGCGCGCCGACTTCCTGGAGTCGGCCGCGGGCCGGCCGGGCAGCTTCGACCGCACCCATCACCACCCGGTGTTCAGCGGCTGGGAGCCCAACAGCCGGGTCTTCGACCGGGAACTGTCCGCGGACCCGCTGGGCTGGCTGGGCGGCAAGCTCGCGGACCCCGACGGCCTGGTGGCGTCGGCCGGATTCCCGGCGGATGTGCTTGGCCCGGACGACGCGGACAGCCTGCGCGCTGTCGCGCCTGAGATCGTGGACGCGACCCGCAGGCTGCTCGAGAAGGTGCGGGCCGGCGAGCTCGGCAACCCACCTCGCGACGTGGCCCTAGCCGGCGCCGGCGCGGCCGGGGGCGAGCCGATCAGCATCCGGGCCGGCTGGCTATAGCCCCGAACGGATTTTACCGGCCGGGCGTAGGCCGGGTGGTCCAGGTCATGGCAGGCTGGGCTGGTGGTCAGTGATACGACGCGGCGGCTGATGCTGCTGCGGCACGCCAAATCGGACTGGCCGGACGTCTCTGACCATGCCCGGCCGCTGGCCAAGCGCGGGCGGCACGACGCCCCGGCGGTCGGCCGCTGGCTGCGTGAGCACGGTTACCTGCCGGACGTCGTGGTGTGCTCGACCGCGCGCCGGACGCGGCAGACCTGGGAGCTGGTGGCGCCGGAGCTCGGCGGATCGCCGTCGGTGACGTTCGAGCCGCGGGCGTACGAGGCCAGCGCGCTGACCCTGCTCTACCTGGCCCGGGAACTACCCAGCCGGTACCGCGCCGCGCTGCTCATCGGGCACAACCCGGCCATCTCGGATCTCGCCAGCAGCCTGGCCGGCAGTTCGGCCGGACGGGCCGCCGAGGACGGCGCGCCCCCGCCGCCGGCCATCAGGTTCCCCACCGCCGCCGTGGCCGTCCTGGAGTTCACCGGCGACTGGCCCGCCCTAACCCCCGGGCAAGCCCGCCTAGTCGGCTTCACCGCCCCCGCCGACCTCTAAAAGGCATTTTTCGTGATCGTGGATACTTAGCTTCGCGAGAAGAAGGTAAGTATCCACGATAATTGCTCAGCCTGGAACTTTTTGCGTGGACCCGGAATCGGCGTCGGGCGGGTGGAATGGCGGGGCTGCCCGCGCCGGTTAGTACAGCCGTCGCCAACCTGTAAGGAGAGTCGAGATGTCCCTGACCTTTCCACCTGGCCCGCTTTCCGGCCGCGCGCCGGAGACCGTCAACTACCGGATTGACGGTCCCGCGCACCGGCTGCTGATGCAGGAATTCCCGCGCCGGGTGCGGGCGGCCTTCGCCGGCCAGGCCGTGTTTGACACGACCCGCGGGATGCTCCTGCACGAGACCGGGATACTGCCCCAGGTGTACGTGCCGCAGGCCGACATCCGGGCCGACCTGCTCCGGCCCACCGATCATCACACCTACTGCCCGTTCAAGGGCACCGCGTCCTACTGGTCGGTGGCCGTCGGCGACCAGGTCGCGGAGAACGCGGTCTGGGCGTACCCGGAGCCGAACCCGGAGTCGCACTGGCTGCAGGGGTACGCCGGTTTCTACTGGAACGCCATGGATGAGTGGTACGACGAGGACGAACGCGTCGAAGGCCACCTCCGGGACCCGTACCACCGCGTCGACGTACGCCGCTCGTCACGGCCGGTCCGCGTCCGGCTCGGCGACGCCGTGCTCGCCGAGACCCGGCGCCCCCTGCTGCTGTCCGAGACCGGCCTGCCGAACCGCTACTACTTGCCCGCGGCCGACGTGCGGCAGGACCTGCTCGAGTCCAGCGACACGCACACCGTGTGCGCCTACAAGGGCACGGCCTCGTACTGGTCGGTCAACGCGGCCGGTCACAAGCTCGCCGACGCGGTCTGGTCCTACCCGCAGGCTGAGGGGGATTCGGCCGCCGTCAGCGGCTACCTGTGCTTCCTGCACGACGACCTGGTCACCGAGGTCGGCGAGCCGGGCGAACCCGGCTGACGGACCGGAAACCGGATGTCGGCCGTGACATCCGGCCTCCGGGGCTATGCGGTCTGCGGGGCTATGACGGCCTGCGGGGCTATGCGGCCACCGGCTCTTTGGCCTTCGGTTCCGTTTCGCTCGCCCTGGCCATCGCGGGTACGGCCGTTTCGCTGGCCGCCGCTCCGGCTGATGCAGCGGGTGCAGTAGGTGCGGCGGGTGCCGCCGCCGCTACGTAAGGCCGGCGTGGCTCCCGGGCGACGATGAAGATGGTGACGATCCAGCCGACCAGCGCCGTGACCGGGACCACGGCCATGATGACCAGCTGCCAGGTGGACAGGGCCGAGTTCATGTTAGACATCGGATGATGTTCCCTCCGGGTAGGTGAGGCGGTCCCGCACCGAGATGACCCCCTCGATGTGCCAGGCCTCGGCCAGGATGTTCCGGCCCTGCTGCGCCGTGTCCGGGTGGCCTGCGAGGGTCACGATGCCGTCCTTGACCGTGACGATGAAGCGACCCGGATCGGCGCCGAACTCGGTCGCGATCAGGTCCTGCGTGATCTCCTGCCCGATCTGACCGTCGGGCCGCCCGTAGACGCTCAGCACGTCGGCCCGGCTGATGATCCCGGTCAGGTAGCCGTTCTCGGTAACGACCGGCAGGCTCCTGACCTTGCAGGAGTACATGAGCCGGGCGGCGCTGGTGACGGGCTCGTCGGGCGTGATGGTGATCGGCGCCGTGGTCATGATGCTGGCGGCCGTGACACCGATCGCCTTGACGAAGTCGTTATGGTCGTGCACGGAGGCGTCCGGGCCGGGTCCCTGCTCCGGCAGGCCCGCGATCAGCGCTTCCTTGGGCAGCATGTCCGTCTCGGAGACCACGCCGATGACCTTGCCTTCCGCGTCGACGACGGGGAAGAGGCTGACCCGGTGCTGGCGGAGCAGGGCGGCCACGTCTTTGAACGAGGCCTCCTTCGTGACCGCCACCACGTGGGTGGTCATCACATCCTTGACTGCGGCGTTCATGTCACCATCGCCCCTTCCGCGGCTCATGAGAGCGAGAAGGATCCCGCATCCGCTTCGCGCGGATTCCGATTTGCGCGGGTGAGCGGTCTGAGCGTCCGCCTCGGACAGTCACCGTTCCGCCGCGCCGGACCGGGATCCTTCCCGTCAGCTATCAGCACACCGCATTTAGCCCAGGGGGCACAGGGGCCAAGGTCCCGTCCCGAGATGACTTCCGCCACGGGCTGGGACGACACGAGCGGGGACGACACGAGCGGGGACGACACGAGCGGGGACGACACGAGCCGTGACACCACGGCTCGTTCGGCCGCATAAAGACAGAACGCGTGCGGCGGGCCACCTAGGGTCAGGCGGCCCGCCGCACGCGGACGAAGACCTACCGGGCTATTCGGCGCCGAAGGAGTTGATCTCCGCCTCTTCGGCCTCGGTGAGCTTGCGCGGCACTTCTCCGCGGGCGTGCTTGGCGTTCTGCACCTGGTGCCGGATCTGGTCCACGATCTCCGGGTTGGCCAGCGTCGTGATGTCGCCGACGTCGGCGAAGTTGGACGTCGCGGCGATCACCCGGCGCATGATCTTGCCCGACCTGGTCTTCGGCATGTCGGGCACGATCCAGATGTTCTTCGGCCGCGCGATCTTGCCGATGTCGGTCTCGATCGCCCGCTTGACCTTGGCTTCGATCTCCGGGCTCGGCTCGATGCCGGGCTTGAGCGAGACGTACATCTCGACCATCCGGCCGCGCACGTCGTCGATGACCGGGACCGCGGCCGCCTCGGCGATCTCCTCGACCGCCAGCGCGGACGACTCGAGTTCCTTGGTGCCGAGCCGGTGCCCGGCCACGTTGATCACGTCGTCGACGCGGCCCAGGATGCGGTAGTAGCCGTCTTCGGTCTGGACCGCGCCGTCCCCGGCGAAGTAGGGCCAGTCGCGCCAGTCCTTGCTGTCCGGGTCCTTGTTGTACTTGGCGAAGTACGTCGACACGAACCGGTCGGGCTGGCCCCAGATCGTCTCGAAGATGCCCGGCCAAGGGTTGCGGATGCAGATGTTGCCGGCCTTGCCGCTGCCCTGCGGCACCGGCTCGCCGCTCTCGTCCAGGATCTCGGCGTAGATGCCGAGGGCGGCCGGGCCGCAGCTGCCCGGCTTCATCGCGTACAGGGCGGGCAGCCCGGTGCCGAGGAAGCCGCCGGTCTCGGTCTGCCACCAGGTGTCGACGATGACCGCCTCGCCCTTGCCGACCGTCTCGTAGTACCAGCGCCAGACCTCGGGCTCGATCGCCTCGCCGACCGTGGTCATGTGCTTGAAGTGGTAGTCGTACTTGGCGGGCTCGTCCGGGCCGACCTTGCGCAGCATCCGGATCGCGGTGGGGGAGGTGTGGAAGATGTTCACCCCGAGCCGCTCCGCGATCCGCCAGGGGCGGCCGGCGTCCGGGTAGTTCGGTGTGCCCTCGTAGATCACGCTGGTGGTGCCGAGCGAGAGCGGGCCGTAGACGATGTAGGAGTGGCCGGTGATCCAGCCGATGTCGGCCATGCACCAGTACGTGTCGTCCGGGTGGATGTCCTGGTAGTACTTGGACGTCCCGGTCACGTAGGCCAGGTAGCCGCCGGTGCTGTGCACGCAGCCCTTCGGGTGGCCGGTGGTGCCGCTGGTGTACATCAGGAACAGCGGCGCCTCGGCCGGCATGGGGACGGGCGCGACGACCGCACCGCGGTAGTCGGCGAGGAGCTCGTCAACGAAGAAGTCGCGGCCTTCGACCATCGGGGTCTTGGACCCGTACTGGCCGGGGAACCGCCGCCAGACCAGCACCTTGGAGACCTCGGCGCCCTCCTTGCGGGCCGCCTCGACGGCCTCGTCGGCCTTGACCTTGTGGTCGGTCAGGTCGCCGCTGCGATAGTAGCTGTCCATGGTGATCAGGATCTTGCTGTCGGAGTCGGCGATGCGGTGCCCGCAGGCACCCCCGCTGAACCCGCCGAACACCTGGGAGTGGATCACGCCGAGCCGGGCGCAGGCCAGCATCACGACCGGCAGTTCGGGCACCATCGGCATGTGCAGCGTGACCCGGTCGCCGGCCTTGACGCCGCAGAAGTCCCGCAGCAGGGCCGCGAACTCGTTGACCTGGCGGTAAAGCTCCTGGTACGTGATCACCACATGGGGAGCGTCCTCGGGTTCGGGGACCCAGATCAGCGCCGCCTTGTTCTTGTGCTCGGCCAGGTGCCGGTCGACGCAGTTGTAGCTGGCGTTCAGCTTGCCGCCGACGAACCATTTCCAGAACGGCGCGTTGCTGGTGTCCAGGGTGGTGTGCCAGTACTCGTCCCAGGACAGCAGGTCCGCGTATTCCCGGAAGCATTCGGGGAAGTTTTCTTCCGCGAACCTGGCGACGATGGCCGGGTCGGAAGCGTTCGCCTGGCCGATGAACTTGGGCGGCGGGGGATAGTAACCCTCCTCGCGCCAGTGCACGGCGATGGTTGCCTCGGAAGATCCGGATGAGTCCGTTTCTTCTTCGGCGGTCTGCCCTTGAACTTCTTCGGCCATTAGGAGTCCCTCCGCATGCGGTTACTTTCAGAGTTAACACCGGAAGCACTCCAAATTTAACGCCAGCGGGCAGTATCCTCTACGGTCACGGCCGACCTATCTGACCGGGATAAAGCGGGCAGGTAACGCCGAGTACACGGGTGCTGACGGAAGCAGCTCGGGGAAGACACCGTCCAGGCCGGTCATCCGCATGATCTTCAGCAGCGACGGCCGGGCCGAGGTGAGCTTGAGCTGGCGTCCGGCCTGCCGCGCGTGCCGGGCGACCTTGGCCAGGACCCCGAGTCCCGAGGCATCGCAGAAGGTCAGTCCGGACAGGTCCACGGTGACCGGGACCTGCCAGGAGTCGATCACTTCGCTGATGTAGGCGTAGGCCTTGTCCGCGGTGGCGATGTCAAGCTCGCCGGTCACGCTGATGACCTGGTATCCGTCCGGCCCCATCCGGCTGGAAAGCTCCAGCTGCACCGGCTCGAACTGCACCGGCTCGAACTGCACCGGCTCGAACGGCACTGGCTCGAGCGTCACCGGCCCGCCTTTGGCCGGCTCGCCCTTGACCGGCTCGCCCTTGGCAGGCTGAAGCGGAACAGGCTCCCTGCGCTGCGCGGTAATCACCATTGCATCACTTCCCCCGTCTGGCACTGCCGCGCCGGCACTCACGCGGTTCAGCGGACGAATGATCACGTGCCTCTCCAACCCGTTGTCCCTTTAACGCCGGCGGCCCGGCATACCTTCCTGGTGCCGCCGAAACTGGGACAGCCCCCCAGGGCCCCGTACACTGGAGGTATGGTCCTGATTCTGGCACCAGGCCCACGACCAGTGCAAATAATAAAAACCCGGACACTGGGCCGATACCGGGATTCTGCTGAGTAGTACGTATGAGGGGTGGCCTAGGTTCAACGCCCGTCAGCGGATCCTCAGGCCCGATGAGGACCATGGCGCCTCCCGACGGCCGAACGACCGTTGACGAACACTGCCGCCGGCCTCCGGCCGAGCCGCGCAAGGCCGGAGCCGCCGGGGCCACCCCAGCGGCCACGGGGTAACGTGCCGGTATGCGTGCGTGGCATGTCGAAGCGCCAGGACCGGTCAGCGGTCACCCGCTGCGCCTGCACCCCGACGACGACATACCGCGGCCGGCCCCAGGCGAGCTGCTGCTGCGGGTCCTGGCCTGCGGGGTCTGCCGCACCGACCTGCACGTGACCGAGGGGGACCTGCCGCCGCACCGGCCCGGCGTGACCCCCGGCCACGAGGTGGTCGGCGAGGTGGCCGCCGTCGGCGAAGAAACCAGCGGTGAGTTCGCCCAGGGCGACCGGGCCGGCGCGGCCTGGCTCCGCTGGACCGACGGGGAGTGCGTCTACTGCCGTCGCGGCGCGGAGAACCTGTGCCCCCGCTCGCTCTACACCGGCTGGGACGCCGACGGCGGGTACGCCGAGTACCTGACGGTGCCCGCCGCGTACGCGCACCGCCTGCCGGACGGCTATTCCGACGCCGAGCTCGCCCCGCTGCTGTGCGCGGGCATCATCGGCTACCGGGCCCTGAAACGGGCCGAACTTCCGCCGGGCGGCCGGCTGGGCCTGTACGGCTTCGGCGGCAGCGCGCATCTGGCCGCCCAGGTCGCGCTGGCCCGCGGGGCCACCGTGCACGTGCTGACTCGCGGCGAGCAGGCGCGGCGGCTGGCGCTCGAGCTC
>OCZT010001301.1_pt1 | contig 25810 bp, 19 predicted proteins | sample 1539031 | NCBI WGS metagenome assembly OCZT01 (sample SAMEA3539308, study PRJEB22396) | soil metagenome | biome: tundra; feature: field; material: soil | place: USA | collected 2010-05 | depth 0.15 m | reverse complement strand
CAAAGTTATAGATCGAATAAATCTAATAAATAGATCAGAGAAGCTATTGCAGCGCTACCCATTTGTAGCTCACGGATATTTACCTGTTCGAAAGTGTCATTTGCAGAATGGTGGTACCAAAAATATCTCTGAGAATCAGGTATATAGCCAATCTGTAATGCACCCAAAGCTTTAAGCGGCGCTATATCTGAACCACCTCCTCCCTTGTCGAAATCCCTGATATTATATGGTTCGAACCAGGATGTCAAAGATCTGAGTTTTTCAAGTTTCGTACTATCTGCATCGAAACTAAATCCCCTTGGGCTCATAACGCCACGATCAGATTCCAGAGCAGCATAATGAACTTCACCTTTATTTTTTGCTTCTTCGGCATAGGTTTTTCCTCCTGTGGCGGTCATCTCTTCATTCATAAATAAAACTGCTCTCACTGTCCGCTTAGGTTTTATACCAAGCTTTTTATAAATACGGATTGTTTCAATAGCCTGAACACATCCGCCGCCATCATCGACGGCTCCCTCAGCTATATCCCAGGCATCCAGATGACCTCCCACTGTAATATATTCGTGAGGCTTAAGAGAACCATAAACTTCACCTATAACGTTATAGGACCATGCGTCGGGATAGTTCTTGCATGTTGAAAGCAGGTGAACGGTAAGTGAAGAGTCAGTTTTCAACCATTGACTTAATAGTTCAGCATCTAAGGTAGAAACTGCTACGGCTGGAATCTTATTAACGCCATCTGCATAACGGGTAACTCCGGTATGGGGAAATTTATCCAGAGATTGCGTCATTGACCTTACAATTACGGCTATTGCACCATATTTAGAGGCTTCTGAAGGTCCCATAGTTCGCTGATTCACAGCTCCTCCATATGCAGAAAAAGAATTAATTAATTTATTATCGAAAGGCCGGTTAAAAAAAACAATCTTACCTTGAATACTTTTGAGACCTAATGTCTTAAGCTCTTCAAAATCATGAACCTCAATAACCTTGGCAGTTATTCCTTCTTCTGTTGTACCTACAGAAAGGCCAAGCGCTGTTATTGACAGATCCTTCTTTCCATGTATCGATGATTTTACGCTGCATTTCTCATTACCCCTCACCCAATGCGGTACAGGAACTTTCTGGAGCCAAACAGTATCGGCGCCTGCATTTATAAGAGCCTGCCTGGCATATTCAATGGCTTTTTCAGCAGCAGGGGAACCTGCTATTCTTCCCTTTGTATGCTTACACAGATATTCAAGGTTGTTATATGCGGTTCTGTCTGTTAAAGCCTCATCGAAAACAGAAGATATGATTTTTGCAGGCTCCTGTGCTTTCAATAAATGAGAAACCAGGACAAGTAGAAAAACAGTTATTATTTTTTGCACTTCTCTGGTATTAGACATCGATCTTGGCATACTTTGCATGTGTTTCTATAAACTCTCTGCGTGGTGGAACCTCATCGCCCATAAGCATTGAGAATATATGATCTGCCTCTGCAGCGCTTTCTATTGTAACCTGTCTAAGGGTCCTTGTCTCAGGGTTCATGGTTGTTGACCAGAGCTGTTCGGCGTTCATCTCACCAAGACCTTTGTATCTCTGTACACCTACTGACGATTCTTTCCCCTGTCCCATCTCCTGAACTGCCATCTCACGCTCCTCTTCAGTCCAGCAGTAACGTTCCGTTTTCCCTTTTTTAATAAGATATAAAGGTGGTGTAGCAATGTAGATATTTCCACCTTTGATCAGGTCTTGCATATACCTGAAAAAGAAGGTCATGATTAGTGTTGTAATATGAGAACCATCCACATCCGCATCAGTCATGATAATGATTTTATGATAACGCAGGCCCGCGATGTTAAGGGCCTTGCTATCATCTTCAGTTCCAATATTGACACCAAGTGCAGTAAAGATATTTTTTATCTCTTCGCTTTCATAGATTCTGTGTTGCATTGCCTTTTCAACATTCAATATCTTTCCTCTCAATGGCAGAATTGCCTGGAAACCGCGATCACGTCCCTGTTTTGCCGTTCCACCTGCAGAATCACCTTCCACGAGGTATATCTCGCAATTCGCCGGATCCCTGTCGGCACAATCGGCCAGTTTGCCCGGAAGTCCGGAACCTGACAGGACATTCTTGCGCTGGACAAGCTCTCTTGCTTTACGTGCAGCATGACGGGCAGTTGCAGCAAGGATTACCTTCTGAACTATGATTCTGGCATCTTTTGGATTCTCTTCAAGATAGTTTGTAAGCATCGTACTTACTGCCTGATCGACCGCACCCATTACCTCAGAGTTTCCCAGCTTAGTTTTTGTCTGACCTTCAAACTGAGGTTCGGCAACCTTAACTGAGATTATAGCAGTAAGTCCTTCACGAAAATCATCACCGTTGATATCGAATTTCAGTTTCGAGGTAGCACCCGAATCTTCAGCATACTTTTTAAGGGTTCTGGTTAAACCTCTTCTGAATCCAGCAAGATGTGTACCCCCTTCAATAGTATTAATATTATTTACATAGGAATGGACATTCTCGGAGAATGAATTATTATACTGAAGGGCTATCTCAACAGGAATCTCAGTCTTATCAAATGTTATATGAATAATTTTTTCAATAAGTCTTTCTCTGTTTGAATCAAGATATTCAACAAATTCCTTAAGACCCAGTTCAGAGCGGAACTCTTCATAACGTGCAGTTCCTCCATTACCATCGTCAATGAGCTCTCTCTCATCTTTGATAGTGAGTAATATTCCTTTGTTAAGGAAAGCAAGTTCCCGGAGCCGTGCTGAGAGAATCTCAAAGTTGAATTCGGTCGTCTGGAAAATGGTTCCATCCGGTTTAAAAGTCACAGAAGTTCCTGATTTATCAGATTTTCCAATAACCTCTACTTCAGTAACAGGTTTCCCCTTTTCATATTGCTGCCTGAAAATCTTGCCTTCCCTCATTACAACCGCAGTAAGCTGAGCTGAAAGTGCATTCACGCATGATACCCCAACACCATGAAGACCACCTGACACTTTGTAAGAATCTTTATCAAACTTTCCTCCGGCATGAAGGACAGTCATAACAACCTCAAGTGCAGATTTTTGTTCCTTTTCCATTATCCCGGTAGGAATGCCTCTTCCATCATCTGTAACAGTTACGGAGCCATCTTCGTGAATGACAACTTCTATTTTAGTACAATAGCCTGTAATTGCCTCATCTATGGAATTATCAATTACTTCATATACAAGATGATGTAATCCTTTTATACCTATATCGCCAATATACATCGCAGGTCTTTTCCTTACAGCCTCAAGACCTTCCAGCACCTGAATGTTATCTGCTGAGTAATCCTTACTGTCCTGCAATTTCTTTTCTTTCTCGCTCATTATTACTATTATTATTAAATCAATCTTTTCTAAAATCAATTATAAATAATCATACCAAAAAATAAATGAGAAGCCATTTCGTATTTGACTCCATTTTAATAACATCAAACTTGATTTTTTGGTAATGAAATCCGGATATCTTTTTTACTGTTTCCAGTCATCAGAATCAACCTCGCTTTTTCTATTATAAATTATTGATATTAAGATTATTAATTATTGGTACAAATATACGGATTTTAAATTGTTTTTCCTTAAAAAAATGTTAAAAATAATGCACATTTTTCATTAAGAAATTAACACTTAAATGTTGTCTGATTGTCTCATTGTCTGATTGTCCGAAAGTCCGCCCCAAAAGGGAGCTAAAAATCTCTTTTCCCCCTCAAACCGCACACCGCAAACCGTTATTAAAGACTATAAGTAAAACCAACCATGAACAGGAATCCCTGTGTCGGATAATATGCCCATTCATAATAGCGCCTATAAGAGATATTATTAAGTTTTGTCCAGAATGAGAGTATTTTGGAATAACGATATTCAGCACTTAGATTTAGATTGAAATGATCGGGCATCACCATTATAACCCTGGGATCTTTGATAGCAGGAATAGATGGATTTGGAGCTGGAACCACATAATCTCCATTGACTATTTCACGTCGCTTACCCTGAACACTTATTTCCATCCCGGCAATTATTTTATCTCTCAGGTTATACTTTAATCCTAACTTTCCATCCCAGCCAGGCTTATCCCATGCATATTGAAATTTTGACATAGTATAATCATACAGGTTTGCTTCTCCGTTGAAGGAGAGGTTATCATTTATTGGTCCGTTCATTTCCGCATGAACATTCAAAAGTTCTACATCGTCAGTAAGGGCCGAAAAATAGTTACCTCTTTTCGGATAAAGATAATCAGGAATGACGATGTTGGAATAAAAAAGCATATTACTGATCAGAGAATATGACGCCGACACTTTATAGTTTCCTCCTAACCCGGTATTTCCTCTCAAACCGGTAGAAATAACCAGATCGTGACTCGTACTTGGAAGTTTATAAAGGCTTCCATTCTGGATCAAAAACGGGTTTTCAGAAATGACTTTCATTGGTTCATTTTTCTCCAGTTTCCCTGATAATCCTGCAAAAAAGTTTATGTAAGTGGGAACAACTTTGAAGTTGAAATTAATATCAGGATATACATGTAGCACCGTAAAAGCAGCCATATCCTTCTCAAGCAATGCCTGAATTCCAAGTTTAAAGCTCCACTCTTCAGAACTCTTCTTAAGAAATGGGCTGATTGAAGCAACATATTCTGAGGGGGTTTGAAGAAAGTCAGAAAAGTGGTATGAGTCATAGTTTACACCGGAACCAATATAGAATTCATTATATGATTTAGCCATCATCCCGGATACAGCAACCTTACGCTGATACATATTTTTTTCAGATGTAAAGTAGTTAAAGGAACCACGAAAATCATAAGAAAAGTCGGTGGAATCCAAAGTTAATGAAGATAATGAAGCTTTTGCACCCAGATTGGTATAGGGCAGTCTTATCTCTTTATTGGAAGGATAATAGTCTGAAAATACAGGATCATAACCGTAAGCATGTCTGGTTTTCTCACTATAGTCCAATGAGCCTTCAAGAGTATTTTTTCTAAAAAATTTCCGGCCAAAAAGAGAAGCATCATTATCCATATACCCTGCAAAAGCTTTTTTGCCATTATCAAGTTCAACATTTCCGTTAGTCGAGAAATGCCTTGCATAGAAACCAAGTGAACCTTTCTTGGATCGCTCGTTTGTTATACTGATTTCCGCCAGTGGTGTAAGATAATTCCCGATGCCGAAATTAATATAACTTTTGTAAAGCTTTGGCAATGGATCAGGTAGTAAGGCCGCTGCCTTAATCGGGCTGATAGTATATTCAGGAAGAAAAGGGGAAGTCTTTACATCATAATGGAAGTCAGGTCTGACTTTCGAGGTATCATTCATATCGGGCAAAAAACTTCTCTTTTTGGATTCCGGAAGTGATGGTTTGTATGGATTATACAAAGTAACCTCTCTCTTTAGTCCGGCCTCCTGTTTCTTAACCTGGGCATTTACCGGCAATAAAGAGAAAATTATGAGGACTGGTATAATAAGGTTTCTTTTTATCATGTCAAATTAATTTCTTAATCAGTTTTTTATCATTGCTGCACACCGTTTTGCACTTTATCATTTTTATCAGTGTCCGGTTTGTTTTCATCAAGGGAATTTAATTTAGCTTTTACCTCATCAAGTATTCCATCGTTATCAACTTTGTAATAATCCTTCAGGCTCTGGAGAGTGGCACGGGCCTGCAGGGTATCACCTTTTTTAATACTTATATCTGCAAGAAGAAGAAATACTCTTGCCATCCAGAACTGATGAGGTGATTTCTGATCAATGAACTCAGTTATAACCTTTTCAGCTTCGGCAGGTTTATCTTTCTTATTCAGAAGTTCGGCAACCCTGTATTTTGATTCTGCTCCTTCAATGCTAGTGACTTCTGTTGCCACCTTTCTGAAATCTCTGAGGGCGTCATCAAAATTATTAAGACTATAATTCGCTTTTGCGCTCATAAATGTAGCCTCACGGACCAGCTCCTCGGGAATATTTGCTGAATTGTTTATTTTCCCGGCAGCTATGATGGTCTTCTGAGCATCACCTGCCTGATAAGCTGACTTGAGCTGTCCCTTAAGAGCTATAAGGGTATTAGCTTCACTCGATGAAACCTTCTCAAGTTTCTCAAAATAATCGAGTGATCCTGAATAATCTTCTTTATCGAATAACATTGATGAAGCAGCAATTAACGATTGTTCCAGGAATTGATTATTTGGCTCGCCTGAAACTTCAATATACAGTTTAAGCGCTTCTTCAGTATTACCAGCCGATTTCAGGCATTCAGCCAGGTAATACTGTGCATTTTGTCTGAAACTGCCATCGGGAAATTCACTTATGTAGCTTTTTAGCACATCGGTAGCCTTATCATATTTACCTGTCATAAACAGATTTTCGCCTGACATGTACAGAAGAGAATCTTTCTGAGCAAGGTTAATATCGCCGTAACCGTCAAGTGTCTTAACGTAAGCGAAATAAGTATCGACTTCATTTAAGTCTACATATGTATTTCTAAGTCCAGTCATGGCATCTCTTGCTTCAGGGGTTGATTTGTAGTTCTCAATCACCTTTTTATACTCTGAAATAGCCTTTTCATTTTCACCAATGTTATAATAGAGAAGTCCCAGCTGAACAATAGAACGTGGCACAAATGAGCTGCCGGAGTAATTTGAGATAATTGAATTGAAATCTGCCTCTCCATTTTTGAAATCTTCAAGGACCAGATAAGCCCTGCCCCTTTCGAAGATGGCGTCAGGAACAAATGTTGAAGAAGGAAATTTTTGAGTCAGGGCTGTGAGTACTTCAACTTTGCCTTTCGTATTATTAATAAGTCCAAGTGAAAATCCTTTCTGGAACATAGCATAATCGGCGTCCAGATTCCCATATTCGATAACTTTGTCGTAATAGCTTATTGCAGAAGTATAGCTTGTGGCAACGTAATAACAATCAGCAATTCTGTTCCTGGTGTCAGCAAGCACTTCTGGTTTCACGTTTGTGACGCCCGATTCGAAAGTTTTAAAATTGGTTAATGCATTTGGATAGTCTTTCAGATTGAAAAAGGTGTATCCAAGATTATACCTTACAAGGTTGTATTCACTTAAGAGGGTCGAACCCGGTAATCCCATAAATAACTCATAATCATCTTTTGCCAAATCATAATGACCAAGCCTGTAATTTGCTTCGGCCCTCCAGTAGACAGATCTTGCCCTGATCTGCCTGTTATATTTTTCATATTTGAGTGATTTATCAAACATATTAATTGAGGCTTCAATTTCCAGGTTATTGAAGAGCTCCAATCCTCTGAAAAATGCAACTTTCTGATATGCCTCTTCAAGCCTGCTATCTTTATTACCGATTTTATCAAGTGCCGTAAGAGCAGCATTGTAGTTTTTAATCTGCATCAAGGTACCAACAAGATAGTCATAAACCTCTTGTATCCTTTTTGACCCCGGATAAAGGTCGATATATTCCTGAAAGGCGGCAATGGCTTCTCCGAAAGGAGCATATGCTGTTTCGTAAGTCAGTTTAGCATAGTTGTAAAGCGATTCTTCCTTGATCTTCTTGTCAAAATTAAGTACTGATGCCTCACCGAAAGCTAATCGGGCACGAGATTTGTCACCTTTCTGCATATAGCAATCACCGAGAATATTCCAGATATTCTGACTGAGAAGATCACCCTTTGCCCCTATTTCAATAAAAATATTAATTGCTTTATCAAGATCTCCGGTCTTATAATAACAATAACCAAGCTCATATTTATCCTCCCGTCCACTTGCCTTTGCTCCTGTGGAATATTTCTCAAGATATGGCAATGCCTCTTTATAATTTTCCTTACTGTAATAAGCATCACCAATAAATCTGTAAAGTTCAACAGCCCTTGTTTTTCCGGCTGACTTTAGAAGATCAGGAGCCATAGACAGGATGCCATCATAATCTTTCTGGAGGTAGAGAATCTGAACAATATAAAATGGCACCACCCCTCCGAAAGTTTCATCCTCTTTAAGACGCATAAATCCCTCCAGTGCGGTCTGATACATTTTCTGTTCATAAGCTATCTGAGAAAAATAGTAAACAGCCGGAGGCGTATATTCTGTGTCAATATCTTTAATTTCAGAAAACATCAGAAGTGCTCTGCTTTGATCGCCCTTGATGTAAAGCGAATATCCGAATCTGAAAAAATATTCGGTCAGCTTATCAGATTTCAATTCCTGTCTGTTCACGGTTTCATAATAGACCGCTGCTTTCCTGTAATTTTTGTTCTGATAGAAATAATTGCCTAATTCTAGTCTGGCATCATTTATCCGTGGACTTTCAGGATGTGAATATATAAACATCATCATCCTGTATTCAGCATCGGGATTGAAAAGTTTTAACGCTGCAATTGAACTGTAATATTCAGCATCTGCAACAAGGATGAGATTTGATTTATCCCCATTTCTGACGAATGAATCAAAAAGTCTTATAGCAGCCGGGTATTTCTCTTTATTGAACAATTCCATCCCCCTGTAGAATTCAGATCCAATCTCTTTGACAGTAAACGGAAGCTGGGATGAGACAGGAAGTACGAATATTAATAGAAGACTGAATATTAAAATGAGTTTGTTTCTGTTCATAACTTATTTTTTTTTGCCCTTCACAAAAAAACACTGTTTATGTTTAAAATAATATAAATGGCATATAACATATTAATTGTGAGCCATATATATCCTTAACCCGGTTTTTTTAATTAATCGTAAAATTACAACTATTAAACGCCGCCAGCAGGCCTTTATTACTGATTTTATCAACATATAAATGTTAATTATCAATTCTTTCTTTATTTTGCACATTAAATCACCGGAAAATGCAGGATAATCTTCCACTGGATGTAATTATTGAACTGACAAACTGTAGTATATGGCAGCAGAATCATTTAGTCCTATCCAAAGTTAATCTGTGTGTGAGGAAAGGTGAGTTTATTTACCTGGTTGGCAGAGTTGGCAGCGGGAAATCGAGCCTGATAAAAACTCTCAACGCCCAGATACCGCTAAAAGAGGGTGTTGGACTTGTTGCAGGGTATGACTTGTCAAAAATTAAGAAAAAGGAAGTTCCTTTCCTTCGCCGAAAAATAGGAATAGTTTTTCAGGATTTCCAGCTGCTTACCGACAGGTCGGTTAATGAGAATCTTGAATTTGTCCTGAAAGCAACAGGGTGGAAAAACAAGATAGAAATAGATATGCGTATTGGTGAAGTTCTTGATAAAGTTGGTCTTGGATTGAAAGGTTATAAGCTGCCTCACCAGTTGTCGGGAGGGGAACAACAGCGAGTAGTTATTGGAAGGGCCCTGCTGAATGATCCTGAAATAATTCTGGCCGATGAACCCACCGGTAACCTTGATCCGGAAACGTCGGAAGGTATTTTAAGATTGCTTACAGATATCAGTAAAACCGGCAGAGCAGTAGTTGTCGCTACACATAATTATACCCTCCTTAAGAAATTCTCTGCACGGACAATTAAATGTGACAACGGAGAGCTCAGAGACATTGCTAACGATGAGGAGATGGAGCTTTTACAATGAAAGGCATAAAGGCGTAAGGGCTTTTTACTTAAACATCCTGGCCGGCCAGAAAAGCCTGTTGCGATAGAGACGATAAAAGGGAACCCTCATACAACCGAATGACTCCATGAAAGAAGCAACGGAAGGTATTGATGAACCTGCAAAATCAATAATAGTTCTTGTTGACGAATAATTTTTTATTAATTCATTGACAGCAAAATAGCCAATTCGTCTTTCCCTGCTTCTGGGGGTATTAACTACAAACAGGATAGTCTTGTTTCCCTTAATCTCAACAACGAAAATCCCGAAAATCAGTTTTTTCCTGGGTTCTCTGACTCCAATCACTCTCCCCTTTTTATTGATAATACAAAAATTCATGAGATTTTTAAGACGCTGAAAATCACTGGCTTTAATACCATTTATATCTTTGCCTTTATTCTGGATAAAAAGATCTATGATCTCATCCGGGGTTATATCGGAAACCAGTTCAGGACTTTTTCTTGCAGATGTTTCAATGTTTCGCCTGCAGTGATCCGAAAAATTATTGAATATTGTTTCATATGGTTTTGAAAGATCAAGTTCAAAATTGATTTTTTCAGACACCTTGTATCCTGCTTTATCTATTTCTTGTCCAATACACAAATCGATAAACTTAAAGAAATCAGGCATGTAATCGAGAAACTCCATAATAGCCTGGGATACGGGTTTGTCGGGAGAGAATGCACCGAGCTGCTGAAGAAAAACAGGTGTCGCTATATATTGTATCCCAAAACGTCTGAATCCGGGAACCGGAAAGACAGAATCATAATCATCATCAACAAGCGCCTGCCAACCCGGTGCCATTATATCAAGATACCACGAATATGCATATGGCTTTGCCCCCGGGGTGTTTTTAATACAATTATCCCATTGTTCCCTGTCAATTTCGTTATTCTTATGATATACAATCATGGTTTCTGGTTTTTGATAATAAATTCAAAAACTTCACGCCAACCCTTCCATTCCTCATTGTCGAGCAAAGATGTATTATGCCAGATACTGACAAACAGACCTCCAACTTTTCTGGTTTCATTTATCAGTTTTAAGATGACCTCTTTCGATTTTTCGGGGTCAAGCTTCATATAATCGTAAAGTGTACCGTCCATTACCTGGAAGGGAACGAGCTTTAGGTTAGTCTGCTTATCATCAGAAACATCATAAAAAAAATAGGGACGGGCTATCCCTGCCCTGAAACCTGGTTCATCAGGATAACCCATTGAATAGTCTTCTGAAATCCCGGCCTTAAGAACATTGTTATACGACTCGGGCATATATAATCTGATAAAATGAAACCGGCTTAAGCTGACCCTTTTTCTAAGGACAGTATGAAGCCTTTCAGCCTCAGTTTTAACAAGAGATCCTTTGCCGCCTGCAATAAATGACGGATGCAGACCAACCGGGTATTTATCGGCAATTTTAAAAATAAGGTTCCTGTATTCCTCATTTTTCCATGAAGGGTTTTTGTCAAATTTTGAATTGTCTCCAACAGGGAAAAAGAACTTTGTGTCAGTACTGTTCTTTTCAATATTTTCGATCATGTAATCAAAGACATCGAAGGGATCTTTTTCGCCTTTTGTGATAATCCGGTATCTTTCACTTACATTTACAGGAGTGCTGTTTTTGTAGTGGAAAAGACCTCCTATAGATCTGAAAATGTTCTTACCCTGATATGCAAACGGCTGATCTGTATCAATCGTTAAAAGAGCATTATATTCATTTCGTCTGAAAACAAGAGTCGGGAACCGTTTGAGGAAAGTTTTAGCAAGCTCTTTGGCCCACAGATCAATTATTGGTTTCCCCAGAAAACCATTTTTAAAAGCAACTGAGGAAGAAGATGGGAACCTTCCATATTTATCGGGATTAAATTCAAGGTACTCCTCATACCTGCTTACAAGAAAAAATGATGCGGCAAAAATATCAAAAGGAAGATCGGAATCAGATGCCGTCTGAAAAAAGACAGGCAAACCTTTCCATTCACTGATAAGAATCTGTTTTGAAAAAATTCCCTTTTCAAATAAAATTGAATTGGGATTGATTTTAAATGAGCCGGGCAAATTATCAGGAGAATAATTAATAACAGGGTGTTTACCGAGCTTACGCCTGTCGGTAATAACTTCCCACTGCAAACCGAGAATATCTCCGAGGATAATACCTGCTATATACCTAAGACGAGGAGTATCCTCTGCCGAATATATTTTTACCGGTCCTGATTCCATATTTACAAATTTATGTAATTACTTGTTAACTAATGGTATAATGTTTGAGAATTCTATTAATATTTTTTAAATGAGTTTCAACTTCTATTTTTAGAGTAAAGTATGGAGTGCCCGGAGCTTGGAGTGAACCAGAATTAAACATCAATAAAATCTTTCTGTGCATAAATACCTCCCTTCATTTTCCCCCTGTGGGAAGGTTGGGAAGGGGGTAATTGACCGAAGGGAAAATATTTAGAAGTCAGGTACTTTAGGCACTCCAAACTTTTAATTCTGTTGCAATTAGAATAATTTACTTATCTTTGCGCCCTAATTAACAAGGTGATTTCCACGAAGCGTTGTTAGGCATTTTGCCCAGTCTGCATTTGAGTTCATTTCGGCCGGGATAACAAATCCATCGCTCCCGGAACCACATCATAAAATATAATAATGATAAATTTTGAAGAGATGGGATTCACTCCCGGTATCCTGAAAGCTATTCAGGAGCTTGGATTTGAAAACCCGATGCCCGTGCAGGAAAAAGTTATTCCACTAATGCTGGGCGGTGAGGTAGATATTATTGGCCTGGCACAAACCGGGACTGGCAAAACAGCGGCCTTTGGGCTGCCACTCGTTCAGGCTACTGATACAGAAATAAACAATACTCAGGCACTTATACTATGCCCTACGCGCGAATTGTGTATGCAGATCACAGGTGATTTGACAGATTATGCCAGGTTTACCGGTAAGCTTAAAATACTTGCTGTCTACGGAGGAGCAAGTATCGACAACCAGATAAGAAGCTTAAAAAAGGGCGTTCATATTATTGTTGCAACACCAGGAAGGCTTATTGACCTTATAGGCAGAGGTGCTGCGAAGCTTTCATCAGTAACAACAGTAATCCTCGACGAAGCTGACGAGATGCTGAATATGGGGTTTCTTGACAGTATAAATGAAATACTTGAAGAGGTTCCTGAAGGAAGAAGAACTCTTTTGTTCTCTGCAACGATGTCATCTGAAATTGCATCAATTGCCAGGAAATACATGAACAGTCCGGTTGAAATAACAATTGGCACAAAAAATTCCTCCGCGGATAATGTCAGCCATGCTTATTACCTTATTCATGCAAAAGATAAGTACAAAGTACTCAAACGTATTGCAGATTTTGAACCTGACATTTATGGGATAGTTTTTTGTCGTACCCGGAAAGAAACCCAGGAAGTAGCATCTAAACTTATTGACGATGGTTATAATGCAGATGCACTTCATGGCGATTTGTCGCAGATGCAGCGTGATGCTGTAATGCAGAAATTCAGGATAAGGAACCTCCAGCTTCTGGTAGCTACAGATGTTGCTGCCCGCGGATTGGATGTCGAGGACCTTACCCATGTAATTAATTACAGTCTGCCGGATGATACTGAGGTTTATACGCATAGAAGCGGACGGACAGGAAGGGCTGGAAAAACGGGTATATCGATTTCTCTTGTTCACCTTAGAGAAAGACACATCCTTCAGCAGATCGAAAGAAGAGTTAAAAAACCTTTTAAAGCCATTCCTATTCCGACCGGAAGTGAGATATGCGGTAAACAATTATTCAACTGGGTCAATAAACTCGAGAACGTTGTTCCCGACCACCAGGAAATTGAAAAATTTCTGCCTGATATTAAGGAGAGACTTGCCGGGCTGGACAGGGAAGAACTTCTCAAAAGAGTTGTATCGCTGGAATTTGACCGTTTTCTCGATGATTATCGTCATGGCGAAGATCTTATAGCTCCGGTTGCCGAAAGAGAAGGCGGCCACGAGAGATCGGGCAGAAGGGATTCGCGCGAACAATATCCGGGTAATTATACCCGTCTTTTTATCAATCTTGGTAAGTCCGATGGCTTCTACCCCGAACAACTTATTGAACTTGTGAACACTAATACCAAGGGCAGGAAAGTACCCATCGGGAAGATCGATCTGTTGAAAACATTTTCCTTTTTTGAAGTTGAAGCAAGTTATGCTGACGATCTAATCGGGGCATTAAGTAATGCAACATTTATGGACAGAAGAGTTGCCGTGGAGATTGCTCAGGAAAAAACTGATAAGCCAAGACAAGGTGATTATTCAGGAAAAAGACCCGCTAAATGGTCAGACAGGAGACCCGAAAAGAGAAACCAGGGCAGATCAGAAAGCAAGAGCAGAGATTATAAAAGAGACAGCAAATTCGGAAAAAAAGAAAAGAAGAAGTACAGCCGTTAACTTTCTGTATTGACTCTTAGGTCCTCTGGGAATTCTCTTTGGTATCTGTGTAAGTTCTTTTTAGTAACACAGAATCGCATAGAGAAATCCTTATACCTTATTAGAGCCTCTGGAAGGTTCTTTTATTATTACAGCAAGAAGGATCATAGCGATAACTGCAATTGTACCACCAAATCCAAAGGCAACAGTTCCTCCATAACCCGGAATTACTTTATCAAAATAACTGTAAAGAAATCCAAAAATAATACTCGCAGGAAGTGCCCCTAGTCCGATCGAAAAATTGAACAGGCCAAATGCTGTTCCCCTTTTCTCATCGCCTACAAGATCCGCTACGAAAGCCTTTTCCGTACCCTCTGTAAATGCATAGAACAAGGCATAAACAGCAAAAAGGAAAAACGTGGCAATAATCTGAAGATTAGGAGAAAGAAAAACGAGAAGAGCAAAAGAGATGTAAACAAAAGCATAAATCCCCCAGCCGATATTAATCACTATTTTCCTGCCAATCTTATCAGAAAGACTCCCTAGCGGAGTTGAGAAAATAACCTTAATTATATTGTAGAAAGCCCAGACAAGCGGCAGAAACAGGATATTTATCACCTTTGACCGGGCAGCTTCATCTCCAAAATTTGATACCATACTGTTAAGCGGTGCAATACTATTTACGAGATTCACAACAGCCCCGCTTTTATGGATAGCTTCCTCAACCCGGAATAAAAGAAAAGCATCCGAAGAGTTGCCAAGGGTAAACAGAATCATAATCAGTAAATAGTTCCTGAAGTTCCTGTCAAAGCTTTTTAGCGAAAAGGTAAAAGGTTTTCTAGTCCCATTATTCGGTATAGATTCTTTTACAAATAAAATAATTGTAAGTACTGCTAAAATTCCCGGTATTATTGCAAGAATGAATGTCCATCTTAAAGCTAACAGAGAATCTTTCATTCCAAAACCAATAAACAGCACAAGAAGTGTTATTATTGCCAGCACAGGTCCTGCAACAGCACCGGTATTATCCATAGCCCGTTCAAAACCATAGGATTTTCCTCTGATACTTTCATCAACCGAAGAAGCGATTAATGCATCCCTGGGAGCTGTTCTGATACCTTTCCCCACACGGTCAAACATTCTGACTATTATTATTTCCCAGGCTGAGCTCACAATACCTGTCAGGGGTCTGATAAAAGATGATATTGAATAACCGATAAGAACAAGCAGCTTTCTCTTTCCTATCTTATCGGATATAATTCCGCTGATCAGTTTTAACATTGAAGCAGTTGTTTCAGCAACTCCTTCAATTATACCAAGTAATATGGCGCCAGAGCCCAGGGCTGCGATATAAACCGGAACTAAAGGGTAGATCATCTCCGATGCTGCATCTGTGAAGAGGCTCACAATACCCAGCATTATAACAACATGGGGTATCTGTTTTTTTGCATTATGAACCAGACCTGCTTTCAATTAATAAAAATTAATAGCTATAAATAATCATCTTTTTAAATAATCATTGAATAAAACCTGAAGATAGGCTTTCCCCTTTTTCTCAGCAGAGTCAGGATCTTTACCTTCACTTAGGACCGACATTCTATTTTTCAGATCAAAGCCAACTGCAGAGCTGTCTGTAATAAATCCGAAACCTTCGTTATAAGTATAAAATGCAAATGATTTTGATTGATCTGATAATAAATCTTTACTAAACGGGAAATTACTGCTTATCCCAAGCTGATCTAACAATGTTGTTGGGATATCAACCTGGCCTCCAAGTTTTTCAATTCTTAAGCCACTCCTGGATAGCGCTCCTCCAACCCATAACATAGGTATTTTAAATACATTTTGTTTATAATTTGGCATATCACTGTAAATCCTGGCACAATGATCAGCTACCATTATAATCAGAGAATTTTTCCACCAGTCTGTTCCTTTTGCCCAATCGAGGAATGATCCAAGTGTCTTGTCTGTATAATAAATTGCGTTTTTGTATTTTGCCATGACGTCAGAACCTTTAAAGACCGGTTCCATAGGAACATCAAAAGGTTCATGGCTCGATAAAGTAAGGACCACTTTGATAAAAGGTTCCTTAACACTCTTCATTGAATCCTTAAGAGTCTGAAAAAGAATATGGTCATGAACGCCCCATTTTGAATTATAATTTACAGGATCAAAATTTCTCTTGGTAATTATATCATGGAAACCCGAACCAATAACAAAGGAGTTAAAATTTGCAAAGTTAATCTCTCCACCATACCAGAATGAACTATGATATCCATTTTCAATCAGAATTTTAACCAGGCTTGGCAAAGACTGACTCTTTTTTGGCTCTTTAATAATTGACTGAGCCGGTTGAGCAGGATAACCATCAAGTATTGCAGGTATAGCTTTGTCAGTTCTCGTTCCTGATGCATAGAAGTCTGAAAAGAGTATTCCCTCTTTTGCATACCTGTTAATGTTTGGGGTTACCAAAGAGTCGCCGCCAAGCGGTCCGATCAGATAACCGCTGAAACTCTCGAGCACGATTAATATTATATCAGGTTTTGACGTATTTAAAACCTTCTCAGTAATCCCTTTTTTAACTGTCAGCGAATCAACTATGTCAGTTGCAATTGAAAGGTCACCGAACTCATAAGGATTCTTTAATGGACGTTGAGCAAAGGCAGATGAACCTACATTCCATACCACATTAATTGCAGTATGATTCAGAAACATATTTTTACTGAAATAGACAGTTCCGGCATTAATCGGAGCAACACCAAATCCTCCTCTGATGGGTATTATTAGAGATCCACAAAGAAGCATGAAGAACAAAATTCCAGGCAACCTGTAACGGATCCTGTTTAAATTACTGAATAATCTGTCAATTAGTTTGTTATAGAAGTATATAAATAACGAAGCTATGAGACATATAGTAATTAAAAACATAATAATCTTCATAGTGCTCACCGAAGCCATTGCTTCTCCCGGAGTTTTCAGATATAACATGGGTGTATAATCCATCCTGAATCCCCAATAGGAATAGAGATTAGCATCTGAAACAATAATCATTGATGAGAATACAATCAGAATATATGTATACCACCTTACAAGTATCCTGTACCAGTTGCCATTAAAGAAGGCTCCGGGGATTATAAACAATAGAGGAATTAGCAGATAATAACCTATTGTTGAAATATCAAGCTTTGCTCCATGCCAGAATGTGTCTGAAAGATCACCTATACTATTTTGAAATGAAGAATGATATTGCATTAAAATGAAAAACATCCGGGCCATGAAGAAAAATGCGAGCCAGAACAACGCGTAACAGATGATAGCTATGAGTCTTTTTTTCATAATAGAATACTGTTTTCCTGAATTGCAGGAATTTCTTTTGTGCTTCGATAAAACATAATTAATGAGGCTGTTATAATAATCATCCCTGAAATGGTAAGCCATTCGGGATGTTCATCAGGAATAAGGAGCCAGCTTAAGACGGCTCCGGTACATGGTGTAATAAACTTCCATAGATTCAGTTCTGATACTTTAACACCAGGACGTTGCAATAGTTTAAACCATATTGAAAAAGCAGATGCTGCCATAAAGCTTAACCAAAGCAATGTCACCCAGTATTCCCCGGGTAAAGGGCCTTTGGGGCTTCCTTCCAGAGGAATGGAAATGAGGTAAAGGATTACACCCCCGCTAAACAGTGAAGCGGAGCTAAGAACAAATGGGTTAAGATCTTTACTTTTAAGCGATATCACTACATTACTTCCGGCAGTAGCAATATTGCCAACCAGGATCATAGCTATTCCGAGAAGTTCGAGCCCGGTTCCCAATTTGAAAGCCTGTCTTCCGACACTGATAAAAATAACGCCAGAGATACCAAAAATAATTGTTACAATTTTTTTTCTGGTCAGCTTATCATCTTTGTTCAATATAGCTGCTACAACAGCAATGATAAGGGGTTGTAAACCATAAACCACTGCTCCGAGAGCGCCCGGTACCAGATTCAGTCCCTGATAAAACAGGGAATAATTAATCACTATCTGCAGAGTAGTTACCCATGCGACCACCTTCCAGTGATCCCTGATCATTCTGATGTATATTGCCGGTTTAATGGTAAAAGGAAGAATGATCAGTCCGGAAATGATAAACCTGATACCAGCAAAATGGAATGGAGTATCATATTGCAGGCCTATCTTTATACTTGCATAGGCAGTGGACCAGAGCAGACAGGCAATAATTGCCCAGAAAATAGTGTTCCCTTTACTGTACAATCAAAAAATAATTAGGTATCAAATATCAGAAAAAAAATCATTTTTCTACTATTCAATCATCAGCCTGGATTATCTGTCTGGATCGGATAGTTGAATAGGATTTAATATTATAGTGCTCCGTACCTGTTGATATATTTTTCAAATACTTTTCTACAAATGCTATTGGGGAGATGGAGATTCCTCGCTTTTGCTCGGAATAACAGTATGAATAAGGGGTATACTTGGAAGAGGTGGCGATTCGCATTAACGAATCGTCACCTCTTCCTCGCCCCAGGAAGAATGAGATGTCATTCCTCATTCATCCGCCATCTGACGGATGAATGAGGAATCTTCTATTAAAGCTGCCGCTCTTCTCGTAACCTATATAGGTGCAGAGCACCGGAATATTTGTAGAAACGTGTTTATAATCCGCGTAACAGGTGCAGGGCACCGGAATATTTAATATTTTTGTTTGTATCTAATATTACAAATAATGACTATTGCAGAATATATTGCGAATCAATTATTTGCTCATGGAGTCCGGTATGTATTCGGTATTCCGGGAGGACCCTCAATACCTTACATGGAAGCCTTTAAAAATGCTGGCATTGAGTTCATTCTCACATCAAATGAAGCATCAGCCGGAATAATGGCAGATGTAACGGCCAGATTAACAGGAATTACTGGTGTTTGTCATGCCACATTCGGACCGGGAGCGACTAACATTTCCACAGGTGTAGGAGGCGCTTTACTTGACAGATCTCCGGTTATTGTGTTTACGAGTGAAATGGATGATAATATGCTTAACCGGACAACCCAGATGAATATAAATCATCAGAAACTGTTTGAGCCATTAACAAAAGCAACATACAGACTGAATGCTGAAAACGTGGTGGAGGTTTTGGAATCGGCATTAAGGCTCTGCCACGAGTCTTATCCTGGTCCTGTTCACATTGGATTACCGGCAGATATTTCTGATATTGAGATAAATACAACATCTGCTTCCGGATTTATGACAGAAAACAATTATTTTCAGAATAATATTCAAAAGATAATTTCTCTGCTTGAGAAATCCCGTCGGCCGTTGATGGCAGTGGGACTAACAGCAGCACGACTTGAATTGAAGGATAAATTGATATCATTTCTCGATACATGTAAAATGCCAGTTGTAGTTACTCCAATGGCAAAAGGAGTGATTCCTGAAAATCATCCCTGCTATGCGGGAGTTTTAATGCATTCACTAAGCGACTATCTTGAAGATATATACGAAAAGTCTGATTTGGTTATAGGTATAGGTTACGACCCGGTCGAATTTAACTATGAAGCATGGATGCCCGACATACCACTTCTGCATTTCGATACCAGGGAAACCGATATGTCGTCCAAAGCCATTGTTACTCAATTTATCGGACCGGTTGACGAGTGGTTTGGCATGCTTAAGAATCTGAATACCGGCTCGCTGATATTTGAAGAGGCAGTCATTAAAGGAATACGTGATGAGATGGCTTCTGTTTATAATGGTTTTACCAGCCATTTCGGTCCGGCTGCAGCACTAAGAGTACTCCAGGATGAATTGCCTGAAGACGTAATCCTAACTTCAGATGTCGGTTCCCATCTTCATCTTATCGGACAATTCTGGAACACTCATGAGAATGGGAAACTGATCATGACTAACGGTTGGTCATCCATGGGTTTTGGTATCCCTGCAGCCATGGCAGCACAGATGAATTATCCTGATGCTACTGTGGTATGTGTTACTGGAGATGGCGGATTCCTGATGATGGCCGGAGAAATGGTAACTTTAAGAAGATATAACTTGCCTGTTATTGTCGTCGTATTTTCTGATGGTGAGCTTAACCTGATAAAAATAAAACAATCATGGAAAGAACTACCTGCTTACGGGACTCTGCTATATCATGCTGATTTATTTGATACTGATATCTTCCTGGGGATTAAAGTCTTAAGGGCTGATTCCCTGGAAGGAATGAGAAAAGCAACAATTGAGGCACTGTCAGTCAATGAGCCGGTAATAATCAATGCAGTTATCGATCCTGAGGATTATAAGTGGCTTGTTGTAAGAAGATAGCAAAGAGCACAGAGCTCAAAACTTTACAAACTCCGTGTTAATCAGTGGTTAAAGAAAACCGATATTTGAATAACCCTAAGAAAAATAAAGAGTGAGGCGTGATTAGAGGAGAATAAAACAAAACGCGAAACGCGAAACTAATATTTATAATCTTCCCGCAGTACAGAATAGATACAACTGTCTTTTATTATGCCATTTTTGATAATATTTCTTTTCAAAGTGGCTTCAAGAGTGAATCCGGCTTTCTCAAGAGCTCTCCGTGAACCTATGTTATCTGAAAATGATTCCGCGTATATTCTTCCTATGTCGAATTCCCTGAAAGCATAGGATGTTGCTGCCTTAATGGCTTTAGTAGCAATACCTTTACCCCAGAAATTTTCAGAAAGGAAAAATCCAATTTCAACGTTTTTTCTGTAGATATCAGTTTTGGAGACAATCCCGATACTGCCAACCACCTGTTTATCAATTGTTATAGCAAAAAATCGGGGAGGATCGTTTTCAACCAATATTAGATCCAGCCAATCCTGTGCGTTTTTAAGTGAATAAGGGAATGGAAATGCGTCACGAACGTTGTCAGCTATTTTTTTATTATTAGCGATTAATGCAAGTTCAGAAGCATCACTTATGGCCCAGGGTATTAAACTTATTCCTTCAAAAAATATTTCCATTAAATATTTTAGCCCTTCTTCTCCTTTTTAGGTTTTGATTCCTTCTCCGGCTTCTCTTCCTTTATTTCTTTTTTCTCTTTCGCAGCTTTAGGAGGCTTTATTTCAGTTTTTTCCTTTACAACTTTTGACTCCTTCACTTTAACAACAGGCTTTACTTCTTTTACCTCTTTAACTTCCTTAACCGCTTTAACTTCTTTTACCTCTTTAACTTCTTTTACTATTGCTGCTTCCTTTGGCTCTTTTTTCTCTCTTACAGGCTTTTTATCTTTCGGTTCCTTTACCTGGATCTCTTTAACTGGTTTAATTTCCGGTTTGTCATTTTTTTTCCGGGGACGTCTTACACCATAAGAACCAAGTATAATTTTACCGCGTCTAGTCTTTTTATCACCTTTTCCCATATCAATTGGTTTTGATTAGTTTTAGTTACCCTAATTAAGGGTGGAAGCAAAGTTAATAAAATTCTTTATTTTTATTGAATATTTTTTGAGATTCAATAAACAAATCAGGGAAAAAGGAGTAATAAATAATAGTTATGACATATTGCGATTATATCAATACAATAACAGGAGATCAACTTTTTCTTCATAAGGAATATCATGATAATCATTATGGGTTTCCTATTGAAAAAGATGATGAACTGTTCGAAAGGTTAATGTTCGAAATTAATCAGGCCGGACTTAACTGGGTTCTCATCCTGAAAAAGCAGCATAATTTCCGTAAAGCCTTTGATAACTACAATATTGAAAAAGTTGGGAATTATGGAGAAAAGGAATTTCAGCGTCTGATGAATGATCAGGGAATTATCAGGAACAAGATGAAAATTAATGCTGCTATTGAAAACGCAAAAGCCATTCTTAAGATCAGGAGAGAAACAGGTTCCTTCAGGAAGTGGCTTGATATTCACTCAGAAAAAACGGGTTCTCTTGAAGAATGGACAAAACTGTTCAAAAAAACCTTTAAGTTCACAGGCGGAGAAATTGTTAATGAATTTCTGACGAGTACAGGTTATCTGCCTGGTGCCCATAGTCCTGAATGCCCTGTTTATGAACGCATTAAACAATTAAAGAATAATTTATGAGAAGAAGTGAAAGAGAAGTATCAGATATTGGGGTGATTGAAGAAATTATAAAGAAAGCTGATGTATGCAGGATAGCTATTGCTATTGATAATATCCCGTATATTGTTACTATGAATTTCGGATATACCAATGATCCGGAACAAAGGCTGTTTTTTCATTGTGCAAATGAAGGGAGAAAACTGGAAATGATCCGAAAGAATAAATACGTCTGTTTTGAAATGGATATTGAGCATCAGATATACGTTAGAGCAGAAAAGGATTTAAAAAAGGGATGCAACTGGGGAATGAAATACAGAAGTGTAGTCGGATATGGAAATATTTCAATTATCACGGAAAAGGAAGCAAAAAAAACAGGGTTAGATTGTATAATGAAACACTATGGAGATGAAAATGAATATATTTATGATGAGAAAGTGCTTGCAAATACAACTGTTTTAAGACTTGATATCACTGAAATAACAGGAAAAAAGAAATGAGTCAGGTAAACCTTAATTCAGAAGTTTGTTACACTTACAATAATTACATAAAATCAAACTACTTATTAAAGAAGCTATGAGGAAAAGATTTCTATTTCTAATAATAATGGTTATTGCCGGAACATTAATCGCCGGGTCCCAGGAACCAAAGATTATTCTTACACCCAGGCCCGGGCCCGAACCGCGGATTAACGGGGCAAAAATATTCGGTGTGAGGCCGGGATCTCCATTTTTATTTACAATACCGGCAACGGGAAAGAGACCAATGAAATATGATGTATTGAATCTTCCTGCCGGTCTGAGATGCGATCCTGAAACCGGACAAATTAAAGGTACAATTAATAAGCCGGGCGAATATCTTACTACGGTCATGGTTACCAATGAGCTTGGATCTGCTAAAAGAGAATTTAAAGTTGTTTGTGGCGACAAACTTGCCCTAACTCCTCAAATGGGCTGGAACAGCTGGTATGTTTGGGAAAATCATGTGACTGATAAAATAATGCGCGAGGCAGCTGATGCTATGGTTAGTTCGGGAATGATTGACCATGGATATATGTATATCAACATAGACGATTGCTGGTCAGCCAAGCCGGGATCAACCGACTCAACCCTGCTTGTTGAACCACGCGATAAAAACAGCATGATCAATTCCAATAGAAGATTTCCTGACATGAAAGCGCTGACAGACTACATTCATTTAAAAGGCTTAAAAGCAGGTATCTATACATCGCCGGGTCCCTTCACCTGTGCAGGTCATACAGCTATATACGGAAATGAGGAACAGGATATAATGAGGTTTGTGCAATGGGGATTTGATTTTTTGAAATATGACTGGTGTTCATATGACAATATCGGAAGAAGAGATACACTGCCCGATCTTCAGAAACCTTACCTACTTGTAAGCAAAATACTTAAAAAACAAAAAAGAGATATTGTTCTGAATCTTTGCCAGTATGGGATGGGTAAAGTTTGGAAATGGGGCAAAGAAGTGGGTGGTCAAAGCTGGCGGACAGCAGACGACCTTGGTGGCTCATTCGAAGGCATAGGAACAGCTCTTTTCAGGGATGGTTTTGATGTCTACAGCAGGGATAGTCTCCATTTATACGCCGGACCTGGAGGCTGGAACGATCCTGATTACCTGCTTCTTGGTTATCTGAGCAACTGGAATGGCAAGACTGTTCCAACACCTCTTACACCCAATGAACAATACACACAGGTATCTCTCTGGAGTATAGTTGCTGCTCCATTGATTTTTAGCGGCGATATCACACGGCTGGACGAATTTACGCTAAGTCTTCTTACCAATGATGAAGTGATAGAAGTTGATCAGGATCCATTGGGAAAGCCCGGACATAGAGTATCAAAGGATGGAAATATGGAGGTTTGGGAAAGACAGATGGAGGATGGATCATATGCTGTGGGATTATTCAACAGGGGCGAAAATGAAACAAATGTAACTGCAAACTGGACCGATCTCGGCTTTTCAGGAAAACAGAGGGTGAGAGATCTGTGGAGGCAAAAAGACATCGGAGAATTTAAAGATAATTTCATTGTCATGGTACCGGGACATGGAGTGGTAATGACCAGGATGTGGGCCCTGGCAGAATAATTGGTCAGGGAAACCAAATGTTAAGCAGCATGAACAATACTTCCGGTCAAAAAAGACTAACTTGCGCTTTATTTTTAAATGCATATTATGCAAACATTAAATGATTTACGACTGGCTGTCCTGATTGATGCCGACAATATTCCTTACAGCAATGTTAAAGGAATGCTGGAGGAGATAGCAAAGTACGGTACCCCGACTTTCAAAAGGATCTACGGAGACTGGACAAAACCAACAATTTCGGGATGGAAATCAGTCCTTCTTGAAAATGCAATAACACCTATTCAGCAGTATAGTTATACAAAGGGTAAAAACTCCACTGATTCAGCATTGATAATTGACGGAATGGATATTCTTTATTCAGGTAAGGTTGATGGATTTTGTATTGTTTCGAGCGACAGCGATTTTACGAGACTTGCAACAAGGTTAAGGGAAGCTGGTATGAAGGTTATCGGGATTGGCGAAAGAAAAACACCTCATCCGTTTATTGTGTCCTGCGATAAATTTATCTATCTTGAAATAATCACATCATCAACAGCTGCAATTGATACTGTTCCTGAAGTCAGGAAAAAGGGGAAACCTGTTGTGAAAAAGAGAAAGACAGAAGATCCTGATACCCAAACACCTGCCAGTATCGTTAAAAGACTTATTGCATCATCAATAACTGATATAGCTGATGAAAATGGTTGGGCCTATCTGGGTGATGTAGGTAACCTGATCCTTAAAAAACAGCCTGATTTTGATCCCAGGAACTTCGGGTTCCCGAAACTTACACCCCTTATCAGGTCGCTTGATTTTGAAATTGATGAAAGAGAATCAGGGCAGAACCATATAAAACATATCTATATCAGGAACAGGAAAATATGATGAGGAGAATAGGAGAAAGGGAGATTTGACTCCGCTAAATTCCGTGTACCCGAGGTTAAAAAGTTAAAGAAAAATTAAAAACTATCCTGTTAAATTCTTGGTGAACCTTTATCTCTTAGTGCCTTGGTGGTAATAAAAAATCAGTTTTAAACGAACAAAATAATAAAACATATGTTTTAGGTAAGAACTGTCAATGCGTGACGGAGTTGTGATTTTTACGTTTTTATAAAGGGCTTAATGCCAAAAAGCTACTAAAATACAATATATTATGAATATTTATTTTTTGTTTTCAAAAATAAGTATGACCTTTGTCCCTGTTTTATAAATACTTTAATTATTTGAATTATGAACATTTACGTAGGAAGTCTTCATTTTAAAATGAGTGAAGCAGAATTAAAAGAAATCTTTGAAGAGTATGGCGAAGTAACATCCGCAAAAATCATTATTGACAAGTACTCTGGGAAAAGCAAAGGATTTGGTTTCGTTGAGATGCCGAATGATGCTGAAGCAAAAAAAGCTATCGAAGAATTAAATGGAGCTGAAGTTAGCGGTAGAAATATTATCGTTAATGAATCCATCGAAAGGACTGACAGAAGAAGTAATTTCAGAGGTGGTGATAACAACGACCGCAGAGGTGGCAGCGGTGGTGGTAACAGAAGAGATAACTACAGGTAGGTAACAAAAATTCTAAAACTATGAAAGGTACTGTTAAATGGTATGACAGAGTAAAAGGTTATGGATTCCTTCAGACAGAAGATGATAAGGATATCTTTATCCACCGTTCAGGTTTAGAGGTTTCCCATACCGAACTTGAGGCAGGTCAG
>OCZT010001300.1_pt1 | contig 25811 bp, 39 predicted proteins | sample 1539031 | NCBI WGS metagenome assembly OCZT01 (sample SAMEA3539308, study PRJEB22396) | soil metagenome | biome: tundra; feature: field; material: soil | place: USA | collected 2010-05 | depth 0.15 m | reverse complement strand
CTACACTCTTTCCCTACACGACGCTCTTCCGATCTATCATGGGTTTTTGTTTTGGGATGTTGAAACAAAAACATTTGAAGAACATAATGTAGCCAATCGTTTCCCATATTATCAATTTAAGATAAAATCAATTGAAGATATTGAAAATAACAATGAAATAATAACTAATCTATAATATATGAAAACAATTTTACAAGTAAGAGATAATATCTATTACACAAAAGAAACAGCTGATGGTAATGAATATACAAAGATTCATGAGCTGGTAATTTTATTGGATAATCCATCTTATAAAAGAACAAATGAAGGTGTTATAATAAGAGAACGTGGAATTGAAGAAGTTAGATTTGCTATAACCGATAAAGGAATTGATAATCTAATTGAAATTCTACAATCATATAAAGAAGCAAAAGAAGAAAATTTACACTAATGACACTAGGAGAATTAAAAGGTTTTATTAAAAACCTACCACCAGAAATGGATGAATACTTCGTTATAAACGGAGAAGTGGGTTATATTGACCCAGAAGATAAAAACTCAGCTGTGTATCGATTGGATAAACCGATTATAGCGTTGTACGTTGATGAAAAATCTGGAGAATTATGTTTTTTCCATCAAACTCAAGAAGATGTAAATAACTTACTTCCAAATGGAGATACCAAAAAATCTTAAAGATGATAATCTAATCTGTCTTTTTTAATATATCTATTTATGTAACAACATAATGGTTGTAAATTACTATAATGAAATAATTTAAGTAGTTCATCTTCTGTTTTAGCTGATGATGTTGGTATTCTGTGGTCAATATCCCAACCATAATTTAGTTCACCATTATATTTACCATGATTACCCCAATTCATCCATACGTTTCCGTTTTCATCTAGATTATGTGGTAATGACCATTGAGTCTCAATATGGTTGATATATTCAGCATATGTACAACCAATTATTTCATGTGTTTTAGATTTTTTAGTGTAACCATTAGTTTTTAGTTGTTTTTGTATTGCAGCACTAATTAAACATCTTATTTTATATAATGGGTCAATTAGTTTTCGTGTTTTATGATTTGTATTTCTTTTTTCTTTATTATTTTCACGATATAATTTTTGATAAATATTTAGTTGTGTTTTATATTTTTCTGGATTATTCTTTCGCCACACCTCACTTCTTATTCTAGAACCTTCTTTAGTTATTTCTTTATTTTTTTGATAATTTTCTTTCTTTTTAAGTAAATAGTTTTCTTTGTTTTTTAGCCTTGAGTTTTTAGTTGATTTATTTCGACAAACTTTACAAGCACCTTCTAGTCCATCAATATTCCTATTACGTTTATAGAATAAATCCAATGATTTTTCTTCCTTACATTTAGTACAAATTTTTGTTTCCGTAATTTAATCAATTACTTCAGTGAATTTATCTTCTGATTTTAATATAGCATCAAAACCTATTATCTCTAACCCACATACAACACCCATATCATCTACTGTTCCGAATGAACGTGGTCTAAATACTAAATTGTTTAATATAGGGATAATAGAATCGTTGATTATTGTTATATCACCTTCTAACCAATCTTCGTTTATTCTTAAATTACAAATAGAATGGGTAGCATTGTATTTATGTATTATGCCCCCACTATCACTATGACCAAATTGACCATAAAGTATTTGTCGATTTAAACGGTCAAGTTGAGTACATTCAAAACCATCTTCATCTAAATTAACTTTGGTTAGTTCACTTTTTCGATATAATCTACCACCACTACTGTTCATTATACCAAATCGAATTAATTTATGAGTTGATGTTCTATTTTTAAGTATTTTTATTTTTTTCACTTTAACTTCTTTAACAATAAAATCGTTTATTTTATTTGACATTGTTGTTTCTTCATCTTCACATATGTCTTGGAAGTCTTTTTTTAGACTTGGTGTGACTCTGATTTTGATTTCTTCTTCTTTCATTTTACTATGATTTAATTATCGTTATTTGTGGGTGTATTGTTCCCACATTAATAAATATAGTGAAAATTCAGAAAGTGTAAAGAAATTAACAAAAAACTTGCAAAAATGGTTATTTATTAGTATATTTGTATGAAAATGGAGTTATCAAAAGAATTAAAAGACGATATATTGTTATATTGTAAAGCAAATAAAATTGAAAATATTGATGATTTTATTGTTAGTTTGGTTAAACAGGGGTTAACGGTAATTAAATTTGGCGCAACACCAACGCCCAAAGAAAAAATTGTTGAGAAAATAGTTGAGAAGCTTATTGAAGTTCCTATTGAAAAGATTGTTGAGAAGCTTATTGAAGTTCCTATTGAAAAGATTGTTGAAAAAGAAATTTATATAACTGATGATGTTGAGACTAAAAAACTATCAGACAAACTGGTTCAATCAATCCAAAATGAGCAAGAATGTAAAGCGGCTAATATATTGATGCAATCACAAATAACATTGAACGGTGAAACTAGTGTTAAAGAAATCATCAAATTAAAAGCTGAATTATCTGACACAAAAAGATTATTAGAAGAAGAAAAAAATAAAGTTAAAAATAAAGATATATACGGGGAAAAATGATAGAATCACAAACATTAAATAAAACACTTATATCACCACATTCTAACGTAAAAGTGTATTGGGATGACCAGCCACATCATTATAGTAAAGAGGCTAAGAATAAGATTAGAAATTTATTTGCAAAGAAATATGGAATAAACAGTGCAAATATAAAAGTTATATATAGACCTATAAAATTAAATAATAAAGGTGAAGCTGTTGAAATAACTGGTGCTGGAATCGAAAACATCATGGATATTAACTATCAAAGAGCCCTTATGAAAGAGGTTATTGTTAGAGATGGTAAAGTAATTGACTTTGATAGAATATTAGCTTTAGATGATAAAGTTAATGGTGAATTGAATGTTGATTTAACGGTATCTCAACATAGAACTTGGTCTATATCATGGTTAATGATAGATAATTTTTTATCATTTGGTGCAGATAATTACGCACCTTTTAGTAAAATGAAAGGGTTGACAATTGTTAACAGTGTACCAGCCAATCAAGGTGGTAAGTGTTTACGAGCTAATACAAATATTAAAATTAAATATAATGAGGTTGAAATAATTAAAAAACTTGGTTTTTTACCAGAAGAATTAAAATAAAACATTTACCTTTTTGGTTAAATGGTTATATTTATAGTAAATAACGATAACTAATATAAAATTAACATGGGTAAAAAAATTGAGTTTCTAGTTGATGAGGTAAATGATATGATAAAGATGTATTGTAAAGAATTCGAATCAACAAATAATATTGCATTAAAATATCATGTAGATAGAGAAGTAATCCAAGATAGATTAAAAAGTAATGGAGTTATTATTGCAAAAGGGTCACCTTATTCTAAAGAATATTGGTTAGAAAGAGGGTTAGATAATGATAAGATTGAAGGCCATATTAAAACACTAAGACCAGTTAATAAAGAATATTGGATTAAGAATGGTTATTCAGAAGAAGAGGCTAAATTACAAATAGAAGGTCAAAAGATGACATCATTAAAAGGTTGTGTTGTTAGGTTTGGTAATAAAGAAGGGGTTAAAAAATGGGTAGAAAGAGAAGATAAAAGAAGTGAAGCTGGTAAGCTTGGTAGTGCAAATTTACAATATTGGTTGAATAAAGGTTATTCTGAAGATGAAGCTAAGATTAAACGTTCAGAAAGACAAACAACGTTTTCAAAAGAAATTTGTGTTGAGAAATATGGTAAGGAAGAAGGGTTAAAACGTTTTAATGAAAGGCAAAAAAAATGGTTATTAAGTAATAAACGAAGTAATTTTAGTAAAGTATCGCAAAAATTATTTTGGGAGGTTATTAATAATGATAACTCTATTTTAAATAATGAAATTTTTTTTGCCACATTTGATGAAGGAATCAAAGATGAGAGTGGCAAAAATTATGAATATAGATTAGATGTTATTGAGAGTTTTATATTACCAGATTTCTTTGATAAAACAACTGGTAGAATAATTGAATTTGATGGTGTTTATTATCATAGAAAATCGCCACAAAATGATTTAAGAGAAGTAAAACGGGATAAAATGATAATAGATTCTGGTTATAAAATATTACACGTTAATGAGTTAGAATATAAAAAAAATAAACAAGAAATAATAGATAAATGCGTTGCATTTTTAAAAGGAAAATAGTATATTTGTAAAACATAAAGATATGAGAAAGAATATTTATATAATAAGTTGCTTATTTGATATAGGCGCATCAAAAAAAACAACTAAAGAAATAATGTTTGAATTATTTGAAAATAGCGGTAAATACATTAACAATCAAACTGAAATTGATAATATGTTGCTACAAAAATTAGATATTGATTTATATATTGCACTTAAATATAAGAAGTAAAATGGAAAAAGAAATTACAATCGGTGAATTACATGGTATCTTTGTAACATAATTAAAACTAATAAGATGAATAGTAAAGGATTTAAAATTGGTGAACATGGTTTAATACCATTCGCTAAACGTGGTGAAACCATAATACGTGAAGATGGTGCCATAGAAACATCAATGGTTGATATGGTAGTTAAACCATTCGAGGAATGTTCTGAAGAAGAGTTGACTCAATTTAAAAATAATGGATTTGTTGAAATTAAGCTATAATGAAAAATATTGAATACGAATACGAAGAAAATTATACATTATTACGTGAATTAAAAGAAAATGATGTTTTTATAACTAAAATAAATACTGAGGTAATGTACTTAAAAAATATAGGTGATGATAAACATATATTGAAAGACCTTAAAAATGGTTATGAATATGAAGTACCGCATGGTAGGTTTCCTATCTTTAAAAAAACAACTAATATATTAAAAGAAATAACAATTGGTGAATTACATGAAATTTACCAGAAATACGGAAATTTAGGCTTTAAAGTTGAAACGCCATATGGTTATAAAGATATTGAATGGTGTGGTATAACAGAAGAAAACGCTGATGTTTACAGATGTGAACTTGAAAATGGAATGTTTGTCGAGGGAGCTGATTTACATAAACTTAAAAATGATAAGGACGAATTCATTACTTTAAATGTTATACAGAAAGGTGAATTGATACAAACTAAAAATGGTAATAGTCCAGTTTCAAGTATTGAATTATTAGAAGTAAAAGATACGTTGTATGATGTCCAAGTAGCCGAAGTTAAACAGTATTACACCAACGGTATTGTTTCTCATAATACAACATTTACAATAGATGCTATTAAATTTTTGCTTCATGGTAGTACAACAAAAACAGATACAAATGCTGAAATTTTTAACACTTACAGTGGTAAAAATGAATTGGTTGTTCGTGGTATGATTAATATTGAAGGTGATGAATTTATTATTGAACGTAAAATGAAACGAAGCCAGAAAAAAACTGGCGAATGGAATGTTACTAATAAAGTTAATTACTATGCGATTCTTCCAGATGGTACCGAAGAAGAACAAAATGAAGAAGATGCTAAAAAAACTACAAAAAAATTAAAAGAAGCTGTAGGTAGTGAAAAAGATTTTGAATTATTGGTATTGGCAACTGAAAAAAATCTTGACGATTTAATTGGTTTAACAACAACTGAATCTGGTAAGGTATTAACTAGGCTTATTGGTTTAGAAATATTAGAATTAAAAGAAGCTGTTGTTAGAAAGATGTATAACGAATTCAATGGTAAGAAAAAATCTAACACTTATGACGTAATAACCCTTGGAACTGAAATAGAAGAACATAATAGTAAAATAGTAGAAGGTGGTGGGTTAGAAACATTGCTTAAAGATAAACTTGAAGAATCTAAAAATGAACTTATAAGGCTTAATGGTGAAAACGATAGATTATTAAATAGTAAAGAAAAAGTAGATGTTTCTATTGCGGCACTTAATCCATCTAAGTTAGAAGGAGATATCGCCACTATTATAGCTAAAGGTGTTGCATTAAAAGATAAGGTTGCTGAGATAACAACTAGAATAACTGATATGGGTGTTATAGTGTTTGATGAAGACAGTCACCATTCTTTAACCAAAGAGTTATCAACAGAAATATCTAAACAAGCGGTTAAAGAAGCCGAAGTAATACGTTTAAAAAGAGTTGTGTCAGAACTTATTGCTGGTGGTATATGTCAATCTTGTAATCGTAAACTTGATGATGTTGACAATACCGAACATATTAAGAAACATGAAGAACAAATTAGGGTAGAACAAATAAATATTGGAGCTTGTGAACGTAATATTGGCAGCATAAATAAAGATTTGGGTGTGTTAAATAAAACTAAATTATTTATTGATGAAAAAAATCGTTTAGAATTAGATAAAGATCGTTTAGAAGTTGAAATGGGTGGGTTAAGAAATCAAGTAGTTGCCAAACGTTCCGATTTAGATAAATATAAAGCTAATTTATTCGCTATAGAATTCAATAAAAAAGTTGAAATTGATGTTTCAATGGTAAAAACTAGTATAGCAGTATGTAATCATACAAAGGATGATACAATTACTAGAATAGAAAGGGTTCAAACTGATATAAAAGGCCATAGTGTAAACATCGAGATAAAAACAAAGCTTATAGAAACAATTAAAAAAGAAGAAGAAGTAGATAAAATTTTTAAAGTGTATATTGATTTGGTTGGTAAGAAAGGTGTTAGTAAATTAGTCTTACGTTCTGTCCTTCCAATTATCAACTCAGAAATACAAAGATTACTAGAAGATGTAACAGATTTCGAAATCGAGATATTTATGGATGATAAGAATGATGTACAGTTTTTGATAATTAAGGATGAAGTATCTAAACGTCTTAAGTCTGGTAGTGGATTAGAAAAAACAGCTGCTAGCCTTGCATTAAGGGCGATTTTAGGTAAGATATCAACACTACCTATGCCTAACTTCATAACATTTGATGAAGTATTAGGTAAAGTAGCTCCAGAGAACATTGAAAAACTTAAACCACTCTTTGATAAAATAAAAGATATGTATGATATTGTTTTCTTGATAACACATAATGATCTGATAAAAGACTGGTCAACAAATATTGTGACAGTCATTAAAGAAAATAACATTTCAAAAATAAACATAAAATAATTGGATAGTTTGGGAAATATTCGTACCTTTGTGTAATATAACGACTTAATATGAAATTTAGGAATTATTGTTTAGTGGTCATTGGAAACACAGAAGGTGTTGAGGATGAGATTAAAAAAATTAGTGAATCTGGCCCGAATAGTATAAAGGGTGGTGGTCTTGTTGTTGCTACTTTTTCATCAGCAGCTGAACCGAAAGAGCTAAATGATTGGTTTAGACTTAATAAGAGGAGTTTTTTCTTGTTTGATTTGAATGCTGAAACAAGTGGTTTCCATATCATAAAACCAGATATTCATGAAGGATTATTTGGGTTTTTAAAAACGGTTAATTTGGATGATAAAACAGAAGAATTACTAAGAGAAATCAATCTAACGTCAGACACCAAAAACCCAAAAACTTATGCTCGACCACAACGATACAGAAATATTGTTGAGAAGAAAATAACTCAAGAAGATATTGATAAAATGTCAAAATATGAGAAGGAAGCATTGTGGAATAAAATTGTTGATAATGGGGTTGAAAAAATGAGTGAAGACGATAAAAAATTATTGAACTTTTTATCGAAATAATACCTTAAATAGTTGACTTTTAGGTGTTTTTGTAGTATATTTATAGTAATATTAACATAACAAAAGAAAAGAAAAATGAACCAAATTAATGAATCGCAAATATGTAAATTTTGATAGTGATGATAGTATCTCAAAATATTTTAAAGAAGTAAGAAAATCTACTTTATTAACTCAAGAAGAGGAAATAAAATTAGCGAAAAAAATAAAAGACGGTGACCAAAAAGCCGTACATGAATTAGTAAATGCGAACTTAAAGTTTGTAATTTCAATAGCCAAAGATTACCAAGGACAAGGGTTACTATTATCAGACTTGATAAGTGAGGGTAACTTAGGATTAATCAAAGCAGCAAATAGATTTGACCACAATAGAGGTTTCAGATTTATTTCTTACGCTGTGTGGTGGATAAAGCAATCAATTATTCAAAGTTTAAATGATAATGCAAGGATAGTAAGACTTCCAGCTAATGTTATTAATAAACTTTCATATTTAAACAAAGAAATAGCTAAGTTTGAATATGCAAATGAAAGAGAACCAGTGTATGGTGAAATCTTTGATAAGGATAAAGAAGTTATGACGCTTCTAAGATTTCCTAAATGTGCATCGTTGAACGATATTATCAATGAAGAAGGTGATGAACTAATAGAATTAATTCCAAGTGACTCACAAGATGAAAATCAATTACTTATTGATGGTAGAATAAAAACTGAATTAAATAAAACACTTGAGATTCTTGATGAAAGAGAAAGAGTAATAGTTAAATGCTATTTTGGTATTGATACTGGTTGTGAAGCAATGACGCTTGAAGCTATTGGTGAAAAGTATAATTTAACCAAAGAAAGAATACGCCAGATTAAGGAAAAATCTCTTCGTAAATTACGTCACAATGCTCATGATTTATATTCAGTTATGAATGATTAAAATAATTTGTCTTTTTTAATCTTTGGTGATATCTATTAGGATATTTATATTAAACGTAAAAAAAATGAAGTTTAGATTTAGTTATTTAATGTTATTAATTGCATTGTCAGTTGCTGGAACCGCTGGTTATTTCTCTATTTTTGGTCTTAGTCAATTATTTGCTGGTGCTAGTACAGCCGTTATAATAATGGCAACTGTCCTTGAGATTGCTAAGGTTATAACAACTACAGCATTACATAAGTATTGGACCAAGCTAGCTATTGGTCTTAAAATTTATCTGACAATTGGTGTGGCTGTGTTAATGTTGATAACATCAGCTGGTATATACGGGTTCTTATCAAATGCTTATCAAAAAACAGCTAATAAACTTGAAATTCATGAAGGTGAATTAAGTGTGTTGGGTGGTAAAAAACAATTATTTGAGAAGAATATCACAGATAATGAAAAAATTGTTGTTACAAAAAATAAACGCATAGATCAATTAACCGATTTGGGTAACAGACAAGAAACAAGACTTGATTTGGCAAAATCTAATAGAGCCAAAGATAAAGTTAGAAATGATATTGCATTAGCAACAAATGAAATTCAAAAGTTATCAACTGATATTGATGGTTTAAACTCAAAAAATGGTATATTATCTGATTCAGTAGGTAAATATAACACCAAAGCTCTTGAATTAAAATCTGGTAGTGAAGTTGCTGGTGAAGTAGGCCCACTTAAGTATATTGCCGAACTAACTGGTGCACCTATGGGTAATGTTGTAAATTATCTAATATTATTATTAATATTTGTATTTGACCCGTTGGCTATTGCGCTGATTTTAATGACCAATAGAGTGTTCCAGCTTCAAGGTGATATAAACCCACTTGAAGCTAAAAAGATTGCGTTAAAAGAACCTTTAAATGTGCCAATTGATATATTTGAACATGTTAAGAGTGAGGATGTAAGTGAGGACGTAATTCCAGATGACCAATTTGATGACAATAATGTGATAAAAGAAACTGTTCCAGATATTATTTTAATTCCTAAACCACAAGTGGATGAAGATTCAGTTCCTAGTCTACCAGTGGTTGAAGAAACCAAACTGGTAAGTGAAAAAGCAGTTGAGGTTCCAGTTTATAAAAAAGAACCAGTAATACCAACAGGCAAGATTGAGGTTGAAGATATAAAAGAAATTAAAGAAAACAGAGGGTATTCAGTACCAATACCTTCATCTAAAAGTAATAACACTATCGAAAGAATAAGTACCAATAAGGTAATTAAAAATGGTGATAATAACAAAGTATTTTTCAAACGTAAATAATGACCATTGATGAACATACTTACATATTATCAGATGATAATTTTGTTCAAATCGAAACACTTAAGAAACACATTATCATAGGCCATACATTTAACCATGATATGAAACACTATACTGGTTGGTTACACAGATATAACGGAAAGTTTAAGAAAACAGCTGCTTTTACAATAGATACAACTGGTTTTATTTATAAACATTTCAAACCCAAATATCATTCACGTTATTTTAATGACAAAAAATTTGATAAGAAAGTTATTGTCATTTTATTAGAAAATGACGGGTGGTTGATGAAAAATGGGGATAAAAATGAGTTTATTACGTGGATAGGAGATATTTATAAACAACCTAATGAGGTTGTTGAGAAGAAATGGAGAGGATATTCATATTGGTCTTCATATACCAAAGAACAACTTGATTCGGTCCAAGACTTAGTTAGAAGTTTATGTGAAGAATTCAATCTACCACTGTCTTCTGTTGCTCATAACACAGCGATTGATAGATTAGATGATTATATGCCAATTCTTTATAGAAGCAATCTAAATAAGAATTTTACAGACTTAAGTCCAGCTTGGGATTGTAATGGGTTTAAGGAAATGTTGGAAAATAAATAAAATAGAAGTAAAAAAAAAATATGAAAAAAGAACGTTTAGATGAACATGATATCACAAAGAATATGATAGATATCTTAAGAGGTGGTTTTAAAAAACTTATCACTGAAAATGATGACCAACAAGATAGTTTATCTCCAAAACCAGGAGATGCCGTCTTTAATGATGAACTTAAAAAGCTTCAAGACACTGTTGACCCTCGTGTTAAAATCACCAATTTTAAAATATATCCAGTTGACCAAAATGTTATAATTGAAGGAACATTTTTACAAAGAGAAGATGCTAATTCTGGAATAAAGTTTAAAATGTCATTAGCCGCTGGTGATATTGAAACAAGTATGAATAATATTGATTTAAGTGATAAGGTTAGTTTATTATTACAAAAACTTAAAGGTTATTATGATAATTGGGTTGACGAGTGGGCACTTAAATTAGCTAATGAATATAGACCAAAACAAAACTAATGGACTTTTTAAAAAAATTAGATATAAAGACTTGGTTTATCATTATTCTAGGTATTGCTTTGATTATAAGTTTCTTCTTTGGTCAAGGTAGTAAAACTGATTTACATAAAGATGAAATAAAAGTTTTACATGAAAGCAATACTGCATTACTTAAGAGTAATGACAGTCTTAAAGTAGTGAATTCAATATTAGATGCGAAGATAATCAGTATAAATAAAATTTTGAATATTGATGCAAAAGTATTGAGCGATACACAATCAGAATTAAACGAATTAAAAAAAAGAAAGAATGAAATACCTATTTACGTTAATCATTTATCTGCTAATGGCGTTTCAAATGCATTCTCAGACTACCTTAAAAATAGAACAAAGAGCACAAACACTCATTAATTCTAGAGGTGATAGACTAGTTCAAATGAGCTTGGCCGATGCTAAGATTCTGTTGACTGATTTATATGATAAACAAATAGCTGATAGTTTGGTTGGTGTTTATATGTTTAGAGATAGTCTTAATTTATCAAGAGTTGCGTTATTAAAACGTGAGGTCGACATATATAAAGAAAAATGTGGAAATTATGCTATGATGCTATTTAACGATACCAAAGTTATTGTTAATAAGAATACTGAACTTGATTTATTGAACAAGATTATCAAAGATCAAAAGAAAGAAATTCGTAAACAAAAAGTTTTAAAAGTTATTGGGTTTACAGGTGCTGTAGTTTTGCCAATTATTGTAATAATATTAATGACACATAATTAACTAACTAAACTATTGAAATGATACTTTAAAATTGAGCCCCTAGGGGCTCTTTTTAGTTATTTTAGCATATTTATATAGAAAAACACGTGAACTTGTCAATCAAACATAAATTAACTGAGGAATTAACCAAAACCGATATATCCAAAGAGGTTAAAATCTACATGGATAGTAAGGATTTTAAGGCTAAAATAGAGAAAATTGTTAAAGATAAGCTTAAAGATAATAAAGACTTGGAAGATAAAATTGTTGACGTAACCAAGAATGTAATCACCCAACTTTATAAAGCTCTTTGGCTTAAAAGAGGTGTTTGGCAAAATAATTTAACCAACAAAAGTACTTAATCATATGAGAAAAATCAAAATCACCGAAAAACAAGTTGAAATTTTAGGTTTAAAAAAAATTAATGAAAACGATGAAAGCGGTATTAAGTCTGTTAATACAGCACTTGGTGACGTTGTTGTTCGTATGGTAATATCTGGTGAATCTGTTCCTAAATTTAAAGACAGAATTACCCAGTTGATTGCTAGACACGATAAAGATGCCAGAGTTGGTTTTTTTGAAGCTACTGGAAAGATTGTTAGTAATGTTAAAGAAATTAAATTAGATTCAATCAAACGTGATATAAAAACTCTTGACCCTACAATGGTAGTTGAAAAAAAACCACTTGTGAAGAGCCTTAAAGAAGGTGTTAAAAATATAGTTAAAATTTCTAAACAACAATACAATAGAATATTTGCATCTAAATTAATTTATGAAAACGATGTGGTTAAAGGTGGTGGTACCAGAATAGATAAATCATTTAAAAAAGAGTTTACTGGTAAAGATGTTCAAAATCTTAAACCAACAGCACCAGTAACTGAAGATAAATTTAAAATTGAAAAACCTAACCCTTCTTTGAACAAATCAGTTCAAGGTAAATTCGGTTCAACACTAACTGAAGGTGATGACCAATTTAAAAATGAAGTTAAAGAACTTATCAAATTTCTTTATCGTAAATCAGAAGAGCTTTCTTCATTTTGGGAAAAACATGGTGTTAAATATGATGATATTTGTGATTCGTTATTAGGTAAAAAACTTATTGTTAGTAAAAACGGTAAATATGAAGTATCTAAAAAATTAGGAAGTCCACAAGCAGCAATACAAGCTATCGAAGACCAATTAACTACTCTTCTACCATCACAACAAGGCGTTGAAGCTGAGGCTTATCCATCACAAGATGCACCACAAACAGATGCGCCTTTAACTGATTCCCCACAGACAGATGCACCAACTACAGATGCACCAAGTCTTGAAACTGAAAGTAATTATCCAGCTGGTGCTGATAAGGATTCAACAGCACCGTATAATGAAAAGAAACCAAGCATGTCTAAACCGACAGTTGCGAAGGAATCTAAATTAGAACCTGTTGCTTTCAATAATGAAGTTATTATACTAAAAGACCCACAAGGTAGTTTATATGCGTTTTATTATGATGCAGTCGATAAAAAAAACTTTATGGAATATGCTAGTGTTGAAAGACATTATACAGGTAAAGATGAAGATGGTCAACCAGAATACGATTATGATTTTGACAATGCAAATATTGATGCTAACGTAGTTGCTAATTACGTTAATGATAATTTAGCAACAATGTCGAAGGGTGAAGGAGCTGAAGCTTATGAAAAAGGTGCAGAACTTGTAAAGATTGATGATTCACTTAAACAAGAATTATTGAGTCTTTATAGCATGGATAAAAATATCGCTAAGGTACTTGCCCCTATTGAAGAAATTTCTGAACCACAAGCTGTTGATACATTTAAGAAAAATGTTTCACAAGCGTTCACACCAACACAAAAACCAAAACCTACACAATCTAAAATTGTAGCTAAGTTAGCTGAATTAAAAGCCAAAGAAGCCGCAAGACGTGAAAGCGAAAAGACTGGTGATATAGAAGAAATGACTAGCGCAGCATCAAGTGGTGCTTTTACGGCACCTATGAGTGCACCAATAAAAAGAGAAATGCCAGAAACACCAGTAGTTGGTGAAGCAAGTACAGTTGCTAGTGCTGGTAATTTTCAATACGATACACCAGGTGGATTAACAATGGACCTTAAATCACATGGTAAAACCAAAGCAGAAAAAACCCCACAATGGGCTGGTGGTTCATTTGTAAAACAACCAGAATGTTCAAAATTGAACAATAATAAATCAGCAGAAAATGGTGGTTGTAATCAAGGGGCTAGTAGTCTTAAGACAATAAAAACTAAAGGGTCAGTTAATGCTCCATCATTAGGTGAAAGTGATATTTACGAAGCAATAGCTAAAAAGACTGGTAAGTCTATTGATGAAGTTAAGAGAATAATTAATTCAAAAAATAAGAAAGCTTAATACTTTACGAAAAACGTAGATATTTATAATAAAACCAATTAAAACATGGACAAAAACATAATAAAGAACCGCTTATCTAAAAGATTTTTATCTGAAGAGTCAACGCCTGGCATTAGTGTTACGGACAAGGCTAAAAAAGAATCAGAAAAGATTAATAAAGCTGGTGTTAAAGCTATTGAGTCTGATGTTACCGCTTACGATAAGTCATTAAAAAAAGAAGACCCGAATATGGGAAAGATGGCGGCAAATAAGTATAACTATACTGATGACGCTGAAAAGACTTACCATGAAGAAATGGAAGTACTTAATGGTCAAGAAATGATTGAGTATACTAGTGAGCCAGGTGCCGAATTCAAAAAAAGAGCTGAAGAATCTCTTGAAGGAAGTACTCGTATGGGTAACGCAATTGCTGGAAACGCTGAGGAAACTTGGGGTGCATCTAAAGACAGTTTTGGTAAATACCTTATCAAAAGAGTAAAAGACTCTAGTAAGAAAAGAGCTGAAGCTGAAATCCAAACATATGGTATGGGTGATGTTCAGATTCCAACTGGTAATAAAGTACAAGTGGCAACAACTGCTATGGGTGCTGGAAAGCCTAAAGGTGATACTACAAAAGCTATGCAATCAGCATCTGATAAACTTAAAACTAAAGTCGTTAAAGAAGAAAATGACAACAATAATAATAAACCAAAAATAAAAGAATCTATGAAAAGATTAAAATTCAATAAAGATGGTGATAAGCCATTTAAAGGTGTTAACCTTACTCAAAAATTAGGTCACGCTTTATCACTAATTCCAGAACACTTCAGAATAGACAATAAGGAATTTGAAATGACTGACGGTAACTTATCATTGAAAGTACGTTGGGAAGGAACCCTTAACGAAGGTAAAGGTGTTGTATTAACAGCTAAAGATGCTACTTCAATCAACGAAGACATGGATAGAATGAAAGCCCTTATGGGTTATAAGTCTCAAGAAACTCTTGGATTGGTTAAAGGTAAAGCTAGACTTGATGAGAATAAAATTTTTGGTGATATCTGGAATAAATCTAAAAAACTTTTAGATGAAGCAGAAGACATTGAAGATGCTGATGTTATTGATGGTTCAGCTGAATCACTTGATGATGCAGTATCATATGCTCCAGAAGCAAAGAAACACATTGAAGGAAGTGCATCAACTGATGATGGTACTGATGTACCAGCACCTAAAAAAGGTGAATGGGAAAAGATCAATGTACCTCAAGCTGCTGATGCAAAAAAACACATTGAAGGAAGTGTTGCTGAAGATAAGAAAACAAATGCACCAGCACCTAAAGAAGGTAATTGGGAAGAAATTAAAAAGAAATCAGCTGACGCATCAAAAGATGTTGAATCTGGTAAGCCAACAAATATGGCTACTGATAAAGCTAAAACAGTTGCTCCAGCTAAAGCGGTAAATGAAAATGAGGAAGAAGCTGAAACTGAAGAAGAACCACAAGCAGATGCTTGGGAAAAACCATCAGATGACGATAATTCACCAGAAGAAAATGAACCAACAGCAAAAGATATTAAAGGTGAAGTTCCATCTTTAGCACCAACTGATGACGATGATACAGCACAAATTCCAGCTGCACCAAAAATGTCAGCGACTATTTTATTCAGTCCTTCAACAGGTGCGTATTGGTTGAAAAAAGGTGATGCTAGTACAAAAGTTCCAGATGAATTTCTTGCAATCGCTTCTGATAAAACTAAAAAAGGCTCTGAAAGAGCAGCTATTATTCTTAAAGCAATGCAAGAAAAAGCTGATTCTGGAGTTGAAGCTGGTAATGAAGAAGGTGAATTAGCTGAAAACATGAATTCTGATGAAACAGGTAATGGTGATGATGACATGAACACTGGTAAATAATTTAACATTATGAGAAGACACGATAAGAAAAATAACATAATAAAGGTTAATATACTAACTGAACAAAGATACCTAAAACAATTTGGTATCATTACAGAAAAAGTCAACAGATACATCTTCTGCATCTACTGCACCTACTGATTTAGAACCAGTAGATTCAGTTGAAGATGATTCAGCTGATGATAAAACACCAACACCGAACAATCCAGTGGGTAAAAATCCAGTGGGTAAAGATGGTGATTCAAGTGTTAAATCACCAACAAGTTCTGATGTTAGAAGCCCAACAAGTACAGAAGTAACAAGTCCTACAAGAACTTCTACAGAAGTAAGAAGTCCAACTAGAACCGCAACATCAACTGATGCTTACACATCAAATAACATTACTGTTACTGGTGGAGCTGGAGCTGGTGCAACAAATGTAACTATTGTCCAAGCAGAAAAAGAACCAATGGATAAAGCTGACTCAGAATCTGGCTCTGATTATTTCAAAGGCGATGCAGAATCAGAACCAAAAGGTAAAGAACCAAAGAAAAAAGTTAAGATTACCAAAGAACAATATGATAGACTTATTAAAAAATAAAAACTAATAAAAAAAACCCTTAATTTTAAGGGTTTTTTTATTTTATACAGTTATTTAAACATATTTATAGTTATAACAGTGTCTTAAAACAAAAACTATGAGTTTAATAAAGTTACAAGAAAAAATAGGTGTTACAGCCGATGGTTCATTTGGACCAGCAACAATAAAAGCAGCTGCTGCTTATTTTAAATTATCACCAGCTAGAGCAGCGCATTTTTTTGGCCAAACAGCTCATGAAACAGGTGGATATCATTTATTTAGTGAAAATTTAAACTATTCTGCAAGTGGCTTGAAAGAAACTTTCGCTCACTACTTCCCAACTGATGATTTGGCAAATACATACGCTAGACAACCAATAAAAATTGCATCAAGAGTATATGCGGATAGAATGGGTAATGGTAATGAAGCATCACAAGAAGGTTATACATTTAGAGGTCGTGGTGCTTTACAAACAACTGGTAAATCAAATTATCAAGCATTTTCGGATTCACTTCATAAACCAGAAATAATGGCAACACCTGATTTGGTTTCAAATGATTTTTCATTTGAATCAGCAATTTTTTTCTTTGATAGAAACAAACTTTGGGATATTGCTGATAAAGGTGTTAATGATGATGCTATTTTAGCTATTACAAAGAGAATCAATGGTGGTACTATTGGTTTAGATGATAGAGCATCATTAACAAAAAGATATTACCAATGGTTAACCCAATAAGGTTTATTTTTAAAAATTGTAGTTTATCTTTATAAAAATAAGTTATGGATAACCAACATAAACGACATAATTTTTTGGACTATATCAACACACCAATGAGTAAAGAAAGTATAAACGTTCTTTATAGTGCTAATGATATAAAATTTGAAAAATGCGAACTTTATAGTGATTTTGTACAATCATTATTGAGACTTGCTTTTGACACTTATTTGGGTGATGACGTTACCAGTGTTGAACAACAAATAAAACATTTTAAATGGTGTTGGGATAAAAACCTCACCAACTTTCGTAATGAAGGGTTATTATTTGATAATACTAAATTATATGAGTATTTTTTAGAATTTATGTTAGAGGTTTATTATACTTCCATTGAAAAGAATCAATTTGAAAATCCAGATAAAATGTTATTAAAACTATGGTTTAATATCTTTGATTATGGTAGGGTTAAGACTCATTCTGATATCGACACTCTGATTGAGATTTATAAACTAATGGATGATGCTTTAAAACCTATTAATATTAAATAATAACTGTAGCCTTGATTTGTTCGGAATAAATAACTATATTTAGAGGAAATGGATAAAAACTAGAAAATATAAATTATGGAAATTATAGAAGCAAATGAAGAGCATAGAGAATATGTTACATTTATAATTAAGAAGCGTTGGAATGTAACCGATGAGGAAGCACAACATGAGTTTAATCGTTGGTTAAAGAATGACCAAGATTCTATATGTTATGTTGGTATTAAAAATAGTCAATTAATGGCTACTGGAGCTTTTGATACTGTTAGAGATGAAGGTGGGTTAGATATATCACCTTATAATACACTTCTTTGGGTTGAACCAGAATATCGTGGAAATGGATATGGTATACAATTATCTGAAATACGTTATAAATGGGCTCTTGACCATAATTATAAGATAATCTATTTAGATACGATTGATGCTTATGATTATCATATAAAAATGGGTTGGACTCTGAATAGGAAATTAACTCATAATGGTGAGGATTATTCTATAATGCAAAAGGTGTTGAATAACAAATTGTCTTTCGTTCAAACAAGAAATATTTACGATTATTCTGAAGTATTAAAGCCACTTAAGGAAGATTTTGATTATGTGTTTTATTCTACAATGTTATGTTGGTGTAAGATAATTCCGTCAGATAATGCTCAGGGTGATAGATTGTGGGAAGTATGGCTGATTAAACTTGGAGCGAAACAAGTTGGTATATGTGGTCTTTATACACTTCATGGTGTTGAAACCACCACAGAACTATGGCTTGGATGGTTAGGTATCGTTCCCGAACTTAGAAATCTTAAATTAGGAAGTCAAGTAATGGAACACCTTTATATGTATGCTAAGAGTGTTGGTTGTGAACGTATATTTTCCTATGTCGATAAAGACGGAAAACCACTTAATTTTTATAATAGGGAAGGGTTTGATGTGATTGGAACAGTAGGTGAATATTGTGATAAGCATTGTCTTGATAATATAGATGGTGGTGATTTTGAAGATAAACAAGACTTTGTAATAATGAAACAACTAAATTAATATGCTATACGTTCTTTCGTTTTTAATCTTATTCTTTGCTGAAATTTGTGGAACTCTTCATGGTATATATTTAGTAAGGGGTCGAAAATATATGGTAGCTCTATTTGGTGGAATTAGCTCTGCTCTTTGGTGTGTAAAGATTATAGTTATCATAGACCAGCCACTAACGATAATAACAGCGTTTATCGGTGCCTATTTTGGCACACTGATAGCTTTTTATTTAGAAAAAAAATTTAATTAGACTATTTTATAATTATCTCTTTTTATATCCCTATTAACCTTACTACAAAGAGGTTGTAGGTTTGTATAGTGATTAAGTCTAATCACATCAGCTTTGGTTTTTGTATTACTTATAGGTTCAATATGGTCAATATCCCACCCATATCCTAATTCACCATTATACAAGCCATAGTTATCCCAATTCATCCAAGGCTCAAATTTATTTTCAAGGTGTAGTTTAAATTCCTCATATGAACAACCAAGTATTACGCTACTTTTATTAAATTTAATAAAAGATTTTTGTTTTAATATTTTATATAATATATTTCTAAATCGACCTCTTAGTTTGTACACTGGGTCAATTGCTCTTCTTAATTTTTGGTAGTTATTATTTTTATTTAGCATTTTAGCTTTATTTTTCTTATAATAAGAGGCATGCGTTTTTTTAATTTTATCTTTATTTTTATTGTAATTAGTTTGTTTAACTTTTTTAATTTTATCTTTATTAGCCTCACGATAAATTTTAGCGTTTGAGTTAACCAATATTTTGTTTTCAGTATAATATATTTTAGCCCGTTCATTAGCAATGGGCTTTTTATCTATTCGTTTAGTTTTTAATATTTCCTTATTTTCTTTATAATACTTTTCTTTGTAGACTTTAGTTTTATCTTTAATCTCTTCTTTATGTTCGGTATAGTGTTTCATAGCACGTTCAATAACTAGTTTTTTATTAATGTCATAGTATTTTCGTTTCTGTAAACGGATTGCTTCAAGTCGCTCTTCTTCTGTATTATATTTTTTCATGATAGTTAATTATACATATAAATATCTAATAAGTAAAAGAAAATCATTGAAATCTACAAAATTTTCGAAAAATCACTGAAAACAGTGTAAAAAAATGGTTTTAGGGTTTATTTTATAAATTTTTGTATTAGTTTTATTAAATGAACACTGAAAGACTATTTAAAATAGTGATTATGGACCTCACTACTGACAACTTTAAATTGGAACAAGAACTTGAGCGTGTAATCAATTCAGACAAAAATACTGATTTAAAAACACAAACAATAAAATTGATATTATCAAAAATGGTATCGATAGATGCTAGTATAACAAAATTTACTAGTATGTTTAATAATAACAATAATAACAACGAAGTAAAAGAAAAAGAAAATGACTAAATTCGAAGAAATCAAATTGGAAATCAACAAACTAGTTGATGAAATGGCATCAGATGCAGAAAAATTTTATGTTAAAGAACAAAAAGCAGCTAGTGTACGTTTAAGAAAAGGTTACAAAGCGATCAAACAATATGTTGATGGTTTATCAAAAGAAACATCATCAAAAAAATAACTAAGTAAGCTTATGCTAATAGATATAATAAATCGAATTCTATTTGTCTTATTTTTTATGTCTTGTTTAACAACGATTAGGCATGCTTACTATTTTATACAAGCATTCTTTACATCAACTGAAGAACAACCAGTTAAATATAGAGTTTCAAAAACATCACTTATTTTTTTAGGTGTGTCTATTGCTTATATTATATCTGTTATTTTTACAGGGATAAAACTTAACTAAAACAGAAGCTCATGTCAAATATACAAAACACATTAGACTCCTTACAACCTTATGTTATAGGTATACGTTATCTAAAGGGTATACCATTGGTAGATGTTGTATTAAATGATGGTTGGACTGTTATTGATGACCCTTTGATTAAAAGAGTTAAAGGTGATGAAGCATTAAATTATCATATGATATTTAGTGAGGAACCAAGTATCGGTCTAGATGAATTATTAGCCTATGTTGATAAAATAATCAAGGCTAATATTGATAGAGAGAGAAAACATGAGTTATTGAAATCTAAAGTTAATGAACTTAAAGAAGTTTTTAAAAGAAATTCATTAACAAAGCTACAACAACTTAAATTTACCTTTGGTGAAGATGAAGAATTTGATACAAATATTTCTGACGTTGATTTGACTGAAACAGTTGTACCACAAAAACAAGTTCAAAAAGTTGAAGTACCAATCGAAGAAGAGATTGAAGAACCACTTCCTACTCAACAACCTATAACTTATTTGGATGAGAATAAACAACCAATAGAGTTAACAGAAGAGGATAAAGAAATATTAGCTGAAGAAGCTAGAGCTGAAAGAAACAGAAAGGTTATTGAAGCTAAAAAAAGAAATACTGAGGGTAAGCCGATACCATCAAAGGTCGAGTTGCCTCCGAAGCGAAAGACTGAGATGGTGGTAGCTCAACCTAGGTATAATACCGATTGTGATTGCGGTCCTAATGATGCTTGTGAGAAATGTATTGACTCTAAAGGTTATTAATTAAAACAGCCCTTCGGGGCTTTTTTATTTATATAGGATATTTATAGTTATGAAAGAATTCATACGAAAATTACTAAGAGAGGCTATAACACTAGATATAGAGGTCGGTGATACAATTCTTGGTGGTAAATTCAAAAATAAAAAGATTAAAGTTAAAGAAATCGGTAAAAACGAGAAAGGTGATATCACCATAAACGGTAAACCACTACTTAGGTTTCGAATCATTGACGATAAAGACCAACCAGAAGAATAATAATTATTTACTAAAAGCTCGTTCACACATCTCTTCTAAATTATGAATAATCCAAACACAGCCGCTAGTAAAAGATGCGTCTAAAAACACCAAAAGGGGTAAATAAGTAATACCGTAATCCAAGAATGGTGTTGTATATCCCATATAATTAAATATGATGGATAAGATTCCACCAATATAGAAACTTAAACACATTGGACATGTGAATAACTTACCAAAAAAACTTGGATTGTTTCTAACCCAAAAGTTACGCCATTTCTCAAAAATACTACCAAATACTGCTATATTAACAATACCATAAGCTAATAATACAAACATTAAAATTTTCATAATCATTAATTTTAATTAAATATAATTAAAATAAATAATAATGTAAATATTATTTACAAACTATTTACACTTTTCTTATTTTTCTTTATATTTATATAAAAAGAAAGAAAATGGAAGAAACAAACAAGAAAAAAGTTAATTTTAATGTAAATGTTAAGGTTTTAATTGAATTTAATAAGATTGCTAAAGAAAAATCTATTAATAAATCACAATTTATTGAAAATTATTTGAAACAATGGACAATGGAACAAAAATAAAAACATGTGCAAAATGTAGTTATATAAAAGCTATTACAGAGTTCAGAAAACAAAAGAAGGGTAAATATGGTGTCATGTCTGTTTGTAAAAGTTGTCAGTCTAAAATTGATTTTAATATTTAATCTAATATTTATATAAAGATGGATACCAAAACATTAATAAAAGAAAGATTAAATAAGGGACTCATGGAACTAGACGAAAAGAAAATAGTCGCTGGTGTCTTGATTAAATGTGTTAAAACTAATAACATATTTCTATTATTTAGAAATGATAAAACACCTGTATGGGCTTTGGTGTCTGGTGGTATCGAGAAAGGTGAAAATGTATTGGATGGATTGAAACGAGAAATCTATGAAGAATTATTCATCAAAGCAAATAAAATTCAGTTTAAATTTGTTAGAATTGAACAAATTCCAGAGAAAAACATGGAATTTCATTATTACGAAGGCTTGACAAATAATGAATTTAAGCCTATATTAGATCATGAGAACTTAAATTTCGGTTGGTTCCCAAAAGATAAATTACCAACTCCTTTATTTAAGGGGTTAGCACAAAAAATCGCTGCTATATGATAGGGAAAAAAGACATCATTGATAAAGAAATCGAACAAACTGAAAGGGAAATGTTATCTAATATGTACATGACTGCTTTGAAGAAAGCAAAGTTTGTTAATCAATTGAAAACTGGGTTAGGTAGTGAAATAAAAGCAATTGGTGGAAGAGTTAACATTATTAAAAAATCTTGGTTCCAAAAATTAATTGATAGATTAAGAAAAATATTTACTAAATTTTAAAATGAGTTACGAAGAATTATTAGAAACAGTTTCATTGATTGTTGAGAACGAAAAGATTTATAAGAAGGGTTTAACTCTTGCTTACGAATTAACTGAAAAAAACCATAAACAAATGAATGAACAATTATTTTATAAATCAAACCCAGCAACTGCAAAATTTACTCCAGTCGATGAATTTGAAGTAGAAGTTGAAGGTGTACTTATCAAGTTCGTCAAACCAAAACTAGAAGAAGAGTTGTAAGTTTAAAAAAAGATTAGTATCTTTGCAATATGGCAAAAGAACAAAAAATACTAGCAGAATGGGTAACAGGTCAATATGTTGCTGGGTTAGACGAAACTGGTAGAGGCTGTGGTGCTGGCCCAGTAGTAACAGCAGCTGTAATTCTACCCAAAGGATTTAGTTCGCCTCTAATAAGAGATTCCAAGAAACTTTCAGATAAACAAAAAGCAGAAGCGTACAAATTGATTATGGAAAATGCCATTTCAATAAGTTGTCACGCTGGTAGTGTATCTGATATAAACACAATGGGTATAAATCCAGCAACTTTCAAAACCATGCATAAGTGTATTGATGAGTTAAATGTTAAACCAGATTATGTTCTTGTAGATGGTACAGTATGGGAAGATTATAAAGGCACCAATGCTGATAATAAAAATTTATCACTGATACCTAAAGGTGATGATACTTATTCATGTATAGCTGCTGCTGCTATTATAGCAAAGGTTAGAAGGGATGAATATATGGTTAAATTACATGATTTATTCCCTAATTATAATTGGGTTTCAAATAAAGGCTATTTAACTGACGACCATATAAATGCGTTAAAAAAATATGGTTCTAATAAGTATCATAGAACCATGTATATAAAGAAATTTATTAAATAATTTGGTGGGTTCAATAAAATTACTTACCTTTGTACTCTAATTAATAATAAACATTATGAATACTAAAATTTTAATCATCTTTGGTTTTTTAATAGCTACGTTATTTAGCTCTTGTAAAAAACAACCTATCACCCCAGGAAACTATCAAACTGTCCAAGCACCAGTTGACACTAGTCATTGGCAAAATGGTTATAATAATGGTGGAAGTACACCTACGTTTACAAACACAACTACAAATAATCAATTATTTGGAACCAATTGGGTTTTAACTGATGTGTATTTTAACTACGCACATACAACTAAAAACGACACAGTACATTTTATTAGCAACACCAAATACACTGTTGGGTCTGATACAACTAAATACAGATACTCTTTGTACTCAACAATGGGCAACTCGACAATAGATATTTATCAGTTTAATCCAATAAATGGGTTGTATTTATCAGCTAATAATTTTAATGCTAATGCGTTTACTAGTACACCAGTAGGTGGTACAATCTTTTTAAATTTAAAAGATAACTACAATGCAAATGCTACTTATGTGAGTACATTTAAGAAAATTTAAAAGATTAAAAATCAATTAAATAAAGGTATTTAAAAAAAAATCTTTAATTTTACTTGACAGGAGGTTTAAAACTTCGTACCTTTGCATCACTAGACTCAATTAATTAATTAATTTTTAAACAATTTACTATGACAACTTTATTGGCTGCAATGCAAACAAAAGATTCACATACTGAAAACGGTATGTTGACTAATTCAACATCATTAAACTCTTGTGTAGACTTGTTCTTCCAAATTGGTGCAATGAGAGGTCAAGATAAAGCTCGTCTTATCAACGTATTTACAAAAGCCTTTGGTGAAAATCCATTGACAGCAATGAAATTATTGTTCTGGGCACGTGATGTGCGTGGTGGTGCTGGTGAAAGACAAATATTTAAAGATATCATGTCTTATCTTGCAGTAAACCGTACTGAAACTATGCGTAAGAACATTGCGTTGGTTTCTGAATTTGGACGTTGGGATGACCTTTTAACTCTTATTGGAACTCCATTGGAGAATGATGCTTTGATTTTAATCTCTAAAGGATTAGAAGCAAAGAATGGTTTGTGTTGCAAATGGATGCCACGTCCAAACGTGTCTAATCGTGAAGCTAAAAGGCAATCTTCAGTTATCAGAAAATTCTTAGGTTTGTCACCAAAAGAATACCGTAAATTATTGGTTGAAAACTCTAATACAGTTGAACAATTGATGTGTGCTAAAGAATGGAATAAAATTGATTATTCTAAATTGCCTTCTAAGGCAATGAGTGACTTGATGAAAGCGTTCTCTAAGAATGACTGTGAAAGATTCGGAGCGTATTTGACTGCCCTTGAAAAAGGTGAAGTGAAAATAAACGCTGGTGCCGTATATCCATATGATATCATAAAGAACATGAATCAAGGAAACCAAAAAGGTGCAAATGCTCAATGGTTAGCGTTGCCTAATTTTATGGAAGGGAATGTAGAAAGACTTTTACCAATGGTAGATGTTTCTAGTTCAATGAATTTACCAGCTGGTGGAAACGGAAGTGTATCTTGTATGGATGTAGCTATATCATTAGGATTATATATTTCTGAAAGAAATTTGGGCAGTTTCAAAGATGCATTCATAACTTTCACATCAACTCCAACTTTACAATACCTTAAAGGGTCATTATCTGAAAGATATGCTCAAATACAAGGACCAGTTGGTTACGATACAAATATTGAAAAAGCATTTACAATGCTTTTAAAGAAAGCAATTGAATCTAACGTTCCTCAAGAGGAAATGCCAACGATGATTCTTATGTTATCAGATATGGAATTCAATACATCAAATGTTCGTGGTTTCACAGCTCAAGAAATGGTTG
>OCZT010001299.1_pt1 | contig 25832 bp, 16 predicted proteins | sample 1539031 | NCBI WGS metagenome assembly OCZT01 (sample SAMEA3539308, study PRJEB22396) | soil metagenome | biome: tundra; feature: field; material: soil | place: USA | collected 2010-05 | depth 0.15 m | reverse complement strand
CGGCATACGAGATATTGGCGTGACTGGAGTTCAGACGTGTGCTCTTCCGATCTGCCTTATCAAAATGATAATCAATTTGATAAGGCGGCTGTTGAAAAGTCTTTTTAACCACAAAGAGCCACAAAGAAGGAACAATGCACGCGAAGTTAAAAACCTATAATTCAGTTCAATGTGTTCTATATGTAATTCCCTTGTGATCTTTGTGGCTAATGGATTTTGTTTTCCTATTACCTTTTTACATTTACCTTTTACCTTTTTAACTATATTTGTGTTCAGGAATTATTAAATACGTCGACTGCTATTCTATGAAAAACTTCATTGTTTCAGCAAGGAAATACCGGCCTGCCAGTTTTGATATGGTAATTGGTCAGGATTCTATTACAAATACGCTGAAAAGTGCTATTAAAAACAACCACCTGGCACAGGCATATCTGTTTTGCGGACCAAGAGGAGTGGGGAAAACAACTTGCGCAAGGATCTTTGCCAAAACAATCAACTGCAGTAACCTGGGAGATAACCTTGAAGCATGCGATGAATGTGAATCATGCCTGTCATTCAATTCTTCGAGATCATTCAATATCCATGAACTTGATGCTGCATCAAATAATAAGGTTGAAGATATCCGGTCACTTAACGACCAGGTAAGGATTCCTCCACAGATCGGAAAGTACAGCATCTATATAATTGATGAAGTTCATATGTTATCTTCATCAGCATTTAACGCTTTCCTGAAAACCCTTGAAGAACCTCCTTCTCATGCTATATTTATTCTGGCCACTACAGAAAAACATAAAATAATCCCGACTATTCTCTCCCGATGTCAGATATTCGATTTTAACAGGATCAGAATTGAGGATATTGTTGGTCGTCTCATGTATGTAGCTAAAAATGAAGGAATCACAGCAGCCGAGGAAGCGCTTCATATAATTGCTCAGAAAGCCGACGGAGCTTTACGCGATGCTTTATCAATTTTTGATCAGATTGTAAGTCTGAGTGGAAAAACAATCGCCTATAAGGATGTCATCGATAACCTCAATGTTCTGGATTATGAATACTATTTTAAAACAGTCGATGCTGCTTTGATTGGTGATGTATCATCAGTATTACTGACCTTTAATGAAGTTCTGGAGAAAGGATTTGACGGACATAACTTTATATCCGGACTTAACAGTCATCTCCGCGATCTGCTGGTTAGTAAGGATGAGTCAACCCTGCGGCTTCTGGAAGCGACACCCGCTATTAAAAAAAGGTATCTTGAGCAAACCGGGAATTGCTCTGTTGCCTTTCTTTTCAAGGCTCTGGAGATTGGGAATAATTGTGACCTTAATTATAAAAGCACCAAGAATCCAAGATTGCATATAGAGCTTTCACTCATCAGGTTATGCAGGTTAACACGTGAAGATGATGAGGCTTTGGAAAAAAAAAAGCCTGATCAGGATCAGTTGAAAAAACAGGAAGAAGATCTTCCGCTTCCTTCAAAATCGGAAATATTAAGGCAGGAGGTTCATCATTCTGAAAAAGTGGTCATTAATCGGGAAAAGATCTCCGGGAGTCATGATCCTGTTATTGAGAAGCCATCAAAAACATTCTCAATAAAGGAGATCATTTCTGAAGATATTGAACCGGGAGATACGAAGAGTGAGAAATTAATTCTTAACGAACCTGAGTTTCATCTTCAACCTAAGAAAGAATTCTCTCCACATGCTTTTGACATTGCATGGCAGGAATTTACAGATCAGCTTAAAGGAGATGGTATGCGAATCGTGAGTATGTTTAAATCTATCAGGACAGAAGTGGAAAACGATCAGACTATAAAAATCCATCTTAATAACGCAACACAAAAAGATACTTTCATTTTAAATTATAAACAAAAACTTATAAGCTTCCTGGAGAATAAGTTTATTCTTTCCGATATAGATATTGAAACAACTGTGGACCCCACTGAATCTAATGAAATTTTGTATTCTGATGATCAGAAGCTTAATTATCTTATTAACAAATATCCAATTCTGAAGGATATGAAGAAAACATTCAATCTTGATATTACATAAGATGATACTTGAAAATCAATTTATTTACCCCGGTCCGCCAGTTGGCGGAGAGTAAATTAATTTTGACTTCGTCGAGCTCCTCCGCTTTGCGTAGTCGGTTCTTCGCTCCCCGCCGACTGGCGGGTTGGGTAAACGAAGAAAATCAAAGGAGAACTATACAGATTTTTTCCCTAAATGGCTTTCACAAAATAAAACTGACAAATTGAAAAAGAAACTTGAAGTATCTGACGGTAATGATTATTTGAAATTTCTGACCAGAGAGAAGGATCTTTCAGACCAGATTTTTAACCACTCGAGGTCAATGATTACAATCATTAACCGAGATTATATTTATGAGAAAGTTAATTCTACCTTTTGTAATGCGCATAAAGTCGTTCTGGATACTATTCTTGGAAAATCCCTTGGAGATATTTGGGGCCATGACACTTTTCAAAATACAATAAAACGGAATGTTGATATCTGTTTCACAGGGAAAACAGTACAGTATGAAGCAACTTTTATTACACCTCAGTCGGGTAAAAGACATTTCGAAGTGGTTTTCAGACCGCTGTCTGTCGAACCGGGTAAAATCACGCATCTCCTCGCGGAAACATTCGATATTAATGATCTGAAGAACACGAAACAGGCTGTAATAGAGAAAGAAGAAGAGCTCAGAAAGTTTGAATCAAACCTTCCTATCGGTTTCCTGAGATGCGATCCTGACGGGAATATATTAAACGCTAATGAAGCTTTTCTGATGATTGCCGATTGTCACGATAAACTTTCAATTACCAAGATGAATCTTAGAAGCTTCTATCAGGAGGAAGAACTTTTTGACTTGCAGATTGACCAGCTTACTGATAGCCATACGAAAAACTTTGGAAGGGTCTATCTGAAAAACTGTTGTGGAAAAGAAATCCCATGCAGGATAAGCGGGTTCCTTGCAATGAACGGATCGGGCTCTCCATCGTACATAGATTTTGCAGTTGAAGATTGCTCACGAGAGCTGATGCTCGAAACCCGTTTGCTGCAGGCTCAGAAACTTGAGACAATCGGGTCCCTGGCAGGAGGTATTGCACACGATTTTAATAATATATTGGCTACGATTTCGGGATACTCTGAAATGTTACACGAAGATTTACCAAAAAATTCAGATCTGTCTGATAAAGTAAGTAAGATTCAGGGTGCGGTCAAAAAAGCTCAATCAATTACAAATCAAATACTTACATTTAGCAGGCATGTTGAACAGGAAAAGGTGCTGATAAATGTTGCAGAGGTTCTTAAAGAGACTATCGGATTCGTAAAATCATCAATTCCAGGCAATATTGATTTGAAGAGCAGGATTCCCAAAATTAATTCCAATATCCTGGCTGATCCGACTCAGTTGTTCAGGATTTTCTTAAACCTTATGACTAACGCAATCCAGGCAATGGAAGAAAATGGCGGTACTTTGTCTGTAAATATTGCGGTTGTCAAAAAGGAGTTTGTACAACATGAACTTAATAAAGATATTGTTGCAGATGAATATGTCCTGCTCACTTTTAAAGATACAGGAGAGGGTATGGACCCATCAGTTTTAGGAAGAATCTTTGAGCCCTTCTTTACGACACGCGAAGTGGGCAAAGGCACAGGCCTTGGCCTTTCGGTAATTCATGGTATAATAACTGAAATGGAAGGCGAGATTGTTGTTTCAAGCAAGAAAGAAAAGGGATCTGTATTCAGTGTTTATCTTCCGGTATCGACCGGATATTCCATTAATACAATAAAGAAAGGCAGCAGGAAAAAAATATTGTTTATTACAGGAAATAAATATGAATCAAGGATATTATCTCTGGCTCTTGAAAGTGCAGGGTATGAGCTTATTTATATATCTGATGGCAGGAATTTTATTAAAGTTATGACTAACATCCGGGAACGTCCTGATATGGTTATCTATATGAGCGATTCAAAGCAGATCAAACCCGAAGATCTTGTTGGGATATTCCATACTCAGAAGATAATTACTCCCTGCATCCTAATAGCTGATCCAATCCTTGAATTGTCAGATGAAAAATTACTAAATTCGGGAATTATAAATCAACAATTGACAAAGCCGGTTTCTCTGAAAGAAATCAGAAATGCAATTCAGGAATTATTAAGATAAACACTAAACCTAAACCTTAAAATATAAAAAATGCCAGGAGTACTTATTGTCGAGGATGATAAAGAGCTGAGAGAAATGTTGAAACTGTCACTCTTAAGAAGAAATTTTACAGTTCTGGAAGCTGAAAATGGCAAAGCTGCTATTACCCATTTCAAACCACTGATTACAGATCTTGTTGTTACTGACCTGATTATGCCTGAGGAAGATGGATTGAAGGTAGTTATAAAACTAAGAGAATTAAAACCATCGATTAAGATAATAGCTATCTCAGGTGGAGGAAAAGTCGGTCCGGGAAGTTACCTGAATCTTGCGAAAGCGCTAGGGGCAGATGCTATTTATTCAAAGCCTTTTTCAATTAATGACCTTATCACAAAGATTGAACAGTTATTAGATGCTGAGCAACCTGATTAGAGAAACTGTTATCATGAAACTAATAAAACCTATTTTTATGTTAAAGAAAAAGTTGGGAATATCTGTCATATGTACAAGTTCGACCGTGATATTGCAGGGTTGAGAAGAGTAGCAGCAAACGCAGTAATCAATCTATGAATAAACTTCTTTCTCTCTTGGCAGGGTTCCTGATTTTATATCCGGATCTCCCTCTCAGTGCGCAAAGACTGATAAAGAATTCATCCATTACCGGAATTTGTTATGGATCAAATAAAGTTAACAAGTTTTATATTCCTCCTCCTAAAGAATTTTTCAGAAAAGACAAGTCAAAAAACGGAGGATCAATTACTGTCAATTATAACGGCTTTACTACCCAGGCTAAAGCAGCTATGGATTATGCGATCTCGATATGGGAAAGTATGCTTCCGGCTGATACCAAGATAACAGTTGACGCAAACTGGACGAAAATATCAACTGCAAATGTTCTTGCTCAAACACAAATTAATTGGTTTGTAGACGGGTCAGAAATTGATGCATTGAACCCTTTGGCGTTATACCCTGTTGCTCTTGCCAGCAAGATAGCCGGTAAAAATACAAACGCCAGTTTACAGGGAGATATAACTTTAACAGTCAACAGTTCAGTTGTCTGGTACCTTGGAACTGATGGAAAAACACCTACTCAAAGGTATGATCTGGTTACTGTCATACTGCATGAGATGTGTCATGGACTCGGTTTTTACGACAGCTTTAGTTCGGATGGAACTATTGGTTCTTATGGATTTGAACCATTGATCTATGATACTTTTGTTGAAAACTTTAACGGTGACAGATTAACCGATACTCTCAAGTTTAATAATAATTCAACCGCACTTGAGAGTCAGCTTATTGGAGGTCAGATTTATTTTAATGGTCCTCTTTTGAGAAATTATTCATCATCGGTAAAATATGTAAACTTAAGGGCAAAATTATATGCCCCCGCAACTTGGGATCCCGGATCAAGCATTTCTCATCTGGATGAATCGGTAACTCTTCGTGAAAATTCGCTTATGAACCCCTCTATTGGTTTTGGAGAGGCAATACATGACCCCGGGAAGTATACATTTTCGATTCTTGGAGACATTGGCTGGATCAATACTAAAGTAATTCCTACTCCTGTTATGGATACTGAAGAACATTTATCTCAGATTTTACTTTCAGTAGCAATTAAATCAGATACAACCTATAATCATAGCAGGGTAGGTGTCGTATACTCTTTTAATAAATTTCTGACAAGCGACTCTCTTTTCCTTAGCTCTCCAAATTCCAATGACTCTTATAATACCACAATTACAATCCCCGGATATAATTCGGAATTACAGTATTATTTCTTTGTTGAGGATTATTTTCTAAGGAAATACAGGTCTCCTTCCTTATATTTTGATTATCCCGGTACTAAAAATACGAATAAAAGGTATCATGTTTTTATCGGAACTGATACTGTAAAACCTGTAATAATTCATACGCCGGCAACCTATTATTTGCAAACAGTTGATTCAATAAAAATTAATGCCACTGTAACTGATAACCTTGGTGTTGATTCAGTCTATATTGAATTCAAAAAAAATAATGGCCCTTCAAAATTTATCAGTTTAAAACAGGGAAAAAAAGATATTTACAGCACTGCATTTACTGCAAAATCATTATTGTTAAAAGGGCATGATACAATAGAATACAGAATATTTGCGGTTGACACAGCACGTGTTCCTAATGTGGGAGTATTGCCAAAAAAAGGATTTTTCTTAGCTCCTGTTGAGGAAATCTCTTCCACAATTTCAAGTTATTCTACAAATTTTTCAGGTGCAGTGCCAGACTTCTTTAATATCGGCTTTGATATTTCGAAACCTGCCGGCTTCAGTAAATATGGTCTGAATTCAAAGCACCCGTATGAGAGTTCTTTTGATAACTTTAAAAGCATTGAATACACTTCAATATTAAGGCATCCCTTTAAATTTGACGGATCAGGTATACAGATCAATTACAATGAGGTCGTACTTGTTGAATTTAATGAACCTGGAGCAGTTTTCGGATCTAGCGGTTTTTATGATTATGTTATTGTGGAAGGTTCAAAGAACTTTGGCAAGACATGGTTTGGCCTGATCGATGGCTATAACTGCACATTATTCCCATCCTGGGAGTCGGCTTATAAAAGCAGCATTGTAGGTGATAATTCGACATATATTGGTACAGAAGCATTATTGCAGAAACATACTTTTCTGTATCGGCCGTCTGACAAAATTTCCGCAGGTGACACTTTGTTGCTGAGATTCAGGTTACACTCAGATGCATTAGCCAACGGATGGGGATGGGTTATTGAGGATTTGAGTATCAACCCTCTTATTGATGCCGTCCCTGAGGTTAATAATCATACTGTTGTTGTATATCCTAATCCGGGTGCAGGGCTCATTAAAATTAGTACTGATCCTGGTATTGAGAATAATAAAACATTACGATACAGTATCTACAATGCGGCCGGTATTTGCCTGATAAATGCCATGACTTCAGTATCCTCTGAAACACTGGTCGATATTTCTTCTTATCCGGCAGGAATGTACATTATTGTCTTGTACATGGATGATGGAATAAAGACGTTTAAGTATAGTCTTATTAAATAAAAAGTGAAACCCCGCAAGAATGGCGGGGTTTTTGCATAAATTGATTTTTCGGAATTATTATTGGAAAATAAAGCTAATTTTGCTGGATATTTAAAAAACTGTAAAACACCTTAAAATGAGCATTATAAATAATGTATTAGGCCTTTTTCTGGGTAATAAATATGAGAGAGATTTGAAGGAAATAAATCCTTATATAGATAAAATCCACATAGAATTTGAAAAAATAGAGGGTTTGTCAAATGACGAATTAAGGAATCAGACGGAAGAACTCAGAAAGGAGATTCTTAAAAGTATTGAGGATGATGAAAATGAGATCAGAGTATTGAGGGAAAATGCTGAAAAAGAGGAAGATGTATACCAAAAAGAGGAGCTTTACAATAATATAGATAAAATTGAAAAACAGATCAGCGAAAAACTTGAAGTAACGCTGGATCAGCTTGTACCAAGAGCTTTTGCCATTGTTAAAGAAACTGCAAAAAGATTTAAAGAAAACAGCGTACTTGAAGTTACGGCACGACAATATGACAGAGATCTTGCTGCCACAAGGGAAAGCATAACGATAAAGGATGACAAAGCAATATGGAACAACAAGTGGATTGCGGGTGGTAATGAAATAACATGGGACATGGTTCATTACGATGTTCAACTTATTGGAGGAGTGGCTCTCCACAAAGGAAAAATAGCAGAGATGGGAACAGGAGAAGGGAAAACTGTTGTAGCTACGCTTCCTGTCTTTTTAAATGCACTCGCCGGCAGAGGTGTCCATATTGTAACCGTTAACGATTATCTTTCTAAACGAGACTCTGAATGGATGGGTCCGATTTATGAATTCCATGGACTGACAGTGGATTGTATCGATAAACACCAGCCTAATTCCCAGGACAGACGCAAGGCTTATAATGCAGATATTACTTTTGGGACAAACAATGAATTTGGATTTGACTACCTGAGGGATAATATGGCAATCAACCCGGAGGATCTTGTACAACGCAAGCACCATTATGCAATCGTCGATGAGGTCGACTCGGTATTAATTGATGATGCACGTACACCACTTATTATTTCAGGGCCAACTGCCAAAAGCGACACTCAACAATTTGACGAGCTTAAACCAAAAGTAGATAAGCTAGTGTCGGCACAGAAAAAACTCGTAACTCAGATTCTTGCTGATGCTAAAAAACTCATTGCCGATAATAAAGATGAAGAAGGCGGACTTCTTCTCCTGAGAGCATACAAGGGACTCCCGAAGAATAATGCGCTTATCAAGTTCCTTAGTGAGGAGGGAAATAAATCACTTCTCCTGAAGACAGAGAACTTCTATATGCAAAACAACAGCAAGGAAATGCCAAAGGTAACGGATGCATTATACTTTATTATAGATGAAAAAGCCAACTCCATTGAACTGACTGAAATGGGTCTTGATCTAATATCGGACTCTGTTGAAGATGTCAGCTTTTTTATTCTTCCTGATGTTGGATCAAAGATTGCCGATATTGAGAAATCAGATATTTCCGATCGCGAGAAACTGAAGATAAAAGATGAACTTCTGCAAGACTATTCAGTTAAGTCAGAACGGGTTCATACAATGACTCAACTGCTTAAAGCATGGACCCTTTTTGACCGCGACACTGAATATATCGTAGTTGATAATAAGGTAAAAATTGTTGATGAACAAACCGGCCGTGTTCTCGAAGGACGCCGGTACTCCGATGGACTTCATCAGGCGATTGAAGCAAAAGAAAATGTTAAGGTGGAAGAGGCTACTCAAACCTATGCAACAATAACACTGCAGAATTATTTCAGGATGTACCATAAGCTGGCAGGGATGACAGGTACTGCTGAAACAGAAGCCGGAGAACTTTGGAACATATATAAACTGGATGTTGTTGTCATACCTACAAACAGACCTGTTATCAGATCCGACAGGGAAGATCTCGTATATAAAACCAAAAGGGAAAAATATAATGCTGTAATTGATGAGATCGCCGAGATGAACCGTCAGGGAAGGCCCGTTCTGGTCGGCACAACTTCGGTAGAGATATCTGAATTACTGAGCAGGATGCTCAAAATGAAAGGCCTGAAACATAATGTTCTTAATGCAAAGCTGCATCAGAGGGAAGCAGAAATTGTGGCAGAAGCCGGGAAGACTGGTACAATCACAATTGCAACAAATATGGCAGGACGAGGAACCGATATAAAGCTAACTGAAGACGTCCGTAAAGCCGGAGGGCTTGCCATCGTGGGAACAGAAAGACATGAATCGCGACGTGTTGACCGGCAGCTGAGGGGTCGTTCAGGAAGGCAGGGAGATCCTGGATCATCACAGTTTTTTGTGTCTCTTGAAGATGAGCTTATGAGACTTTTTGGATCAGAAAGAATTGCTGGTATAATGGATAAACTTGGACTTAAAGATGGTGAGATGATTCAACATTCAATGATCACCAAATCTATCGAACGGGCACAGAAAAAAGTTGAAGAAAATAATTTTGGTATAAGAAAAAGGCTTCTTGAATATGATGACGTTATGAATTCGCAGAGGGAAGTCATTTACAAGAAAAGACGACATGCACTCCTCGGTGAACGGTTAACTGTCGATATAGCGAATATGATGTTTGATGTTACTGAAAATCTCGTTGATATTTATCATGGTGATGGAGATTTTGAGGGATTTGATTTTGATCTTATCCGCTCATTTTCAATGGACTCTCCCGTTCCAGATCAAGACTTCAAAAAAGCTAATGCAAGAGAGGTGACTGATATAGTTTACGCAAAAGTACTCGATACATATAAAAGGAAAGTTGAATCTATCTCTGCTCAGGCATATCCTGTACTGAAAGATGTTTATGAGAGGATGTCTCATGTTTATGAGAATGTAGTCATTCCGATTACAGACGGGGTGAAGGTATATCAGGTTGTTACAAACCTGAAGGCAACTGCTGAATCTGAAGGGAGGGAACTGGCCAAATCATATGAAAAGACAGTTGTTCTGGCAACAATTGATGATGCATGGAAAGAACATCTGCGAGAAATGGATGAACTTAAACAATCTGTTCAGAATGCAACATACGAACAAAAAGACCCCTTGCTTATTTACAAATTTGAATCTTTTGAGTTGTTCAAAACTATGCTCACAAAAGTGAATAAAGATGTAGTGAGTACTCTTATGAAAGGGCATATACCCACACAGGATCCAGAGCAGGTTAAAGAGGCTCAGCGAAAACGACAGGTGGACATGAGCAATATGAGAACATCCAAGAGCGACTTTTCACAATATAGCAGCACAGGTGGAGGCGGGCAGGAGAGGAATCAGAAAACCGAACCTGTAAGGGTTGATAAAAAAGTAGGTAGAAATGACCCTTGTCCATGTGGCAGCGGGAAGAAATACAAACAGTGTCATGGTTTGCAGCAAACCGGATCTCCCGGTGCAGGCGTAAATGTATGAAAAATAAGGATCTTAGCGGTTAATGTATTCCATTTTATATAGAATATTCCGTCACTTTACTTCGTCGATTGCTTTCTGTATCCGTGAATAGATTGCCCTGTTTACAGCGACCAGCGGAAGCCTAAGGTTATTCAGGCAGAGATTCATTATATTCAGCATAGCTTTTACCCCTGCAGGATTACCATCAATAAACAGGAGTTCTATCATTTCAAGATAACGAAGATGTATTTCGCGTGCTGATTTGAAATTACTTTTTAGTGAATTTGTGACAAGGTCGCTTGTTGCTGCCGGGAATGCGTTTGCAAGAACGGAAATGACACCCGATCCTCCGGAAGCTATAATAGGGATAGTCATCATATCATCGCCTGAAATTACACTAAAACTGTCAGGTTTGCCTTTTATTATCCTCATAATCTGTGCAATATCGCCTGATGCTTCCTTAATAGCAACAATATTTTCACACTCATGAGCCAGTTCTATACAAGTTTCTGATGATATATTGCTGCAAGTTCTGCCGGGTACGTTGTACATGATGACTGGAAGAGGACTGCAGGTTGCGATGGCTTTAAAATGTTGGAACAGGCCTCTCTGGTTTGGTTTATTATAGTAAGGAGCCACAGATAAAATTCCATCAACTCCGGTAAGATTTGAATGCCTGATACAATTTATTACATCCTGAGTACTGTTACCGCCTATACCTGTTACGAGAGGAACTCGATTAACAGTTACCTCCACCACATAAGAGATTATTGCTTTCTTTTCGTCTTTGGTGAGTGTGGCGGATTCACCTGTAGTCCCCATGACAACTATGTAGTTCACGCCTCCATTGATAACATGATTAACCATGCGTCCGAGAGCAGCAAAATCAATGCTTGAATCATTTTTAAATGGCGTTACAATTGCAACCCCGGTACCTCTGAATTTTTTAGTATCCTTCATTATTGATAAACTTAATTAACAGTTCCCGAATTAATCATTTCAAGGTAATATACAACCTGATTCAGGTAATCTTCAACACTAACAGGTCTTTTCAAATCCATCATAAGGTCGAAGGGAGTGTCTTTGATTTCAGAATCAAATAAACCAACCTTAAAGCCGGCATTTGATAAGGATGAAATATATTGAAGGGGCAAAAGGTTTTTAAAATTTATGTCAATAAGAACATCAAACCGGTTGTTGACGAAAGAATGAGTATCCACGGAAATAGGATGATAGAAAAGGTTTAATTCTTCTTTTTTTACAATTGAAAGATATCTGACTGCTGTAAACTGGTTGGGAAGATTATTTCCGGCAAAATAACCCAATATTTTTACATCAGTTTTATTCTCATGCATCTTTTGATAAAATCTCGATAAGCATGCAAAATCATCAATCTTTGATGCATCCCAAACAATCCCTATATTTTTTACCTGGTTTATGTTAGAATAGTGTGCTTTTCTCTTTGTTCCTGCCATCTTATTGCGGAGTATAGCATCTCCGATTTTAAGCCTGATTTGTTTAAATAATTCCATATTACAAACCTAATAGTTTTTTGTTAAAATAAATGGAAGGATTTTTTTTTATTTATCAATTATTTTTAGGAATTCTGACTCGCTGATCATCGGAATACCAAGATCATCAGCTTTCTCTTTTTTCGATTGGCCCATATCTTCACCGGCAAGGATAAAGGAAGTATTTCCTGAAACTGATGTTGAATTTTTACCTCCGTTTTTTTCAATCAGTTCTTTATATTCCTCACGGCTATGTTCCTTGAAAACCCCTGATATCACTATAATTTTACCTTTCAATAAATTGCCTGTTATTGTTGGTTCACTCATCTCGCTGAACCTGATTCCGACAGATTTTAGCCGTTTGATCATTTCAAGGTTGTCATTATCAGAGAAGTATGAAACAATACTTGCAGCTATTTTAGGTCCGATTTCATAGACACTTGTCAACTGATCAATGCCGGCATTGATCAGATCATCAATTGTCTTGAATCTCCAGGCAATAGTTTTTGCAACTGTCTCACCAACATGCCTTATCCCAAGGGCAAAAAGTACCCTGCGATAAGGAGTGTCAATCGATGTTCTTATGCTTTTAAGAATATTTGCTGCAGACTTTTCCCCGAGGCGCTCCAGAGGAACAAGCTGTTCCATCTTTAAATCGTAAAGATCCGCAAAGTTTCTTATCAGGTTTTTATTGAACAGAAGGTCGATAGTTTCTTCTCCCAATCCGTCGATATCCATTGCTTTTCTGCTGATAAAATGCTCAATTCTGCCTTTAATCTGTGGCGGGCAATGAAGATAATTCGGACAAAAATGATTTGCTTCTCCTTCATTTTTAATTAAAGCTGTTCCACATTCCGGACAGTTGGAAATAAAAACGATCTTCTTACTATTTTCATTTCTTTCGGAGTGATCAACACCGACAATTTTAGGAATAATCTCGCCTCCTTTTTCAACATAGACCATATCATTAAGATGAAGATCCAGCAGGTTAATCTGATCTTCATTATGGAGAGTTGCACGTTTGACAGTAGATCCCGAAAGAAGAACAGGTTCAAGATTGGCTACAGGAGTCACCGTACCCGTTCTGCCCACCTGGAATGTAACAGATAACAACCTTGTAGTTGCTTCTTCGGCTTTATATTTATAGGCGATTGCCCAGCGGGGAGATTTGGCAGTGAACCCGAGTTCGTTCTGCTGACTCAGTGAGTTAACTTTAACAACAACACCGTCTGTATCGTATGGAAGTTTTTTACGCTCTGTTTCCCAAAAAGAAATGAATTGGAGCACTTCATCAATATTTTTACATAGTCTGATACTTTCTGCAACCTTGAATCCCCATCCCGCAGCCTCTTTAAGATTATCGTAGTGATTATCATGAGGAAGCTCTTCAGCCAGAAGAAAATAGATCATACAATCAAGAGATCTTGATGCCACCATTCTTGGATCGAGAAGTTTAAGAGTACCTGCTGCAGCATTTCTAGGGTTGGCGAAAGGAGTTAACTCAGCTTTTATTCTTTCTTCATTTAACCTGTTAAATACTGCCCTTGGCATGAGTATTTCTCCCCGTATCACAAATTCAGCAGGTATCCTTTTGCTGGTAATTTTCAAAGGGATACTTCTGATAGTTTTCACATTTAAGGTAACATCGTCGCCTTTGTTTCCGTCACCTCGTGTCACTGCCCTGAAAAGTGAACCATTTATATAGGTAATGCTGATAGAAGCTCCGTCGAACTTAGATTCGCAGACATATTCAATTGGTTGTGATATCGATTTATGTATTCTGTTGTCAAATTCCCTGAGTTCTTCTTCGGTGTAAGTGTTTCCGAGCGATAGCATAGGGTAAATATGTTCATACTGTTCAAACTCTTTGGTTATATCACTCCCAACACGTCTTGTGGGAGAGTTATCGCTTATGAATTCAGGAAATTTTTTCTCGAGGGTATCGAGTTCATTCAACAGTATATCGTACTCAAAATCTGAGATTAAAGGTCGATTTAAGACATAATATCTGTTGTTATGTTCTTCAATTTCCTTTCGGAGTATATCTATCCTTGCTTTTGCTTCAGATTGTTTCATCTTTTATATCATGATAATTGATTTTCTTCACTCTCCGCCAGCTGGCGGAGCCGAGGTAAACGAAGAAAATCAATTGCCTTTCATAACTAATTATCAGTTCCAGACCCCGTCAATTTTACTGCCGCATTTATTACACTTGCCATCTGTTATGGTATTTGACGATATCCGGTAGCCCTGCCTGACAACAGCAATGGAGTTACATGAAGGGCATTTTGTATCCGAGATTTCATTACCAGGGGCATTTCCTGTATATACATATTTTAAACCTTCCTCTTTTGCAATACTATAGGCATTGTTAAGTATTTCAACAGGTGTGGGAGGCAATTGTTCAAGCTTATGCATAGGGTAGAACCTGCTGAAATGCAAAGGCGTGTTTTTAAACCCATTATCACTTAACCATCTGCACATCTTCCTTATATCGTCTTGATTATCAGTCCAGCCAGGAACAATGAGATTGGTTATTTCAAGCCATACACCCATATCTTTAAACACTTTAAGTGAATCGAGTACAGGCTGTAATTTTCCTCCGGTTAACTTCAGGTAAGTGCTTTCACTGAAAGCCTTAAGGTCAATGTTGGCTGCATCAATAACGCTGCACATCTTTTTCAGAGGTTCCGTGTTTATGTAACCATTTGATTTGAATATGTTTTTAACATTGGCATTCCTGGCTATGGTCGCTGTTTCGAAAACATATTCGTAAAATGTAACCGGTTCAGAGTAAGTGTAGGCTATCGACCGACAACTGTTTTTGATACATTCCTCCACTACTTTATCGGGCATCAGATCAAAATTTCTTGTTTTATCCGGACTGGTTTGAGATATGGTCCAATTCTGGCAATTAAGACATACAAGATTACATCCGGCTGTTGCAATGGAATATGCTCTAGATCCGGGCAGGAAATGATAAAGTGGTTTCTTTTCAACCGGGTCCACATTTACAGTGCATGGGTTACCAAAAGCCATGGTATATAACTTTGAATCATGAACTCTCCGGTTGTTGCACTTGCTTAATTCGCCCTCCTTGAGAACACATTCATTCGGACAGATCCTGCACATTATTCCCCTCGCCGTTTCTTCCTGATACATGGCGATTCTCTTATAAATTCCTGATTCTTCAGAAGGTTTTTCAGAAAATACCGACCGGAACGGGACACAAATCACCCCTGCTGACAAAGCCAGCGACTTCTTCAGAAAATCACGTTTGCTTAGGTCAAACTTTCTCTTTTCCATCTTTCCCTCCTCATTTAGTGAGCTAATTAACTCATGTATTCATTTACAAAATTGATATTAATATCTGGCATCAACACATAAATTGGTCATGATATTTCCTTAGTGTTCCTTTGTGGTTAATTTTTTTATTTTTAACACAAAGGTACACAAAGGACAACACTAAGGTTCGCAAAGGAATTCACAGATATATAAAGGATTCACGTCTAAAAATATAACTAAAACTACTATTTGTTCCTGATTGTACAAAACAGAATCCCTCCAAAAACAAGTGCTGATAACAAAAATATTGAAACCTGGATCCCGAAGAGTGGTACTGCAAAACCGGAAATCATAATAAACCCAAATGCAGAACCTGCAAGATCGGCGCTGTAAATTGCAGGAGATACAGCAATTCCTTCCTTTTTACCGGTGAGTTCACGAAAGATGCGTCCTGTAATTGATGCAGGTAAAAATCCGGAAATCATAATCAGAATAACTGACAATAAACCGCTCTTCAACTCAATCACATAATTAAAGATTAGACCAAATATTATATAAAATAATATCAGGAGTATAACTTTATTTCTTAATGAAATAGTATTCAGAAGCCTTATATTAATTCCTGACCCAACAGCAAGACCCGCCATTAAACTTGCAATTATCAGTCCGGTCAGCTGGTACATATTCCCCACCATAAGCTGAAGACTGAGAAGAATGACAATTTCAAACCCTGCGAGTGCTGACGCGCTGAAATACATCAATAGATTTCTCCTTTTTATAGTTAGCATTGGTAGTGCGAAGACGGAAAACATCAAGACTATTGCAGGGACCTTCTCACCCTTGTTTTTACTGAATTGATATGATTGGGAATGTAAACATGCTACAGGGAAAGCAGACCTGTTCTGTTTTGTCCCATGATCAATCAGTGCAATAACTTCATCCGACTTCCTGGTTATAAGATCGTCCTCCAGAAAGTCGGAGCTTACGTAAACATTCGTAATTTGCTTTTCCTCGACTAGCTTGCAAAATGATAAAGATATTGGTTTGTCGGAAGCTATTAAATAAAGTTTGTTGCCTGCGACGGGTTTTATATTTTTGAAATTGACTGCCAGACTATTATAAACTGATGAATAAAGATTCAATGATTCTTTGTTGAAGTAATCGTCACCAGGTCCGGGAGAACACATAAAAATGCCCTCCGGTTTAAGCCTTTTTTTCACCTCCGAAAAAAATTCTGTGGTATAGTATCTGTTGAGAAGCAATGTTGAGGGAGGCGGAACAAGCATAATTATAACATCAACTGATTCTGTTGATTTCCTGATATACCTGTAAGCATCCATGTTCACAATAACTACTTTTCCGGGAAATTTATTCCCAATGGAAGTCTCATATCTGACCAGGGCCGGATCTCTTTCAATATATATGATATTACTCACCGGATATTTTAATATTTCCGGAATGTGGGACTGAGGTGAACCGGATATTAAAATTACCTTTTCGGGAGATTCACTCTGTAGCATAGCATAGTGAATATCTTCTTCTCTTTCAGTTGCATCATCTTTGTATGCGAGTAGTCTTTGATTATAATAGAGACTTTCTTCTCCTTTATATTTGCCTATTGTAATGTTGCCATAGGGTGTATCTTTCGTCCCGGTAACTTCAATCCCCGGAAGTAAAATCTGACGGAATAGTAAATCGGGATTCAAAAATATGATAGGAATCACCAGTATAATAATAAAAAATTTAACCACGATCTTTGTTTTCTGATCCTTGATATAATATGTCAATACTACATAACCGATTGATAATAATATTATAAGCATCAGTAATTTGTATGTACTCAGTAATCCTGATGTAAAGACGGCGGTTATTATACCCGCAGCTATTCCGCCGGTAGTTTCAATAGAAAATGATTTTCCCGGAATATATTTATTTACCGAACCAGCAATCGTAATCAATTTTATGAATGTGAATCCCGATACCAGACAAAAAGGAATCAGGGCGAGGAAAGTATAGATTATTGCTTCCAGAAAAGAAGGAGTTTCCCCTCGGATTAAAAACACACGCGACAGAAAAAGCATCAGTATAAGGGAAATGATCGGGCTGATTGAAAAAACAAGATTTATCTTTGGTACATCATTTAGCGTTGATCTGTCTGAAATAGATGATCCAATTGCTGATCCGATCAGCCATGATCCTAAAAACGAACCTGTTATAAGCTCATATCCTCCTGTCACATTCATGATCTCCCGCATCAACAAGAATTGGATGGAAGAGCTCACAAACCCGATAATGAAAAGGTTGGTTTTAATTTCGGTGGAGGTAAGTTTTTGGAATTCCGGCTTTTCTGCATAGCTGACTTTTTCAGTAAAAAGCTTTCCATAATAGTTCAGATGCCACATAAGATGAAAGAGACCGGTGACAGCAATTCCAATTCCAAATTCAACATGCCACTTTAGCACTGTCTTTATAAAAGGAATGTTCCATTTATAGTTAATCTGTAGGGCAAGAAACACGCCTGCTATAGCTGTCAGAAGAAAAGCAGCCACAAGAATTGAGTTCCAGAATTTTCTATGAAGTTGAAGTGAATAGTAACCGATTCGGTAGAAAAAGTAACTGATTAAATATAAGAGTATTGCTGTAAAGCCAGTGCTAATGACATGATACATATTCGAGTGACTAGAGTGCCTAAAGTGACTAGAGTGCCTAAAGTGTCTAGAATTTCTAAAGTGTCTAGAATTACTAAAGTGCCTAAAGTTATCAAAGAATTAATATATTGTTTAGAATTTTGATTTTTAAGTATCGTAAACTGCGGACTCTTTTCTTTATACTGTATGCCTCTTAGTCTCTCAGTCTCTCAGTCTCTCTGTCACTTTGTCTCTTCGAGAACAACTCCTTCATAGATAAAGAGTTCTGCATCTTTCCATCCATCCCAACCTATTCCGGCCTTATCTCTGGAAGTAAAACCAAGGAATTCCTCAACTGTCCAGCCATTTTCTATAGCGACCTGTGGGAGCATAGTCCCGGCTCTGGTATCCTTTTTAATATAAATGCCATGTTTACCTAAAACTATCTCTTTAATACTATTTATCTTTTTCAATGGCCCAATAACAGTTATCTCAATGTCTGTTTTTTTATATTCATCTTTTGTGAGCTGGGAGAACCGGGGATCTTCAAATGCGGATGAAATAGCTGATTCCTGAACGACGCTAAATAATGATTCTGAAGAAATGAATCTCCCGATACAGCCTCTTAAAGCGCCATTGATCTTTAGTGTAACAAATGCACCCAATGGTTTCTTAAGATTTTCCGAAATAGTTTTTTCATCTATAACAAACTTATTATTTCCATTTAGTTTTGCCTGGATACTGCCTCTGGCAATATTAAAAAGTTGTTCTTTTTCATTTTCTGTGAACGAGAAGCTTTTGGCGGCTCCCTGATCAGTTGCTTCATTTTGTTTTTTATCAATCATCACGATGGCATTATAGCCTACTACTTCATCTTTTCCGGCATTTGGAGAATCGCCTGAATTAGAGTAATCAACAAGTTTGATTTCAAGATTATTATCACCTTCAGCAAGATTGAGAAGCGTAAGACCTGATGTCCAGCCACACATGCTTGTAACGAGCCCCGGGATTTGTTTTGAAGCGTTTTTACTGAGCGTACTGAGAAATATCTTTGGACTGCCCGATATTATGCTTTTAGCTGTTATATTGTCGGTTTCAACCGCGTCTTTATAAGCAGGATAATGAGAGAAGTCGCTGCTGATAATAAAAAGGTTTTCAGGAGTGAACCATGGTCTAAGGGCCTCCGCAATCTTCTTAACCGTTTTTTCATCATCAGTACCAATAATAACCGGTATAATGGGTGGGATATTCTTAAAATAATATTGAATGAAAGGTATTTGATTCTCGATACTATGTTCCTGGATATGAGCAGTTGTAGGAAAGTTGAACACCTTATTATTCATAATGAGCTTGTTGGCAATTTCTTTATTCACCGGAACTTTTCCCAGCGGGGTAATATAATCGCCACAATTGTACACAGAAGCGCCGTCAAAATACATTATGTGACTTGACCCGATAATAAAGATATTTTTATATACTGCATTTTTTTGTATTGCTGAAAATGCGGCAGCAGAGGTTTTCCCTGAAAACTGATACCCTGCATGCGGACTGATTATTGCCCTCACATACCAGTTTTCGGGTGATTTTTTACAGTTCTCGAAAAGCTGGGAAAGGTTTTTTGTAAGTGTTTCTCTATCAGCCGGATAAAACTTTCCTGCTGCAACTGGCTGTCTGTCAGTTGAAATACTTTGGGAAAATGTTTCCATGATAGTAAATATTGAAAGCAAAACAATGAATACTGTTTGCATGAATATTGCAATTAATTGGCGAAACAAAGTTATGCCAAAAAATTGAAGAATTACTTGTTTATGGATAAAAGTTAGGTGTGGAAATTAAATTAGAACCATTGATTCTTTAATAATCTCTCCTCTGTCGTCAGTACCGTAAATTTTGATCCCAAGACTGACTGTGGGTACCCCAATCATATGGATAATAGGATGAAGTTCATCCTTAAGATCTTCAGCTTCCATATTATCATAATCCTCAATATTGAAGTAGAGATGTATCATCAATGTATACTCACTATCTTTAATTGAACCGAGAGTCTGAACGATTTTTGCAAGCCAGATTGCTGAAGCGGTGTTGAAATATTCAAGATTGAGACGCAGGTTTGTTGTGGGTCTTGGATTTTTAATGTATTCAGTAACCCATTTGAGAACAGCTTCATATATAATTGCAGCATTCTCAGGGATTGACTTTCCAGACATGATAAGTTCACCTGAAGGATAATTTAAATCAACCTGGGGTGTTTTAGCAGTCGGTTCGATGTATAAATTTTTCAACTCCACCTTTTATTCTATTATTGATTATAAAGTTATACAAAAAAACATATTCAAAAGTATAATAAGTTTTTATTTTTAATATTTTCTTTATCAAAAAGAACTGGTCGGTAGTCAAATAATTTACTATGTTGGTATAAACCACTAATTTTTGTATGTATGATTTACTGCCTATTTTAGTCATGTTTTCTTGTAAATCAATATATTAAAATGTTATCTTTGCAACCTGAAATTTGTTAAGGAAAAAATGGAGATTGTTCTTAAAGAAAAGATAAAAGAAGCTGTTAAAATCATCTACAATAGCGAGGTTAAAGACGACCTGATTCAAATTCAGGAAACAAGAAAAGATTTTAATGGAGACTTTACACTTGTTGTATTTCCTCTTCTGCGGTTCTCAAAAAATACACCCGAAAAGACCGGTGAAACGATAGGACAATATCTTAAAGACAACTTCACTGCAGTTTCCGGGTTTAATGTTATTAAAGGATTCCTTAACCTTGAAATATCAGACGCATGGTGGGTTGAATATTTCAAAAAAATAGTTGCTGAAAAAACCCATCTTGAGAATTGTAAGGTTTCACATCCTGAAACTATCCTCGTTGAATACTCATCACCTAATACGAATAAACCTTTACACCTGGGACACATTCGTAACAACCTTCTTGGGTTTTCTCTATATCGGATTTTATCAGGTTGCGGACACAGGGTTATAAAAACAAATATTGTTAATGACCGTGGTATTCATATCTGCAAATCAATGCTTGCCTGGCAAAAATTCGGAAATGGTGAGACTCCTGAGTCATCCGGTATGAAAGGAGATCACCTGGTTGGGAAATACTATGTATTATTCGAAAAGAACTATAAGGAACAGGTTGAGAAACTTATACAGAATGGTATTGACGCGGTGGAAGCTAAAAATTCTGCTACTCTTATGAAAGAGACGAGGGAAATGCTTCTGAAATGGGAAACCGGTGATGAAGAAATCGTCAGGTTATGGAAAATGATGAACTCCTGGGTATATGTCGGATTTGATGAGACTTATAAAAAACTGGGAGTTGACTTTGATAAAATCTACTATGAATCAGATACATATAAAGTAGGAAAAGATATTGTTCTTCGTGCATTAAAAGAAAAGATTCTTTACAGGAATGAGGATAATTCAGTTTGGGCCGATCTGACTCCGGATGGGCTGGACCAGAAGCTTTTGCTTCGTTCTGATGGTACTGCTGTCTACATGACCCAGGATCTTGGTACTGCTGTTGACCGGCATAAAGAATTCAATTTCGACAAGAATATTTATGTGGTTGGGAATGAACAAAATTATCATTTTCAGGTACTTAAGGCTCTTCTCAAAAGGATGGGATATAATTGGGCCGATGGTCTGATACATTTCTCATATGGTATGGTTGAGCTGCCAGAAGGCAGGATGAAATCGCGTGAAGGAACTATCGTTGATGCGGATGACCTCATAAAAGAGATGCTACTCACAGCCATGGAAGTCTCTCTCGAACTTGGAAAATTATCTGATTTTTCAGATGAAGAGAAGGAAGATATATTCAGGAAAATCGGCATGGGGGCTCTTAAGTATTATATTCTTAAAGTGGATCCTCGTAAAAACATGACATTTAATCCTGCCGAATCAATTGATTTCAATGGAAATACCGGACCATTTATTCAATATACTTATACAAGAATTAAATCGGTATTCAGGAAAGCAGAACAGCTGGGAATTAATACCGGACAAATATCGTTTTCGGGGACAAAAACAGGACCCAAGGAAATTGAGCTTATAAAATTATTGCGCAAATTCTCCGAAACAGTTTCTGCTGCCGCGATAAGCTATAGTCCTGCTTTAATCGCAAATTATTGTTATGATCTTTCAAGGGAATATAACCAGTTTTATCATGATTTTTCTATTCTTGGCGAAGCTGTTGAAGAGATAAGAAATTTCAGACTGCTATTGTCAAAGGTAACAAGTGAAATTATATATACCGGCATGTGGCTGTTAGGTATTGAAATGCCTGAGAGAATGTGATTTATTGGACCTTCCTTTGTGACCCTTCGTGAAAACCTTAGTGTACCTTTGTGGTAAAAATATAATTTAACCACAAAGTATCACAAAGTAAAAACAAAAAGGAACACAAAGGGAAGAATAGCATGAAGTTAAAATTATTTATTAGCAAAATATATGTTTGAAAATTTAAGTGAACGGCTGGAGAAATCCTTTAAGCTTTTAAAAGGACAGGGCAGAATATCTGAGATAAATATTTCTGAGACACTTAAGGAAGTTCGCAGGGCATTGCTTGATGCAGATGTAAACTTTAAAATAGCTAAACAGTTCACCGATACTGTAAAACAGAAAGCAATAGGGCAGGAAGTTCTCAATTCGGTTAACCCGTCGCAGATGATGGTTAAAATCGTTCATGATGAACTGGTTGATCTGATGGGTGGCGATAAGACTGATCTTAATATAAAAATAAATCCTTCAATTATACTTATTGCCGGGCTTCAGGGTTCCGGAAAAACAACTTTTAGCGGGAAACTTGCAAAATGGGTAAAGACCAAAAGAGGAAAGAACCCTTTACTTGTTGCCTGTGATATATACCGGCCTGCCGCAATAGAACAATTAAAAATAATTGGGGAACAGGTAGAGGTTCCGGTTTATACTGAAGACGGAAATATGAATCCGATCGTAATTGCCCGTAATGCTGTGAAAGAAGCAAAAAAAACCGGGTACGATCTGGTAATTATTGATACTGCCGGTCGTCTGGCAATCGATGAGGAGATGATGAAAGAGATTTCATCTGTTAAGGATGCCGTAAATCCGCATGAAATACTTTTCGTTGTTGATTCCATGACCGGTCAGGATGCAGTAAATACAGCAAGGGAGTTCAATGAAAGGTTAAATTTTGATGGTGTCGTATTAACAAAACTCGATGGAGATACAAGGGGAGGAGCAGCTCTTTCAATTAAATCGGTAGTCAACAAACCAATCAAGTTTGTAAGTTCAGGTGAAAAGATGGAGGCTATTGATATCTTCTACCCTGAAAGGATGGCCGATAGGATTCTTGGGATGGGCGATATAGTTTCTCTGGTTGAAAAAGCTCAGGAACAATATGACACTGAAGAAGCCAGAAAACTCCAGAAGCGAATCTCAAAAGATCAGTTCGATTTCAACGATTTTATCACCCAGATCCAGCAAATAAAAAAGATGGGGAATGTTAAGGACCTGATGGCTATGATCCCCGGAGTGGGTAAAGCAGTAAAAGATCTGGATATAGACGATAATGCATTCAAAGGTATCGAAGCAATTATCAGAAGTATGACACCTGAAGAGCGAACTAATCCTGTCGTTCTGAATGGCAGCAGGCGGAAAAGAATTGCATCAGGAAGCGGAACAAGCGTGCAGGAGGTGAATAAACTTCTGAAGCAGTTCGATGAAACCAAAAAGATGATGAAGATGATGACAAAAGGGGGAAATGTCGCGAAACTCATGGGCAAAAAATAATATGTTACATGTATAAAATTATTGACGGGAAGAAGGTAGCCTCTGAAATCAAAAAGGAAATTGCTGAAGAAGTAATAAAACTTAAAGCAGCCGGTAAAAAAATTCCACATCTAGCAGCTATTCTGGTAGGTGATAATGGTTCAAGCGAAACCTACGTTGCCAATAAGGTAAAGGATTGTGATGAGGTCGGTTTCAAATCAAAAGTGATCAGATTAGGCAATGAAATTGCCGAAGCTGTATTACTCGAAAGAATTGCTGAACTAAATAATGATCAGGACGTGGATGGATTCATTGTTCAATTGCCTTTGCCTACACATATATCAGATAATAAGGTAATTGAAGCTATTGATCCCCGAAAAGATGTAGACGGATTTCACCCGGTTAATATCGGGAAGATGGTTATCGGCCTTTCTGGATATCTTCCTGCGACTCCTTTTGGGATTGTAGAGCTTATAAAAAGATATAGTATCGAAACTTCAGGAAAAAACTGTGTTGTGATAGGTCGTAGTAATATAGTCGGCCGGCCGGTAAGTATTCTGCTCTCTCAGAAAGGAATGGATGCTACCGTTACTGTTATTCACAGCCGTACCAAATACATAAAAGAAATTGTCAGAGATGCTGATATAATAATTGCAGCAATCGGATCTCCCGCATTTGTCAAAGAAGATATGGTCAAAGAAGGTGCGGTAATTTTCGATGTGGGGACTACCCGAGTTATCAGTCATGATACCAGATCGGGATTTAAACTTGTCGGGGATGTAGATTTTGATAAGGTAGCACCTAAATCCTCTTATATTACCCCTGTTCCGGGGGGCGTAGGTCCAATGACAAGAGTTTCATTATTGCGTAACACTCTGATAGCTGCAAAGAAAATTTGACCTTTTATAACGAGGTTCAGGACTTATTGTGAAGAAAAATCCACTCCTGTGAAATAGAGATCAAATCCTCCTTTGCCACCCGGTTTGTTTGAAGAAAACATTAAAAATTTATTTGCGAAATCAGGATCGAACCCGATGACAGGCCGATACTCATCATATGATGTATTTATCCGAGGTCCAAAGTTAACAGGAGAGCTCCATTTCCCATTTTTAAAAATCGAATAATAAAGGTCGTAACCTCCAATTCCTCCCGGACGATTGGAGGAAAAAACCATTATATTTTTGTATATGAACGGACACTTATCTTCAAATGCACTATTAATACTATCCACTTTTGCAGGCAGTGCATAATCAAGATTAAACCATGATGTCAGATCCTGGTCTTTCGGTTTAATGAGAGAAAAAATGTCAAAGTTTCCATCCTTGTTTGAAGAAAAATATGCAGTATCCTGGCCAAAATTGAAACAGATATATGCATCATCATAACCTGTATTCATAAGTTTTATTGGGAACGGACCTAATACATCAGGAAGAAATAATCCTGATGTCGGCTGATTCTTAAGATAAAAAAAATCAAGGTCTCCTGCCGTATTTACTGAAGAAAGCAAAAGATATTCGTAGCCATCTACAGTACTGAAGAGTCTGTAGGGTCCGAAATCATTCCCGGGCGTTACCGCTTTCCCAATTAGTTTGTCAAGAAATGCATCAGTAGTCATTTTAGATCCAAATCCAAAAACGCCGGTAGTCTGATCGAATAAATATGAAATAATCCCCTGTTCAAGATCAAATTGCCCTCCGGAACTTTTCCTGTTACTTGAGAATATTATCGGCGTATAATTACTTATCTGGTATAAGGTAACGTTATAATCATCATAGGCCGAATTGATATCAGCTATATTAATAACTGTATCGGGGAATGTTCCCAGAGGATACTTTATAGGATTTTCAGTTTTTTTGCAGCTACTAAAACAAATTGAAATAAGAATGACACTCATTGCAACTGACACAATATTGATAAATCCGGATTTTTTCATGCAAATGTCTTTTAAGGAATATATCAATACAAATATATTAATATAAAATGAAAAACCGGGAGGTCGCCCGGTTCT